>Ga0070679_100001285_pt1 | contig 22194 bp, 21 predicted proteins | sample KBSC63BmetaG_FD_65652 | JGI IMG/M metagenome (GOLD analysis project Ga0070679, IMG submission 65652) | Corn rhizosphere microbial communities from Kellogg Biological Station, Michigan, USA - KBS C6-3B metaG | ecosystem: Host-associated > Plants > Roots > Rhizosphere | place: USA: Michigan... | reverse complement strand
CGTGCGCTACGTCTGGTCCGACATCACGCCGAAGTCGGCGCACTTCGAGCAATCGTTCTCGCCCGACGGCGGCAAGACGTGGGAGGTTAACTGGATCTCCTCCATCACTCGCGTCGAGTAGCCCAGTCCCAGGCGGCACGCGCCAGCCGCGCGATCACCGCCTCGCACGCCGGCGTCTCGGCGTGGGCGTCGGACACGAACACGGCGACGGCGAGATGACGCCCGTCGGGCAGCGTGACCACGCCGATGTCGTTGGTCGCGCGGGTCAAGCCTCCGTCGCTGCCCGAGCTGCCCGTCTTGTGCGCGACGACGGTGCCCGCCGGCAAGAGGCCCTTGATGCGCGCCGCGCCCGGGCGGCTGCGCGTCATCAGCCCGACGACGAGCGGATCGCGCCACGCCGCGCGCAAGAGCGCGATCGCCGCGCGCGGCGTGCACCAGTTGCGGTACTGCACGAGCGGATCCTCTCCCATGGCGCGCTCGGTGGTGGCGACCGCCAGCTCCGTGATGCCGAGGCCGCGCACGAAGCGCTCGACGGCCGCGGGGCCGCCGGCCAGGCGCAACAGCACGTCGGAGGCGGTGCCGTCGCTGTCGACGATGGCGTACTCCACGAGCGCGCGCACCGTCAGCGTCGTGCCGTGCGGATGGGCGTCGCGCAGCGGGCTGTGCATGTTGGGCACGAGGTCGGCGGCGCCCACCGTCACCTTCTCGTCGAGCGCGCGCCCGCCGTGCAGCACGGCCAGGACGATCGGCAGCTTGTAGACGCTCTGCATCGGAAAATGCGACGCCTCGTCGAGCGCGAGCCGCTCGGCCGGCGCTTCCAGGATCTCGGCCGCGAACCCGACGCGGCCATGCGCGGCCGCCGCGATCGCGTGCAGCGGCGCGGCCACGCCCAGCGCGGCGACGAGCAGCGCGAGCATCAGAACGTGCGCGCGAGCGCCAGCTGCCCGACGAACAACAGCACGTCGTCGTCGATCGGCGGCGCGCCGATCGCCTCCGGCCCGTAGTGGAACTTGTGCGTGTAGAGCGCCTGCAGCTTGACGATGCGCCCGCCGTACAGATCGAGCCCCGCCGTCACCGCGTGGAAGCGCTGCCCCGCCTGCCCCGGATTGTCGAGCCAGTCGTAGCGCGCGCTCACCTCGATCCACGGCCGCCACAGCATCACCGCCACCTGCCCCCACAAGCCCTGCCGCGTCAGCGACGGAAACGGCAGATGGCGCACCGGCGCCTCCACCGACGTCCCCGACGCGTACACGTACTCGCCGACGACCCCCACCGGCCCCCAGTGCAGCGCGCCGTCGGCAGCGAGCGAGAAGTTGCTCTCGCCCTGGGCGTATTGATAGAGGATCGACGCGTTCACGGCGAAGCGCGGCCGCGAGCGCCACTCCGCCGGATCGCCGCGCGTCGACACCGTGTTGCCGACAGGCCCGATCGGCTCGGCCACCAGGCGCGCCGCGATCAGCATGCCGCCGTCGGCGGTGACCTTCAGATCGCGCGCGCCTTCGTACACGCCGAGCACCACGTGCGCCGCGCCGAAGTCGTCGTCGAGCGTGATGCCGGCGCGCCGATCGGGCGCCACCGACTGCGTCACGTAGGGCGTGACCGGCAGCGTGCGCAGCTCGATCGGCTCGTCGTGGCCGTAGCCGAACGCGATCTTGCGGATGCCGAGCGAGATCATGAGCCAGCGCCACGGCGCAAAGCCGATCTCGGCCGCCGCAAAGCGTCCCCACGCATACGCGTCGGGATGCGCCGCCTCGTCGAGCGAATAGGGCTCGTAGACGACGTTCCACATGAGCGGCCCGAGCTTCGTGCCCAACATGCCGCAGGCGCCGATGCGCGCCACGCCGAGGTACAGCCCGTCACCGTCGACGGCGTCGAGATCGGTCTGGCGCACGTCGCGCCCGGTCCAGGCCGCGCCCCACGCCTGCACCAGCGCCGAGAGCTGCACGCTGTACGGCACCTTCAGGTGCAGATGCTCCCGCGGCGGCGGCGGCATGCCGTCGCCCGCGCACGAGGCGTAGATCTCGTGCACCGGCGCGACCGAGTCGCGCGCCAGCTGCGCCCGCGCCGGCGTCGACGCCGCGGCGAGCAACAGAAAAGCGAGCGCGCGAGCTACTTGCGCGTCGCGGCGGCTCGCTGGCTCCACGCGCCGGACGATACCGCTTGTCGCAGCTTCTCGACCAGATCCGCCGGCACCTCCGGCGGCGGCAGCGTTTGGAAGATCTTGGTCGCATCGCGCGACTTGATCTCCTGGTCGAACGGTCGCTGCGGCGTGCGCAGGTGCACCACCGACGTCTGCGGCGGCGCGATGAACCCCTTGGAGAGCGCGATCCCGATGCGCGACGGGCAGTGGCAGGGATTGCGCGGATCGATGTGCTCGCAGCGCGGCGCCAGGTAGTCGCCGATCTTCTTGCGCGCGCGCGACAGGCGCACCTTGAAGGCCGAGACCTTGATGCCGAGCGCCTTGGCCGCTTCCTCGTCGGACTTCGACATCACCGACGACATCACGAAGGCCACGCGCTCGCCCGGCGACAGGCAGTTGATGACCGCGGTCATGCAGCCCTGCTTGAGCTCCCAGAGCAGGAACTCGCGCTCCGGCGTGGTCAGCGACGAGACCTCGTGCGTGCGCGTCGCCTCCGAGCGCAGCGTCTCGTCGAGCAGATCGAAGTCGACTTCCGGTGTCGGCGGCACGCGCTTCTCGATCACGTGCGCCGCGATCTTGAGCAGCCACAGCTCCAGGTCCTTGGGATCCGAGGGCGGATGCGGGCTCGCCGCGGCACGCTCGAAGGTCTCGAACGCCGCTTCGCGCGCATCGTTCTCGGAGAGGGTCATGCGCGAACAGAAGTTCCAAACCGTGGGCAGCTGCTGCTCGATCACTTGCGCTAAGGGAGTATGGGGCGACACGACGCGCTGATTGTAATCGAACGTGCAGAAAAAATCGAATCTAGAGCCCGCGGTATTTTGTCGCGGGGTCGAAAGGGGCTAGCTGAGCGGCTTTGCGGCCGCGGTGACCGGCTGCGGCGCGACCTTCTTGTCCGCCGAATCGGCCGGCTCGCGGATCTGCGCGAGCTCGGCCGTGACCTTCTTGAGCAGGTCCGACTTCTCGCGATACGGCAGGAACGCCGACTTGAAGCCGCTGATGATCAGCTCCTTGATGTCGTCGAGCCCGAAGCCGTACTGCTGATGGGTCAAGAGGAGCTCCTTCGACACCGTCGTATCGGTCATCAGCCGATTGTCGGTGTTGATGGTGACGCGCAGCCCGTACGTATAGAAGAACGGCAGCGGGTGCGACGCCAGGTCCGGCGCCGCGCGCGTCTGGATGTTCGACGACAGGCAGATCTCGAGCGGGATGCGGTGATCGTTGCAGTAGTTGAGCAGATCCCCGTTCTCGCGCAGCCGCGTGCCGTGGCCGATGCGGTGCGCGCCGCAGTAGTGGATCGCCTGCGCGATCGACTCCGGCCCGTACGCCTCGCCCGCGTGCGCGGTGCAGTTGACGTTGTTGTCGAGGATGAGCTGGAACGCCTGCTTGTGGTCCTTGGCCGGGTAGTTGTACTCGGCGCCGGCGAGATCGAAGGCGACCACGCCGCGGTTCTTGAAGGCGACGCAGAGCTCGGCCATGCGCAGCGACATCGCCGGATCGATCGATCGGATGCCGCACAAGATGACGCCCGAGCGCACGCCGAAGTCACGCTCGCCGGCGCGCAGCCCCTGGATCACCGCCTCGACGATCGGCGCCAGCTTGAGCCCACGCTGCGTGTGCAGCATCGGCGAGTAGCGCACCTCGAGATAACGGACGTTCTCGCGCGCGCAGTCCTCGGCGAGCTCGTAGGCGGCGCGATAGAGCGCGTCCTCCGTCTGCAGCACCGAGAGCGTGATGTCGAACGCCTTCAGGTAATCGTCGAGCGAGCGGCAGCGCTCGCCGGCGTAGATGAGCTTGAAGAGCTTGTCGGGATCTTCGGCCGGCAGCTTCACCTTCTGCTTCTGCGCGAGATCGAGGATCGTCGTGACGCGGATGCTGCCGTCGAGGTGGCAGTGCAGGTCGGTCTTCGGGAGTCGTTCGATGAAATCGAGTGTCAGCGTACCCATCTCGGGAATATAACCCCTACATGGACCATTCGAAAGAGTACCTGGCGCTCGTCGACGACGCCAAGAGCCGCATCACCGAGTGCACCATCGACGACGTCGTCGCGAGGCAGCAGCGCGGCGACAAGTTCCGCCTCATCGACTGCCGCGAGGACGACGAGTGGCGCGCCGGCCACGCGCGCGGCGCCGAGCACATGGGCCGCGGCGTCATCGAGCGCGACATCGTCAACAAGGTCCCCGACAAGAACGAGGAGCTGATCATCTACTGCGGCGGCGGCTTCCGCTCGGCGATGGCGGCCGACAACCTGCAGCGCATGGGCTACGGGCGCGTCTTCTCGCTCGCCGGCGGCTGGCGCGAGTGGACCAAGCGCGGCCAGCCCATCGAGCGCTGAGCTACTCGAGCCGTTCCTTCGGAACGCGGTCGATCATCTTGGCCAGCGCCTTGGCGTCTTTGTTGAGGCGGTTGTACTCGGCGCGCGCGACGGACAGCGTCGAGTCGCCGGCGGTGCAAACCAGGACGCCGTCGCCCTCGTCGTCGAGATCGTAGGCCACGCCGGCCAGCTTCGGCAGGCTCTTCAGCGCCACGTCCATGATCGCCGCCCAGGTCGGACCGCCGCCCTGCAAGTGCCGGCGCGCAAACAGCGCGGTGGTCGCGCGGCTGTTTCCGTCGACGGAGATGGTGAAGCACCTGTCGAGCCCGGGCTGGACCGCGTACGCGGGCGCGGCCCACAGCACGAGCGCGACGATTCCCCCGGCGAGCCGCATCCGCGAAATATAGCCGATCCGATCGGCCAACCGGATCGTACGGTCGTCATGGCGACCTTTGTGCTCGTGCACGGGGCCGGAACGGGCGGGTGGTTATGGCGGCGGGTACGGTCGCTGCTCGCGCGTGCGGGCCACGAAGTCTTCACCCCGACGCTGACGGGGCTCGGCGAGCGCGCCCACCTCGCGCGCCGCGACGTCGGCCTCGGCACGCACATCGACGACATCGTCGGCGTGCTCGACTACGAGGAGCTGCACGACGTCATCCTCGTCGGCTTCAGCTACGCGGGCATGATCATCCCCGCCGTCGCCGATCGGCTGCCGGGCCGGGTGCGGCGGCTCATCTATCTCGAAGCGGTCGTCCCACAGAGCGGCACCGCCATGCTCGACGTGATGCCGCCCGAGGTGCGCGAGGCCTGGCAGCGCCACGTCCTGGCCGGCGACGGCTGGCGTGTTCCGCCGATGACGAAGACCTACCTCGGGCGCATCGATCCCGACGGCGCCGACGAGAGCGAGATCCGCCGCCTGCTCGCGCGCCGCACGCCGCAGCCGCTCGCCTGCTTCTCCGAGCCGCTCACGCTCGAGCATGCCGATGCGCTGCCGCCGGCGACGTTCATCCACTGCACCGACAAACAGCAGCACGATTCGCTCGCCAAGCAGGCCGCCACGCTGCGCGCGCGCGGCTGGCTGGTTCGCGAGCTGCCGACGGGCCACTTCTGCATGCTGACGATGCCGGGCGCGACCGCGTCGCTGCTCGCCGAGATCGCCGCCGCCGCTCAGTGATGCTGCGCGGGCACGCCGGCGTGGGCGTGCACGAGCGAGAGCAGCCGATCGAGGTCGAACGGCTTTTGCAGCACACCGACGGTGCCGTGCGGCGTCTCGGTCACCAGCGCCGAGATCACGCCCACCGGCACGCGCGGCAGCTGCGGATCGCCGATCAGCTCGGCGAGCACCTGCCAGCCCGACTTGGTCGGCATCATCAGATCGAGCAGCACCATGCAGACGTGCTCGTCGCGCATGCGGTCGAGCGCGCCGGCGCCGTGCGGCGCGGTCAGAACGCGGTAGCCATCCTCGGCCAGCAGCTCGGAGATGGTCTCGCGCAGCCGCCGATCGTCATCGACGATCAGGACCGTAGGCGTTTCACACTCGCACTGCCGCTGCATCCCGAGAGGCCTCCCTCGTCGACAATAGACGGTTCGGTCCGTCGCTGGCAATGCGACACGTTGCCGCAGCTCAACGACGCGGTGCGGCGCGACGGCGCCCGCGCCGGGCCAGGATCCAGGCCGCGAGCGCGAGCGGAATCGCCAATGAAGTCAATATGATACCGTACACGAACGAGGCCGGCCGATAGATGAACGCGACGGTGTAGTGGCCGGCCGGCACCCGCGCGCCGAGCCGTCCGCCGTCGCGATCGCGCGCGAGCCTGGGCCCGACGCGGATGATCTCGCCGCGCTCGGCGCGCCGCGAATCGCCGACGAGCTCGACCCGCCAGTGCTCGTTCCAATTCTCGTTGACGCTGACGACGGCCGACGCGCGCAGATCGACGTCGACCTCGACGCGGTTCGGCGTCCAGCGGATGGCGTCGACGCTGCCCGGCGCGGGATCTTCGATGCGCGCCTGCGGCCCCGGCCCTTCGTCGAGCTTGAGCGCGCGCTGCAGCGGCGCCTCCTCGTCGCAGCCGATGGCGCCGTGGTTCTCGAAGACGTTGGACATCATGCTGCGCCACTCGCCGACCACCTGGTAGAACGGCGTGCCCTCCTGCGCGAGCGACCAGTGCATGTCGAAGGTCTTCGAGTAGCGCACCCAATCGAACCACAGCCCGTCGACGGCGCAGATGGCCAGCACCGCGACGGTGAAGACGGTCTTCCAGCGCTCCTTGTGCCACCACGCGCGCGCGCGCAGATCGTCGAGCGCCATCGCGCACAACAGCGGCACGCCGATCGCGAGCATGATCTGGTAGCGCGACGGCACGCGCAGATCGCGGAAGATCGGCAGGTGGTGCAGGAGCCACCACGGCCCGTACGGCCACGCGCTGCCGGCGACGATGGCGGCGCCGACGGCGACGAAGATCCAGACCACGCGCGCCTTGCGCACGCCGATGGCCCAGATCCACAGCGGCACCGTCAGATACGGCAAGCGCCAGCCGTACTCGTGGAACCAGTAGCGCTTGCCGGGCACCGGCTCGATGCCCTTCCACCAGTAGGCGTTGCGCACCATCTGCCACGGGAAGTTGGCGTCGGTCTCGAACAGGTGGCGCGGATGGTCGACGGCGAACTCGAGCGCGGGCAGGACGCGGATGGCGCCGACGGCGAAGGCGATGCCGGCGGCGAGCGCGAGCGGCAGGAACGGACGCGCCGAGCGGCGCTGCACGCAGTCGATGAGCGCCAGCGTCGTCAGGATGACCGCGCACATCGGCGGCGTCGAGGTGCCGCCGTCGCCGACGATCCACGCGGCGATGAAGCCGAGCGGAATGGCCCACTCCCAGCGCATTTGCGCTGGGAGGCGCCGCCCCACGGGCGACGCGGACACGCCGATCAAATCGCTCGGTCGCTCCGCTCCCTCGCCGTCGTCGCACGCGCGGCGATAGAAGTACATCGCGTAGGGGAAGAGCGCGGCGCCGAAGAAGGTGCAGTGGCCCTCGGCGAAGTGCAGCGCGAGCCAGCCGCCGGTGCCGAACAGGAGCGCCGCCAGCATCGACGACACGACGCTGATGTCGAAGCTGCGCGCGAGGCGGTACATGCCGTCGAAGGCGCAGAAGTAGTAGACGACGAGCGTGAGCTTGGCGCCGAGCGCGGTGCCGAACAAGAGCACGAGGGGGAAGGTCGGCGTGGCGACGAGCGACTGTGGATTGGCGAGATAGACCTGGCCGCCGCAGGTCCACGGGTTCCACAGCGGGAACTGGTGATACCAGAGCACCGAGCGGCGTCCGGCCTCGAGCCAGGTCTCGAACAGGCGCCAGTCGTACGACGACGCGAAATCGTCGGGGCGCCGGAACGTGCCGGCGGTGACGGCGAAGGCGAGCAGCAGCCACAACAGTGGCAGCCACCGGCTCAGGCTTTGACGCGTGTCTCCAGCCAATCGATCACGCGCGACTCGAGGTGGACGCCGTCGAGCCGGTCGATCTCCTGAATGCCCGTCGGAGAGGTGACGTTCACCTCGGTGAGCATGCCGCCGATGACGTCGATGCCGACGAAGTAGAGGCCGTCGGCGCGCAGCTTGGGCGCGATGGCCGCGACGATCTCCTTGTCGCGCGCGGTGAGCTCGGTGTGCGTGGCGCGCCCGCCGACGTGCAGGTTGGAGCGCGTCTCGTCGTCGCGCGGCACGCGCAGGACGCAGCCGATGGGCTCGCCGTCGAGGATGAGGATGCGCTTGTCGCCCTCGCGCACCTTCGGCAGATAGGCCTGCGCCATCACCAGCTGGGTCTGGTTGTCGCTGACCGTCTCGAGGATCGAGTTGGTGTTGCGATCGTCGGTGCGCACGTGGAAGACGCCGCCGCCGCCGCACTGATCGAGCGGCTTGACGATCATCTGCCCGCCCTGCGACTCGAGGAAATCACGCAGCCGCACGTGCGAGCGCGTCACGCGCGTCGGCGGAATCAGCGACGGGAAATTGAAGATGTAGAGCTTCTCGTTGGCTTCGCGCAGGCCGCGCGGATCGTTGACGAGCAGCGTCTTGCCGCGCGCCTGCTCGAGGATCAGCGTGTAGAAGTAGTAGGCCTGATCGAACGGCGGATCCTTGCGCATGAAGAGCGCGTCGTAGTCGCCGAGCGGCCGCCACTGCCCGCCTTCGAGCTTGATGCAGGGAAACGCGGCGCGATCGACCTCGCTCACCGACGAGACCACGGCCGCCGCTTCGCCGCGCTCGAGCTCCAGGTCCTCGGCGCCGCAGATCTCGACGGTGTGGCCGCGACGGTGCATCTCCTCGACGAGCACGAGCGTGGTGTCGCCCTCGGGGTTGATGCGCTCGATCGGGTCCATGACCACGAGGACGCGCATGGTTAGACGCCCTCGCCCTGCGGCTTGGTCGGCAACAGGTGCTCGAGGCCGTGCTTGCGCAGGCGGTAGTACAGCGTCGAGCGGTTGATGCCGAGCGCGCGCGCGGCGCCGGCGATGTTGCCCTGGTTGCGATCGATCGCCGCGATGATCTCGTTCTTCTCCTGCTCGTGCAGGCGCGCTTGCAGCGGCTGGGCCGCCGACGAGCCCTGCAAGGCCGACAGCGGCGTGCCCGCGGCCGGCGTCGGCATCGGCGTGCTCACACCGGCGCGCCGTCCGAAGTCGAGATCGGCGGCCGTCACGTCCGGCCCGCGCGCGACGATGATCGCGCGCTCGACCACGTTCTCCAGCTCGCGCACGTTGCCCGGCCACAGGTACTGCCCGAGCGCGGCGAGCGCGCCGTGATCGAACCCGCGCACGCTCTTGCCGGTGACGCGGTTGAACTTGCTGACGAAGTGCTCGACGAGCCGCGGCAGATCTTCGAGCCGCTCGCGCAACGGCGGCAGCGTGACGGGAAAGACGTTGAGGCGGTAGTACAGATCTTCGCGGAACTTGCCGTCGGCGATGAGCTGCTCGAGGTTGCGGTGCGTCGCCGACACGACGCGCACGTCGACGCGGATCGTGTCCTGCCCGCCGACGCGCTCGAACTCGCGCTCCTGCAAGACGCGCAACAACTTGACCTGCACGTCCATCGGAATGTCGCCGCACTCGTCGAGAAACAGGGTGCCGCCGTCGGCGAGCTCGAAGCGCCCGGGCCGCCGCGCGACGGCGCCGGTGAAGGCGCCCTTCTCGTGCCCGAACAGCTCCGACTCGAGCACACCCGCCGCCAGCGCCGCGCAGTTGACGCGCACGAACGGCTTGGCTTCGCGCGGCGAGTTGATGTGGATGGCGTGCGCCACCAGCTCCTTGCCGGTGCCGGTCTCGCCGCGGAGGAGAACCGTCGAGTGCGTGGGCGCCACCTGCTCGACCTTGGCCAGCACCTCGCGCAGCGCCGGCGCGTCGCCGATGATCTGGCCGAAGTCGAACTCGCCGTGCATCTCTTGCGTGAGGTAGCCGGCGTACTGCTCGAGCTGCGACTGCAGGCGGGCGTTGTCGCGGCGCAGCCAGAAGCGCTCGATCGCCTGGGTGAGCACGCCCTTCACTTCCTTGGCGTCCCACGGCTTGGTGATGTAGCGGTAGACGTGCCCGAGGTTGATCGACTCGATGAGCACGTCGACGTCGGTGAAGGCGGTGAGGATGATGCCGACGGCATCGGGGCGCACTGCGCGCGCGGCCTTGAGGAACTCGAGGCCGGTCATCTTGGGCATGCGCTGGTCGGTGACGATCACCGCCACGTCGTGATCTTTGAGGAGCGCGAGCGCCTCGTCTCCGGAGTTGGCCGTATGGATCTGGAAGACCCGTTTGAAGTTGAAACGGAACGCGTCGAGATTGTCCGGCTCGTCGTCGACAACCAACACCGGGAACATACTCAGATCAGCCGGCAGCACGGCGGAAACGTTACCAGCTTCATTGACAAGAAAAAAGCGGCGTTCGAAACTCGCGGCGACGATGGAGTCTGCGGAGGCAGTGGCGGCGAAACGGCGCGTGCTCATCGACGCGCTCATGATGTGTCTCGGTAAGAGCCGAGTGGTCGCGGTCGTCGACGCAAAGACGACGCGCGGCGTGCTCGACTCGGCGTCGAGCGAGATGTGGCGCGAGGGCGAATTCCGCCTCGATCCCGTGTGGAAGATCCTGATCGCGCAGCCGGGGCTGACGCCGGAGGATGTCGCGCCGCCGCTGCTGGTGTTCAAGGCCTACGAGCAGGAGCTCGGCGTGCTGGTGCGCGTGCCGCAGGCGCTGTCGGCGATTCCGCGCGGCGAGCAGGTGCGGCTGCGCGAGGGCCTCGGGATTCAGCGGGCCGACTTCGCGGCGGCGATCGAGGAGATGCGCACGCTGGCAGCGAGCGAGGCCAACGCCAGGCAGGCGCAGAACCTGGCGCGCGCCGCCGAGGCGAACGAGTCGCGCGCCGAGCCGCGCAAGACCGCCGCCGCCAAGTCGGTCAAGGCGCCGCCGAAGAAGCAGAGCAAGGCGGCGGCGGCGGCGCTCGGCGCCGTGGCGCTCGCGGCCATCGTCGTCGGCGTGTGGTTCGGCATGCGCGACACCTCGGCGGCGTTCCCGCTCGGCGACGTCGCCGGCACGCTGCAGCTGTCGAACGGCAAGGCGGTCGGCCCGTCGCTGACGGCGACCCTCAGCGATCCGAAGTGGGAGTCGATGTCGCGCGAGGATCGCAAGAAGGCGGCGTCGGCGGTGATGGACATCGAGGCGGGCAAGGGCATCCACTCGCTCGTGCTGCTCGACGACGGCGGCAAGATGCGCGCGATGGTCACGGAGACCGCGGGCGGCCGCAACGTCATCATCCCGTAGCCCTGCTCTTCCAAGGAGTTAGGGCCCTGGAAAATTATTGCGCAGTCACCGTAACTTGGATTACAATGATTTGATGCGCAGAGTCCGAGGGTTCACCCTCATCGAGCTCATGATCGTCGTTGCCATCATCGGCATCCTGGCGGCGGTCGCGATCCCCGCCTTCGTGAAGTACATCCGCCGCTCCAAGACCGTCGAAGCGACCATGAACCTGCGCAAGATGTACGACGGCGCCGTCGCCTACTACGTCGGCGAGCACGCGGACAAGGCGGGCAACATCGCCAACAAGCGCTTCCCCGACAGCGCGCCGTCGGTGCCCGACCTCGCCACGCTCACCAACCTGCAGCTCAACGGCAAGCGCTACCTCAGCTCGCCGAGCGACTGGAAGCAGGGCGGCTGGTCCGCGCTCGAGTTCTCGGTCAGCGACGGCCAGAACTTCGCGTACACGTTCACCAACACCAACCCCGGCGGCTCGGGCACCGGCGCGGCGGCGTCGATGGTGGCCAACGGCGATCAGAACGGCAACGGCGTCTACTCGACGTTCGAGCGCGACATGGTCGGCACCCTCGAGGGTGTGCAGGGCGGCACCGCGATGTACACGACCAACGAGATCGAATAAGCTCGACGCACGCTCGCTCTCCTCGTCTTCCTCGTCACCTTCGCCGCGTACGTCGCGGGCCTCGCACCCGATGCCTACTGGCTCGACTCCTCGGAGCTGGCGGCGGCGGCGTTCGGGCTCGGCGTCGCGCATCCGCCGGGACATCCGCTGCCGTCGCTTCTGGGGCGCGCATGCGCGCTCCTACCATTTGGTAGCGTGGCGCTGCGCGTGGGGCTCGCCTCGGCGCTGGCGGGGGCGGCGGCGGCGGCGCAGACGACGCGCCTGGGGGCGCTGGTGGCGCGGCGCGCGCGGCTGCCGGCGCAGTCGGACGCGCGCATCGACGGGCTGGTCGGCGCAGCGGCGGGGCTGACCTTCGGGCTCTCGTACGCGGCCGCGTTCCAGGCGGTGCGGCCCGAGGTCTACGCGCTGTCGGCGCTGCTCGTCGTGACCGCGGCGTACGAGGTCGCGCGCTGGGACGAGACCGGCGATCCGCGGCGGCTCTACACGGCGGCGCTGGCGGCGGGACTGGCGCTGTCGAATCATCATCTGTTGGCGCTGACGTTCGCGGTGCCGGCGGCGATCGTGGTGGCGCCGCGCGCGGGTTGGCGCACGAGCCTGCGCGCGATCGCGATCGCGGCGGTCGTGGTGATCGCGGTGTGGACCTACCTGCCGCTGCGCGCGGCGCGCCATCCGCTCGTCGATTGGGGCGCGCCGACGACGCTGTCGCGCATCTATTGGACCGTGAGCGCGCGCGCGTTCCAGAAGGCGGTGGCGCGCGGCACCGTCGGCGACGTGGGCAGCGTGGCGGCGGCGCTGGCGGCGGAGCTGTGGCTCGTCGGCGCCTTCCTCGCGCTCGGCGGCGCCTACGTGCTCGTGCGCCTCGGGCGCGCGCGGCTCGCGCTCGTGCTGCTCGCGGCGGCGCTGTGCGACGCGGCCACGCCGGCGCTCGTCGGCTTCGATCCGGCGAACCCCGATGCCTACGGTTACCTCGAAGCGGCGGTGGCCCTGCTCGCCGCGCTCGCCTGCGCCGTGCCGGCGGCGATCGCCGCGCAAGCGCAGCGGCCGCGCACGATGCGCGCCATCGCGGCGGTGCTCGTCGTCGCCGTTGTTGCCGGCGGCTTGGCGGGACGCGCGCGCTGGTCGCGCTCGAAGTTCTGGGACACCGGCGTCGCGCTCGGCCGTTTCCTCGACGGCGTGCCGCCGCGCGCGCGCGTGGTCACGAGCGACTTCCAGACCATCTTCGCGCTCTGGTACCTCGCGGTCGCCGAGGCGCGCCGGCCCGACGCCGACGTCGTGCATCGCCACTTTCTCGCCTATCCCGGCTATCGCGAAGAGATCGAGCGGCGCGTCGGCGACGTCTCACGTGAGCCGGACGTGATCGAATACGACCTCGATCTGCCCGACGCGCTGGTGCCGCGCTCGACCACGATTCCCGTCGCTGCCGACGCCGAGCCGCAGACGCTGCGCTATGCGGCGTGGCAAGCCTATCTCGGCGCCGATCGCGCGTGCCGCCTCGCCGCCGCGCGCGGCGATGGCGCGTCCGCGGAGCCGGCGCTCGCGCGCGCGCGCACGTTGTTGTCGCAGCCGTCGCTAAATTGCGATCACATCCGCGACCCTGTTACGATCGCGGCTCCATGAAGCCGCAGCCCGTCGAGAAAGCCGCCGCGCTCCCGTCGAGGAAACCGATGGCGCGCGCCGCGCGCGTCACGTTGTTCGAGCGCGAGGTGCGCGAGAAGCTGTCGGTAGCGGCCATCGAGATCCTCGTCGAGCGCGCAAACATCCTGTCCGAAGGCAAGCGCTCGTCGGCGCCGACGGCGAAGGCGCGCTACTTCGGCTCGACCATGATCACCGTCGACGTGGCGGCGCTCGGCGAGCTGGTGCGCGAGATCTGCGACGCCCGCGCCGCGGCGCGCGTGGCCGAGCTCATCCGCGGCGATGCGCGCGTCTCGCGGCGCGTGCAGCGGATCGCCGCGCGCGAGGCCGAGCGGCTCGCCGGCGGGCCGATCCGCGTGCGCTCGGGCGAAGTGCGCGTGCGCGCGCAGGGCACGCTCGTGCATCTCGACGTGGACGTCGAGGAGTAGCGCCCGATGAAGCCGACGTACACGTCGCGCGACGTCGCCGACATCGTGGGAATTTCGGAATCGCGCGTCCGTTATTGGGCGCAGACCGGCGTCGTCGGCCCGTCGGAGCGCGCGGCCGGACGCGCCGTCTACAGCTTTCAGGATCTGGTCGGCGTCAAGGCGGCCAAGGAGCTGCTCGACGGCGGCCTGTCGCTGCAGCGCGCGCGCAAGAACCTCGAGGCGCTGCGCGCGCAGCTCGGCGCCGCCCATGACGACAATCGGAGCCTTGCCGGCGTGCGCATCCGCTCCGACGGCGAGCGCGTCATCGTCAGTGACAACGGCGCCAGCTTCGAGCCGCTCTCGGGCCAGCTCATGCTCGACTTCGCCGTCGACGATCTGCAGGTCGAGCCGGCGCCGCTGTTGCCGACGACGAAAGCGGAGTCGGCCTGGGCCTGGTTCCTCGAAGGCGGCGCCTGCGAGGCGCGCGGCGAAGACGACCACGCGCTCATCGCCTACCACAAGGCGCTCGACGGCGATCCGGCGCTGGCCGCGGCGCACACCAACATCGGCAACCTGCACTATCGCCGCGGCGAGCGCGGCGAGGCGCGCGCCGCCTACGAGAAGGCGCTGGCGCTCGATCCCGAGCAGCCCGAGGCGCGCTACAACCTCGGCAATCTCTACGACGATGTCGGCGAGGCCGAGGCGGCGCGCATGGAGTGGTTTCGCGTCGCCGGCGCCTGTCCCGAGTTCGCCGATGCCCATTACAACCTCGCCGTCGCCTGCGCCCGCGACGGCGACGGCGATGCCGCGCGCCAACACCTGCGCCGCTACATGACGCTGGTGCCCGACGACACGGCCGCGGCGGAGCTCCTGGCTTCGCTTTGACCGACGGGCCGGGCGCGCGCACAATAGGGGCATGCCGATCTACGAATACGCGTGCGAGTGTGGCGAGACGTTCGAGTCGCTCGAGCGCGTGGGCGAGGTCCGGCAGCGCTGCGGCGAGCGCTGCGCCAACCGCGGCGCCGCGCCGGCACCGGGCGAGGGCCAGGTGGCGCGGCAGCTCTCGGGCACGATGATCCGCGGCGACGGACGCGAGGCCAAAGAGGCCGTGATCGACCCGTGCAAGCGGTCGAACCGCCCCGGCGGCGGCTGCGGCGGCGACGAGTACTGATGGCCGAGCCCGCGGGCGATCCACTGCTGGACGTTCGCGAGCTGGTGACGCGCTTCGCCACCGACGGCGGCGAATTCCGCGCCGTCGACGGCGTGAGCTTCGCGATGCGCGCCGGCGGTACGCTCGGCGTCGTCGGCGAATCGGGCAGCGGCAAGTCGGTCACCGCGCTGTCGATCCTGCGCCTGGTGCGCGATCCGCCCGGGCGCGTCGTCGGCGGCAAGGTGCTGTTTCGCGGGCGCGATCTGCTCGGCCTGCCCGAGCGCGACATGCAGAAGGTGCGCGGCGGCGAGATCTCGATGATCTTCCAGGAGCCGATGACCTCGCTCAACCCGGTGATGACCACCGGCGCGCAGGTCGCCGAGCCGCTCGTGATCCACAAGGGCGCGTCGAACAAGGCGGCGCTCGCCGAGGCGGCCGAGCTCTTCCGGCTCGTCGGCATCGCCGATCCCGCGCGCCGCGTGCACGACTATCCGCACCAGATGTCGGGCGGCATGCGGCAGCGCGTGATGATCGCGATGGCGCTCGCCTGCCGCCCGCCGCTCGTCATCGCCGACGAGCCGACCACCGCGCTCGACGTGACCATCCAGGCGCAGATCCTCGAGCTCCTGGCGCGCCTCAGGCGCGAGCTCGGCATGGCGCTGCTCCTCATCACGCACGACCTCGGCGTCGTCGCCGAGACCTGCGACGACGTCATCGTCATGTACGCCGGGCAGATCGTCGAGCACGCGCCGGCGCGCGAGCTGTTCGCGCGGCCGCGCCACCCGTACACCTACGGCCTCCTGCAGAGCCGCAAGGCGAAGGGCAGCGGACGCGAGTTGCAGGCGATCCCGGGCATGGTGCCGCGGCTCGATCAGCTGCCGCGCGGCTGCCGCTTCGCCGATCGCTGCGATCGCGTGCAGCCGAAGTGCCGCGACACGCTGCCGTCGCTCGACGTGATCGAGCCGGGCCGGCTGGTGCGCTGCTTCTTTCCGGTGGGCTTGTGAGCGAGCGTCGGCGAGCGAACGTGAGCGAGGCCCGTAGGGCCCGCGGATCGAACGTTTGCTCTTGGTGCACCTTCGGGGTGCACCAATGAGCGGCGCGCTCGTCTCCGTCGAGAATCTGACCAAGCACTTCGCGGCGCGCCCGGGCCTGTTCGGCGGCGGCAAGGGCGTCATCAAGGCCGTCGACGGCGTGTCGCTCGAGATCGGCGCCGGCCAGACGCTCGGCCTCGTCGGCGAATCGGGCTGCGGCAAGTCGACGCTCGGCCGCGCCATCTTGCGCCTGCACGAGCCGACCTCGGGCCGCGTGGTCATCGACGGCACCGACGTGACCGCGCTCGCGTCCGGCCCGCTGCGCGCGTTCCGCAAGCGCGCGCAGATCATCTTTCAGGATCCCTACGCGTCGCTCAATCCGCGCATGACCGTCGGCGCCATCCTCGACGAGCCGCTCGTCGTCCATGGCCTCGGCGACGCCGATGCGCGCAAGCGGCGTGTCGCCGAGCTGCTCGACGTGGTCGGGCTGCGTCCCGAGGTCGCCGCGCGCTATCCGCACGAGTTTTCGGGCGGGCAGCGCCAGCGCGTGGGCATCGCGCGCGCGCTCGCCGTCGAGCCGCGCTTCATCGTCGCCGACGAGCCGCTCTCGGCGCTCGACGTGTCGATCCAGGCGCAGATCGTGAACCTGCTCGTCGAGCTGCAGCGCGAGCACGAGCTGACCTATCTGTTCATCTCGCACGACCTGAAGATCGTCGAGCACCTGTGCGATCGCGTCGCCGTCATGTACCTCGGCCGCGTCGTCGAGGAGGCCCCGGCGGCGGCGCTGTACGCGCGTCCGCTGCATCCGTACACCGTGGCGCTCCTGTCGGCGGTGCCCGAGATCGATCCCGACAAGAAGCGCACGCGGCTCATCCTCGAAGGCGACGTGCCGTCCCCGTCGGCGCCGCCGCCCGGCTGCACGTTCCATCCGCGCTGCCCGCTGTACGCCAAGAAGGACCGCCCGGAGATCTGTCGTACATCGGCGCCAGGGTTGGCCGTCAAAGACGGCCCCGCAACAATCGATGAGAAGGAGCCGGGACACCGCGCGGCGTGTCATTTCGCGGGGGAGCTTTCGTGATAAAATCGAAGTCCCCGTGGCACTACGCATCCTGGTCGTCGAAGACGACAAGCACATCCGCAAGATCCTCGAGCAGCTGCTGACGCACGAGCCGTCGCTGGCCGCGCGCCACGCCGAAGTGGTCGCCGTCAGCGACGGACAAGAGGGGCTCGCCGCGCTCGAAAAGGGGCCCTACGACCTCGTCATCAGCGATCTGCTCATGCCGCGCATGGACGGCTTCGCCTTCACGCGCGAGCTGCGCAAGCACAAGCACGGCGCCGAGGTGCCGCTCATCATCACCAGCGCGATCTACAAGGACTCGACGACGATCGCGAAGCTGCAGGCGGAGACGGGCGCGCAGTTCTTCGCCAAGCCGTTCCAGATCAAGGACATCCTCGGCGCGGTCAGGAAGCTGCTCGACGCCAACGCCGTCGCCGGCGGTAAATCGGCGCGCCCCGACGCCACCTCGACGGGCGCGCGCAACAAGACCACCGGCGCGCTCCCGACCGTCGGCTCGCTCGCCGAGCAGCGTCCGCCGCGATTGCTGCTCGACCTGTGGGAGAAGAAGACCACCGGCACGCTCACGCTGCAGCGCGGCAAGGTCAAAAAAGAGATCGCGCTCGTGCACGGCACGCCGGTGACGGCGTCGTCGAACCTGCGCACCGAGACGCTCGGCCACTTCCTGGTCGCGCGCGGCGTGCTCGACGAGGGGCGCCATCAGCAGGCGCTCAAGCGCGCGCAGGAGTCGCAGGAGCGCCTGGGCAACGCGCTCGTCGCGCTCGGCTTCATCACCGACGCGGACCTGATGAAGCAGCTCGGCGCGCAGATGCGCGCGAAAATCACGAACCTCCTGCGTTGGCGCGACGGCGACTGGATGCTCACGCCGGGCCCACCGCCGCCGGCGCCGCTGCAAACGCCGGCGGAGACGCCGCGCATGGTCTTCTTCGGGCTGCACAAGACCGCGCACGTCGACGAGATCGCGATGGAGCTGGCGCAGGTGCGCGGCCGCATCGCGCTCACGCTGCGCGCCGAGCGCCATCGCGAGACGTTCGTGCGCGTGTTCGGCGACAAGGGCCTCTCCGCGCTGCAGCGGCGGCCGCTCATCGAGGAGCTGCTCGTCGGCGCCGATCCGACGCCGATGCTGGTGCAGCTCGACGCGCTCTTCGCCTGCGGCATGGCCGAGATCGAGTCCGCCACCGTCGACAAGAAAGCGCCCACCGAGAAGAGCGATCCGATCGCGCTTTCGCGGCTGCCGGTGGCGTCGGCGATCCACGATCCGCCGCCGCAAGGGGAGCAGACCCTCTACGACAAGCTGTTCGGCGACGACACCGGCCCGGTGCCGGCGATCCCCGACGACGATCTCGACCAGGTGCACTCGCCGTTCGACGACGAGGACGAAACCTCGGGCGTGATGCAGATGCCCGCGAGCGCCGGGCATCCCGCGCCGCCGGCGCCGCGCGCCAAGCCGCCCACCGACGAGGCGGTCGAAGCGCTGCGCCAGGAGGTGCTGCACCAGTACCTCGGCATGCAGGGCAAGGATCACTACCAGGCGCTCGGCGTGCGCCGCGACGCCACGCCGGCCGCCATCGAAGCCGCGCACCGCGCGCTCGACGACAAGTTCCGCCTCGAGCGCTTCGCCGACGTCGATCTCGGCCGCGACTACGCGCGCATCGAGGAGATCCACGCCATGTTGCGCGCCGCCTTCGAGACGCTCTCGGCGAAGGAGTCGCGCCAGGCCTACGACGCCGAGCTCGAGCGGCACAAGCGCCCGTCGAAGGGGGCGCTCGACGCCGACCTGCTCGCGCAAAACGCCGTCGAGAAGCTGGCCGCCGGCGACGCCGACGCGGCGACCGATCTGCTCGAGCGCGCCGTCACCGCGGCGCCCGATCAGGCCGACTATCACGCGCTCCTCGGCTGGGCCATCTTCCACAACGAAGGGGCCAACGCCGCCGCCGCGTCCGCCGCCTGGCGCCACCTGAAGGCGGCGCTCGAGATCGATCCCGACCACACGAGCGCGCACGAATATGCCGGCCGCATCTCCGCCGTCGCCGGCGAGGACGCGCGCGCGATCGATCACCTGACGCGCGCGCTCGAGGCCGATCCGGCGCGCGCCGAGGCGCTCACCACGCTCGAGGCCGCTTGCCTGCGCCGCGGCGAGCACAAGCGGCTCGAGCGCCAGTACCGAAAGCTCATCCACCGCCTCGGCGACGCGCGCGATCCCGAGCGCGCGCTGCGCCTGTGGTGGCGCCTGGCCGAGCTCTACCGCACGCGGCTCGACGACAAGGAGTCGGCCAAGGTCGCCTACGAGATCTCGGCCAAGCTCGCGCCCGACGATCCGCGCCCGCGCGAGGCCCTGGCGCGGCTCTACGCCGAGAGCCCGCAGACCTGGCGCGAGGCGGCGCACGCGCTGCGCGACTCGTGGCGCCTGCAGCCCGAGGACGCGGAGCCGGGGCGCGCGCTCTTCAAGCTGCACCTCGACGGCGAGCGCTGGGATGCCGCCTTCGTCGTCGCCGCGGCGCTCGGCGTGCGCGGCGTCGCCGACGAGATGGCCGCCGAGTTCGCGCGCCGCTTCCGCCCGCCGTTCCTCGCGCGCGCGATCCAGCCGGTGCGCGGCGGCCTGTCGCTCGTCGAGATGGTGCGCCACCCCGACGACGATCGCGATCTGTCGGAGCTGTTCGCGCGCATGTTCGCGGTCTGGCAGCCGCCGGTCGGCTGGGACGTGCTCGGCGTCGGGCCCGACGATCAGATCGACGCCGCCATGCTGCCGTCGCCGTACGCGCGCGTGCTCGGCTACGTCGCGTCGCAGCTCGAGGTGACCGCGCCGCCCGTCTATCGCCGCAGCGACTTCGACGAGGAGTCGCACGTCGGCGCCGCGCGTCCGCCGGTGCTGCTCGCCGGCCCGCAGTCGCTGGCGCAGGCCGACTACACCGCCCTCGCCTTCCGCCTCGGCCGCGCGCTGACCTATCTCTCGCCCGGGCGCGCCGTCGCCGGCGCGTTGCCCGCGCGCCAGCTCAAGCAGACGGTGCTGGCGGCGATGACGCTGGTGCAATCGTCGCTGCGCGTCGACGACGCCGAGGGCGAGGTGCGCGCCGTCCGCGTCGCGCTGGCGACGACGGCCCCGCACCTGGTGCGCGAGCTCGCCCCCGCGTGCGAGCGCATCATGGCCGGCGCGCAGGCCACGCTCAACCTCGGCCGCTACACGCGCGGCATGGCGCGCACCGCGGACCGCGTGGGCCTGGTGCTCTGTAACGATTTGTCGACGGCGGTGCGGATCGTCATGGCATCTGCGGCCCCGGGGGCGGAGAATGATCTCATCGATTTTGCGCTGAGCGACGAATACCTCGCGGCGCGCGAGGCGCTCGGGCTGTCGATTTGCGTGTGATGCGATGCGTAGCCTGCTCCTCCTCATGTCGATCTTCGCCGCCGCGATCGCCGGCGGCTGCGGGATCGGCAGCTTCAACGACTTCCGCGACCAGCTGAACACGCGCTGGTGCGAGCGGCAGCTCCGTTGCGGCGAGGTCGCCGGCACCGAGTCGAACACGCTCTGCGGCACGCCCGCGCCGCTGACGCTGGTCATGAACGGCGAGGTCGACGCGCCCTCGTCGATCGCCGCCGGGCGCATGCACTTTCACCCCGACAACGCCGCCGCCTGCCTCAAAGCCGTCGAGCACGCGCCGTGCGAGCCGGCGCAGGCGGGCGAAGATCTGTTCACCCAGTGCCACGGCGTCCTCTCCGGCACCGTCGCCAACGGCGACAGCTGCTGGGGCGACGACGAGTGCATCGGCGGCGTGTGCGTGAATCCCGACTGCGGCGGCACGTGCACCGCCTACGCCTCGCCCGGCTCGCCGTGCGTGAAGACCGGCGGCACCCCCGACGTCACCTGCGATCCGTCGGTGCACTTCTGCTCCGACACCGGCACCTGCGTACACAAGGTCGGCGTGGGCAAGCCCTGCCTCGTCGACGAGAACTGCCTCTTCGACTTCGTCTGCGTCGACGAAAAATGCGCGCCGCTGCCGCGCACCAAACGCGACGACGTCTGCGGCACCAACCTGCCGCCCTGCCAGGACGGCCTCTATTGCAACGAGACCGGCACCTGCGAGCCGCTCGTGGACGCCGGCGGCGCGTGCGCCAAGGCCGACGCCTGCAAGGCCGGCATGACCTGCGAGAGCGGCCTGTGCGCGCCCTGGCTCGACACCGGCGCCGCTTGCGTCGACGATCCCAACGCCATCGCCTCGGGCTGCGCCGCCAGCGACGCCTGCACGGGCGGCGTCTGCGCCGCCGTGCCGGGCGCGAAGGCCGGACCGCTCGCCCATTGCGGCGCCGACGCCGACTGCGACGACGGCCTGTTCTGCGCCAGCGGCAACTACTGCTACTACGTGGGCGGCATCAACGCCGTCTGCCAGTCCGACCACGAATGCGCGCCCGACCTGCAGTGCCTGATGGGCGCCTGCCACGCGCCCGGCTTCATCATGTGCGCGTCGGCGTCAATGTAGCGGCGATCTCCGCCAGATCCTCGAACGCCATGCATTCGGTTCCGCGCTCGCCGCACGCCCGCTCGAGCAGCGAGCCGCGCACGGCGTAGATGCGGTCCGCCCGCCCGATGGCGCAGCGATCGCTCGCCCCGTCGCCGATGAAGACGATGGGCCGGCCGGTGGCGCGCGCCGCGTCGCAGACCTTGCCTTTGCACACCGCGCAGCGCCCGCACGCCAGCTCGGCATGCGGGAAGTCGACCTCGATGCGCCCGTCGATGAACCGCGTGGCGTTGAAGTACCGCCGCTCGAACGCCCCGAGCCGCGGCCCGAGCAGCGCCTCGATGTAGAAGTCGAACCCGCCCGACGCCAGCCACACCGCGGCCCCCGCGCGCCGCGCCGCGGCGAGGAGCGCATCGAGGCCCGGCCTCAGGTGCCCGATCTCGCGCGCATACGCGAGCGCGTCGGGCAGCTCGGCACGCGCCAGCGCCCACATCTTGCGCTGCGCGTCAGGCAGGGAGATCTCGTCGCGCACCCAGGCGGCGTCGATGTCGCGCCACGCCGGCGGGGCGAAGCGATCGCAGATCTCGTCGCC
>Ga0070679_100001284_pt1 | contig 22198 bp, 15 predicted proteins | sample KBSC63BmetaG_FD_65652 | JGI IMG/M metagenome (GOLD analysis project Ga0070679, IMG submission 65652) | Corn rhizosphere microbial communities from Kellogg Biological Station, Michigan, USA - KBS C6-3B metaG | ecosystem: Host-associated > Plants > Roots > Rhizosphere | place: USA: Michigan... | reverse complement strand
CGGTTCGGCGTTCGTGATGCAGTTTTCGCTCCGGCGACGCAACCGGACGACCGCACGGGCGCGGGACGGGGGCGATGCAGACCACGAACGCGCAAAAGCGCTTCGGATCCATCACTCTAGTCCATGCCGAAACGGTAGGCTACGGGTCGCAAGGTATTGCACAACTCGAAACAAGCCAGCATACGGTGCCCCCGGCCGCTAGGAACCGTGGCACCCGCGAGGCGGACACTGCGCAGTGGCAACGGCCCTCTGGTGATGAGAGTCTGTTCAAGCTCGGGCGATGCGGGCGAATGTATTCTGCGTCGAACCGGCGGCAAGTCGTGGCGCGCCTGACAACACGAGCCAGAGCCATCACGGCCAGCCGAAGATCGGCGACGCGGGCATTCCCGCGCGGGTCGCCGCCAGATCGCTCGGATCGCGCCAGAACTCGCGCGTCGCATCGACCGACGAGAATCGCAGCACGAAACGCTTCGCCGCCCCGCCGGTCACCGGCACGGCGATGTCGGCGCGCAGCATACGTCGAGACTTCGGCGGGACCGCCGCGAGCAACGACACGCCGACGCTGCCGCGCGCGACCGTCGTCTGGCCAAAAGGAACGTCGCCCGACCAGGTCTTGCCGATATCGCTGAACACCGCGCCACCCCACTGCGCGAGCCGGCCCGTCGAGAAGAGCGTCCGTCGCTGCTCGAGTCGCAACACGGTGCGGCGCCCGCCGGCGATCGCGGTTCCGTCGTATCCGCGCACGCCGGACGGCGTCTCGCCCAGGGATAATTGCAGTGGAAGCCGCTCGCGCCATCCGCCCGAGAATTCCAGGCTGGCTTCGAAGACGCTGAAGTTGGACGTCTTGCGATACCATGCGCCGCGACCGCTCAGCGTAGCGGCACTCCACGCCTCGCCGCTCGCGCCGGCGAGGCCGTCCCCCTCGAGTCGAAGCGCCGCGAAGGAGCTCGCCGTGCCGGCGCCCGAGTAGACGTCGAACGTGAGCAGCGTCGACCCGCCCATGCCCGCGCCTCCGGAGAGCGCCCGCTGCGCTGTCATTCCCAACTGGACGCCGCGCGCAAGGTCCTGTTCGCCGAGCAGCGCGTCGAACCCTTGCACGTGCAGGTAGTCGAGGACGCGGAGCCCGATCGCGCCACCGGCGCGGAACGCACGATATGGCGCGTAGCGTCCCACCAAGATGGACGTGTCGGCCGGCAGCAACCCGCTGCTTGCCACGATCACACCAGCGGAATCCGGGCGCGATCGTTCGTACGTCGCCAACGGCCCAACCAGCACACTTGCACCGCGCCACGAATAGCGCGCGACACCACCAACGGCCCACACGGCACGAGCGATCGGGAGCGAGAGAGGCGGACCGTCGTTGCGAACGAAGCCACGATACGACGTGTTCTGCGTGCCGCCCGCGTACCACGCAATGTGCTGCAGATCGCTGAGGAACGGCTGTGTGATTGCCGCGTTAAGCTGGCCGCCAACCGGATTTCGGTTGATGTCCAACGACGCAACCAGTGAACGATCGAAGAGGCCGTACTGTCGGAGCGACAGTGCGAGTCCATCCCGGTACGAGCGCCCGTCGCGCCACGTGCTCGACGCCGAGAGACCAGCGCCTGCAATGTTTGCGTTTCCGTATTTGATGTTGGAAAAACCTCCCTTGCTGTAGCCGCCACCCAGGATCAGCGGCACCTCGTCGACCGTCTCGACCGTCAGCCGCACGCCGTCGGCGCCATCGCTGGCCGCGCGCACCGAAGCCGAGGCGATATACGGCTGCGCACGAAGGACGCGCGCCACCTCAGCCAGCCAGCGATCGGAGCAGCGATCTCCAACGCGTGCGCGCAAGAACGACCGAACGGTCGACTCGCGACTGGTGCTCGACTGGAAGACCGCATGCTTCACGGCGCGGCGCCACGCCGAGGGATCGTCGCCGACCATCGCCGGCGGATGCGGATCGATTTCGATGGCCGTCACGAGGCGACCGTCGCAACTGAACTGCGACGAGTCCGGCGTCTGCGCACGGAGACGCGCGGCACCGGCGGCGATCGCGGCGACGACGATGAGACTTCTCATATTCCACCTCGAGCTGCGACGGCGATGATCCCTGCGATGTCGGACCACAGACGTTGGTTGAGCGCGGTCGCATGCGATAGGGGCCGGCGCGCGACACACGAACGTTTTTCGGCGAATCGCGGCGTCGAGACCCGACGACGCTGCAAATTCGTGGGAGCCCAGGAGGTCTGCCGATAAAACGAGACCGCGCGTCGCCGATCCGCCCGTGGGGAGTTCGTGAGAGATATCTCTAATTCGGATGTGCCGGCGAATCCGCGGCTTCGGAAAGCCGCCACCGAGCGGGCCGGGACGAGGTCCGCACGCGGTTCGACATCACGCCGAGAAGATCTTCACGAAGCTCGGTGTGCTTCGCCGGTCGGTCCTCGCGGTCTCTCGAATCGCCGAATCCGAAGCGTGGCCGATTCCAGCCAGAACCTGCCTCTCAGACCTGAGCCCGCTGCGAAACGTCTCTTCCGTTGCGTCGTACTACCGGTATGACCCAACTCTCCGCCGAGTTCCTCCAGCTCCAGGCCGCGCTCGCTGGCGAGTACTCTCTCGAGCGCGAGCTCGGCCGCGGTGGAATGGGCATCGTCTACCTCGCGCGCGACGTGCAACTGAACCGCGACGTCGCCATCAAAGTGCTGCCGTCGCATCTCGCGCTGACCGCTGAATCGCGCGAGCGATTCATCCGCGAAGCACGCACGGCCGCCGGTCTGTCGCATCCGCACATCGTTCCGATCCATCGCGTCGGTGAAGTCGGCGGCTTCGTTTTCTTCGTCATGAGCTACGTCGAAGGCGAAACGCTTGGCGAGCGGCTGCGCACGAAAGGACCGCTGCCCGCAGCCGAGGCTGCGCGCGTGCTCCGCGAAGTCGCGTGGGCGCTCGCCTACGCGCATGGGCGCGGCGTCGTCCATCGCGATGTGAAGCCGGACAACATTCTGCTCGAGGCAGGAACGGGCCGCGCGATGGTCACCGACTTTGGCATCGCGCATCACGACGACGGCGCCTCTTCGCATACGGATCCGGGTAAAATCGTCGGCACGGCTCATTTCATGAGCCCCGAGCAAGCTGCCGGCGAGCGCGTCGACGGACGCAGTGATCTCTACGCGCTCGGAGTCGTCGGCTATCTCGCACTGAGTGGCCGGCTGCCGTTCGAGACGTCGAATCTTCCAGCGCTACTCGTTCGACAGGCGACTGAGCCCGCACCTCGCCTTCTCGATATCGCCCCCGGGCTTCCGCCGGCGCTCGCTGCGGCGATCGATCGCTGCCTCGCTCGCGATGCCGCCGGTCGCTTTCCGGATGGCGAAGCGATGGCAGCCGCGCTCGCGCCCGCTCCCGAGACGCGGCCCGCACTGCCGACGACGTTGCGTACCTGGCTCGGAGCGCGGAACCCGCTGCTCGTTCCGTATCTCGGTTGGTCGGGACTTTTCAGTGTTCTCACGGCCGGGAACGTCTTCGCCGTGACGACCGGCAATCCGGGAAGCAGCGTCTGGGATGTCGTGCTGCTTGCCTCCCTGGCATCCGCGCCTCTGCTGCCGATCGTCGGGTTCCACGTCAATCAGGCGCGACGGCAATTCCGTGCCGGACATACGCTTGCTGATCTGCGCGCCGCACTCGAGATCGCGCGCCGCGAGCGTGCGGAGAGCGATGCGCTCGCGCTCGACGAGGAGACGACGCCCGCGCACCGGCTGCTCCGCATCGCAACGGTCGCCTCGTCGAGCTGGCTGGCCGTCACGATCGTCCTGCTCCTTCAGGGAACCATTCACGAAAACAGGACACCGATCGCATGGTTTCTCACTCCGGTTCTCAGCACGATGATGCTGGGCGGAGTAAGCAACGCGCTCGGCGTTCGGTTCATTCCGACGAAGATCCGCGAATGGTGGCAGACCGGCATTCGAGATCGGATCTGGAACAGCCGGGCGGGCGCCTGGCTCGCTCGCCGACTCGGTGCGCCTGAACGTTCACGTGCGGTCGGTGGCGGCGTGTTCCGAGCGACGGAGGTCGCGCTTGGCGTTGCCGCGTCGGAGTTGTTTGCGGCGCTTCCGAAGGCGTATCGCGAACAACTCGGCGAATTGCCCGCAATGGTCGACGCACTCGAGGCACGCGCGGCGGAAGCGCGCGCGGAGCTCGATGTCGTCGCCGCGCTCGCACCCGTCGGCTCCAGCGACGCTGAAGTGCTCGAGGCGCGCCGCGTCTCGGCCGCGAAGCATCTCGCCGAGAGTGTCGCGGCACTCGAGGGAATTCGCCTGGATCTGTTGCGGCTGCACGCGGGAGAGAACGATCTCGCGCCGCTCACCACCCTTCTCGACGCCGCGCGCGCACTCGGCGAGGACGTGAACCGCCTCGCCGAGGCGCAGCGCGAGCTGAATGCCTCGACGCCGCGAGCGCTCGATGCCGGAAGGATCCCGACGCCTGTGTGATTCGTCGGGCTACTGCCGCAATACCAGGTTGTCGAGCACGCCGACTCCCTCGAACGCGAGATATTTGGGCGTCGACATCGTGGCCGGGAAGGTGCCGACGACGCTCCCCCCGAACGAGAGCGTCACCGTGGCCGCTACGGGCGAATAGCGAATCGCCATCTGATTGAAGCCCGCGGCGCCGCCATCACCCGATGCGATGACCTTTCCACTCGCGAGACTTCCCGAGCGTAGCTCGTAGTGCAGCGGCACGCCGAACGGATAGGGGTTGGTCACACGAAGCCAGATGAGCCCCGAGCTCGTGAGATTGCTCGTCGTGATGTTCGAGTTGGTGAAGCCGATGGCGATGTAGGCGCCCGGAACGCCCGGGTCCGGCGCGGGATAGCCGTCCATGCTGAACTCGTAGCCGGCATTCGGGAGAGCGACAGTGATCGGCATGAGCGCGGCCGGGGACGACGTCGGCGGATCGTGCCAATCGGAGATGACGCACCCGCCGGTAGCGTCCGGTGCCAGCAGTGGCGAGGGCAGCTCGTTGGGGTTCACGCTGCATCCGGCAAAATTCCAGCTCTGGCCGACGTCTACGCCAAGCCACTGCGCGTCCTTGGAGCCGGGGTACTCGAGCCAGAATCCACCGAGGCTCGTCCCGCCAAAGATGCTCTTGAGCGTGCCCTTACCGCCGGCCGGGCGCTGATTGTTCGGACCGAAGCTGAACGATTCACGCATGAGGATGTCTGGAGCGGGCGGCGTCGTCGGCAGCAGTGAGGCACCGCTGACGCCACCACCGCCGCCGCTACTACCACCACCACCACCGCCGCCACCCCCGGACAGGGCCGGCGCTCCAGGCGCGAGAGGGCGCGTTGGCGCCGACGCATCATTGCAAGCGGCTAGAGCGACCAAGCCGCCGAGGACCGGGAGCACGAGCAGGCGACGGAAGAACATGGGAAGACCTCTGCGAGCGAGAGAAATCGATAACTCGCCTATAGTTTACTTGTTAAGTATTAGAACGCAAGTCCGCCTTCCCCCGGCGCGGATCCCTGAATGCCAACTCGTTATGAGATAATCGCTTACCCGAAAAACAAATACGGCAAGGGCTACCTGTAGGTCAGCCCATACCCGAATGGATAGAGCGGCTGCGCGATGTCTCGCGCCACGTCCGACCGCTGCCTGAGCACCGCGTCCATCGACGCCGGAAGCTCGAAGGGCAGCTTCCCGGAAGGTCGCCGACGCCCGGAAAGCACGTCGATCAACGCCTCGTCAGTAACCCCAAACTCGCCGATCACGGCCCGGGCGCCCTGTTGGATCGGCGTCAGGATCGCCGGGCGATCCAGGTGGACCACCGCAATCGTTGGCACCTTCGCGCTCACCCGTACGAACTCGGCGAAGCCTGGCGTGCTGTCGGTGAACGCTAGGCTCCCCTCGTGGAGCTGTGCGCCCGTTCGATACTGCGTCTGTGACGTCTGGTAGGGTGCTCCAATTCGGATGATCGCCACATCCGCCTGCGCCGGGTCACTCACCGCGAGCCAACCGTCGTGCGCGACCGCCGAGGGGTCGATGCCGCGCAGAAAGACGCGATGTCCCGTCCCGCGCAACGGCAGGATCGCGCCCTTGTTCTCGAGCAGCACGAGCGACCGCCGCTGCGCATCGCGACCCGCGGCCCGGAAGGCGGCGCTGCCAACGACACGCGACGCCGCGGCAGTGTCGACATACGGATTCTCGAATAGCCCGAGCGCGAACCGTTGTGTGAGAACTCTCGCCACCGCCGAGTCGATCTGCGCGGGCGCGAGCTCGCCGGCTTCCACGGCGTCGACGAGCATGTTTGCGCGCTCGGTGCCACCGAATTGATCCACACCAGCGCGAACCGCCTTCACGAAGCGAGCACGCATCGGGACATTTTCCATCCCCCACGGCGCTCCGATGTTCGCGGCCGACGGCCGCTCTCCTGCGGCCGCGCCGCGAACGCACCGCGCGTTGCAGTCGTTCGTGATCGCCCAGTCGGCCAGGACAACGCCACGAAACGCGTATTTCCCGCGCAACACGTCGGTGAGCAATTGCTTATTGAAGCCGGCTCCCACTTGCTCGATCGGTTGACCACCCCACGTCGCGTCCTGGAGGATCGAATACGCGGGCATCACGCCGGCGACGTGCGCGGCGAATGCGCCGAGAAATGGACGAACGTGATATTCGAGATTCGTCGAGCCCTTGGACGGCGCGAACGACGCATACCGGCCGTCGTAATCCTGGCTGTCGAGGCCATCGCGCGCCGCGCCCTCGCCAACCCAGTGCATCACGACCGCGGCCGCGCTGGTCGAATCGAGACCGCGCATTCCATGTTGGAGGCCAGTGACGTACGCGCGGACCATACCGCGCGCCAGATCCGCGTCTTCACCGAACGTGCCGGATACGCGCGGCCACCTCGGTTCCGTCGCGACGTCCGCCTGCGGCGATAGCGCCATCTGAATACCGACCGCGCGGTACTCTCGGCGCGCGATGTCGCCGAGCTTGCGGACCAGCGACGTATCACGGGTCGCCGCGAGACCGGCTGGATCCGGCCAGACCGAGAACACCGAGCCGCCCGTCGAGACACCACGAATATTCTGCACGTGATTTCGTGGATCGGTGCTCAGCAGCAACGGGATGCCGAGTCGCCGGTGCTCGGCGATCTCCTGCAGCATGTTGTTCTGCGCAGCGATGGTACCTGCGCTCGCGTTCAATCGCGTGATCATCGCTGTGACTTTCCCGCTGTCGATCAGAGCGCGATTCGCGGCGCTGTCGTAGCTCGAGCCGAAACCCGCCGGACCCATCGGACCTGCCGCGCGGGCCGTACCATGCATCATCGCGCCGGCCTTCTCGACGAGGCTCATGCGTCGAACGAGATCTCGCGCGCGCTCCTCCGGCGAGAGGCGCCAGTCCTCGTACGGATCGAGCTCGCCGTTGCGATCGAGATCCTTGAACCGCAGCCGGCCTTCCTCGATGATCGGCACACCGCGGGTGCCAAGATACGGCTGTTTCACCGCCGGAGTGCCAACTATGGGGACAAGCAAGAGCCAACGCAGCGCTTTCATCGATACTCCCGGCAAACGCCCAAGAAACCTCGAATTCGAATTTACTGATCCTGCGGCGGACGACGTGCGTGTACCGGGAACTGCGCCGGTGGGCGCGGTGCCATCACCGCCTTCGTTTCGAGCAACTTCAGGGCCTCCTGTACGCCACGCTCCAACTGCGGATCACGACCACGGGCCACGGCCTTCGCATCCTGCCAGACGTCGATGTCAGGTGGAACCCCCTCGCCTTCCACGATGAACTGTCCGTTCGGGCCGAAGACCGCGAGCGCCGGCGCGGTGATCGAGCCTCCGTCGACGAGCGGATAGGGCACAGCCGCGTTCACGAGTCCGCCCCATGTGCGCGAACCGATCTCGGGCCCGACGCCGAGTTGGCGGAATACCCATGGGAAGTAATCTCCGCCCGATCCTGCGAGCTCGTTGATCAACAGCACCTTGGGTCCAAGCAATCCGGCGGCCGGGAGGCGCGTCGCCGGCGCACCGGGAACGTTCGTCGTCACGCCACCAACTGGATGACGCAGCATGATCCCCACCATGTAGTCGTCGAGCAGGCCGCCGCCATTGAAGCGCTCATCGATCACGGCACCCTGCTTGTCCTGTTGAGCAAAGTAGTAACGATCGAACGCCGCGATCGCCGGCGCGCTCGTGTTCGGCACCCAGACATAGGCGAGCTTGCCGCCCGACAGCGAGTCGACTTGGCGGCGATTGTCCTCGACCCACGCGCGCTGCCGCAACTGCGCTTCGTTGTTCACCGGCACCACCGTCACGGTCCACGATCCGTCATTGTTCGGCTTGTCGTTCAGTCGGAGCACAGTCTGCCGGCCGGCCGTTCCGTCGAGCGACTTCCACGGCTCGTCGCTCGTGGTGACCGGCTGGCCGTTCACCTCGAGCACGTAGTCGCCGACGCGCGCTTTCACCCCCGGCGCGTCCAGCGGGGCGCGCAGCCCTGGATTCCAGCTCTCGCTCGTGAAGATGCGCGCGAGGCGCCAGTGATTGTTCTCCGCAACGAGATCCGCGCCGAGCGAGCCAATGCGCGACGTGTCGACGACCGGAACGTCGCCTTCGCGCACGAACGAGTGACCGACCGACAGCTCGCCGCCGACCATGTCGAGGATGTACGTCAGATCGGTGCGATGGCGCACGTACGGGACGAGCGGCTCATAACGCGTTCTCACCTTGTTCCAATCCGCGCCATGAAGGTTCGACGCATAGAAGAAGTCACGCTCGATGCGCCACGCTTCGTCGAAGATCTGCTTCCATTCTGCCGACGGATCGATCTCCGTGCGCAGTGACACCGCGAGACGTCCTTCGTTCGGCCGCGGCGGCGCGCCGGCGTCGACCACCATCCAGTTTGGTCCCGCCGAGTAGAGCAGCTTTCGTCCGTCGTTCGATGCGGAGAGGTTGCTCACGCCGGTCGCGAACACTTCCGCACGGCGGCGAGTCATCTCCCATTTGTGCAGCGTCTGTCCCGGCTGATTCGGCACGCGCTCTCCAACGAACAACAGGCCCGGTGGCCCAGCCACGAGGCGCGCGTAGTCGCGCACTGGCATGGGCAGCGCGATAATGCGGCGATCGAAACGATCGAAATCGACGCGCACAGGCCCGCCACGCGGCACGCTTGCGCCGACCGCTCGAGCGCTGTCGCTGACGGGACGACGCGTGGTATCAGCGCGCTGCGTCGGCGACGTGGTTTCGCGCGGCGCCCCAGGCGTCGGCACGCCGGGATTCGGATTTCCCGGATTCGTCCCGATCACGCGTGCCGCAGCTTCTTCATCGCTCTCCGGCGTGAACGGCGTCGGCTCGTCCTCGCGCAACAACGCGACGTACACGCCCGACGTCGTACTCCGCGTCAGGCTGCCAAGGTCGGCCCAGCCGCTCGCGAGACCGAGGTCGGTGCTCGCGAGGAAATAGAGCCACTTGCCGTTGCGATCCCACACCGGCTCCGTCGCATTCGCGAGGGCATCCGTGAGCACGTGCGTCTTGCGATCGGCGAGCGACCACACGACGACGCGACGGAACTGATTCGGGAAGCTTTTGGCGTACGCGAGCCACTTCGAGTCGGGCGACCACTCGGGCTGCATGGTATTGCGATCCGCCGCCGCGCCGCCGATGTCGGCCGTGCTGATCGTCCCGCCGGACAATTCAATGACTCTAATACGTGCCTTGTCATCGACGAAGGCGATGCGCGACCCGTCGGGCGACCACGACGGGTTCCATGCGAACTTCGCGTCGCCGATCGGCCACGATTTCTCGGCGCCGAGGCCATCGGCGTTGCCGATGACCAGCGTGTAGCCGCTCCCCTGGTCGGAGAACCACGCGACGCGCTTCCCGTCCGGCGACCAGACGGGCGCGCGATCGGCGGCGCCGGAAGAATGCGTGAGATTGCGTGCGTCGCCCTTCTCGACCGGCACGGTGAAGATGTCGCCGCGCGATTCGAAGACGGCGCGGCGGCCCGACGGCCCAAGCGACGACGATGCGATCGTGCGCGTCACGTCCTGCCAGTGCGTCTCCGCCCACGGGAAATCGCCGCGCACGTTGATCGCCACTTTGCGCGGCTCGCCCCTGCCGGGATCGAGCAGCCAGAGCCAGCCATCCTCCTCGAACACCAGCGTGCCGTCATGGCCGCCGAGTGTCTTGACGTCGGCGTCCTTGAAGTGGGTGAGCTGCTTGAGAGTTCTCGAACGAGTATCGTACGACCAGACGTTCGTCGCCCAGTCGCGATCCGAGAGGAAGTAGACGGCGCCGCCCAGCCAGACCGGATCGATGTCCATGCTGCGCTCGTTGGGCAGGCGGGTCTCCGCCGAGTCGCGCAGATCCACGATGGTGAGCGGCGTGTTCTGTCCACCGCGGTAGCTGCGAAATTCCACGTCCCAGCGCGACACGCGGTCGACCACGATCTGTTTGCCGTCGGGTGAGAAGCTGCCGCGCAATCCCATCGCCGATGGTAGCAGCTTGGCCACGCCGCCCGTCACGGGAATCGTCCACAGCTTCGAGTACGTCGTTGGCGCGGAGACGCGCCCGGACGAGAAGAGCACGCTGCGTCCGTCGGGCGTCCATCCGCGCGCAACTTCGCCGGCGGGACTCCACGTGAGTCGGCGCGGCGACCCGCCCTCCGCGGGCATGACGTAAACCGCGTTCACGCCCGCGCGATTCGACGTGAACGCGATCCAGTTGCCGTCGGGCGAGAAGTGTGGATCGCTCTCGATCGCTGGCGTGCTCGTGAGTCGTCGCGCTTCACCGCCCTCGCGCGGGACGATCCAGAGGTCGGCGCCATACTCGAATGCAATGCGCGTGGCGCTGAGCGTGGGCTGACGCAGCAGTCGTGTCGGTCCGCCTTCGTCGGTCGCGGATTGCGCAACGGCGATGGAGGGCAGGAGAAGTGCTGCGGCGAGTCGACGAAACATGGGTGGGTGGATTGGGGTTTCGGTGCTCGACGTTCGATCGCGTGCGCCACGTTAGCGCCGTTGCATTGGCCGACGCCACGATGCTCGAAGGCGTCTTGTCGTCGGACCCGCCGAGTCATATGATCACCTGACTAACCGACCCGCAAGCCTAACCGAGCCGACCGCCACGATGCCGCAACGTCCTCTCGCCGCGCATCTCTTCCGCGTCCTTTGCAGCGCGCGTCTGGCCGCCCCGCTCGGCGTTGGTGTCGCACCACTTGCCAGCGCGCAGCAGACTGCCGGCACGCTTCCGGCGGTCGACACGAGGAGCTGGACCGCCGCACAGGACCATCAACAGATGATGGACCAGCTCGGAATCCGAGCGCTCCGTCAGGGGCCGAGCGGAAACGAGCAGGATCCGAATCACGCGAACTACGACGAAGCGAGAGCAGATCCCTTCCCGAAGCTTCCCGATGTTCTCACGCTCGAGGATGGTCGCAGGGTCACAACGCGAGATGCATGGGCGAGACGTCGCGCGGAGATCGTCGAGCTGTTCGAGCGTGAGGTGTATGGGCGAATCCCGCGGGGCGTACCGAAGCTGACGTGGGCGATCACGGCGACGGATACGGGCACCGTGGCGGGCCATCGCGTCATCGGCAAACAACTCATCGGCCACGCGGACAACTCTGCGTATCCTGCCATCGCGGTCGACATCGCTGCAACGCTCGTCGTTCCCGCAGATGCAAAGGCGCGCGTGCCAGTGATGATCATGTTTCGCCCCGGCACCCTGGATCAGGCGCTCGGTCGACCAACTCCGCCGCCAACCGGCGCACGCCCCGGGTTCGCGTTTCCGCCACCGCCGCCGGGCAGCGATGCACCCGCGAGCGAGCAACTCATCGTCGATGGCTGGGGATTCGTATTCTTGAATCCAACGAGTGTGCAAGCGGACAACGGTGCCGGCCTGACGAAGGGCATCATCGGACTCACGAACAAAGGCCAGCCGCGCCGACCCGACGACTGGGGTGCGCTCCGCGCGTGGGGCTGGGGCGCCTCGCGCGTGCTCGACTATCTGGCGCGAGACCCATCAGTGAACGCTCATGAAGTGGGCGTCGAAGGCGTGTCGCGCTACGGGAAGGCGGCTCTGGTCACGATGGCCTTCGATCAGCGGTTCGCCGCGGTGCTGATTGGCTCATCCGGCGAAGGCGGCGCGAAGCTGCATCGCCGAAACTGGGGAGAGGCCGTCGAGAGTCTGACGGGGACCGGCGAGTATCACTGGATGGCCGGCAACTTCCTCAAGTACGGCGCCTCGGATGCGACCTTTGGCAGCAAGAACGCGGGCGACATTCCCGTCGACGCACACGAGCTGCTCGCGCTCTGCGCGCCGCGTCTGACGTTCGTGAGCTACGGCGTTCCGGAGAAGGGCGACGCGAAGTGGCTCGATCATCAGGGCAGCTACATGGCCGCCGTCGCCGCACAACCGGTGTTCCGTCTGCTCGGTGCGGGAGGCCTCGGCGTGTCGGACGACTACACGAAGGAGAAGATGCCGCCGGTGAACGCAGGGCTGCTCGACGGACGGCTCGCCTGGCGTCAGCACGACGGTGGACACACCGACGCGCCGAACTGGAAATACTTCCTGGCGTGGGCCGACTACTTCTACAAGCGGCGGTACACGCCGGCGAACGCCGTGCAGGTGCCACCAAAGCCGCCGACTGATTCGAGCGGGCGAAAACCGTGATCCACGGCTGTTCATTTCTGCACGTGGCCACCAGAACATTCTGATGCATCGAAGTCCAGCCATTGACCGTCGTGGCAACTGACCGCCAATTGATGATGGTCCCCTCCATCCGCTGAGAGTCGTTGCACCATGTCGCCCACTCGTCGGGAAGCACTCGGCCAACTCGCCGCGCTCGCCGCGTTGCCGCTCGCACGGTGGCCACGGGTCGCAAGCGATCCACTCGACGGAACCGTCGCCGAGTATCAGGCCGGACGCTTGCGCGGCGATTGGACCGCCGTTGAAGTGACGACGCGTGCGCTCGATCGCTGTCGCACGCTTGGCGCGCGTCTTCGCGCGATCGACGCGCTTGCCGACACGGCGCTCGCGGAAGCGCGCGCGTCCGACGCACGGTGTCGCTCTCGCAAGATGGTCGGGCCGCTCGATGGCGTGCCGGTCTTCGGCAAAGCGATCTACGATGTGAACGGTCTGCCGACCACCGGCTCGAACGCAGAGTGGGCGCGACTCTTTCCAGACGCCGTGCGTCGCGACTCGAATGAGATCGCTCGCCTGCGGGCAGCCGGTGCCGTCGTCCTCGGGAAGACGGCGGCGGACGACTTCGCCTATCACGGCAACGGCACGAGCAGTCACACCGGACAGGTGCTCAATCCATACGATCGGACGGACACGCGTACGCCCGGTGGATCGAGTGCGGGCTCGGCGGTCGCAGTCGCGACTGGAATGGCCTTCGCCGCGCTCGGCACGGACGATGGTGGCTCGAATCGCATTCCTGCGCAGTTCACGGGCGTCGTCGGAATGAAGCCGACGTTCGGACTCGTCGGCCGGACCGGCGTCATTCCAACGTGGCCGTATCTCGACACGCATGGTCCGCTCGCACGGACGGTGGCTGACGCCGCGTTGCTGCTGGCCGCCGTTGCTGGCCCCGACGCATCCGATCCGCTGGCGCTCACGAACCGGTTCGACCCGTCGGCGTTCACAGCGCTGCGTGCCGATGCGCTGTCGGGCGTGCGCCTCGGCATCGTCGAGGTGCATGCGCCGCGCGCGCAGATGACGCCCGAGGCACTCGCGACCTGGGATCGCGCCGTCAGCGATCTTCGGGCGGCGGGTGCGAGCGTCGATTCGTTCGAGCCGTCAGCCACGCGTGTCAACTATCGCGACGCATTCACCGCCGCTGCACGCGAGCGCGGCGATGTGGCCGTCGATGCCGATTCGCCGCCGCCCACAGCGAACGCCTTGTTTCGCTATTTCGCCGGACGCACGAAGGATCCGCGCGGCGCCATTCGACTCGGCTACGCCGCCTACCGAAAGTTCTACGACGTATTGCCAGCGACTTTCGAAGACTGTGAACCGCTGCTCGAGCGGCCGATGGTCGACGATCCCGCCGGCCGCTCGTTCGCGCGCTCACGCGCCGAGGTCGTCGCCGGTCTCGCGAAGTCGATGCGGGCGGCTGGCGTCGTCGCGATGGTCTATCCGACGATGCCGTTCAACGCGCCGCGCGCCGTTGACCCGTGGCCCGACGTTCGCACGCCGCTCGGCTACGGCAACTGGCTCGGCCTGCCGGAAGTCTCGGTCCCCGCCGGGCTTGGCGCGGATGGAATGCCGGCGCTCAATCTCTCGATCGTCGGTCTGCCCGGGACTGACGCTCGTGTGCTCGCGCTGGCGCACGCGTACGAGCGTCAGGCGCGCCGCTTCGTTGCGCCACCCACCTGATCGGCGCTCGTCTGCGTTTCGACTCGCGTCTAGGCGGCGGAAGCGCGCTGCGCTGCGGGCGCCGGGTCACGCATCGCCAACACCGCGCCCAACACGAGGCCGAGCGCGACGATGCCAAACGCGACAGGAACGCTCGTTGGCCTCATGACCATATCGAACATGACGGCGAGAGCAACGAACGTGTTTACGGCGGGCAACATCGCGACGAGCCGCGGCGGTGCCAGCCTCGGTGCGGGGTGATCAGGGCCGTTCTTCTCGACGATCTGCTCGAGCATGGCTCTGAAGGCCTTTGCCTTTATGCCGAGGTAGGTGCCGCTCGCGAGCAGGAGGACGACGCCGGCGAGTCCAGCGGCGACGAAGCCGGTGGACCACGGGTTGACGTGCGTCACGCTCAGCATGTACCCGCCCGTGACGACGAATGCCACGAGACAGATCGGGAACACTCGCGCGCCGGATATCAGGACCATGTGCCAGTCCAGGACTTCGCTCACGGTTCGTGCGCGCGCGCGACGGCCGACGGCGAGTCTCGTGACGGCCGTCGCCGCGGCGGCCACGACCAGAGTCATGATGTGCAGGAAGAGCGCGACGTGATAGCTGTCCATTGGTGAAGGTGGCTCCAGAAGACGTTTAACGATGCGACCGACGTACGCATGCGGCTGCATGAGAGTTTCGTCCCTTCAACGTACCAAGCGCCCGCGACGCGCGCTTATCATTCCCAGTCCATGACGATTTGTTCCGGAGACTTCTGCATGAATCCGCCGCTGACCGACGTGGAAGTACGGATCCTCGGCTCGCTGCTCGAGAAGGAAGTGACCACGCCGGACAACTATCCGCTCTCGCCGAACGCGCTGCTTGCCGCGTGCAACCAGATCTCGAATAGAGAACCTGTGACGCAGCTCGATGAGGGGACGCTCACGGAGGCGGTCGTTGCTCTTCGGCGGCGCGGGTTGCTGCGTGCCATTCAGCCGGCGGGCTCACGCGTCACCAAGTATCAGCATCTGCTCGGTGAGCGTCTGGAGCTGGACGCGCGGCCGTTGGCGCTGCTGGGCGTGTTGATGCTTCGCGGATCGCAGACCGTGGGCGAGCTCCATGCGCGGACGGCCCGTCTCGCGGAGTTTGCCGATCTCGCCGATGTGGAAGCGACGCTCGAATCGCTCATGGCGCGGCAGCCCGAATCGCTGGTGGCGCGGCTGGCGCGGCGACCGGGCCAGAAAGAAGTCCGATATGCACATCTTCTGAGCGGCGATCCCGTCGTCGCGGAGGCCGACGCGCACGTGCCGGATCCGCCGGCATCGTGGGGCGGTGGCGACGCGCGCATCGACGAGCTCGAACGCGCGGTCGAGTCGCTGCGTACGGAGCTTGCCGCCGTGCGCGCGGAGCTGACCGAGTTTCGATCGCAGTTCCAGTAACGGCTCGAGCACGCGGCGAGGCGAATTCGTCTCTAGCTGAGCACGGTTTACAAGGTGAGGAGCACCGCGGCTGCTATTCTTCGAGAGGCCTATCGGAGATACGTGCATGCCCGATGATGTCTTGAAGCGCAACAACGTCAAGGTCTCTGGAAGCGGCACCCAACCCATGCTGTTCGCGCATGGATTTGGATGCGACCAGAACATGTGGCGCTTCGTCGCACCGGCGTTCGCCGACGACTACAAGATCGTCCTCTTCGACTATGTCGGATCGGGTAAGTCCGACCTCGCCGCGTACGATCCGAAGCGCTACGCGTCGCTCGACGGCTACGCGCAGGATGTGCTCGACGTCGTTCACGCGCTCGACCTGCACGACGTCGTCTTCGTCGGACATTCGGTCAGCTCGATGGTTGGCGTCATCGCGGTGAATCGCGAGCCGGACCGCTTCGCGCGGCTCGTGCTCATTGGTCCATCACCCAGGTACATCAACGACGCTCCCAGCTACGTTGGCGGCTTCGAGCGCGCCGACATCGAAGGGCTCCTGGAAACGATGGACAAGAACTACGTCGGCTGGGCGAACTATCTTGCTCCGGCGATCATGAAGAATCCGGAACGTCCGGAGCTGGGCGCGGAGCTCACCGAGAGCTTCTGCTCGACCGATCCCGTCATCGCGCGGCGTTTCGCCGAAGCGACCTTCTTCTCCGACAACCGCGCCGATCTGTCGAGCGTGCGCGTTCCATCGCTCGTGCTGCAATGCTCGGACGACATCATCGCTCCGAATGCGGTCGGTGAGTTCGTGCATGCTCACATGCCGCGGAGCACGCTGCGCGTGATGAACGCCACGGGACATTGCCCGCACATGAGCGCGCCGGAAGAGACGATCGCGCTCATGCGTGAGTTCCTCGAAGCGCCCGCCGTTGTCTGAGATCTCAGAGGCACAGGCATCGAGTTTGGCGCGCGGAACGGAAGCGTTGCTGGACACTCTTCCTTGCGGCGTCCTCTCGTTCGCGGACGATGGGATCGTGGTGTTGGTCAACAGCACCCTTGCGAGCATGCTCGGCTACGAGCGCGCTGAGATCGAGGGCCGGCACGTCGAGACGCTGCTCACGATCGCAGGGCGAATCTTCCTTCAGACGCATCTCTATCCGCTCGTCCGGCTGCACGGGCGAGCGAACGAGCTGTTCCTGCTGATGCGGCGAAAGGACGGCAGCGACATCGGGGCCCTCGTCAACGCCGTGCGACACCAGCGCGACGGTCGAGCGATCATCGACTGCGCCGTGCTCGAGATCCACGAGCGACGCAAGTACGAGGATGCGTTGCTCCGGGCGAAGCAGGAGGCGGAGTCCGCCAATCGCGCGCTCGCCGAGCGAACGCGTCAGGTTGAGGAAGCCAACAACCGGCTGGAGGAGCAGGCCGTCGAGCTCGAGCTCCAGCAGCATCAACTGCAGGAGCAGACCACCGAGCTGGAGGTGCAGAGCGAAGAGCTTCTGAGCGTGAACGACCGTCTGCTTGCTCGGACTACGGAGCTCGAGCAGGCGAAGCAACTGGCGGAGGAAGCCAATCGTGCCAAGAGCCAGTTCCTCGCGGTGATGAGCCACGAGCTCCGGACCCCGCTCAACGCGATTGGCGGATACGCGCAACTGCTGGAGCTCGGGGTGCACGGCCCGGTGAGCGATGCACAGCGCGATGCGCTCGGTCGGATCACGCGCGCGCAGCAACATCTGCTCCGCCTGATCAACGAAGTGCTCAACCTCGCGCGCATCGAGGCGGGCCGCGTGGACTACACGCTCGAGGACATCCCGGTCGCGGACGTCGTCTCTGGGGTGATGCCCATGGTCGAGCCGCAGATGCAGGCGGCGAAGCTCACGTCGTCCGCGGCCGTCCCCGTCGATCTGCTGATGCACGCCGACCGCGAGAAGGTTCAACAAATTCTCATTAATCTTCTCACGAATGCGGTCAAGTTCACGCCGGCGGGCGGTTCCATTCGCGTCAGCGCGGGGGCCCGGCCGGATTCTGGCCAGATCGCGATCGACGTCGCCGACACCGGAATTGGAATTCCGCCGGCCAAACTTTCGAGCGTGTTCGAGCCGTTCGTGCAGGTCGACGTCAGCAACGCGCGGCGGCAGCAAGGCTCAGGCCTCGGCCTGGCGATCAGCCGCGATCTCGCCCGTGGCATGGGTGGCGATCTCGTCGCGCGAAGCGAGGAGGGACGCGGGTCGACGTTCACGCTGCTGGTTCCGAAAGCGCGTTAGCGTTCTCGAAAGAGCCCGAGGTCGATCGCGTCGGCCATCGCCTTGTAGCCCGCATCGCTCGGATGAAGATGGTCGCCCGAATCGTATGCCGGGAGGAATCGGTCCGGGGCCGTGGGATCGCGGGTTGCCGCATTGAAGTCGATGACGCCGTCGTAGGCGCCGCCGGTGCGAATCCACTGATTCACCGCGTCGACCTTGGCCTGCGCCGCGGGCCCGCCGCGCGCCAGCCCGCCAATCGGCGTCAGTGTCGCTCCGATCACGACGAGCCCGCGCTCGTGCGCGCGATCGACGAGCTGCCGCAACCCGAAGATCAACTCGCCGGCGCTGATCTCGTCCGCGGGATTCGGCACGTTGGTGCCGCGCAGAATATCATTGATACCCTCGAGGATGATGACGTGCGTCACCCCGGGTTGCATCAGGACATCGCGATCGAAGCGCGCGAGTGCGCTCGGGCCGGTCGCCGGTGACAGCACGCGATTACCACTGATGCCCGCATCGACGACGGCCCGGGGCGGCTCGCTCGATGCAAGCAGCCGTCGCGCCAGCCCGTTTGGCCAACGCGCGTTCTTGTTGATGGTGGACGCCGTCCCATCGGTGATCGAATTGCCGACCGCCACGATCGCGCCGGCCGCAGGCGCATTCACCACGTCGACGCCGGCGATGAAGAGAACCTGGGTGAACGTCCTCTCCGTGTTGAATGTTTCCGCGCTCGATTGGTCGCCGATGCCCACGTAGTTCGTCTGCAATCCCAGCGGATGGCTCGTCGACGCGCGAACGCTGTCGGGGATGTAGAGCGTGACGGCCACGTCGGCGAGCTGTGGGACGTCGAGCGAGACCGCGTCGCTCACGACCATGGCGCCGGGACGGATGACGACGCGCGGTTTTCCGCCGAAGGTGATTGCGCGGTCTGTATTCGGCCGCACGTGTGCGCCGGAATCACGCACGGCGATGTGCGCCGCGCCGATCACGAGCGGCCGATCCCCGTACTCGTTCGTGAATCGCACGCGAACGCGCGTGCCGCCAATCGAGGTGTGGACGATCTCGCGCAGGCTGCGATCGGCGTAGGTCGCAACGCGATCCACTGAGTCGGGGCTCGTCGGCCGCGGCGCCGACGCATAGTAGCTCGGCGACCATGTGGCGATCCATCGCGGCTGCTGCGACTCCGCGCGAGCAGCAGCAAGCAACACGAACGCGAGAGCGATTCGGCGCATGGTACTCACTCGAGAGGTTGGGCCGCGAAGAATCTACAACGGCCGATCAATCCTTGTATGGATCGAATTCATCGGCACCCGCCATCACGACGATCAACGGCTTCAACGTATGCAGGACCTCGACGGTGCCTTCCTGCGCCGCGAGCACATCGGCAAGTCGTCGATACACGTGTGGACTCTCATCGAGCCGCCGCAGCGAAGGATAACTCCTTTCCGCGCGATCCACTCCCGCATCATCTCGCTCGAGACACGACCGGGCGAGGGCACCTGCCCCGTCTTTCGATTTCGCTTCCCTGCTGCCTGTGTGCGCGACATCACCCGGCCGGCGCCGTGCACGGTGCTGAACAGCGCGGCCTGCTGCGCGGCGCGAACGTCCTCCGCCGACGCCTCGGTCAACGAGCCGCGAACGATGACGGCGTCGTCGCCCATCGAGCCCCCGATGAAGCCTTTCTGGCCCGGGAACGCCGTTTCGCGGCTTTGCGCACGAGGACGACTTCCTCGCCATCGTGCATTTCCCGCCACGCGAAGTTGTGATGATTGTGCACGAGCTCACGCTCGCCGGCGCCGAGGATCGAGACGACCTTCCGGGGCACCCATTCGCGGCCCGCATACGCGTACTCGCCGGCGAGATTCATCAGATGCCAGTAGTCGTGCCCAGTCGGCTGCGAGGTGTCGAGGAGGACCTCGCGTTCCGGCACGCGCTCGCCCCACGGTTTTCCCTGGCCGATCGCGAGAAAGGCCGAGGCGATTGTGTGAGCAAATCCGCGCGAGCCGAAATGCACAGCGACCCAGGATCGCGCCTGATTCGTCGACGAAGGCGTCGACGTAATGGTTGCCGCTGCCCACCGTGGTCGCGATCTCATCGGCGATGGTCGACAGGCGCGCGTGAATCTCATCGGACGTCTGGTTTGTTCGTCGTGCTGACCGAGATCTTCACGTAGCTGTCGCGAACGGCCGGGCCCGGTCAGTGGCTCGCGTCACTCGCGGCGCGGGCGCGCGCGGCAGCCTGACCACGTCGCGTCACCTGCAGCTTCTCGAGCACGTGGTGGACGTGGTTCTTGACTGTAGCGAGCTCGATGCCAAGCGTTCGCGCGATCTCCTTGTTCGCCATCCCCTGCTCGACGAGCGCGAGGATCTCGCGTTCGCGAGACGTCAGGGCGGACGTTGGCGGCGGCGACGCGTCATCGCGCGTCCGTTGCGATGCGAGACGCTGGAACAATGAGGCGGCCAGCTTTGGCGAGATGATCGTCTCGCCACGCCCGACGCTCTCGACGATCGCGACGATGTCGCTCAGCGAGCCGTCGCGCGTGAGGTAGCCGTCGATCCCCGCTTCGATGTAGCGCACGAGCGTCTCATCGCCTTCCGAGACAGCGAACGCAACGATCTTGGGCGGGTGCTCGGCGGCGTGAACAGCGCGCACGAGCTCGAGGCTGTCGGACATCTCGATGTCGACCAGAACGACGTCGGGCTCCAGGTCGCTGATCGTGGCACGCGCCTGATCCGCGTCGGCGACCGATGCAATGACGGCGAGCGCGCTGGAACGGCCAAGCGCGTCGGCGAGCCCGTCGCGGAGGAGTCGGAAGCCGCTCGCGACGATCGCGCGTGAAGGGCGGCGCCGAGCGGGAGGGGTGTCCGTCATAGATCCGCCAATGCATACGCCGATTCACTTCAGTGCCCGACATTCGCAATCGACCAGGCAGCCCGACGCCGCACTGCGCGCGAGTCCTCGAGCGCCTCGTTGCGGAGATGCATCCGCTGACGGAGAATTCCGGAGCGCTGGCCGAGGCCTTGCCGACGCCGGCGCGTCGTACGAGATAGACGGGACGGAGTGAACGACGACCGACACGACGCTGGGTGACCGGCGTCTCGCCACCGAAGCACTCGCCGCGAAGTCGGCGCAGCCACACTCAATGATGAGGAAACTCTGATGGCGACCATCGACGCGACCAAGAATGCGCAGCTCGAGGATTGGAAGCGAAACGCATTGCAGCAGGCCGTTGATGCGGCAACCGCCGCCGCGAGTCAGTTGTCCGACTATCCGCCGGCGCTCACGCCCGTCACGGTCGCGCAGTTCCTGCTCGAGTCCGACTGGGGGCGACGCGGTATGGGCGACGCGAACAACTTCTTCGGCATCAAGGCGCGCACGGGCGAGCCGTCCGTCACGCTGGAGACGACGGAGTTCGTGAACGGCAGGCCGGTCAAGGTTCCGCAGCAATTCAGGAAATACGATTCCATGGCGGACAGCTTTGCCGACCACGCGCGGCTCATCGTCGACCGGATGACGGCGAGCGGGCAGAAGATCTACGCCAGCGCGCTCGCGCATCCGAACGACCCCATCGCGTTCGCGCGCGCGCTCACCGGTGTATACGCGACCGATCCGCAGTATGGGGACAAGCTGATCGCGATCATGCGCGACCGCGGTCTGCTCGAGACGTTCGGCTACGCGATCGCCTGAGCGGCGATCGCGTCCCGCCCTCCGTAGCTTATGCGGATGACACACATCGCATTTCTGGGAACGGGCCTGCTGGGCGGCGCGCTTGCCGAAGCCGCTGCAAAGCGGGGCGAGAACGTCGTCGCATGGAACCGCACGCCCGAGAAGGCTCGAGCGCTCGAGCCACTGGGTGTGCGAGTCGCGAACACGCCGGCCGACGCGGTGAGCGGCGCCGAGCGTGTGCATCTCGTGCTGAAAGACGACGCCGTCGTCGAAGATGTGATCGCCGCGTTGCGTCCAGGGCTCTCGAACGACGCGATCCTCGTCGATCACACGACGAACCAGCCTGCACTCACCGCCGGGCGCGTAGAGCGTCTCGCATCAGAGGGCGTACGTTACATCCACTGTCCTGTCTTCATCGGGCCCGCTGCCGCGCGAGCCGGGAAAGGCACCGTGCTCGCCTCCGGACGGCGCGAGCTGTTCGATGCCGTGAAGGACGCGCTCGGGCGGATGGCGCCGCGCGTCGAGTACTTCGGCGAGAGGCCGGACCTCGCGGC
>Ga0070679_100001273_pt1 | contig 22264 bp, 18 predicted proteins | sample KBSC63BmetaG_FD_65652 | JGI IMG/M metagenome (GOLD analysis project Ga0070679, IMG submission 65652) | Corn rhizosphere microbial communities from Kellogg Biological Station, Michigan, USA - KBS C6-3B metaG | ecosystem: Host-associated > Plants > Roots > Rhizosphere | place: USA: Michigan... | reverse complement strand
CCCCGCGGCAGCGAAGGACGATCAAGGGCGCTCGAATCTCGTTACTCACTACGATGCCCGCCTCATTTCGGCGGCGCGCCGGAAACCTTCGGTGACTCAACCGACGGCGCGGCCTGCGGACGTCTATGCTGTCGACGCTGGCTGCGCGATCCTGTCGGCCCAATTCGATGGCCTTCCGATGTGAAGGACCTACTAACACGCGGCGGCACAAGTGCCGCCGGCCATTGGTCGCCCCATTTTGGGGACGACTGGGGCAGTATACTCACAAGACTATTGTAGAAACAATGTCTTACGCAGAGGTCGATGTGTCGGAGCAACAAGACGGCCCGGTTCGCCCGGGCGTCCGTCACCTGGAAGTGCCTGAATCGCAGGACGGCCAGCGGCTGGACAATTTCCTGCAGAGGGCGCTGACGGAGGTCCCGCGCAGCCGTATCTACCGCATCATCCGCAAGGGCGAAGTTCGCGTGAACGGCGGTCGGGCCAGCCCGCAGACCCGGTTGCACACACGCGACACGATCCGGGTGCCACCGCTGCAGGTCATCCCGCGGCCCGATCCGGCCCGGCCCGGCGCCGAGGCGCTCGAGCGGGTCCGTAACTCGATCGTCCACCAGGACGAGCGGGTGCTGGTGCTCGACAAGCCGGCGGGGATGGCGGTGCACGGCGGCAGCGGCATCAGCTACGGGGTGATCGAGGCTTTACGGGCGCTGCGGCCGGACGAGACGCTCGAGCTGGCGCATCGGCTCGACCGCGACACGAGCGGGTGCCTCATCGTGGCGCGCAACACGCCGACGCTGCGCATCCTGCATGCGTTACTTCGGGAAGGAGGCGCGTTCGAGAAGCGTTACCTGGCGCTGCTGCAGGGTCACTGGAACCTGGGCAAGAAGCGCATCGACGTGCCGCTGCGCACGGATATCCGGGTAAGCGGCGAGCGGACTGTCCGAGCCGATTCGTCCGGCAAGGTCTCCTTGAGCGAGTTCAGGCCCGTGCAGTTCTTCGGCAAGCTCGCAACGCTCGTCGAGGTCGCACTCCACACCGGCCGTACGCACCAGATCCGGGTCCATGCCCAGTACGCCGGCCACCCGGTCGCGGGGGATGAGAAATACGGCGACAAGGCCTTCAATACGCAGCTCAAGGCGCTCGGACTGCACAGGATGTTCCTGCATGCCTCGAGCGTGAGCTTCCAGTGGCCTGCGGGTGGGCAGTTCAGCGTGAACACGCCCCTCCCCGAGGATCTCGCCACGCTCATCGACCGGCTCGGCGACAACGTCAAGGCAGGGCGAAGCCGACGCGGCGCAGGGCGCCCGCGAGCCAGATCAGCGGCAGACCGATGAGCGCCGTCGGATCGGTGCTCTCGATGCTCTCGAACAGCGTGATGCCGAGCGCCTCGGACTTGAAGCCGCCGGCACAGTCCATGGGCTGCTCACGTTCGATGTAGCGATCGATCTCGCTTGCCGCAATGGACCTGAAGTAGACGGTGGTCGTATCCAGATGAAGCAGGCGTACGCTGGCGGTGGGCTTGATGACGGCACAACCGGTGAAGAACCGGGCACTGCTGCCGCTCAACGCCAGCAGTTGCGCGCGGCACGTTGCGGCGTCACCGGGCTTGTCGAGGATGCGCGGGCCGGCCGAGGCGACCTGGTCACTTCCAATGACCACCGCGTCCGGGTAACGCGCGGCGACCGCGAGCGCTTTCGCCAGTGACAGCCGGGAGGCCCGGTCGGCCGGCAACTCGCCGGGCTGATGTTCCTCGGTGGCCTCGGGAGCGACCCATTCGAACTCCAGTCCCAGCCGCTCCAGCAGTGTGCGGCGATACGATGAGCTGGAGGCCAGAATGAGCGAATGCATGGTACGAGCAATACGCCTTCGAGAAACAAGAGCTTACAGGTCAGATGATCTTTGACTTGGAAGATTCGCGTACCTATTATACGCGCCCCATGTCGCCCGCCGGGTCAAGGTCGCTCGATATCGATCGCTTGGCCGACGGCCAGGCCGACGTCGACTTCTCCGTTGCACTCGCCGAGCTGCCTCGGCTGCGCTCGCGGCTCGCAGGCGTGGACGGGACAGTGCGTGGAAGGGTGCATTTCACGCGCGAGCGGGGCCTTGCGGTCGCGGAGCTCGCCATGAGCGGCTCGGCCGGCCTGCAGTGCCAGCGGTGCATGGGAAGGATGGAGGTCCCGGTCAGCACGAGTGCGCGCATCGCCCTCATCGCGGCGGAAGCGGATATCGGCAAGGTGCCGGAGGACCTGGAGCCGATGCTGGCCCCCGGTGGCCGCGTCGACACCGGCGACATCGTGGAAGAGGAGCTCATGTTGTTCCTGCCGATCGTCGCGCTGCATGAGGAGGATTCCGCGTGCGTCGCGGACGGCGGCCGGGGCGGAGCCGAGGCGCCGCCGGAGGAGCCCGTTACGCAAAAGCCGTTTGAGCGGCTGCAGGAGCTGTTGCGGCGGCGGGATGAGAAGAGTTGACTGACCACAATGACACTCCGGCGCGCGGCGCCGCTGTCTGCAAGGAGGGCCGCGTGCGTGGCCTTTCCGCCGAATTTGAGCGCGTAGCGCACCAGGAGATCCGATGCCCGTTCAGAAAAGTCGCAAGACGCCCTCCAAGCGCGGGATGCACCGCTCGCACGATGGGCTTGCAAAGCCCGCGCTGTCGACGGACCCGCAGTCTGGTGAAACCCACCTGCGCCACCGGATCACTCCGGATGGTTTCTATCGCGGCCGCCGCGTGATCGAGAAGCCCGCCGATACCGAAGATCAGGATTGACCGCGCGCGGCCCCGGGGACCGTCCCGGAGCCACACCCTGCGTGCTGCCTGTCGCGATTGATGTGATGAGCGGCGATCATGCGCCGCCTGAGTACGTTGCCGGTGCAGTGCACGCGCTGGCCGGCGACGCGGGGTTGCGCGCGCTGCTCGTGGGCGACCCGAAACTGATCAACGCCGAGCTGCGCTCCGCGCCCCAGTCGGTGCGCAGCCGTGCCGAGGTCGTGACCGCGGAAGAGGTCGTCGCCATGAACGACTCGCCGCGCGAGGCGATCCGGCACAAGAAGAAATCCTCCATGCGGATCTCGATCGACCTGGTGAAGGCGCAGCGCGCCAGCGCCTGCGTGAGCGCAGGCAACACCGGGGCGCTCACGGCGATGTCGCACTTCGTGCTGAAGACGATCGAAGGCGTGGATCGCGCCGCGATCATTTCCGCAATTCCGGCCGCTCACGGCCACACCCAGATGCTCGACCTCGGGGCCAACACCAAGGCCACACCCGAGCAGCTGCGCCAGTTTGCGGCGATGGGAGCCATCATCGCGCGCGACATCCACGGGCTGGAAAGTCCCCGCATCGGCCTGCTCAACATCGGCGAAGAGGACATCAAGGGACACGAGGTCGTGCAGGCGGCCCACGCACTGCTGTCCGTCAGCGGACTGAACTATGTCGGCTTCGTCGAAGGCGACGATATTTTTTCCGGCGACGTCGACGTCGTGGTCACGGATGGTTTCACGGGGAATGTGGCGCTGAAGACGATGGAAGGGGCCGCCGGACTGATTGCAGACCGCATGCGCCAGGAATTCAATGCCTCCTGGCGCGACAAGATCGCCGGGCTCATTGCGCGACCGGTGCTGCGGCGCGTGGCCGCGGGTCTCGATCCGAAGCGATACAACGGCGCCTGCATGGTGGGTTTGACCGGAATCGTGGTCAAGAGCCACGGTCGCGCCGATGGAGTTTCTTTCGCCCGGGCGATTGGAACCGCGGCGCTCGCGGCTCGCCGCGACCTGACGACACAGATAGAACGGGCGCTGCACGCGACAAGGGGGTCGGGCACTTGATTCATTCGCGCATCATCGGCACGGGCGCACATCTGCCCGAGAAGATCGTCACCAACCGCGATCTCGAGAAGTTGATGGAGACCACTGACGAATGGATCCGCACCCGGACCGGAATTGAACGCAGGCACATTGCCGCCGACACCGAGACCACCGTGGACCTGGCTGAACAGGCTGCCCGTCACGCCCTGGACGCGGCCGGGGTGCGGCCATCGGATGTCGACTTCATCGCGTTCGGCACCACCACGCCGGATCTCGTGTTCCCGAACTGTGGCACGTTGCTCCAGGCGCGCCTGGGCGCGCGCGGCGGTCCGGCGTTCAGTCTCGAAACCGCGTGCAGCAGCTTCATGTATGCCCTGTCGATCGCCGACAAGTTCGTGCGGGCGGGGGAGGCGAAGCGCGCGCTGGTGATCGGTGCGGAAACGCTTTCGAGAATCACGGACTGGACCGATCGTTCCACCGCCATCCTGTTCGCGGATGGCGCCGGAGCCGTGCTCCTGAGCGACTCGAACGAGCCGGGTATTCTCTCCACGCACATCCACTCGGATGGTTCCTACAAGGACCTGCTGTACTGCGCCGGCGGCGGCGTGTCCAAGGGGTTCAGTCCCACGGCGAAGGCCGCGATCGCCATGCAGGGCGCCGAAGTTTTCAGGATTGCCGTCACGACGCTCGGCAAGGCGGTGGATGAGGCGCTCGAGGCCAACGGCATGGACCGCTCGGCGATCGACTGGCTGGTGCCGCACCAGGCGAACATCCGCATCATCCAGGCGATGGCACGCAAGCTCGATCTGCCGATCGAGCGGGTCATCGTCACCATCCAGGACCACGGCAACACCTCGGCGGCTTCCGTGCCGCTCGCGCTGGACTGTGCGGTGCGGGATGGCCGGATCAAGCGTGGCGACCTGCTGCTGCTGGAAGCCTTCGGCGGCGGGTTCACCTGGGGCTCGGCGCTCGTGCGCTACTAGGGACCCCGGCGCGGGATACGCAGCGGGCTCCTGCCGTTGCCGGGCGCAGGCTTGCCCGGATTGACGCCGCCGCTTTACGACCAACGGCTGCGTAAAAGAAAACGCCGCGCGGGTGCGCGGCGTTTTCCAGAGCAGGATCGAAATCCGCTCTTACTTGGAAACAGACCGCTTGAACATGCGGTCGATCTTCTCGTTGGTCGCCTGGTCAGCCGACTGGGCGGCCTGGGCAGCTGCCAGAGCCTGGTTGGCCGTGCTCTGCGCACCGCTTGCTGCCTGGCTCGCGGCCTGTGCCGCGCTGTTGGCCTGGTCCGAGGAGCTCTTTGCAGCAGACACGTCGGTCTGCAGCTTGGCTACCTGAGATTTGAGATCCGCGACATCCGCCTGGAGGGGCTTCAGATCCTGACAGCCTGCAAGCCCAGCCACGACTGCCACTACCGCAGCCACCTTCACAACGCTCGCGCACTTCATACAAGTCCCCTTCTGGGTTGTTGATTCGGGAGATCCCTTAAATCGGATGCCGTCGACAGCAAGATTGGTTCCACGCCGCCGCACGCAGCTCGCAACTGCATCAAATTTGGCACTGGAATGCAACCACACCTGCCGTCGCCGTCTGTCGACCGCGACAGTTGTAGGCGCTCCCCGTTGAACACAGCATGAACGGCGGCGCGCATCCTTCCACACGCGCGGCATTGTACCTCAGCGGCGTCACGAATCGGAGCCGGATGCAGGTGAGTGGCCGGCGGACTTGCGCGGCGAGGGGAAATGCGCTGCACGGAAGCACTTGTCCGGCACGCATGCCGTTCGCCGACCCTGCTCGGACCTTTCGTTGCATGGCCATGAAACCGGGGCTGGAGAAGGCAGTCATCCATCGCTGGGCTCGCAGCCGGCGGATCCTGTCGGCGCCGGCGCCGGACAGGAATGCGTCGGCCCTGTCAGTGTTCCGGAAGTTCTCGTTCAGCGCGGCGCGCGCTGTAGATCATGCAAGGTGCGGGATGACCAGCGCAGATGCGGGATGACCAGCGCAGATGCGGGATGACCAGCGCAGATGCGGGACGGCCAGCGCAGGTGGGATTGGCAGTGCTCGTGAGAACCAACTGACGTGGGTCCGTTGCAGCACGGTTACCGGTGGCGAGTGATGCGCGAATGACACGCGTGGGCGGTTCAATGAAATTCCGTTAATGCTCGTAAGGACAACGGCGGAAACGACGGAACCGCACTGCCGCACGGTCCTCACGCTGAGGCTCGGTTCAGGGCCGTAAGCTGGGGAGACGAAGCGGCTTGCCCTGCGCTGCAATCTGGGTATAATTACAGTACTGTATAGGCAGACAGGTTGGCAAAATGTCGGATTTAACCCCGCGCCAGACACAGATCCTGCGTCTCATCCAGCGTTTCATCTCGGATACCGGGATGCCGCCTACGCGAGCAGAGATCGCGCGTGAGCTCGGGTTCAGGTCCGCCAACGCCGCAGAAGAGCATCTGCGGGCACTCGCGCGCAAGGGCGTCATCGCGCTCATCCCCGGCACTTCACGGGGTATCCAGCTCAAGGACACCATACGTGAGCAGATGGGACTGCCTCTCATCGGCCGCGTCGCCGCGGGCAAGCCGATCTTCGCCGAGGAGAACATCGAGGCCCGGCTGCAGATCGATCCGGGTCTGTTCCAGCCGCGGCCGCATTACCTCCTGAAGGTGACCGGCATGAGCATGAAGGATGCCGGCATCCTCGATGGCGACCTGGTCGCGGTACACCGCACCCCCGAGGTGCGAAGCCGCCAGATCGTGGTGGCCCGCCTGGAAAACGAGGTTACCGTGAAGCGCTATCGCCAGGAGGGCTCCATCGTCTGGCTGCTGCCGGAGAACACCGATTTCGAGCCCATCAAGGTGGACCTGAGGGAGGAGCCGCTTCTGATCGAGGGCATCGTGGTGGGCGTGCTGCGCCGCGGCCGCGCGCAAGGCCTCATGTAAGGATCATGCGCCGCGCGCATTTTTCCACGGGGTCAGCAGGACGCGATTCCGTGCAGACAACCGGGAACAACACGTTAGATGCGTTGCGCGCAGGAGTCCCCTTCCATGTCGGCCGATTCCGGACTGACCCGGCTGCTCGAGCATCCGGCCATCTGGCGCGGCCGCAGCGTCGCGCGGACGGAGGTCATTCCAACAGGTTTTGACGCGCTCGATGAGTGCCTGCCCGGCGGTGGCTGGCCGCGTACCGGGCTGATGGAAATCCTGGTTTCGAGCTTTTGTGTCGGCGAGCTGTATCTGCTGCTGCCGGCGCTTGCCGCACTGACACAAAGCCCGGCAGCCCGCTGGTGTGTCTGGACGATATCCGGGGCGGCATCATCGCTGACGCCGCAATCGTCCGCGAAGCAGGCTGGGGAGGCTCGCGACGATTCCCCGGCTTCCCGGCCCGACGATCCGGCGGCTTCTCGAGCCGGCCTTCCGCCGGGTGCGGATTTTCTCCATCCCTTTGCTCCCGCGCTCGCCGCCCATGGCATGGCGCTCAGGCGAATGCTCGTGGTGCGTGCCCCGGCGCAGTCGATGTGGGCTTTCGAGCAGTCTCTGGGGTCGGGAGCCTGCGATGCCGTCATGACATGGGAGCGCGGCCTGCGCGCTGCGCAAATCCGACGCCTGCAGCTTGCAGCCGAGCGGGGCAGGGCACTTGGCATCCTGTTTCGTCCCTTGAATGCGGCGCGGGAGTCTTCTCCTGCGATCCTGCGGCTGGCATTGGAGCCTGTGCTCAACGGCGTGCGTATCGCTTTCCTGAAGAGCCGGGGCGGTGCACGGGGGACGATCGAGATCGCCTGGCAGCGGCGGGTTGCACTTCCTGAAAAAGAGCTGTCTGGCCGCCGTGCCGGACCTGCAGAGCCCGGGAAGCCTGCCCTCCAGGCCGGTTCCGCCGGGAGCTGAGCATGAGGAGGCGTGTCGGCGGCACGGCGGAGGAGATCCTGGCACGCCATGAGGTTCAGCCGCGCCATGAGGCCCAGGCACCTCAGCCTGTAAATGACACGTGCTCGCAACGCGAGCACGCGCACGAGGAGGTGTTGGCGCACGGGCATGCCCCTGTGGCCCCTGTGCGTCAGCCTGCACGAGGCGCAGCCCGCTTGCGTGCCGTTACCTTGGAGTCATCTTCGGGGACATCCGTCCTCACTTCCGCCGTCGGTTCCCCCGAGTTGTGGATCGGCGTGCATTTGCCGGTCCGATCTGCGCAAGCCGTGCGCCAGTGGGAGAACAATCCGCGCATCGCACAGGGTATGCCATCCGGCATGGATGCGATCCTCCAGGCCCAGGGCACGAAGCGTCTGTTGGAACGGCTCGCCATCCGGGCACAGCGGTTCACTCCACGCGTCAGCCTCGTTCCTCCCGACGGCCTGCTGCTGGAGGTGAAGGGCAGCCTGCACCTGTTCAACGGCGCGCAGGGGCTGTGCAAGGCCGTCGCGGACGAATGCCTGGCGCTGGGAGTGGAGCCCATGCTGGCGCTCTCGCCAACACCGCTTTCCGCGCTCGTGGCGGCGCGCTCCGGCAGGCCGTTCGCCGTGCGCGGGTTGGCGCAGCTCGTCGGGGAGCTGTCCACGTTGCCGCTCGCGACGCTGCGCTGGCCCCGGGAAATGCTCGATCGTCTGGCACATATGGGGGTGCGTACGATCGGTCAGGCGTTGCGCCTGCCGCGTGCGGGGTTCGCCCGCCGTTTCGGGACGGATCCGCTTCTGATGCTGGACAGGCTGACGGGCCGCGATGCGGATCTGCGCGAGCGTTTCCGCGCCCGGGAGCGCTTCCGGCGCAGACGGGATCTCAATTACGAGCTGGAGAGCCAGGCCGCCATTCTCAGGGCGCTCGAGCCGCTGCTGCGGGAGCTCGGATCGTTCCTGCGGGTACGCCAGTGCGGCATCCTGCAGCTGCAGTGCCTGTTGCAACACCGGCATGCTCCCGTGACGCGCTGCGAGCTGCGCCTCTGCGCGCCCTCGGCGGACGTCGGCCGTCTCGGGGAGCTGTTGGGAGAGCGTCTGGGCCAGCTTGTCCTGCCGGCGCCCGTGCGTTCGTGCGAGCTGCGCTCGGGCGTCCTCATCCCCAGCGTACTGGCTTCCAACCCTCTCTGGCAGCCCGGTGAGCATGGCGGGACGGCCAGTGCGGAGTCTTCGGGACTCATCGAGCGTCTGCGCGGAAGGCTCGGACATGAGGCGGTGTACTGCCTGCAGGTGCTGCCCGGCCACAGGCCCGAGCGGAGCTGGGGTGTAGCGGAGCCGGAAGGCCGCCCGGGCGCGGATCGAGTCCGCGCGGATCGGGCCTCTCCCGGACAGCTTCATGGCAACACTGCCCGCGCTTCGTGCGATGCCCCGCAGCCGCCCTGGCCCGCCTTTTCCCGGCCGCTATGGCTGTTACCCGAGCCGCGGCGACTGGCCCAGCGAAACGGGTTGCCCCACTGCGGCGGCCCCCTGCGGCTGCTGGGGGATCCCGAGCGCATCGAGACCGGATGGTGGGATGACGGGCCGATCGAGAGGGATTACTACGCCGCTCTCGATAGCCGCGGGGTGCGCCTGTGGGTGTTTCGTGAACGCGCCTCTGCGCACCGGTGGTTCCTGCAGGGAGTGTTCGGATAGGCGTGTCAGCCTTCGGACCCGTGCTTGCATGCAGAACGTTTCCGACCCCCCTCGCCCAAAGTCCAGGCGCCCCGAGCGGCCATCGCCTCCGCGGCAGGCCCCGGGGCCCGATCAGCCGGTAACGGAGAATACGCCCTGTGCGGAGCGGCCTGCGTATGCGGAGCTTCCCGCGTATGCGGAGCTGCACTGCCTCACGAACTTCAGTTTCCTGCGCGGCGCATCCCATCCCCAGGAGCTGGTGGAGCGTGCCTGCGAGCTCGGCTACACGGCATTGGCCATTACCGACGAATGCTCCGTCGGGGGTGTGGTGCGGGCTCACATGGCCGCGAAGGAGAAACCGCTGAAGCTCCTCATCGGAGCGCAGTTCCGCCTCCAGTGCGGCCTCAGGTTCGTGGCGCTCGCCATCGACCGCGGCGGTTACGGCAATCTGTGCCGCCTCATCACCCGCGGACGCCGTGCCGCCGACAAGGGAAGCTATTGCCTGACACGTCAGGATGTCATCGACAACGGTCTCGGGCAGTGTTTCATCCTGTGGCTGCCCGCACCGGGCCGTCCTCCCGCCCATCGGATCCAGGCGGCCGAAGCATCCTGGCTCGCACAGCACTTCGCGGACAAGGTGCGGATCGCCGTTGAATGGCGGTGCGATGGTGTCGACCATGAGCGTCTCGCGCTCCTGGAAGCGATCGGCCGCGATCGGGGCCTGCCGCTCATTGCCAGCGGCGACGTTCACATGCACGTGCGCCAGCGCCGCGCCCTGCAGGATGCGCTCACGGCGATCCGTCTGAATGTACCGATTGCCTCAGCGGGCTGGAATCTTCACCCCAACGGCGAACGATACCTGCGCGAACGGGAGCGTCTCGCCCGGTTGTATCCACGCGAGCTGCTGGAAGAGACACTCGCAGTGGCCGATGCATGTCATTTTTCGCTGGGCGAGCTGCGGTACGAGTACCCGCATGAGGTCGTTCCGCAGGGCCTGACACCGGCGCAGCATCTGCGGGCGCTCACGGAGCAGGGCGCCCGGAAGCGTTGGCCGCACGGCGTACCCGCACAGGCGCGCGCCTCCATCGAAAGCGAGCTGGCGCTGATCTCGGAGCTGCGCTACGAGCCGTACTTTCTCACCGTGCACGACATCGTCTCCTTCGCGCGCTCGAAGGGAATCCTGTGCCAGGGGCGGGGCTCCGCTGCGAATTCGGTCGTGTGCTACTGCCTGCATGTCACCGCTGTGGATCCGGAGCGAGCCAACCTGTTGTTCGAACGCTTCATTTCCCGCGAGCGCAACGAGCCTCCGGACATCGACATCGACTTCGAGCACGAGCGGCGCGAAGAGGTCATCCAGTACGTCTATGACAGGTACGGACGTGCACGGGCGGCCCTTGCCGCGACCGTCATCATGTATCGGCCCCGCAGCGCGCTGCGCGATCTCGGCAAGGCGTTCGGCCTGGATCCGCAGCAGTGCGGCAGGCTGGCGCAAGCCATGCAATGGTGGGATGGCGGCGATGTCCTGGCCGAGAGAGTCGCCGAGGCGGGCTTCGATCCGGGCGATCCGCTGCTGCGCCGGCTCCTGCGGCTCGCGCAGGAGCTCGTCAGCCTGCCGGGTTTCCCCCGCCACCTCTCGCAACACGTGGGCGGCTTCGTGATCTCGGAAGGAGCGCTGGAGGAGCTCGTGCCGATCGAGAACGCGAGCATGCCGGAGCGCACGGTCGTGCAATGGGACAAGGACGACCTCAACGATCTGGGACTTCTCAAGGTCGATCTGCTCGGGCTCGGAATGCTGACCGCGCTCAGGCGCGCGTTCGCAATCGTGGCGGACTACCGAGGCCGCGCGCACACGCTCGGAAGCCTGCCTGCCGAGGATCCCGAGGTGTACGAGATGATCTGCCGCGCCGATACGATCGGGGTGTTCCAGATCGAGTCGCGCGCGCAGATGGCGATGCTGCCGCGCCTGAAGCCGCGCACCTATTACGACCTCGTCATCGAGGTGGCCATCGTGCGCCCCGGCCCCATCCAGGGCGACATGGTGCATCCGTATCTGCAGCGGCGGAAGGAGGGCAAGCCGATCAGCTACGAGCGACCCGAGGTGCAGAAGGTGTTGGAAAGAACCCTCGGGGTGCCGATCTTCCAGGAACAGGTGATGCAGCTCGCGATCGTCGCCGCGGGCTTCACCCCCGGCGAGGCGGATGGGCTGCGCCGTGCGATGGGCGCGTGGAAGAGAACCGGCACCCTGGAGCATTTTCGGGACAGGCTGCTGGAGGGCATGCGCGCACGCCACTATCCGGAAGAGTTTGCGCAGCGCCTCTACAGGCAGATGATGGGTTTCGGCGAGTACGGATTTCCGGAATCTCACAGTGCCAGCTTCGCGCTGCTGGCCTACGACTCCGCCTGGCTGAAGCACTACGAGCCGGCCGCCTTCACCTGCGCGCTGCTCAACAGCCAGCCCATGGGGTTCTATGCCCCGGCGCAGCTGGTGCGCGATGCGCGGGAGCATGGGGTCGAGGTGCGCGCGGTGGACGTGCAGGAAAGTGACTACGAGTGCACGCTCGAGCCTCGGGAGGACGGCAGCCCGGCGCTGCGCCTGGGACTGTGCCTGGTGAAGTCGCTGTCAGTCGCAGGAGCCAGGGCTGTCGTGGCGGCGCGCCAGGAGAGGCGGTTCGGGAGCGTGCAGGACCTGGCCAGGCGCTCCGCAGTCGATCGTGGCGACCTGGAAGCCCTGGCGGCAGCCGGGGCGCTCGCGGCCTTGAGCGGCAACCGGCACCTGGCCTTCTGGGAAGTGGCGGGCACGGAGCGGCCGCTGCCGCTGGCGCCGGCGCCAGAGCGGGCCGGCAGCCTCGAAGAGGGGCGGCCCCTGCTCGAGGCGCCTACGGAGGGCCAGCAGGTCGTGGCGGATTACGCGTCAGTCGGCCTGACCCTGGGCCGACATCCCATGGCCTTGCTGCGCGAGCGGCTGCGCAAGCGGCTGTTGAGTGCGGCCGAGCTGGGTTGCGTCGCTCACGGCCGGTGGGTGAAGACCGCCGGCATCGTGCTCATGCGCCAGCGGCCCCAAAGCGCCAGCGGGGTCACCTTCGTGACCCTCGAGGACGAGACGGGACAGGTCAACCTCATCGTGTGGGAGAGCGTTGGCCGGGAGCAGCGCCGTGCCTTGCTGGAATCGCGCCTGCTCGAAGTCCATGGGGAGCTGCAGCGCGAGGAGGGGATCACTCACCTGGTCGCGCACAGGCTGATCGACCGTACGGCGCTCCTGGGCGAGCTGGTGACCCGGTCGCGCGACTTTCACTGAAGTTCGGGCGACGCTCACCGGCCGCTATCGCGTTCACCGGCACAAGGGCAGCACGATCGCCGTACTCACCGGGCCGAGGGCTTGCGTCGTGCGCCCGCGGAGGGCCGATCCCCACCGATGTCGTAATCCTCGAAGTCGCTGGTCAGCTCGGCGGTGCGCTTGTCCTCGAGCCTGCGCTCCAGGCGGCGCCAGGCCGGCTCGCCGGACTTCTGCCCACGGCGCTTCGCCAGGTCCAGGTCCTTGATGACCTGGTCCAGGTCGACGTCGGCATCACCGGCTGCCGGTTCGTCGTCTTCCTCATCTTCGAATTCGTCAGACTCGGGCTTCTCGCTCATGCGGGATGACCAGATCCGTTCGGGGGTGCGAATGCGAGCGCGCAGAAGTTAAAACAAAATCCGTGGCGACTGCAATGTCGGCGTCAATGAATCAGGTTGTTCATCTCGAAGATGGGCATGAGCATTGCAAAAACGATGCCCATGACGAACAGCCCCATGAGCACGATCAACAGCGGGCCCAGCAGTCCCACCATGGTGCCGAGCAGCCCATCGAGCTCGCGTTCCTGGCTGATGGAGGCGCGCTCGAGCATGCTGTCCAGCTCACCGCTGGATTCGCCGCTGGAGATCAGGTGGATGGTCATCGGCGGGAACAGCTTGCTCACCGAGAGCGAGCGACCGATCGGCGCGCCCTCGCGCACCCGGGCGGCCGCGTCGGTCACCGCGTCCCGCATCGGCAGGTTCGTGACCACTTCCCCGGAGATGCGCATGGCCTCCAGCACCGGCACGGAGCTCGCCGAGAGAATGCTGAAGGTGCGCGTGAAGCGCGCCGTATTGAACCCCCTGTTCAGCTTGCCCACGATGGGGATCCGCAGCTGCAGGCGGTGCCAGCGCCGCTTCGCGGCCGGGTCGCGCAGCCACCGTCCCACCAGGATCACGGCGATGACGAGTGCGATCAGCAGGTAGATGCCCCACTCGCGCAGGAAATCGCTGGTACCGATCAGGACCCGCGTCGAGAAGGGAAGCTTTGCCTTGCTCGCCTCGAACACGGACACCACCTTGGGCACGACGAACGTCAGCAGCCCGGTCACGATGGCCAGGCACATGATCGTGAGCACGATGGGGTACATCAGCGCGCCGAGCACTTTCTGGCGCATCTGCTCCCGGCTCTCGGTGTAGTCGGCCAGGCGCTCCAGGATATTGTCGAGATGGCCGGAGTGCTCGCCGGCGGCGACCGTGGCGCGGTAGATCTCGGGGAACACGCGTGGAAAGTCCGCGAACCCGTCGGCGAGCGTATGGCCTTCCATGACGCGCGAGCGCACCCCGAGCACGATGCTCTGGATCCTCGGCTTCTCGGTCTGCTGCGAGACCGCCAGCAGGGACTCCTCGAGCGGCAGCCCCGCGCGCACGAGGGTTGCGAGCTGGCGAGTGAACAGTGACAGGTCCCCCGGTGAGACCCGGCGTGCCAGGCTGAAGGAGCGCTGCCGCCTGGACTCCTTCTGGGCGACCTCCGCGACCGTGACCGGGAGCAGCGATTTCTCGCGCAGGAGCTGCCGGACGTGGCGCGCGGTGTCGCCTTCGAGAATGCCCTTTCGCTCCCTGCCGCCGGCATCGAGCGCCGTATATTCGAACGCACCCATCGCAGGCCGCTGACCTCATTCCAATTGCAGTAAGCCGCCTAGTCTTCCCGTGTGACGCGCAGCACTTCCTCGATTGTAGTCTCGCCGCGCAGGATCCGTGCTCGGCCGTCGTCACGGATGGAGGGCGTGCTCTTGCGCGCGTAGCGCTCGAGCTCCTGCTCGCTTGCGCCGTCATGAATCATCGTGCGCATGGAATCATCCACCACGATCAGCTCGTAGATGCCCGAGCGCCCGCGATAACCACTGGAACCGTCGCGGCCGGGGCGATAGAGCACCGGGGAGGGGTCCTCGGGGCGCAGGTTCAACAGGCGACGCTCGTACTCGCCCGCCTGAAACGGCTGCTTGGTCTCCGGGTTGAGCACACGCACCAGGCGCTGCGCCAGCACGCCGATGAGGCTCGAGGAGAGCAGGAACGGTTCGATCCCCATATCCCGCAGCCGGGTGAGGGCGCCGGCGGCGGTGTTGGTGTGCAGGGTCGAGAGTACGAGGTGGCCGGTCAGGCTCGCCTGCACGGCGATCTGCGCGGTCTCCAGATCGCGGATCTCACCGACCATGACCACATCCGGATCCTGCCGCAGGATGGCGCGCAGGCCGCGCGCAAAGGTCATCTCCACCTTGGTGTTGACCTGCGTCTGTCCGATGCCGTCGATGTAGTACTCGATCGGATCCTCCACCGTCATGATGTTCTGCGAGTTGTCGTTCAGGCGCTCGAGCGCGGCGTACAGCGTGGTCGTCTTGCCCGAGCCCGTCGGGCCGGTCACCAGCAGGATGCCGTGCGGCTTGTGGATCAGCTCGTCGATGAGCTTCTCGGTCTGCGGGTCCATTCCCAGGGCATGCAGGTCCAGGCGGCCGGCCTGCTTGTCCAGGATACGCAGCACCACGCGCTCCCCATGCCCGGAAGGGATGGTCGACACGCGGACATCGACCGAGCGGCCCGCGATCCTCAGGCCGATGCGACCGTCCTGGGGCAGTCTCTTCTCGGCGATGTCGAGCTTCGACATGACCTTGACGCGCGACACGACCAGTGGCGCCACGGCGCGCTTGGACTGCAGCACTTCCCGCAGGATGCCATCGACCCTGAAGCGCACGACGAGGCGGTTCTCGAACGGCTCGATGTGGATGTCCGAGGCGTTCTCCTTGACCGCCTGGGTGAGCACCGCGTTGATGAGGCGGATGATCGGCGCGTCGTCATCGCTGTCCAGGAGGTCCGCCTGCTCCGGCAGATCCTGTGCGAGGTGGGCGAGATCCTGGGTATCGTCGAATCCCTCCACCGCCTGCATGGCATCCGAGCCTGCCTCGTACGTCGTGCGCAGCAGCTCGTCGAACTGCGCCATCGGGATACGTTCGATTCGCAGGTTTCGGCGCAGGTACCGGCGCACTTCCGCGATGGCGAACGGGCCGGCATCCTGGCGGCACACGCACTCGGCGCAGCCGTCCGCATCGATCCGCCGCACCAGCACGCCGTGGCGCTTCGCGAACGCAAAGCTCAACTTGCGCTCTCCCTGGGCTGCTCCGCCAGCCCCGACGGCGTTCACCGCTTCGGCCACTTCATCCATGCTGCGTGCTCATCGGCTGCCCGCTCAGTTCCGATCCGGCTCGCCGCCCGGGCTGGGCGGCACGCCTGCGGGCGCCGCCGAATCCTGCGGAGCCGGGGCGGTCCGCGCTGGCGAGGGAGCCGATTGTACAGGCGAGCCCTGAGGCGCCGCAGGCTCGGCGTCCGTGCCGCTGCGGCCAGCGGGGGCAGTGCGGTCGTTCTGGCGTGCGGCCTCCTCTTTCTCGTGGGTGGAGGCCGGCGCGGCACCGGTGCCCGGCGGCGGCAGCGGCGGGGCCGGCGGCAGCTTCGGGCGGCGCTCGCCGGGCAGCAGCGGCAGCAACTCGTGCTGCTCGGAAGAGCGCTCCTGGTCGAGCATGTACTTGTACTTCGCGTCCGTCTCGTAGGCGGCCTGCGAGTCATCGCGGATGATCTTCGGACGGATGAAGATCATCAGGTTGTTCCTGGTCACGGTGGCGTTGCGCGTCTTGAACGCCAGGCCGAGCAGCGGGATGCGCGACAGCCAGGGCACACTGTTCTGGCCCTGCACGCTGTCGTGCTCGATCAGTCCGCCGAGTACCACGATGCCGCCATCCTCGATCAGTACGTTGGTGGTGATCGTGCGCTTGTTCGTGACCAGGTCCACGGCGCCCGCGGGCTTCTGGCCGATCGAGGAGCTCTCGATCGAGAGCTTGAGGACCACCGAGTTGCCTTCGGTCGTGATCTGTGGGGTCACCTTGAGGATCGTGCCCACTTCCTCGCGCTGGATGGTCTGGAACGGGTTGACGACGCCGCCGGTGGTGGTCCCGGTGTTGGTGAACTGGCCCGTGACGAACGGCACTTCCTGGGCGACCTTGAGCTCCGCCTCCTGGTTGTCCATCGTCACGGTCGAGGGCGTGGCGATGATGTTGGTGCTGGTGTCGCCGCGGATCGCCCGGATCATCGCCGCAAAGTTGACCCCGGTGCCGGCGATACGCCCGATGCCCAGGGTCGTCCCCTGCAGCAGCGTCGTCGACAGGGCGGTCGGGTTCTGCGCGGCCGCCGCGAGATCCACCAGGCTGGTGCCGCCGACGGGACTCACGAATCCTCCGACAGGCACATTCGTGCCGGGGTTCTTGGAGAAGGCGGCCCAGTTGACGCCGAGCTCGGAGTTCTTGTCCATGTTGACTTCCGCGATGATCGCCTCGACCAGGACCTGCGGGCGGCGGATGTCCAGCTTGTCGATGATCCCCATGATCGAGCGCATCACCTTGGGCGGCGCGGTGATGATCAGTGCGTTGGTGGGTGCATCGGCCCAGATCGTGGCGTTCTTCTCCGCCTGCGCCTGCGGAGTCGCCTGGCCGCCGGGCGCGGTGCTGCCGCCAGCGGCCTGCGCGATGCCGGTGATCTGCTCCTTGAGCTTCGGCGCGATCTTCTCGGCGTCGGCAAAGTGCAGGTAGCGCACCTGCGTGTCCCCGCCGGACTGCAGCGGCGTGTCCAGGTTGGCGATCAGCGCCCGGATGCGCAGCCGCGCGGAAGGCTCGCCGCTGACCAGTACGCTGTTGGAGCGCTCGTCCGCCACGACCTTGGCGCCGGCGCCGCCCTCGGCCGCATTCTGCTGCCCGTAGAGGGAGTTGAGCACCCGCACGGTCTCGCCCGCCGAGGCGTTCTGCAGCGGGATGACCTCGACGTCCTGGTCGCCCACCTGGTCGATGCGGCGGATGATCCGCATGATCCGGTTCACGTTGCTGGCGCGATCGGAGATGATCAGGATGTTGGATGGCGTGTAGGCGTTGAGGTTGCCATAGGGCGGGATCAGCGGCCGCAGCACCGGCACCAGTTGCGCGGCGCTCACGTTCTTGACATCGATGACCTGCGTGACGATCTCATCGGAGGTCGCGCTGACGTGGTCGGGCAGGTCGATCGAAGGCATCACGCGCGCGTTGGCGTCGGGCACGATCTTCACGACATTGCCTGCCGGCACGGCGATGAAGCCATGCACCTGCAGGATCGCCAGGAACGCCTGGTAGAACGCGTCGGGCGACATCGGGGTCGACGAATACATCGTCACCTGGGCCCGCACGCGCGGGTCCAGGATGAAGTTCTTGTTGGTCGCGGCGCTGACGGCTTCGGCGATCTGCGTGATGTCCGCGTCCTTGAAATTGGGCGTGATCCGCTGCGCCTGCTGGGCGGATGCGAGCGACACCGAGGCAAGGATCGCCAGCGCGCAGCGAGACACGAAACGCAAACCATTCATCGTCAGTGACCCCTCGGGTCCGGTTGAGCCGCAAGTGCCGGCTGGATGTGGGTCAGGCGAGTGTCCGCCCGGACCCGGACTACGCCCCTGTCTGCCTCGTGCGACGCCCCTCACCGCGGGGTATTCCCGGTCTGATTCGGCGCACTACCGGGTTGTTCCTGGGCGTCCCCTGCCTGGGACCCGGACAGCGCCTGCGCCTCCTGTGCCACCTGCGCCATGTTCAAAGTCAGATCCTGCTGCTGGCCGTTGCGCATCACCGTGATGTGTGCCTCATTGGAGGCACCGATGGTGCGGAAGATCTCCTGGGCGCGCGCCGGGTCATCCAGCGGGGTGCCGTTGACCGCCGTCACCAGGTCGCCCGGGTGCAATCCGAGCCGGGTGAATGCCTGGCGGTTGCGTCCCGGGTAGACACGATAGCCGCGCTGCTTGCCCTGTGCGAATACCGGCTGGGGACGCATGATGTCGGCCACCAGTCCCGGATCGTCGCTGATCAGCTTCCGCATCCGCTCCACCACCGGGTTCGCAGACGGCAGGGCCGTGGCCGAGGGCAGCGGGGCAGCCGGTCCCGGCCCCCCCTGCACCTGCTTCGGCAAGGTCAGGTACTCCAGCCGGCCGTTGCGATCGAGCACGACCCGGGTGGTCTCCACGGAGTGCAGCTTGGCGCCGCCGGGGACGTTGTCTCCGACCGCATACACCTTGGCGGCTGCGGCGCTGGGGCCGAGGATCGCCAGGCCGTCACGCGCGTCATCCGCCGCGATGATCCCGCTCAACACCAGCGGGAGGCTCGATTGCGTCGCATTGGCGCCGGACTGCTGGGACTCCACGGCAGCGGTGCCGAAGAGGTGGGAATTGGTGATCGTCGCCACGCTCACGCTGTGGCTCGGCACTGCCGCGGCCCGGGCCGCGGGGGAGGCGGGAACCTTACCCGCACCGGACAGATCCGTCACGATGAAGGCAGCCTGCACTCCGAGCGCAAGCGCGAGCGCCCACGTTGCGAGCTTGGGCCCGTTCGTCAGCGCGAGTGCGCGCCACTTGTCGGGAGCGGGAAGTCCCTCGAGCCAGGAAGCGGCATTCATGGAGCGGATCGGTCCTCGTGACCCCGGCGAGAATCCGGGTCGATCGCGGCAGCGCATCCACAGGGTGCGCACCGTTCGCGGGCGCCATCATACGGGCGCGCCGCTCGGCCTCTCAAGCAATTGTTTCTGTTCAAGTAACCCAGGTCCGTTATCGCAGGCTTGTGTTGCCGTTTGGCGACCCATATAAAGACGCCATGCCCGACTCTCATCCTGCCCGCCCCGATACCGGCGTCGTCGTCGAGGAGGCGCGGCCGCAGGTCAAACAGCCACCGCTGTTCCAGGTCGTCCTGCTCAACGACGATTACACTCCCATGGAGTTTGTTGTCGATGTGCTGGAGAAGTTCTTTTCCCTGAACCGGCCGACCGCGACACGGATCATGCTCGAGGTGCACACCAAAGGTAAGGGCGTGTGTGGGGTCTTCACATACGAGATCGCTGAAACTAAGGTTGCACAGGTGACGACCTACGCGCGCGACCACCAGCACCCGCTCATGTGCACGTTGGAAGAGGCGTGATGGCGGGAACAGGGTTTGATGTTCCGCTGAGAGCGCCGCAGGCGACTTTCAGCCAATAGAGAAGGTTCGACCAAAGTGCTGTCCAACGAGCTTGAATACTGCCTCAACGACGCGTTCCACCAGGCACGGGAAGCGCGCCACGAGTACCTCACGGTCGAGCACCTCCTGCTCGCCGTTCTCGACACGCCCAAGGTGCGCGAGATCCTGCGTGCCTGCGGGAGCGATCTTGGCAAGCTCAAGCAGGAGCTGAAGGAGCACATCGACCAGTCCACGCCGCGCCTGGAGGAGGGCGAGGAGCGCGAGGTCCAGCCGACGCTGGGATTCCAGCGAGTGCTGCAGAGAGCCGTGTTCCACGTGCAGTCCAGCGGCAAGAAGGAAGTCGGCGTCTCGAACGTGCTGGTCGCCATCTTCAGCGAGAAGCAAAGCCACGCGGTGTTCCTCCTGAACCGTCAGCACGTGACCCGTCTCGACGTCGTCAATTACATCTCGCACGGGCTTTCCAAGATCGCCGAGGAGAAAACCGACAAGGAGGACATGCAGGGCGAGGCGGAGCGCGACCCCGAAGGCGGCAGCGCGCTGGACAAGTACACCACCAACCTGAACCGCCTGGCGCAGGAAGGCCGCATCGATCCGCTCATCGGCCGCAAGCTGGAAGTCGAGCGGACGATCGAGATCCTGTGCCGCCGGCGCAAGAACAACCCGCTGTACGTCGGCGAAGCCGGCGTCGGCAAGACGGCAATCGCCGAGGGGCTCGCGCGGCTGATCGTCGAGGGCAAGGTTCCCGAGGTCCTCTCCGACTGCACCCTCTACGCGCTCGACATGGGCTCCCTGATCGCCGGCACCAAGTACCGCGGCGATTTCGAGAAGCGCCTGAAGGGGGTGATCACCGAGCTGAAGAAGCAGCCCGGGGCGATCCTCTTCATCGACGAGATCCACACGGTGATCGGCGCCGGCGCCGCCTCCGGCGGCGTCATGGACGCCTCCAACCTGATCAAGCCCGTACTCACCAACGGGGAGATCCGCTGCATCGGATCCACGACCTACCAGGAGTACCGCGGCATCTTCGAGAAGGATCATGCGCTGGCGCGCCGGTTCCAGAAGATCGATGTCGTCGAGCCCTCGGTATCGGAGACGGTCGAGATCCTGATGGGGCTGAAGCCGCGCTTCGAAGAGCATCACGGCGTGCAGTACGCGGACGATGCGGTGAAGGCGGCGGCCGAGCTGGCTGCGCGCCACATCAACGAGCGCCACCTTCCGGACAAGGCGATCGATGTCGTGGACGAGGCGGGAGCGCGCATGCGCCTGAAGCCCGCCGGCGAGCGCGAGACCCGGGTCGAGGTGCGGCACATCGAGGATGTGATCGCGCGGATGGCCCGCATCCCGGCCAACAGCGTCTCCAGCTCCGATCGCGAGGTGTTGAAGAACCTGGAGCGCAACCTGAAGCTCGTGATCTTCGGCCAGGACCGGGCGATCGAGGCGCTGGCTGCCTCGATCAAGATGGCGCGCTCGGGGCTCGGAGATCAGCGCAAGCCCACGGGCAGCTTCCTGTTTGCCGGCCCTACGGGAGTGGGCAAGACTGAAGTGACGCGCCAGCTGGCCATCGCGATGGGCGTGGAGTTCCTGCGCTTCGACATGTCGGAGTACATGGAGCGGCACACCGTATCGCGGCTGATCGGGGCGCCCCCCGGCTATGTCGGCTTCGATCAGGGTGGCCTGCTCACGGAGGCGGTGACGAAGCATCCGCACTGCGTGCTGCTGCTCGATGAGATCGAGAAGGCGCATCCGGACGTGTTCAATCTCCTGCTGCAGGTCATGGACCACGGCACGCTCACCGACAACAACGGCCGCAAGGCCGATTTCCGCCACGTGATCATCGTCATGACCACCAACGCCGGCGCACAGGAAATGAGCCGGCCTTCGATCGGGTTCACGCAGGTCGACAATGCCACCGACGGCATGGAGGCGATCCGGCGCATCTTCACTCCCGAGTTCCGCAACCGCCTCGACGCGGTCATCCAGTTCGCCGCTCTCGATCCCGTCACCATCGAGCGGGTCGTCGACAAGCTGATCGTGGAAGTGGAGATGCAGCTGGAGCAGAAGGGCGTGTCGATCACGCTGGACGACGCGGCCCGCCGCTGGGTGGCGCAGAAGGGTTATGACCCGAAGATGGGCGCCCGTCCGATGGCGCGTCTCATCCAGGAGCACATCAAGCGGCCACTCGCGGAGGAGCTGCTGTTCGGGCGCCTGGTCGGGGGCGGGAACGTGCGGGTGTCCGTATCCCGGGACGGCACCAAGCTCGACCTGGAATGCCTGCCGGCGAGCCAGCCGGAGGTCACGGCGTAGATCCCGTCATGTGCACTCATGGAGGGGCGCGTGGAGGCGACCGGGCCTGGAAGCTTTGGGGTCCACGCGACGCGTAAACGGTCGCGCAGCGAACGACGAGCTGGGGAATACCTGATTCCGGCAATGCCGGCCTGGGTCCGCGTGCGGCGCGCGCGATCGCGCCGCACGCGCATTCATTACCTGCCCCGATAGATGATCCGCCCCTTCGTCAGATCGTAAGGGGTCATTTCCACGGTGACGGCATCTCCCGTCAGGATGCGGATGTAGTTCTTGCGCATCTTGCC
>Ga0070679_100001271_pt1 | contig 22273 bp, 28 predicted proteins | sample KBSC63BmetaG_FD_65652 | JGI IMG/M metagenome (GOLD analysis project Ga0070679, IMG submission 65652) | Corn rhizosphere microbial communities from Kellogg Biological Station, Michigan, USA - KBS C6-3B metaG | ecosystem: Host-associated > Plants > Roots > Rhizosphere | place: USA: Michigan... | reverse complement strand
CCAAAGATGCTGTCCAGAAGGCTTCACACAGGCTGGGTGTAACGTATCCGATTCTGTTCGCCGATGAGAAGGTTGGGGCCAGCTATGGGGTGGGGGATTATCTGCCGGTGACGGTGTATGTGGGGAAGGATGGTTCGGTAACGGAGCAGACACCCGGGGCGCCGAGCAAGGATGAGATGGAAGCGCATATTCGCAAGATCGCAGGGGCAGTGTAATGCGGGGTTCAGGGTTCAGGGCCCACGGCCTGGGTTTTCGTTTGTTGGCGTTGGTCGCGCTGGCGCTTTGCGGGAGTGTGGCGAAAGCGCAGGGGATTGTGGGGTTGCCGGCGGCTTCGACGGGCAAGGGGCATGTGACGTTTGCGGCTGAGGTGGTTGAGGTCGCGGCCGGGAAGCCTGCGGTGGTGGAGCTGCGCTTTCGGGTGGATGAGGGGTTTCACGTCAACTCCCACACGCCGAAGGATGAGTTGCTGATTCCGACAGCGCTGAAGCTGGAGGATGCGGCGGGTGTGAAGGTGGTGGGGGTGGAGTATCCGAAGGGATCGGCGTTCAGGCTGCCGGGGAATGGGCAGATGCTCGATGTATACCAGGGAGAGTTTCGCGTGCGGCTGCAGGTGGTCGTGCCGAAGGGGCAAAGTTCGCTGAAGGGTGGATTGCGGTATCAGGCCTGCGACAGCGCGGCTTGTTTTCCGCCGCGGACGCTGGCGGTGGATGTGCCGATCACGGGGAAATAGTCACGCCAGATACATGCCGGAGTCGACTTTCGTCCAGATAGTGGAGATGGCGACTGTGTCTCCCGTGCCGTAGTCTGCGCGCATGGCAGTGGTGGGTGAAGCGGGGAGTTTGGGCATCTGGAAGTGGGGATAGTCGGGGAAGGATTTCCAGTCGCCTCCCCAGACGAGGCCCTGGGCCTTGAGCGCGGCGACCATGGCCTGAAATTGCGGCGTGTTGACGGTCCAGTTAAGTTTGCCGGTCGGGCCTGAGAGATAGGGGACGACGTCCACGGCCAGGCCGTAGTTGTGCATGGAGAAACCGGCCTTGGCCTTGGTGACGATAGGGCCGGGCTTCGTGCGTCCTTGTGCGTAGAGGGCGGCCTGTTCGGCGGCGGTGCGCAGCCCGGAGACAACCAGAAGAAACGTTCCTTCGGCAGCGAGGGCCTCGGCGGCGTTCCGCACGAGGGTTGCTAAGCCCGGGAAAACCGTGGCTAGCTGGGCTTCGCTGCGCTTATCCATCGGCATGGACGGAAGTCTAGCAGATTTGCGGATACTCAACTGCGATAAGTTATGGGCGAGGCTTTGAGGCGGAGGTGGGTCTCTCCGCCGGGACTTTCAGGAGTTCGTTGAGGGGCAATGGCCGGGAGGTGAAGCGAGCGGAGAACATGTCTCCGGTGAAGAAGTCGCGCTTGTTGTAGCGTGTGCCTACGGAGACGCCGCCCGTGGTGAGCGGGAAGAGTTTTACGTCGGCCTCGCCCTGGAGGACTCCGTTGATGTAGCTGCGGAGTGTTGTGCCGTCGTAGATGGCGGCGACGGCGTACCAGCGGTCGAGCGGGAAAAGGTGTTCGCCATCGCATTTGAGGAGCACAGCGGCTTTGGCAGTTTCGTTGGGGACAACGTTGACGGCGAAGCTGTCGAGGCACCACTTGCCGTCGACGAGACGGGTTTCAAAGAGGCGGCGCGTTTCGGAACCGTCTTGTTGCAGGTGGAAGATACGCTGCTCTTTTGCGCCCGCGGACGATGGCCGGAAGATGACTTCCCACGTGTAAGGCAGAGTGCCTGAGAGCGGCAGCGTGTCGAAGAACAACGCATCGCCCGCCGTGGCGCCACCTTCAAAGTGAATGGCTTTGCCGAGTTCGGTGTCGATGAGCTTTGGCGCGCCGACGACAGTAGGGGCGTTGCCGCCGATGTGGCTGAGATTGTCGAAGCGCCAGGTGATGGGCTGCTGCGACATTGCGGCGAGCGATGACGACAGGAGGCAGGCCAGTACTGCGCGCTTCATCATGGGAAAGCCTCTCAGGAAGCTATTTTCGCTGTTTCTTTTGCGCTTCGAGGAAGCGGCGCATGCGGTCGAGCGAGCGTGCTTTGCCGAAGACGACGAGGGACTCGACCAGCGGCGGAGAAGTCGTGCTGCCGGTAATGATGGCGCGGAGCAGCATGAAGTTTTCCTTCACTGACCATTGCTTGGCTTCGCCGAGTTTTTTGAGCTCGGCTTCGATGCTGGCGGTGTCCCAGGCGGAGGCTTCGATGACCGTGAGTTGTTCAGCCACAAAAGCAATCGTTTCGTCATACGCGCGCTTCTTCGGGAGCCAGACGGACTCAGGTGGCAGGACGTTGTCGGAGAAGAAGAAGCCGGTCATGTCGCCAAACTGGGCGAGGTTTTCGAGGCGTGTCTGGACGAGCGGAGCAATGGCCTGAAGGTAAGCGTCGGAGAAGATGGTCTCGCGTAAAGCGGCGAAGAACGCGTCGGGCGAAAGCTTGCGAATGTACTCGCCGTTGAGCCACTTGAGCTTGACGAGATCGAACACCGGGCCGCCGAGAGAAATGCGGCTGAAGTCGAACTTTTCCTTCATCTCCGCGAGGGAGAAGATGTCGCCCTCTTTGGTGTTGAGGTTCTGGGAGACGATTTCCTGCTCGGTGGGTTGGGCCATGCCGCCGCCCATCAGGCCGAGAAAGTTGAGCATCGCGTTGGGCAGGTAGCCGGACTCACGGTAGTAAACGAGCGAGACGGGGTTCTTACGCTTGGAGATCTTCGACTTGTCGACGTTGCGCAGGAGGGGCATGTGCCAGAACTTCGGCAGCTCCCAGCCGAAAGCCTTGTAGAGCAGCACGTGCTTGGGCGTGGAGCTAATCCACTCTTCAGCGCGGATGACGTCGGTGATATGCATCAGGTGGTCGTCGACGACGTTGGCGAGGTGGTAGGTGGGGAAGCCATCGGACTTCATCAGCACCTGGTCGTCGACGTTGAAGTGGTCGAAGGTGATGTCGCCGCGCAGCTCGTCGCGAAAGGTGGTTGAGCCTTCGGTCGGCACCTTCATGCGGATGGTGAAGGGTTTGCCGGCTGCTAGATTTTCGTCGATCTCGGCCTGCGAAAGGTGGCGGGAGCGGCCGTTGTACTTGGGCGGCTGCTTGGCGGCGGTCTGGGCCTTGCGCTCCGCTTCAAGCTCTTCCGGGGTCTCGAAGGCCCGGTAGGCGTCGCCGCTGTCGAGGAGCTTCTGGCAGTATTCGCGGTAGATTTCCGTGCGTTCGGACTGGCGGTAGGGGCCGTATGGACCACCGACGTCGGGGCCTTCGTTCCACGAGAGGCCGAGCCACTTCAGCGCGTCGAAGATCATCTGCTCGGATGTGGCGACGAAGCGGGCACGGTCGGTGTCTTCGATGCGCAGAACGAACTCGCCGCCGTGCTGGACGGCGAAGAGGTAGTTCAGCAGGCCGATGTAGGCGGTGCCGACGTGGGGGTCGCCGGTGGGCGAGGGGGCGATGCGGACGCGGGTGGGACGGGTGGCGGAGGTCTCGAGTGTCATTTGGCTTCAGTGCCAATCTTAACAGGTCGAGGGTCCGCCGCCCATCCGCCGTTGGGGTGGATACAGGGCCGAATGGTGATTAAACGGCTGGTGGGTAGCTTGGTGGCGGCGGATACTGCGGCGGATACTGAGGCGGAAGCGCGCCGTAGGGTGCAACGGGAACTACCTTCCACTGCGAGAAGGCGAGCACGTAGAGCATGACCAGATTGACCAGCGGAATCGCCATCAGGATAGAAAGAGCACCGGACATCCCCGCTTTTTTGAATATCTGCCAGAAGGGAATGATGATGATCGCCAGACCGACGATCCAGCCGATGATGATGAACGGGGCCATTATCGCCATGATGTGCATGGCCTGGGCTTGAGCTTGAGCTTGTTGTGGGTCCATTGGTGCCTCCGGTGAATGAGGCAAATGTACTGGAGGAAGCGTTCGGATTCCAGACAAATCTTCGGAACGCCGGCCCATCTCGGCTGTCGGGAGGCCGGATGATGCCTGAAGTGCCGCACCATTCTGTCGTAATAGACTGGACGCCGGGCAAATCCCGCTCCTTATACTTCGCCCACAGCAGTAGCCAATCTCAATCGGCAAACGTCTTTGTAGTGGACCCAGCTTCATAATAGAACCACCACACACAAGGAAGGAACCTGTCCCATGAGGATGAACGGCTTTGCGAGGAGATTGGGCGTTGGAATTCTGTCGGCGAGCTTGTTGCTGTGCAGCGCCACTGTAGCAGCGGAGAGGATGGTCGCGCAGGTTGCTGATGGCGCTGCGCATGCGCCCGATCTTGTCGGCAACTGGCAGGGAACGCTCGCGGCCGGAAAAGGCTTGCGGACCATCCTCCGAATATCGAAAGTCGACGGCAAACTGAAAGCGGATTTCTACAGCATCGACCAGAGCCCGCGGCCGGTCGCCGTCACCTCGATTTCCCTGCAGGGAGCGGTCGTCGCGTTTGCGATCAAGCCTTTCGAACTCTCCTATGTGGGCACGCTGAGCCCCGATGGCAAGACCATCGTCGGCAAGTCGACCCAGGGTGGCCAGTCCTTCGAACTCGACCTGCAAAGCGTCACCGACGAAGCCATGTGGCCTATCCCCGAGCCACCGAAGCCAATGGCGGCGGATGCCAATCCCTCGTTCGACGTGGCAACGATCAAGCCGTCCCAACCCGGCCAAAACGGGAAGGCATTCGGGCTTAGAGGAAGATCGTTCTCCACCTACAACACATCGCTCACAGATTTGATCGTCTATGCGTATGACGTTCACAAAAAGCAGGTTATTGGAGGGCCGGACTGGCTCGACAAAGACAAGTACGACATCAGCGGAGTGCCGGATGTGGAAGGCGCACCGAACAACCGGCAGGTTCGGACGATGGTGCAGAAGCTGCTCGCGGACCGTTTCCAGCTGGCGTTTCACCACGACAAGCAGGAGCTTTCGGTCTACATACTGGCGGTGGCAAAGGGCGGCCCGAAGAACCTGACGAAGAGCGACAGCAAAGATGACGGGTTTTCTGTGCCGATACGGCCGATTCCGGGCGGATTTACGATGCCGATCCGTAACGCCCAGATGACGGACTTCACCGGATTTGCTCTCCAGGGGGCGGTGTTAGACCGGCCAGTGCTCGACCACACCGGGATCACGGGCCGATACGACTTCACGCTGACCTGGGCGCCGCTGGGAACAGAGTTTGGCGGGAACCTTCAGCCACCGGCAGCGGCAGACAACCCACCTCCGAGTCTCTTTACGGCAATCCAGGAGCAGCTTGGCCTGACCCTTACGCCGACGAAAGCGCCTGCGGATGTGTTGGTGATCGATAAGGCAGAGAAGCCGTCAGCGAATTAGAAGGAAGCGGGAAGATTTGTTTCCGATTGGACGGCGATCAATCCTGCGATCTCTCCAGTCCGGCGGCAAATGCGCCGCCTCCTGTCGAGATGACAGGTCCCGGCGGCAAATGCGCCGTCTGCCGTCGAGATGACAGGATTTGCGCGGGTGGGGAAGATCTGCTGACCTTCAGGCTCACCCTGCGTGGACAAGAGTGGTACTTCCAAAATCCGCCGGGCTGGTATAGAATCACAAATGGTGCGTGTACCTTCCGCCGTCTCCGTATGCCTGCCTTTGGGCCTGGGGACACAGAAAGCCCACGAAACAGTTGTTAGAGCTATAGAGCGGGCCCGCAACGGCCCACTCGAGGAGATTGTTTGTCGAAGGAAGATGCAATTGAGGTAATGGCAGTAGTCGTCGAGATCCTGCCCAACGCGCTGTTCAAGGTCGAGCTTGAGAACAAACATCAGGTTCTCGCGCACGTCTCCGGCCGCATGCGCAAGAACTTCATCCGCATTCTTACCGGAGACCGCGTCGCCATCGAGCTGAGCCCTTACGATCTGAACCGCGGCCGCATCGTTTACCGCTACAAGTAAGAAGCAGTTGTTAGTTGTTGGTTGTTAGTTCTCAGGAACGGCGACGTTTCGACTAACAACGAAGAACTGAGAACCAAGAACTGGAGTTTCACATGAAGGTCCGTGCATCAGTAAAACCGATCTGCGACAAGTGCAAGGTGATCCACCGCAAGGGGATCGTTCGCGTCATTTGCGAGAACGCCAAGCATAAGCAGCGCCAAGGCTAGTGATGGGCGTTTAGAGCGGTTTCTCTACGCTCTATCCTCTACTCTCTATCCTTTGTATTTACGGCCCCATCGGGCGAGTTAGCCGAAGTCAAGGCTTGCGATGAACCCGGAGGAGACAGGAGCCATCAGCACCGTGTTGATAGCCATGTCAGCCGTACAACTATTCACCCCGCGTTCAGTCCAGCACTGAAGCAGCCCCAACCGAAAGGCTAAACATGGCACGTATTGCCGGCGTCGACCTCCCTGGAAACAAGCAGGTTCGTATCGCCCTTACCTACATTTACGGCATCGGAGACCCCCGCGCGCTCAAGATTCTCGCGAAGGCCGGGATCGACCCGTTTGTCAAGATGGGCACCCTCGATGAGGATTCGCTCAACAAGATCCGTCAGGTCATCGAAGCCGAGGGCGGCATCGAAGGCGATCTCCGTAAGGAAGTTTCGCTCAATATCAAGCGCCTGATCGAAATTCAGTCCTACCGTGGTCTCCGTCACCGCCGTTCGCTTCCTGTCCGCGGCCAGCGCACCCACACCAACGCTCGTACTCGCAAGGGTCCTCGTAAGGGAACAGTTGCCGGTAAGAAGAAAGTGACCAAGTAAGCCATGGCAAAGACTCAGAACAAGACAGCCGGTGCTGCGAAGGTCGGCAAGAACAAGAAGTTCAAGAAGCGCGAACGCAAGAACGTTCCATTTGGGCTCGTTTTTATCCAGGCGACGTTCAACAACACCATCGTCACCATCACCGACCAGCAGGGCAACACGCTGTCGTGGAAGTCTTCGGGTTCGCTCGGTTTCCGCGGTTCGCGTAAGGGCACTCCGTTCGCGGCACAGCAGGCAGCGGTCAACGCCGCCAACGCCGCTCGCGACCACGGTGTTCGCTCGGTCGACGTTCGCGTTTCGGGCCCAGGCTCCGGCCGTGAGTCCGCGATTCGCGCGCTCGCCGCTGCCGGTATCGATGTCCGCAGCATTCGCGACGTTACGCCCATGCCGCATAACGGCTGCCGCCCGCCCAAGCGCCGCAGAGTGTGAGTCATGTCCCTCCCCGGTAAGTGCGACTTCTGTGAAGGACGTATCGAGGAGGGACAAGGCTTTGTATGCAAATGTTCCTTCATGTATGCGGTGTGCGGCCGTTGCGCACTCCGCATGATGACTTGCCCGATCTGCGACATGACGTATGTCTCCGCCGCATTTGCCAAGTCGAACAAGAAGGTCACGTAACCGGATCGCGACGAAGCGCTGCCAGCGTGTAAAGCGATCGACACCAGAACCACCAGAGATAACTTAGGAGATCTACGAAATGGCACGTTATACAGGACCCGTCTGCCGCCTTTGCCGCCGCGACGGAACAAAGCTTTTCCTCAAGGGACCGAAGTGCTTCAGCGATAAGTGCCCCGTTGAGAAGCGCAACTTCCCCCCCGGCCAGCACGGCCAGTCCAAGAAGGTGAAGAAGGTTGTCGGCTACGGTCTGCAGCTTCGTGAGAAGCAGAAGGCCAAGCGCATCTACTTCACGCTCGAGACGCAGTTCCGCGCGTACTACGAGAAGGCTGCCAACAAGACCGGCGTCACCGGCGAACTCCTGCTCCAGCAGCTTGAGACCCGCCTCGACAACGTCTGCTACCGCCTCGGCTTCGCGCTTTCGCGCCGCCAGTCGCGCCAGGTCGTTCGTCACGGACACGTCCAGGTCAACGGCCGCAAGGTGAACATTCCTTCCTTCCAGTGCAAGGTCGGCGACGAGATCGCGATCCGCGAAGGTTCGAAGGAACTGGTTCTGCTCGCGACTGCCAAGGACTTTGTTTCGGGTCAGACGCGCGTGCAGTGGATTGAAGTCGCCAGCGACAATCTTTCGGGCAAGATCACCGCCCTGCCGAAGCGCGAAGACGTCAACCTGCCGGTCAACGAACAGTTGATCGTCGAACTTTACAGCAAGTAATAGCTTCTGGCCGCTAGCTCTTAGCTTCCGCTGAGGGTTAGCGGCTCGGCTCGTACTTTTGCCCTTAGCTAAGAGCTAGAAGCTAACAGCTAAGGGCTTTCACTACACAACCGTCGTACCATCAGCCCCGCAAAATGCTTCGCGTGGCGATGAAGAAAGGACAACCATGCTTTGGAGAGGTTTCCAGAAGCCCAAGCGTCTTGCCGTTGAGCAGGACACCCTGACCCCCAGTTTCGGCAAATTCAGCGCCCAGCCTTTTGAGCGCGGATTCGGCACAACGATCGGCAATGCGCTTCGCCGCACCCTGCTTTCATCGATCGAAGGCGCCGCCGTTACGGCAGTCAAAATCGAAGGCGTATTGCACGAGTTCCAGTCGATCACCGGCGTCGTGGAAGACGCGACCGACATCATCCTGAACCTGAAGCAGATCCCGTTCAAACTGAACGGCGAAGGCCCCAAGGCCCTCTATCTGCGCGCCGACGCCGCTGGCGTCGTTCTGTCGGGTTCGATCGAGGCCGACAGCGATGTCGAAATCCTCGACCCCAACGTATACATCTGCACCATCTCCGAAGGCGGCCGTATCGACATGGAGATGCGCCTCAAGCGCGGCCGTGGCTACGTTTCCGCCGACAAGAACTTCGACGCCGACCTCGGCATCGGGTTCATCCCGGTAGATTCGGTCCACTCCCCCGTGCGTAAGGTCAACTACATCGTCGAGGCTGCACGTCTCGGTCAGATCACCGACTATGACAAGCTTTCGCTCGAGATCTGGACCAACGGAACGATTCTCCCGGCCGACGCGCTCGGACTTTCGGCGAAGCTGCTCAAAGACCACATGACCATCTTCATCAACTTTGAAGAGGAAATGGAAGCCGGCGGCCTCGATGGTCTCGACGGTCCTCTGGTCCGCAACGAGAACCTGAACCGTTCGGTGGAAGAGTTGGAGCTCTCAGTCCGCAGCTACAACTGCCTGAAGAACGCCAACATCGCCACTATCGGCGAACTGATCCAGAAGACTGAAGCCGAGATGTTGAAGACCAAGAACTTCGGCCGCAAGTCGCTGAACGAGATCAAGGAAATCCTCGCGCAGATGGGTCTTTCGCTGGGCATGAAGATCGACGACCAGGGCAACCCGGTCCCGGGCCCGACATCGGTTCTCCCCGCCGCGACGCTTGCCGCTTCTTATGGCAACTTCGACGACGAGGATGAAGACGACGAGGACGACGATCTCGACCTTCCGATGGAAACGGACAACTTCTAACCTTAACCTTTGTCATTCCGTAGCGCAGCGGAGGAATCTGTTTTCCTCCGCTGCGCCGCGAACTAACCCGCACCACTGTAAGCCGGTCAACAGGCATGACCTGGACCGAAGGAGACGAAAGCTATGCGCCATCGTAACGGCGGTTTTAAGCTAGGTAGAAATACATCACATCGACGGGCATTGCTTCGCAACCTCGTCACATCCATCATCCTGAACGACAAAGTTCACACCACCATTACGAAGGCCAAGGCCACGCGGCCCATCGTCGAGAAGATGATCACCCTCGGCAAGAACGGCAGCGTTCACGCTCGCCGCCAAGCTCTCGCGTACATGATGACGCCTGAGTCGGTCGACCGCCTGTTCAAGACCGTGGCCCCGCGCTACGAGGGCCGCAACGGTGGATACAGCCGCATCATCCGCACCGGCGTCCGTAAGGGCGACGCGTCGGAAATGGCATTCATCGAGTTGCTCGGCGCCGAGCAGGAGTTGTCTGAGAAGGCAGCCAAGCGCGAAGAGAACCGCGCCAAGAAGCGTGAAGAGCTGCAGAAGCAGCTCGAAGAGCGTGCCCCCGGTGAAGACTCCGACCCGTCCGCGACTGCGTAAGATTTGCGCTGTCGCAAGCTTGAAAGGCGCGTCCTTCGGGGCGCGCCTTTTCTCAGGACCAAGGGTTTAGACAACAAGGACACATTCGCTCTCTGGACCCCGGGCCCTGAACCCTCGCCCTCCCTGTAAACTGGCACTATCGCAATGTCAAAGTTCTATCTCACAACACCGATTTACTACGTCAACGCCCGCCCTCATATCGGCCATGCGTACACGACCATCGTCGCGGATGTGCTCGCGCGGCGGCATCGCTTGCTGGGCGACGACACATTCTTTCTTACCGGCACGGACGAGCATGGGCAGAAAATCGAGCGCTCGGCGGCAGTTGCGGGCATTTCGCCACAGCAGTTGGCCGACGACGTTTCTATCCAGTTCCGCAATCTATGGGACCGTATGGGTCTCACGTACGATCGCTACATTCGCACCACCGATCCGAAGCACAAACGCGGCGCGCAAAAGCTGTTTGCTGAACTGTACGAGCGTGGAGCGATCTATCTGAGTTCTTACACTGGGCAGTACTCTATCGGCGAGGAGATTTTCGTTGAAGGCCCCCCCGGAACGATTGGCCCTGATGGCAAGCCGACCGAGACGGTGACGGAAGAGAATTTTTTCTTCAAGCTGAGCGACTACCAGCTTCCGCTCATTAACCTGATCGAGACTGACACGCTTCTCATTACTCCCGAGACGCGCAAGAATGAGGTTCTCGGCTTCTTACGCGGCAATGTCGCCGAAGCCCAACGCTCCGAAAACACGGTTGTGCGCTCTACCCACGAGAACGAAGCCCCGATGAACATGAATGCTCCCGCCATCGGTTACTCCGACCTCGGGCACCCTTACGTCATCGGCAATCTCCGCGACCTCTCTGTCTCCCGCTCCAGCTTCACATGGGGGATTCCCGTCCCCGAGCCTGCGGCCAGCGCCACGGAAAAGAAGCACGTCATGTATGTCTGGCTCGACGCCCTCGCCAACTACATGACCGCTGTCGGCTACGGCTCGGATGCTGAGGAAGATGTTGCGGACTTCGCCCGCTACTGGCCCGCAGATCTGCACATCATGGCCAAGGAAATTACGCGTCAGCATTGCGTCTACTGGCCCGCGTTTCTGCTTGCCGCTGGTATTCCGCTGCCGAAAGCAGTGACCGCTCACGGCTGGCTACTCTTCGACAACTCGAAGATGTCGAAATCAAAAGGCAACATCGTTCGCACCGAAACGATCCTTGACGCCTTCGGCGACCACGTTTATGGGAATCAGTTTCCCGACAGCACGAAGGCCGAGCGTGACCTCTTCGCCGCCGATGTGCTGCGGTATTTTCTGCTTCGTGAAATTCCCTTCGGGCAGGATGGCAGCTTCAGCTTCGACGCGCTGATTACCCGCTACAACGCCGATCTCGCCAATGGCTACGGAAATCTCGTGAGCCGAACGCTGAGCATGATCGATAAGTATTTTGGCGGCGAAATCCCCAAGCCGCGCTTTGAAGAAACGGAAGAAACCACCGTCACACCCGACGGTTTCGACGCTTCCGTACTTGGCAAAGCCGGCACTGCACTGCAGGCGCGCATCCAGGCGCTGCCTTCCACAGACTTCAACACAATCCTCACCGAGATTGCGGGTTTCATCACACTGGTCGACGGCTTTATCACCGCTAACGCGCCGTGGAAGCTCGCCAAGGACGAGACCAAAGCCGAGCGCCTGGCGACCGTCCTCTACCTCTCCGCGGAAGCGATACGCTGGCTCACCGGTCTGCTCCACACCTTTTGCCCCTCTATAACGGCGAGGGTGTGGGCACAGTTGGGTCTCGGAGACATTAACGATGCAACTCGCGACGGCGAACTCGCGCACATGTACTGGGGCGGACTCAAGCCCGGCACGAAACTCGGACCGCTTGCCCCTATCTTTCCCCGCGCTGATAAAGGACTTGTGCAAATTATGACCGACATGGAAAACCCCGAAGCTGGAAGCTCGAAGCCGGAAGCTGAAAATGCAACCACCCGCCCTGTGACCTCGCTCAACGCTGGTGAGACCTCAACGTTTGCGCAGGTGGTTCCGACGCGGACGTTCGACCCGGCAGCGCCACCGCGTACCAGCGCCATCGAAGAGCCGGCTGCCGGCTCGCATGTTGGCGGCAGCGCCGCGATTACGACCGAGCGCGCGCCTGCTCCGTCGCATACGGAAGCCACGCCGAGCGGCGTGTTTGCGTCGGTGGCTTCGCAGGTTCCTGTGTCCGCGAGCGATACTGCTGCCGCGCAGTTGGCTCCGCAGATCACCATCGACGACTTCGCGAAAATCGAGCTGCGTGTTGCAGAGATCAAGGTCGCCGAGCGGATCCCGAAGGCCGATAAGCTGCTGCGGCTTGAGGTCGATCTGGGCTATGAGAAGCGGCAGATTTTGTCAGGCATCGCGGAGTGGTACACGCCGGAGGAGTTGGTCGGGCGGCGGATCGTGGTGATTACAAACCTTGCGCCGCGCAAGATGCGTGGGCTGGAGTCGCATGGGATGTTGCTCGCCGCCTCGGAAGGGGAAGGCGGTAAGCCGGTGCTGGCGACATTTGGTGAGGAAATAGCGTTGGGGTCGCGGCTGAAGTAGCGGCGGCACCGAAGCAGGTCTCTCCACTGCGCCTCGCACGAGGCCGCGAGGCTTCGGTCGAGATGACACATTTGGGGTAATGCGGAAGAGAGCGGTCGCGCGTGGCGTGACACCCCACCCTTTGCAAAAGCGCAAAGGATGGGCCAACCGATTTCGTGGCTACATCTGCCCGTGGCTGATCGAAACGATGAAGTAGTGCGCATTCGTCGTGCCAACGTTTTTTAGGCCGTGCATCTGGTTGGAAGCAGAGTAGATGAGGTCGCCCGGGCCGACCGGCTCGGGCTTGCCGTCATTGCCGTAGTATTCAAGCTTGCCCTGGCGGATGAGCACGTACTCCGTGTTGCGGTGCTTGTGGGCCGGATGCGGCTCTTTGCCCGGCGGCAGCATGGTTTCGTGGACCTCTACGAACTCGCCTGTAGGCAGCGTGCCGTGCATGACCGCGCGGCTTTCTCCACCGTTCGCATTCTTGACCACGGGCAGCGCGTCGAAGCGGAAAACCTTGGACTCCGCCATGGGGATGGTGTCGGTTGTTTGCCCTTCGGCTGTTTGCGTCTCAGATAGGGTCGCCAGCATGGCGAATGCCGTCATCGCCCCAACCATTTCACGCCGGTTCATCGTCTTCATCTTTTCTCCTTTTGAATTTCAAGCTTTCACGTCGCCACCGATGGCGACCACGAAATATTTTGCGGGTCCGTCGCCGATATTTCTGGCAGAATGATTGGTCCCTTTCGCCACATAGAAGATAGTGCCCGGGCCACCGCGTTCGGTGTGCTCTTCGAAGTTGAACTCCATTGTGCCTTCCTGCACCAGGAGGAACTCAGAGTGGTCGATGCGGTGCTTGGGGTTGGGCGTCATGCCGGCGGTTTGCACCGACTCGTGCACCGCCACTACCTCGCCTGTGGGCAGCGTGCCGTGCATCACGTCGCGGCTCTCGCCGCCGTTAGCCATTTTTCGGACAGGCATGTCGGCGAAGCGGAAAACCTTGCTGGAAGCCATTTCATCCATCTGGATAATCCTAAGCCAACTGTGGTGCGCGGTATTCTAGTAGATAGCGATTTATGCACATCATCGACTCCCACTGCCACCTTGACGACTATGAAGACCTGCCCGGCGTAATTGCGCGCGCGGAAGAAGCCGGCGTCGGCACCATGCTGGCGATCGGTATCGGCGACGGCCCCGACACGATGCATCGAGCGCTGGAACTGGCGCGGCAGTATCCGCGGATTTTTGCTACTGCGGGAATTCATCCGCAGGAAGCACACCAGGCGACGGAAGACAATCTTGCGCGGCTGCGAATGCTTGTTGCGGACCAGCGATGCATCGCCGTGGGCGAAATCGGCCTCGACTACTACCACCTGAACAATCCCGATATTTCCATCCAGCAGGCGGCGTTCGTCGCCCAGATGGCCATCGCTGCCGAGGCCCGCAAGCCGATCACGATTCATTGCCGGACGTCGGAGTTGGCTATTCCCGCCGCGAAGCAGAAGTACGAGCCCGCCGATGCCTGGGAAGACCTGCTCGCGCTGATCGCTGAGCACTGGACGCCGACCGGGCTGCCGGGGATCATGCACTGCTTTTCGGGCAACGAGGACCAGGCGGCGCGTTCGCTGGCCGCGGGTTTTTATCTTTCGTTTGCCGGCAATGTGACGTATCCGAAGTCGACCACGATCCAGGCGGTCGCGCGAACGGCGCCGTTGGACCGGATTCTGGTCGAGACGGATGCGCCGTTTCTGTCGCCGATCCCGCATCGCGGCGAGCAGAACGAGCCGGCACGCACGGCGATTACGGCAAGGTTCCTCGCGGAGCTTCGCGCCATCTCATACCAAGAAGTCGCGGCGCAGACCACGGCAAATTTTCACGGACTCTTTCCCAGCACCCGCGGTACGGCATAATAGACAGCGACCGCAACACCGATTTCTAAAGGAAACCAACATGGCAGCAGATCAAAGTTTCGACGTCGTCAGCAAAGTAGAGATTCAAGAAGTTAAGAACGCCATCGACCAGGCGACCAAGGAAGTGAATGCGCGTTTCGACCTCAAGAACTCGAAGTCGACGATTGCGCTGGAAAAGGAAGAGGCCATTCAGCTGGCGTCGCAGGACGAGTACACGCTCAAGGCCGTGATCGAGATTCTGTCGCAGAAGCTGGTGAAGCGCGGCGTGTCGCTGAAGGCGCTGGAGTACGAGAAGCTGGAGCCGGCCTCGAACTCGTCGGTGCGCCAGAAGATTAAGCTGAAGCAGGGCATCGCGTCCGATGCGGCGAAGAAGATCCAGGCCTTCATCAAGGAGTCGAAGGTGAAGGCGAACTCCAGCATCCAGGGCGAGGTGGTCCGCGTCAGCTCGAAGGACCGCGACGTGTTGCAGGATGTGATGGCGAAGTTGCGCGCGCACGACTTCGGGATTGATCTGCAATTTACGAACTTTCGGTCGAATTAGACCCGTAGATCTGGGGCCTTTCCGACGGGTGTCAACTCCGGGAAGGCCGCCGCGTAAATAGGTCGATCAAACGTAAGCAGTCGCCCGCCAGCGACAACCGCTTGCGCTCCAATAAGGAAATCTGCCATAAAGCGCTTGGGTTCTCCGTTGTCTGCACGGCGGCGCTCTGCATACCGACCGAATCGTTCGGCAGCCAACCGCCAAACATCCTCACCTACATCCCACGCTACATCAATTTCCGTTTCACGCAGAAAAGTCCACACTGCTCCTAAGGGCCGCATCGGTCCGGCCGCGAACTCAGCGTAGACACACCCCGAAATCGCAATCGCACCAATGCGAGAGGCTGCTGTAAGCTCTCGAACTGCAGCGGCCTGCAAAGCGTGGTTTGCTTCCCACAAGGCAACGATGACATTGGTGTCTACCCAGGTAATCATTAGTCCCGAAGGTCGCGCTCCTCAGCAACGATCTCTCGTAACGATTTTCCAGCGCCGACTTGCCCGAAGCCGCTCCATCGCTCGAAGACTGCTTGCAGGTCGCGCTTGCGACTAAGCACGATCTGGTCGTCGACGTGGTTCAGCAGCACTTTATCTCCGGGCTGCAAACCAACCTCACGCGTTACAGCGGCGTCGACTATGATCCGGCCGTCGCTCTCCACGACCGCAGTGATACTCATAGATCACCTCAACTTGATGCTACTTCAAACTTTAATCCTAAGCGAACAGGAGTTTCCGAAAAACCGCGACGTGCTGCACGACCTGATGACGAAGCTGCGGGCGAAGCACTTCGGGATCGACCTGCAATTTACGAACTTCCGCTCTAATTAATCGTTACGGTTCAACGATTTTGACGCTCGGGAAGTACGTTCTGAAGACGCCTTTGTCGAACGTCAACAACTCCGCACCGCGAACCATGGCGTGCGCTCCAATAAGAAAATCCGCAGCCACTCTTTTCGTCTCGTGAGTATCACGGCGCTTTGGAGAATGCTGCGCATTCTCCCGCCGTCTCGTGACATGCCTGGCGTTTGCCGCCCCCGCTTTACGCCAGATTTCTTCTTCAAGCATCCAGTCCACATCGATGCGCGTTTTGGTTAGAAATTTGTCCAAATCGAAGTCATCGCGTTTCGGCATGGCGCAAAGCTCAACAAATACGGGTGCACAAATGGTCAGTGGGCCATTGCTTACAGCTTTTTGAAGAGAGCGTTTCGCCGGCAGGTTGAAGGTCTCATCTTCGTTGAAAAGTCCAATGATCACGTTCGTATCGATGGACGTCATAGTTCGCCGCGAACTCCGCGAATCCAGTTGAGAGCGGCTTTTTTGCCTTTCCCGACGCCGGGAGTACCGATTCCGCGAAACTCCTCAAAGGGATCCTCGTCGCGCACCGCCGAAACGAGAACTTTGCCGTCCTTTTCTTCAAACGCTACACGGTCGCCGGCCGCGATTTTCAGCCGCTCGCGAAATGCCCGCGGAACTGTCAGTTGGCCCTTACTTGTCATCGTCGCGATCTGCCGCATGGAGTCTCCTTACTTTTTTCAGTATATGCCTTACAGGGCTGCAAGAAAGCGCCGTTCCGTCTCGAACCTGTTACGCTTTATAGAGCGTGAGTTCTCTCTCCATCGCGACCGCAACCGAGGTCTTCGACCTCGTCCGCGACGATCTCGCCGCCATCGAGCGGGAGTTTTCTCGTCAATCCGCCTCCGACGTTGAAGTTGTCACCGACATTGCACGCTATCTGATCGCCGGGGGCGGCAAACGCATTCGTCCGCTGCTGCTGCTGCTTTCCGCGAAGGCGCTGGATTGCCAGACGCACTCGCGCATACGGCTGGGCGCGGTCGTCGAGATGCTGCACACCGCGACGCTGGTCCACGACGACATCATCGACGAAGCCAGCACCCGCCGCGGGCGGCCATCCTCGAACACCACATGGGGTAACGCCAAGTGCGTCCTCGCGGGCGACTGGCTGTACATGCAGTCGTTCCAGACGGCGCTGGAAGAGCGCAACTTCCGCATCCTCGATTTGCTGGTTTCGCTGACGCAGCAGATGGTCGAAGGCGAACTGTTGCAGATGGAGAAGCTCGGGCACCTGATCAACGAGGAAGAGTATTTCGACCTGATCTTCCGCAAGACGGCGTGCCTGTTCAAGGTGTCGATGCAACTCGGCGCTGTGGTTGCCGCCTCACCGGATGCAACCGAGCAGGCGCTGGGCGAGTATGGCCGCAACCTCGGGCTGGCGTTTCAGATCGTCGACGACGTGCTCGACCTGACCGCGCTGGAAGATGTACTGGGCAAGCCTGTTGCCTCCGACCTGCGCGAAGGTAAGGCGACGCTCGCCGTGATCCATGCGCTCGAGCGCGGGACGGGTGCCGACCGTGAGGCAATCCGCACGGTGTTGGCCGACCGTGCGTTTACTCGCGTGTCACATGCTGAGATTCTTGCAATCCTCAATAGTCATGGCTCGATTGCGTATGCGATGGATACGGCCTGCGCGTACGCGGCGGCTGCCCGGCAGTCGATTGCGGACCTGCCTGATTCCGATGCAAAGCGGGCGCTGCTGTGGGTGCCGGGATTCGTTACGAGCCGCGACCGGTAGTCGATGAAGCTCTGTGAGGCTTCCTTCCTGCTTGCTGCGTTGTCCGTCTTCCTGAGCGGATGCTCTTCCGCAAAGCTGGATCGCAAGCAGAAGGCCGACCGGATCGTCGTGGATAAATCCGCCCACACTATGACGCTCTACGCCGCGAATCAGCAACTGAAGACGTACAAAGTCGCGCTCGGCCGCGGTGCCGGCGCTGCGAAGCAGCGTAAGGGCGACCACGAAACGCCCGCGGGCCGTTACATCATCGACGGCAGGAATCCGAATAGCCGCTTCCACCTAGCCCTCCATGTCTCTTATCCAAACGCTGAAGACAGGGCCCGCGCAAAGGCCCTTGGACAGTCCACGGGTGGCGACATCATGGTGCATGGGGTCGAGCCGAAGTTCAGATGGCTCGGAGGCTTGCAGCATGATGTCGATTGGACCGATGGCTGCATCGCCGTCACGGACAAAGAGATGGATGAAATCTGGAACGCGGTCCCTGTGGGGACGCCGATTGAGATTCAACGCTAACAAATCTATTCGCCGTAACGTCCATTCCGCAGTAGACTTTTGTCCAACAAACGAACGCTCGCCTCGTTCCATTCCAACGTCAGGGGTTCAATCCCATGTGCAGGAACGTGCGTCCATTCGTCCTCATCGCTGCGTCTTTCGCGGTCTTTATACATGCGCAGCCGCCAGCCCATACAATCCAAGCTGACCGCATCGTCGTGGTCAAATCCACCCATACCATGATGCTCTATGCCGGCGGCAAAGTGCTCAGGGTCTACCATGTATCGCTAGGCAGCGATGCTCCTGGCAATGCGAAGCAGAAGCAAGGCGACCACGAAACTCCCGAAGGGAAATACACTATCAACGGCCGGAACGAGCACAGTTGCTGCCACCTTGCTCTACATATCTCTTATCCCAACGCGGCCGATCGCGAACGTGCTCGAAAACTCGGGGTCGATCCCGGCGGAGACGTCATGATCCATGGGCTGCCTCCGGGATACGACTGGGTCAAACCCGGGCAGGAACTCGTGGACTGGACGTACGGTTGCATCGGGCTTACCAATCCTGAGATGGATGAGGTTTGGAAGTTTGTGCCGACTGGAACGCCGATAGAGATTGTGCATTAGGTCAAGGAGCGGAGCCGTTCAAGCCAGAGTGGGGTCGGCTCGAAAAACAAGAGTCCCGTACCACTCAACTTGAGCCCTACAACGCGATGCCCTTCATTGAGCGAGTTATCGAGCAGCACTGCTTCATCAGCAAGATCAACTGCGGGTAGAAGGTTGCGAAAACTCCGAGGGTATCTGCGTTCCTGGTCTTCCACCGGAACATCATGTCCACCTTTGAGCACACGCGCGCACTCGTTGCAGATTAATCGACAGACTTTCAGTTCCTATATAAAAAAGGCGCGTGCTAAAGCCCAAGTCTCTAGCATGCCGCATCATTCGGAGATAGGTTCCACCGGAAAGCGTGTCTCTACGGAAAAACTTATTCTCAGGCGAGAAATTCTTCGGCTGCAAGCAACACCTGTTTGCCTGCTTCAATCGGGCTGGGCTCTTCGGAATTTTGCGCGGCGAGTTCTACAGCGATGGCATCTGGATCCAGAATTGAGGATTGCTGGAAATACGCACGAGCCCACTTAGTGAGCGTGCTCTTGCCGCAACCATTCGCTCCTGCGATTACGGTCAGCGTCGGCATCAGTTAGAGCGGTTTACCAATTGCTTAGCTCTAATCTCCGCTTCAAGTTTTTCCTGCCAGAGCCGCTCGACTTGGACACCTTGCCGAGCAGCTTCTGCAATTTTTTCTGCGAGTTTCGCGAAGTCCTTTTCCATATCTGAATCCTACTCCCCGTCTTCATCTTCCGGCTCAAAATTTTCGTCGTCCTCATCATCCACATCCACCGACAATTCCTGCACCCGAACAGCCCCACCGTTTTCGGGTTCCAGCAAGACCTGGATGCGGCTTTCCGCCGACGACAACTGCGCCTTGCAGGCGTTCGAAAGACGCATCCCGGATTCAAATAACTGGACGCTTTCTTCCAGCGGCAGGCCACCGCTTTCGAGGCGGTCGACGACTCTTTCCAGTTCCGCCAATTGTTCTTCGAAACTCGCCACAGGCCCCTCGATCCTCTCGTCCTGAATCATTCGTTGTTGCACTATGTGTCGGGCCTTCAGCCCTCTGTTTCTGTTGCCGTCCGATACCTAGGGCTGCGCCCCAGGCTGGTATATTGTCGGGCCGCAACAAATGACTGACGTACCACACTAGACTTTCTTCGCTGTCTCACGCCAGTCCGAGCACCTGCATCCCTGTCTCACGCCAGCCCAAGCACCTGGGCTGCGGCGTGGTACTTGCCGAACGGGGCGCTTACCTGGACACCCTGCACTGAACCGCGCACTGCTTCGACCATTTCGCGGGCGATCGCAACGCCCTCGGCGAAGGCGCCTTCTTTGGATGTCTGCGCGGCCATGCGTGCGATGGTTTCGTCGGGAACACTGACGCGCAGGTCGTTCTTCATGAACTCTGCGTTGCGCAGGCTGGTGAGCGGCCAGATGCCCGCGATGACCGGGATGCGGAAGCCCTCGATGCGCTTGAGGAACTCCTCCAGCAAGCGCAGGTCGAAGACCGGTTGCGTGATGCAGAATTCGGCGCCGGCTTCGACCTTGTACTCGAAGCGGCGAATTTCGTGGTCGAGGTCCGGGACGCCGGGATTTGCGGCGACGGACATCGTGAAGCCGGTCGACTCGCCAATCGGGTTGCGGCCGATGTCGAGGCCGTGGTTCAGGCCGCGGACGATGTTGACCAGGCCGATGGCGTCTACGTCGAACACCGCTGTGGCGTCGGGGTAGTTGCCCATCTTGGGCGGGTCGCCGGTGAGGCACAGGATGTTTTTGAGACCGATGGAGGAAGCGCCGAGCAGGTCGCTCTGAATGCTGAGCACGTTGCGGTCGCGGCAGGTGTAGTGCAGCACCGTCTCGATGCCGACCTTCTGCTGAATCTGGATGCAGAGGCTCTGCGCGCTCATGCGGGCGCTGGCGCGGGGGGAGTCGGGCACGTTGATGGCGTGGACGCCGAGATCGTGCAGGTAGCCTGCGCCTTCGAGCTCTTTGGTGCAGTCGATACCCTTGGGCGAAACGATTTCGACCAGCGAAACGAACTCACCTTTGGCAACCATTGCGCCGATCTTCGAGCGTTCCGCCAGCGGCGGGGGCTGTACGGGATGTTCCGCTGGCACGGCGGTCACACTCGGCGTGGCGACGGCCTGCTCGCCTGAGCCCTGCGCGTCCATCGCCCGCAATGCGCTGCGCATGGCGCGGATGTGCTGCGGCGTCGTGCCGCAGCAGCCGCCGACCCAGCTTGCACCCGCCTTGACGAACTTGCGGGCGAAGCTTGCCATGTACTCCGGCGACGTCAGATAAATGTTGCGGCCTTCGACGTTGCGGGGCATACCAGCGTTTGGCATCGCCACCAGCGGCAAGGTCGTCACTTTCCTCATGCATTCGATAACGCTCAGCACGGTCGCCGGCCCCGAGCTGCAATTGCAGCCAATAGCGTTGGCTCCAGCGGCTTCCAGGCGAGCGGCTGCGGCCTCCGGGCCGGTGCCGTCGAGACAGTTGCCGTCTTCGTCGACGGTCACCATCACCACTACCGGCAGCTCCGGCGCAACCTCTTTCGCGGCCAGGATGGCCTGCTCGGCCTCATCGATGGACATCACGGTTTCGATCATCAACAGGTCGACGCCGCCCTCGGCCAATGCTTTGATCTGGTCGGCGAACGCTGCCCGCGCCTCGTCGAGGCTGGTTTTGCCGAGTGGCTCGATGCGCACGCCGAGGGGGCCGATGGCGCCTGCGACGAAGGCTTCCGTGCCTTGTTTTTCGCGGATGGCGTCCACGCTCTGGCGTGCGATCTGGGCGCCGGCCAGGTTGATGGCGTGGACTTTGTCGCCCAGGCCGAACCGCTCCAGCCGGAAAGAATTTCCGCCAAATGTGTTGGTTTCAATGACCTCCGCACCGGCCTGGAGATACTCATTGTGGACGGCGCGGACGGTTTCAGGCTCGCGCAGGTTCAGCTCGTCATAGCAGCGGTTGATAAATACGCCACGGCTGTACAGCATCGTCCCCATGGCGCCGTCGCACAACACGGTACCGCCGCCAAAAAGCTTTGCTGTCGAGTTTGCCAACACATCTCCCCAGATCGGTTCCCAGACTGTTTGTTCCTCTTACCATCCTATTCCACTCTCATACGTCAAACCAACACCACGTCACACTGCAAACGGCCGCGCCTTATGCGGGTGACTGTTTGGTATACTTTGGCTTGAAAGCAAAGCCAGCAGCGCATTTTTGTGCCGCGGCTCGGAGTCGTTACCGTTGAAGAATCGAAGTGTTGCCCAGGTCGTTACCGGCCTTTCGTTGACCGTTGTCGCCCTGTTGCTCACCGCCTGCGGCCAGGTCCTCTATAAAGAGCCAGCCAACAACTTCGCGGGCCGGCCCATTCCTCCGAGCCTGCTTCTGCAACGCGTCATGGCCTCGTACACGTCCAATGGAAGCTCGGGCGGCCTGGAGATCCTGGATGGGCTGCGCGACCTGCGCAGCAACGTGCAGAATACGATTCCGTTCTTCGCTATCAGCGGCTACTCCGGCGGAAACCCCGTTCAGATCATCAACTACCCCGAGCAGAGCACCGGCTACGTGTTTTCGTCCAGCGACGGCAGTCTTGCCCAGATCAACTACGGCAAAGAAACGAGCGTAGGGAATGTGGCATCCTT
>Ga0070679_100001270_pt1 | contig 22282 bp, 19 predicted proteins | sample KBSC63BmetaG_FD_65652 | JGI IMG/M metagenome (GOLD analysis project Ga0070679, IMG submission 65652) | Corn rhizosphere microbial communities from Kellogg Biological Station, Michigan, USA - KBS C6-3B metaG | ecosystem: Host-associated > Plants > Roots > Rhizosphere | place: USA: Michigan... | reverse complement strand
TCCGCGCGTCGTTCGCGACGCGGCGCGATCGGTCGGCAAAGAGATCGACTTCATCGTCGAAGGGAAGGGAATCGAGCTCGATCGCTCGATGCTCGACGAAATCGGCGATTCGATCGTGCATCTGCTCCGCAACGCGGTTGACCACGGGATCGAGGCGCCGGATGTCCGAACGGCGCAGGGCAAACCCTCAGCGGGCAAGCTCGTGCTCAGCGCATCGCGCGATCGCTCGGCCGTGGTGATTCGCGTGACCGATGACGGGCGCGGCATCAACCGTCGTCGTGTGCTCGAGCGCGCGAAGCGCGACGGTCTCGTGGAGCCCACGAAAACGGAGCTCACCGAGGACGAGCTGCTTCGACTGCTCGCGCGACCCGGCTTCTCGACGGCGGAAAGCGTGACGCAGTTGTCGGGACGCGGCGTCGGCATCGACGCCGTGTACACGCGCGTGCGATCGTTGGGCGGCGCGATGGACATTCGCTCGGAGCCCGGCGAGGGCACGACGATGGTGCTGCGACTGCCGCTCACGCTCGCAATCGTCCGCGCGCTGCTGGCGCGCGTCGCTGACGACATCTACGCGATCCCGCTCGCGCATGTCAGCGAGACCGTGGAGCTCGAGGCGGATGCAGTCCGCACAGTCACCGGCCGAGAAGTCCTGTTGCTCCGTGACGAAGTGCTCCCGCTGCTTCGCCTGCGCGCGCTCGTCGGTCTGCCCGACTATGTGCGCCGCGACGAGATCGAGCTGGAGCACGTGATCATCATCGACACGGGCGACCGACGGGCAGGGTTGATCATCGACGAGCTCACGGGACAGGAAGAGATCGTCGTGAAGCAGTACGACGGTGTGAGAGATGGGTTGCCGTTTTTTGGCGGTGCCACGCTGCTCGGCGATGGGCGCCCGGCGCTCATCGTCGACGTCAGCAGTCTTCTCTGAGGACGAGCATGGAAGAACTTCTTGCGTTGAAAGCGCTCCAGATCGATGCCCTCCGAGAAGTCGCCAACATCGGGGCGGGGCATGCCGCGACCGCGCTCTCCCAGATGATCGGCGAGACGATCATGATCAGCGTGCCGCGCGTCAACGTCACGCGGCTCGATGACGTGCGCCCGCAGTTCGGGACGCCCGACGAGCCGGTGGCGGCCGTTCTGATGCGCATGATGGGCGATCTCACGGGGCGCACGCTGCTCGTTTTCCCGCAGCGGACGGCGCATCGCATCGCCGCGCTCCTGCTGCACGCGAACGCGCGCGACGACGATTTCTCCGCCATGGAGCAGTCGGCGATCAAAGAAGCAGGCAACATTCTCAGCTCTGCGTACATGAACGCGCTGAGCGATTTCATGGGCATGATGCTGATTCCGTCGCCGCCGAGTCTCGCGGTCGACATGTCGAGCGCCGTGCTGACGACGGCCCACCTGCAGTTCGGCGCCGACCAGGATCTGGTGTTTTGCGTGGAGAGCGAGCTGTTGCTCGACAACGTCGACGAGCGTCTCCGCGGATTCTTCCTCTTGCTGCCCGACTCGGCATCGCTCCATGCGATCCTCAAAGCCGTTCGCGTCGCGTGACGGCACGCTGCCGAGTCTTGCGACGCCCGCCGCGGCGTCGATAGCGCGCCGATAACGGCGCGCTCTATCGCTGTGTCCACCCTCCTCACCTCAGAGCGCGACCGCGATGTGCTCCGGTCGTTCGCCCGACGGATCGATCCGTCGGATGCGGGTGCACACAACAACCTGGGAGTTCTGTACTACAACAAGGGACTGTACGAGGAAGCCGTCGCCGCGCTGATGAAGGCGCTCGAGCTCGACCCGAAGATGGAGGTCGCGAAGCGCAATCTCGAGATCGCGTACTTCAACACCGGCTATTACGACACGCGCATTCCCGAGCTGAAGGAGCGCATCCGGCAGCATCCTGACGACCGCGATGCGCGCTGGGAGCTTGGCCGGACGTTCTCCCTGCTCGGGCAACAGCTGGAAGCAGCGGAGCAGTTCCGCGCGGTGCTTCAGTATTGCCCGAACGACGTCGGGGCGCTGCTGCAACTCGCACTCGCCGAGAAGCAAGCGGGCGACATTGAACACGCGCAGACGTTCCTGGAGCGCGCGCTCGAGCTCGACGGTGAAAGCTCGCTCCTCCGCGGAACGTTGGGCGAAGTGCTCTATCATCGCGGTCTGTCGCCGGAAGCGCTGTGTGAGCTCGAACGTGCGGTTGCGCTCAATCCCGAGAATCACGACGCGCTGTATCTGATGGGTTTCGTGCTCGGGGATCTGGGTCGCCACGACGACGCGCGGTCCGTGACGCGCCGCGCCATTCATCTCAATCCGGCCCTCTCGCGCGCGCACGCGAATCTCGCGATCGATCATCAGCGCGTCGAGCGCCCGATGCCGCCAACCGACGGCAAGCGCGAGCTCCAGGTCTCTGGCGAAGGACAGCTCGCGCGCTACAACCTCGGCCTCGCGTTCCGCAGCAAAGGCTACTACACGGAAGCCTTACGCGAATACGAAGTCGCGCTGGAACGCGGGGAGGAGCGCGATCTCGTCCTGCAGGCGAAGGCGGAGGTTTTCCTGCTGACGCACCGGCAGCGCGAAGCGATCGCGCTGTACGACGACTTGCTCTCGCGCCAGCCGCAGAGCCCAAAACTCTGGAACGAGCGCGGCGTCGCTCTCCATCAGGAAGGCCGTTTCGCCGAAGCCGAGGACAGCTATCGTCGCGCGCTGCTCGCTGAGCCGTCGTACGCCATCGCGCACAACAACCTCGGTGTCTCGCTGTATCATCGCGGTGTCGTGGACGAAGCCGCAAATGAATTCCGCATGGCGCTCGACGTGCGCCCGGGTTTCGTCAAGGCGCGGCTCAACCTCGCGCTGATGCTCAGCCGGGCGAAGCGCTATCCGCTCGCGCTCGACGCATTTCGCCAGGTGCTCCGGACGGAAGCGGAGAATCCGGTCGCGTGGAATGGCATTGGCCTTGTCTTGTCCGAGCTGCGCAAGTTCGAGGATGCGCGAAACGCACTCGCGCGCGCGATTCAAGCGCGGCCGGATTTCGCCGAAGCGCACTACAACATGAGCTTCACGCTCTCGAATCTCGGTGACTTCGAGGGCGCGCTTCGCGAAACGAAACGCGCGTTGGAGCTGGATCCGTACTACGTCGCGCAGAAGTTCGAGCTCGCGATGGACGTGGAGTACGAAGATCCGGACATCTCGATTCAGCCGGATCTCGGCGGCGCGCGTCCCGCGGGCGATGGCACCGTCGCCGATTTCAGCTTCGATCCACAGTCGCTCGATTCGCTGTTCACGGGGCTTTCGCCGGTCACGACGCCGGCAGCGTCGGTGCCCGCCGTTCGTCACATGGATTCGTCGCCGTACGCGATGGCGACTGATTTCCTGTCGAAGGGCCTGTACGATCGCGCATCTGGAGAGATCAATCGCGCGATGACCCGCGGCAGCAACCGGGCAACTGGCTTGGCGCTGCTCGGCGATGTCTTCGCTCGTCAGGGTTTGTACGGCGAGGCGCTCGATCGCTATCGCGAAGCGCTGCGGCTCGAGCCAGATGGTCGTCGCGCCGCGATGGGTGAGGCGTGGAGCCTCGTGCGGCTCGGACGCGCGCCCGAGGCGCGCACGTTGGCGCAACGTCTCCTCGTCGAGAACAAGGACGATGTGGAGATTCTCGTGCTGACTGCCACGGCCTGCGCGGAGTCTGGTGATCCGGCGGCGGCGTTGTCCGTGCTCGAGACTGCACGTCGCCTATCGCCGATGCGCGCCGACATTCAGCAAAAGATCGGCGATATCTGTCGTTCGCTCGGCGACAATGAAAGCGCGATTTCCGCGTATCGGCACGCATTGCAGCTCGATCACGACTTCGCCGTCGTGCGCTTTCAGCTGGCGCATCTGCTTCAACTCAAGGGCCAGATGCGTGAGGCGGAGTTGGAGCTCGTTGCTGCGCTCGATGCTGTCCCGACCTATGCCGAGGCGACACTCGAGCTCGCGACACTCCGCCGCCGTCTCGGCCGCTCGACGGATGCGCTCACGCTGCTCATCGAACTGCTGCAGCGCGATCCATATCACCTCGAGGCGCTCTTGGCGCTCGGTGAAACGCTGCTGGCGATGAATCGCAAGCGCGACGCCGTACATGCGTTCGCGCGAGTGCTGCGGTTCGATCCTTCGAATGTGGGCGCGCTGTTTCACGAAGGTGCGATCCTGGCCGAGCAGCGCCGCTATCGCGACGCAATGGATCGCTGGCAGCGCGTCATCAATCACGGTGGCTCGACCGAGTATGCGCGCCGAGCGCGCCGCGAGATCCGAACTGCGACGGATCTGCAGCGCATCCTCGGCGCACGGACGGACGGCTAGGCCATGGCAATCGAAGGCCCGCTTCGCGAGCTCGGCATTCATGACGTCTTCCAGCTCTTGGATCTGAGCCGGAAGACCGGACGGCTGCGCGTCTCATCGCAGGTTCGCGAAGACGAAGGCCTCGTACTCTTCGAGGGCGGCCGTGTGGTGCACGCGGCGATCAGGAGCACCGCCGTCCCGACGGAAGTCGCGCTGTTACAGGCGGCGCGCGTCACCGAGGCGGATCTCACGCGTGCGCGGGCACGCCAGGCAAATGGCAGAACGGATCGAAGCGTCGTCGACATGCTCCTCGAGATCGGCGCCATCACGCAAAAGGAGCTCGAGCGACAGCTGCGACTTCACGTACAAAACGTCGTGTTCGAATTGATGTCATGGCGCGAGGGGTTCTTTTCGTTCGAGGAGCGCGCGCCCGGCGAGATGCACATCGATTCGAGGATTGCCGTGTCCACCGAGTCGCTGCTGATGGAAGGCGCGCGTCGCATCGACGAATGGTCTCGAATCGCGGACATCGTGCCGAACCTCGCGGTGATTCCAGAGCTCGCGCCGATTCAGGACGAGCGCGATGACGGCAACGGCGGCGCGATGTTGGACCTTCTTCCGCACGAGTGGCAGGCGCTGACGATGATCGATGGCCAGCGCGATCTGCGCGGTATTGCGGCGTCGCTCGGCCGCGATGAGTTCGAGGTCGCGAAGATCGCGTACGGATTGGTGACGACCGGCATCATCGCGATGCGCCAGCCTGTGCGACAGACGCAGGAGTTCGACACGACCGGGGTGGAGTCGCGCCGCGCGTCGGCTCGGGTCTCGACACGGTCGGGCCGGCACGCTGACGCAGCCGACGAGCTTCGCCACGCGATTCAGGAGGATCCGCTCACGCCGGCGGTGCATGCGGAGCTCGGGTTTGCTTCCGCTCGTGCCGGCGATCTGGCTGGTGCGCGAGCGAGCTGGGAGCATGTGCTTCGGTTGGCGCCCGAGGATCCGGGCTCGGCGCAAGTCCGCGTCGCTCTTGATTTGCTCCGCCGGCTCGAGGAGTTGCTCGCGGAGGAAGCCAATGGTTGACGACATTCGCCGCTGGAGCGACGAGCTCGCGCGCGAGCCGGGCAGCCTGGTCTTCCTTCAGCTGGGCGAGGCGCTCCGGCGGCAGCAGCAACTCGAGATCGCGCTCAAAATCGCGCTTCGCGGGCTCGAACGACATCCGCGCAGTGTCGATGCGCACGACCTCGTGGCGCGCATCGCGCTCGATCGGCGCGACTTTGCACGCGCATTCGAGGAATGGGAGTGTGTGCTCAAGCTCGACCAGGACCACCTCGGCGCAATGAAAGGCCTGGGCTATCTCTGCTTCCAGCACGGCCGGTTCGCGGAAGCCGAGTGGTACCTGGGCCGGGCGGCGGTTGGCGGCGGCGGGCCGGACGTCACGTCGGCGCTGGAGAATGTCCGTCGATCATCCGGCAGCTTCGCTCCTCCCGACGTGGTCGAAGGCCATTCGGACGATCCGCAGTGGTTGTTCGCCGACCTCCTCGTCGACGATGGTCAGACGGCGCTGTTGCTCGATGGGAATGGCTACGTCCTCGCCGGGTTGTACATCGATCAGGATGCGAACGACCTGAGTCAGGAGATCGGCGCTCAGCTGACCGGCATCTCCGAGGAGGTTCGCCGGGCGGCGCACCACCTGGACATCGGGGAATGGCGCTCGATCACGTTCGAGACTGAAGTCGCGGTGGTCGGGATGGCTCCGGCGACCGATCAGAGCGTGATCGTGGTGGCGGCGTCCAAGCTCACCCCGCTCGGCCTTCTCCGGCGTCTGCTGGAGGGGTGTGTGGAGCGGGCGACGGGCTGGCTGGCTAACGGAGGGACGACCTGATGTCGTCCTACACCCCAATTCTCGAATTGCTGACCCGCCAACGTGGCGTGCGGGCGAGTTTGATCGTCTCGGAAGGCGACGGGTTGATCGTCGACTCGAATCTCCGGTTCGGCCAGGACGGGGATCGGGTCGCGGCGTTGGCGGCGTCGATGTATCGGAAGGCGCGACTGTCGGCGGCCGCGGCGCGGTTAGGGTCGGTGGCGTTTCTGCAACTCGACGCGGAACGTGGTCGGATCTGCGCCGCCGGCGGGCGGGGCGATTTGGTGTTGGTGGTGGTGGCGGATCCGTCGGCGAACGTGGGGCTGATACGCGTCGAGCTCCTCAGAGCGTTGGAGAGCCTGGAATGATCATCGCGACGGTAGAACCATGGGTGGAGGCGCCGCTTCGGCGTTTCGTGGAGGACGCGCGGGCACGTCTCGCGCTGCTTCTGCATCCATCCGGCCAAGTGGTGGCGCAGGCGGGATTCACGCGGGCCGTCGACGTGATGACGGCGTGCGCGCTCGCGGCGGCGGTGTTCGCGACGGCGGCCGAGCTCGGTCGCCAGGTGGACGGGCAGCCGTTCCGGGGCCTTCATCACGCGGGAGAGGGAAAGCAGCTCTTTCTCGCGTCGGCCGACACCGCACGCGGGGCCTACATTTGTCTCACCGTGTTCGACCAGGAGAGCTCCCTCGGCCTGGTGCGCATGTTCTTCGCGGATCTCTGCCGGGAGCTGGCCACGGCGTCGCCCGCGGTGCCCGTCTCGGGCGCGCCGACGCTGGCCGCGAACTTCGAGGTCGAGCTCAATGAGAATTTGGCTGCGCTTTTCTCGGGAAGCGGGAAGAGGGACGCGGGAAGCGGGGAACGTAGTGACAGGCTCGTCACCCGATTCGTAAACTAATATTCGTATATTGAAATCATCCAATCCCGCTACTTCGCAACGGATGGAGCCGCCCGCACCATAAACCTGCCGGCCGCATCCGGACCGCCGTGGCGACGAGTGCCTCGGCTTTGTGCTCGCCACTTCCCGCTTCCCTCTTCCCGCTTCCCGCGTTGTCCCTCGTCAACTACGCCACCCGCGAGATCACCTGCAAGATCGTCTACTACGGACCGGGCCGGTCTGGAAAGACGACGAATCTGCATTACATCTACGGTCAGGTGCCCGAGGAGCGGAAAGGCAAGATGGTGTCCCTGGCGACGCAGACCGATCGCACGCTCTTCTTCGATTTCCTCCCGCTCGATCTCGGGACGATTTCCGGCTTCACGACGAAGTTCCAGCTCTACACCGTCCCGGGGCAGATCTACTACCAGACGACGCGTAAGCTCGTGCTCCAGGGCGCCGATGGCGTCGTCTTCGTCGCCGACAGCCAGGCCCGCCAGATCGACGAGAACATCGAGAGCTTCCAGGACCTCCACGCGAATCTCGCGGAACACGCGGTGGATGCGCGCACGATCCCGCTCGTCATTCAGTACAACAAGCAGGACTTGCCGCGAGAGCTCATCATGGGCGCCGAGGATCTCTCGGACGCCATCAATTTCCGCGGTGTGCCGGAGTTTCCGGCGGACGCGTTGCACGGTCCGGGCGTGTTTGAAACGCTGCGCGGAATATCCGAGCTCGTGCTCAAGCGGCTGAGCGCCGGCGCCGGCGTGGCGCGATGAAGCGATGCTGATCGACGCCCGCCTCCGCTTCGACAATTTCGTCGTCGGCTCGGCCAACCGGCTCGCCGTCGCCGCCGCGCGCGCGGTGGCCGAGACGCCGGGCGCGGTGTACAACCCGCTGTTCATGTACAGCAGCTCCGGGTTGGGTAAGACACACCTGCTCAGCGCAATCGGCAATCAAGTGGCGCAGCGCCACGAGGGACTGGTCGTGAAGCTGCTCACGCTCGACGACTTCGTCGAAGAGTTGCACGAGGCCGTGGCGAGTGGCGAGACCGAGCCATTCAAGGAGCGGTATCTCGAAGTCGGTTTGCTGCTGATCGACGACATGCAGTTTCTCACCGGACACCGCGAGACGCAGTCGGAGCTGCTGCGCGTCTTCAACGCGCTCCAGGCCGACGGCCGCCAGATCGTGATGACGAGCGATCGTCCGCCCACGGAGATCGCGGACGTCGACGAGCGGCTCATCACGCGATTGTCCGGCGGATTGATCGTGGACATCGGCGCGCCCGATTACGAGACGCGTATGGCGATCCTCAAGGCGAAATGCGAGGAGCGCGGCGTACGATTTCGGCCCGGCGTCGTCGAGGAGGTCGGACGGCTCGAGTTCAAGAACGTCCGCGAGCTGCAGGGCGCGCTCAACCGACTCATCGCGTATCAGACGCTCGGCGGCGAGCAGATCGAGCCGGACGCGGTGCTCGGCATTCTCGGTGATCTCGCCGACCAGCGCTCGCGTACCACGCCACCGCGTGCCGCCGGCGAGTTTCAGAATTTCCTCTCGGATATCTCGATCGCCGTCGCCCAGCACGTCGAGCAGTGGAAATCCCGGCTGACCGACGCGATCGCGTACTGGTCGAGCGAAGGGTATCGCACTGGAGCGCTCGAGCGTGTGTTGCAGGATCCGTCGCCGCCGACGAGCGTCGAGTCGGTCCTGCGCGAATTCGAGGGAAGCGTCACGCGGCTGCGTGATCTCGAGCGCCAGGCCATTCGCGTGGACCGTGCGCTCGCCGGACACGATACGTTCCGCGATCCGGACCGCATCACCGAAGCCGAGCACCTACTCGATCGTGCATTGCGAACGTCGTCGCCGCCGCCTGGCCCATCGGCGGCCTTCACGCGCGCGGGCTTCGAGGTTGGTGCGAGCAATCAGCTTGCGGTTCGCGCAGCCGATGCAATCGTCGCCGTCCCGGGCAGCCGGTACAATCCGCTGTTCATTCATGGCCAGAGCGGTGTAGGGAAGACGCACCTGCTGAACGCCATTGGGAATGGTCTCGTGCAGGCGACCGCGTCCTCGGGAGCCGCCGTCGCGTGCGTGCCGGCGCAGCTGTTCGTGGACGAGCTGATTGCCGCGCTTCAGGAGGGAACGGTGGACCGCTGGCGCGCGCGGTATCGTGCCGCGAGCGCGCTGCTGCTCGACGACGTGCAGTTCGTCGCCGGCAAGGAGCGGACGCAAGAAGAGCTGTTCCACGTGTTCAACGCGCTTTACGCCGATGGCAAACAGCTCGTGTTCGCGAGCGATCGTCCGCCGCGCGAGCTGTCGGGGCTGGAAGAGCGGCTGCGGTCGCGCTTCGAGGGCGGGCTCGTGGTGCAGATGCAGTCGCCCGACCGCGCGCTGCGCGAGCGGCTCTTTTCGAGATTCCTCAAGGAGCTCAGCATCGAGCCGAGCGCCGAAATGCTGTCGTACCTGGCGGAACGCCAGGTCGCCAGCGTTCGCGAGATCATCGGAACAGCCAACCGCATTTCGGCGTCGGCTGAAGTCGCGGGCGTGCCGATCACGATCGGCTTCATTCGCGCGGAGCTCGAGCCCGATCAGTCGGAAGCGTCGCGCGACGCGGCGATGCGGGCAGCAGCCGATCCATTCTTCCTGGATGGCGAGAAGATCGTCTGGCGCTGGCCGGATGCGTCCGTGCGAATGATCGAGGAGCTGCGGTAATGGCCATTCGCGGCAGCCTCAGAGAAGCCAGCCTTCCCGACGTGTTGCAGCTCCTGGCGATGGGGAAGAAGACCGGCTGCCTCAGCGTCACACACAAGAACAGCTTCGGCTACATCTACTTCAACAAGGGACGCATCTGCTACGCGTCGATCGTGAATCGTCGCGATCGGCTCGGCGACATGCTCGTGAAGACGGGCGTGATCTCGCAGGAGCAGCTGCAAGGTGCGATCGCGCTGCAAGGCCGGAAACGTGATCAGCGGCTTGGCGAGCTGCTCATGCAGCAGAAGGCGCTCTCGATGGAGCAGCTGCACGATGCGATCGAGGTGCAGATCCAGGAAGCGGTCTACTTCCTGTTCACCTGGAATCAAGGCACGTTCAACTTCGAGCCGGACGTCCAGCCGGATCACGCGGACTTCGTGGTGTCGATCAATCCCGAGTCGCTGCTGCTCGAAGGCGCGCGCCGTGTGGACGAGTGGGGCCTGGTCGAAAAGAAGATTCCGAGCTTCGACATCGTGTTCGAGGTCGATCGCGGACGCTTGGTGGACACCGACGCGGCGCTGAATCCAGAACAGCGCGCAGTGCTCGATCTGGTCGACGGCACGCGCGACGTGCAGGCGATCATCGACGCGTCCGGTCTCGTGGAGTTCGAGGTCGGCAAGACGCTCTACGGCCTCCTCACCGCCGGCTTCATTCACCGCATCGGCAAGACAAAAGCACCAACACCCGCCGCGGCGGAAGGACGCATCGAAGAACACCGAAACCTCGGCGTGGCGTTCTTCAAGACGGGCATGCTGGACGAAGCCGCGCGCGAGTTTCGCCGCGTGCTCGAGCTCCGCAGCGGCGACACCGTCGCTCGGTTCTATCTCGGTCTCGTGCTCTGCCGCCAGCGCAAATGGGACGACGCACTTCAGGCATTCGCCGAGGCGGCGACGGTTCCTGGCGCCAAGATCGCGGTCTTTCACAATCTCGCATACGCGCTCGAGCAGCTGAACCGCTACGAGGAAGCGCGCGTCGCGCTCGAGGAAGCAATTCGTCGAGGCGGCGGCACCGATCCGCGCGTGCAGACGTCACTCGGCGTCGTGAATTTGATGGCTGGCGACCTGCGCGCGGCGGACGCGGCGTTCAATGCGGCCAAGCCGCTGTTCGGCAGTCGTCCGCCGACGCCCGCGTGGTTCCACTACACAGGGTTGACCGCCGCGTTGCTCGGGGATCATAGCCGGGCGGCCACGGTACTCAATGAAGGCGTGACCGCACATCCGCACGCGGCCGTTTTGCTCAACAATCTCGCCGCCGTGTTGGAGCGTGAAGGCGATTATGAAGGCGCTCGGGCCGTCGCGGATCGCGGCGTGCACGAAGATCACGGCGTGGCGCAGCTGCACAAGAATCTCGGCGATCTGTATTATCGCGCGGCGCGGTACGACGAGGCGCTCGAAGCGTATGTGCGAGCAACCAAGTCGAACCCCGAGCTCGGTGGCGACATGTATCTCAAGCTCGGCAACATCCGCCTGCGGCGGCAGGAACGAGAAGAAGCGATTCGCTGTTGGGAGCGCGCGCTGGAGCTCGATCCGGACAACGCGATCGTTCGCACCAACCTCGACTCCGTGCGCCAGGTGTTCTGATGGCGCAGCCAATGGATGGACCGGGGGATTTTCTCGCGCTCACGAGGAAGATCTCGCGCGACCGCGGCTTCGGCTGCGCCAGCTACAAAGAGAAGTGTTTGCAGCGGCGCATCGCTGTTCGCATGCGTGCGCGCGGCGTGCACACGTACACCGAGTACGCGCGCATCCTCGACACCGACGATGCCGAGTACGACCGGCTGCTCGATGCGCTGACGATCAACGTCACGAAGCTCTTTCGAAACTGGGAAGCGTACGCCGCCCTCGCGGCGACGGTGGTCCCCGACCTTTGGCATCGCGAGGCCCCGAGCATTCGTGTGTGGAGCGCCGGATGTTCGTCAGGTGACGAGCCGTATTCACTCGGCATCTTGTTTCACCGGTATGCCGCGGTGAATGGGATGCTGTCACAGCTCGGCCGCGTGCAGATCATCGGCACGGACATCGATCGCCAGTGCCTCGACGCGGCCGCGCGCGGACAGTTCGAGCAGAGCGATTTCGCGGACACGCCCGACGATCTGCGACACCGCTACTTCAGCGCGGGAGCGCCGTACACCGTCGCGCCCGCCATTCGCAGCATGACGAGCTTCGAGTCGCGCGACCTGTTGAGCGACGGGCCGCCGGCGGATGCGTTCGATCTCGTGGTTTGCCGCAACGTGCTGATCTATTTCGACCGCGATACGCAAGAGCGCCTCTTCGACATGTTCCACGCCGTGCTCGCACCCGGCGGATTTCTCATGCTGGGCAAGGTCGAGACGCTGCTCGGCCGCGCCCGAACCTGTTTCGCGCCGGTCGACGCGCGCGAACGCATCTTTCGAAAGTTGTGACAGGCCCGATCTGCGAGATCCGCGTAAAGGTCGCCGACTACGCCGTCGCGGCGACGGGCACGATCACCACGATCGGCCTCGGTTCGTGCGTTGCGATCACGCTTTACGATTCCGTGGTGCGCGTCGGCGGACTTGCGCACGTCCTGTTGCCGAGCGAGACGATGTCTCGCGATCGATCGAACCCGGCGAAATTTCCGACGACGGTCGTACCGCTGCTGCTCTCGGAGATGACGCGCATGGGCGCGCGCGTCGAGCGAATTCGCGCCAAGATCGCGGGCGGCGCGAGCATGTTCGGGCAGTTGCCCGGCGGCATCAACATCGGCGAGCGGAACGTCATCGCCGTGCGCGAGGTGCTCGCCGGAGTGAAGGTTCCGATCATCGGCGAGGATTGCGGAAGCGATTACGGCCGCACCGTGTTCTTGCATTTGATCGACGGACGCGTCGAAGTTCGCTCCCTGAAACGAGGATCGCGTGTCCTCTAGCCCGCGGCGTGTGCTCGTGGTGGACGACAGCGCGTTCATGCGACGGATGGCGTCGCAGATCATCGAGGCATCTGGCGAGTTTTCCGTCGCGGGCACGGCACGGAACGGCTACGACGCGCTGAAACAGATCCACGCGTTGGAGCCGGACATCGTCACGCTCGACGTCGACATGCCGGAGCTCGATGGGCTCAGCGCGCTCGGATACATCATGAGCGAGACGCCGCGGCCGGTCGTCATGCTCAGCGCAGGAACGACGAGCACCGGACACGAAGCCGCGTTCCGCGCATTGGAGCTGGGCGCCGTGGATTTCGTGCTCAAACCTTCGGGCCCGATCAGCCTGGACATCGAGCGCATCGCGGATCGATTGCTTGGCGCGCTGCGTGCGGCGTCGGTGGCGAATCCCGCGGGCCTGCGTATGCTGCCGCGCCGCGCGACCAACGGCGTTGCGGCGCCGGTCGACGCGTCGCGCGCCACGGCGGCTGTCGTCATTGCATCGTCAACCGGCGGTCCGCGCGCACTGGCTGCACTCGTGCCGCAGCTCGCGCGCGACTTGCCTGCCGCCGTCTTCATCGTTCAGCACATGCCGGCCGGTTTCACGAAGAGCATGGCACGGCGGCTCGACGCGGTCTGCCATCTCGCGATCGACGAAGCGGTGCATGGCGAGGCCGTCGTGAACGGGCGCGTGTACGTCGCGCCCGGCGGTCAACACATGACGGTGGTCAATGGCCAGGACGGTGCGGCGATCGGCCTCGAACAGAGCCCGCCAGTGTGGGGCGTGCGTCCCGCGGCGGACGTTCTCTTTCGATCTGCTGCGATTGCGTTCGGCAGAATGACGGTCGCCGTCGTGCTCACGGGCATGGGACGCGACGGCGCCGACGGCGCACGCGCGATTCGCGCGGCCGGCGGTCGCACGCTCGTTCAGGATCGAGAGTCGGCCGCGATCTTCGGCATGCCACAGGCAACGATTCAGTTGGCGGGCGCGGATCGCATCGCGTCGCTCGCGGAAATCGGACCCGCGATCTCCGAGCTTCTCGGGGCGGTGCAGCATGTTCCGTGACGGGCCCGAGCGAGTTCTCGTCTTCCGCATAGGGGCTGAACGGTTCGCGGTGCGACTCTCGGCGGTCGATGAAGTCGTCGACGCACCGACGGTCCGGCCACTGCCCGACACCGCAGACCGTGTGATGGGACTCGCGACGATTCGAGGGGCGCTAGTGACGATCTACGATCCGCGGCCGCTCCTCAACGTGACGGGCGACGTCAACGACGCTGCGCTGCTTTTCACGCGCGGCGGTGCTCGCGTCGGCATCGCCATCGGCGGTGTCTACGACACGGTCCTCGTCGAGCAGGCAGAGGTGCGGCCAGCGCCGGGAACGGAGCTGTCGGACAGGCTGCTGCTCGGGGTAGTCAAACGCGATCGAAGCCTCATCGCAATTCTCGACGCCGGCGTGCTCGTCGATGCGGCCGTCGGCGTGGCCGAGGCACTGGGAGAACGAACATGAAGACGGATGCGACGAAGCTGGTCACGTTTCAGCTGGGTCTCGATCTGTTCGCGGCCGATGTGCTGCAAGTCGATCGCGTACTCCGGTATTCGCCGCCGAACTCGTTGCCGGATGTGCCGACGTGGATCGAGGGCGTGGTCGAGCATCGCGGCCGTGTGATCCCGGTGGTAGATCTGCGTCGTCGCGTCGAGCTCTCCGACGACTCGATCACGCCGGAGACGCGCATGCTCGTCTTCAACACGCGCGATGGACAGGTCGCCGCGATCGTGGACATGGTGCACGAAGTGGCCGTCGTGCCGGCGGGGAACATCTCGCCGCCGCCGCCGCTGTTTCGCGGTCTCGCCGCGGAGTTCATCAGCGGCATCGCGAAGGTCGGCGATCAGTTGGTCGTCATGCTCGACGTCGATCGGGTGCTGTCGAGCACCGATCGTATCAAGTTCGATCAATCGGTTTTGGCGGCGGAGGGCAACGGCGCGTGACGGAGTCGCAGGTGACATCGCTGCAATCGCGGCGCGACGCGCTGAGTGCGCGACTCGAAGCGCCGAATGCCGCCGCCGAGTTGGATGTGCTGAAGGCGGATATCGGCGGTCTGTTCAAGATGGTGGAGCAGGACCTCGCTGCGCTCAACGCGCTGCGCGAGGACGTGCTCGGGCTGGTCGACAAGTGGAAGCGCGTGAAAGGCCAGGGGCCGTCGGCGGCGCCGCAGTTCACTGGCGAGCGACCGGTGGTGCGCGCGGATCACATCGGCGCGTCGACATTCATCGAAAAGGGTTGGAGCAAGATCTCGCTCGCCGATTACGCCGGCGCGGAAGTCGCGCTCAAGCGCGCGCTGGAGCTGTCGCCGAACGATCCGCAGGCCGAGTCGCTGCTCGGCTGGGCGCTGATGCTCCAGGACAAGTTCGACGACGCGCTGCTGAACTTTCAGAAGGTGCTCGTTCGCGAGCCGCAGAACGCGCTTGCGCGCATCAACGTCGGTTACATTTGTCTGAAGAAGCACATCTTCGGCGAAGCCATCGAGCACCTGTCGCGTGCGATCAGGCTCGACAACGACAAGAAGGCGACGCTGTATGCGCACTTCTATCTCGGCCTGGTGTATCTCGAGCGGGACATGTTCGAGGACGCTCAGACCTTTTTCCAGAAGACCATCGCGCTCGGGCCGAACCTGATCGAGGCCTATTACGAGCTCGGCCGAGCATTCTGGTTCAATGGCCAGCGGGACGAGGCCGTTGCCACGTGGCAGGCGGGGTTCGCGGCGAACAAGTTCAATCCGTGGGGAAAACGCTGCGCGCAAGTCCTGAAAACGGTGGCCGACGGCGGAGAGCCGTAAGCGCTTTCGGTCGTCTCGCGCGCCTCGCGCGCGGGGCGGTGACCGCGTTCGCGCTTGTCGGCGCGTGGCACGCTCGGCTCGGAGCGCAGGAGCCTGAGCGACTCGATCGCGGACGATTCACGGCGGTGTTCTATCCGTCGGAACGCGTGCTCGCGACATCGCTCCTCGAGAGCGCCGTGCAGACCGACACGTTTCCGGGTCTCCCGCGGCCGACGGGTCGAGTGCTTCTCGAGGTCGCGCCGGACAAGCGTCGATTTCGCGAGTGGGTCGGACCCGGCGCGCCCGAGTGGGGCGCGGCGATCACATTTCCCGAGCAGCGACGCGTCGTGATGCAAGGTCGCTCGAGCGGGTCCGACGCTGGAGTGCCGACGGAAGTGTTTCGGCACGAGCTCGCGCATCTCGCCCTGCATGAGTTCATGGGCGACCTGCCGCCACGCTGGTTCGACGAAGGCTATGCGAGCTATGCGGCGCGCGAATGGACGCGCGACGACGCGCTCGCGGCGAACGTCGGGCTCGCGCTGCGCGGAACGCCGAGCTTCGAGGAGCTCGATCGCGATTTCGGGGAGGGAACAATGACGGCGCAGACCGCGTACGCGCTGTCGTATCGTGCGGTGGTCGAGCTCGCGTCGCTCGACGCGACGTCGGGGTTGGCGCCGCTCCTCGCGAAATGGAAATCGACAGGGTCGCTCGACGTGGCGATGCGCGCGACGTACGGGTTGACGCTCATGGATTTCGAGCTGCGCTGGCGCGAGCGCACGCGGCGTCGCTACGGCGCACTGGCGCTCGTGAGCGATGCGGCAGTGGTTGGCCTGTTGATCCTCATCGTGGTGTTCCCGCTGTACGTTGCGCGGCGGCAGCGCGATCGGCGTCGGTACGCCGAGCTCGTCGCTGCGGACGAAGCGGCGGAACGCGCGGCGCGCGCGAGTGTCATCGAGGCGTTGCTGCGCGGGGATGATCAGCCGGACCTCGGGGCTGAATCGCCTCCGCCGCCGCCGTCTTAATCCCTCCGTAATGTCGCGATCATCCTCGCGTAACTTCGCGTAACTTCGCACCAGCGCTTTGCTTGACAGCATTCCGGGCAGGGTCTACACTACAGCGCCTATGGCATCGAACGAGACATCGCCTCGTACGCGGGGCGCGGTGTGGTGGGTCTGTGCGGCGTTGGCGATCATTCTGGGGTTTGCCGATCTGGCGCGCGGCGGTGAAACCGTTGCCCCCATTTTGCTTGCCGTCGGGTACTGCGTGCTCATTCCGATGGCAATTTTGAAGGCGTAGTGATCGGGTGAAGGGACCGTCCGATCGGTAGTGATCGGGCGAATAGCTCAGCTGGTTAGAGCGCCTGCCTTACACGCAGGAAGTCGGGGGTTCGAGTCCCTCTTCGCCCATTGGAACGGTAGGTCATGTGATTGCGAACCCGGGTGCAAGTGGCGGGGTACTTCTGATAACGTTTGGGAGGTAGAGACCGTGAAGTCATCTCGACGCTATGCGGCGACAGCCGCGAGTGTTGTCGCGCTGTCGCTGGTGAGCGCTCCGGTGTTCGCGCAGGTCGCGCGAAATCAGGAACCGCCGCAGCGTGGCGGCCCGCCCACTGAAAAGACGCCGTACATCCTCGTCACGACGTTCGCGAGCGCCGATCGCAAGCTCGGTGTCGAATCCGCGAACGAGCTGCGTCATCGCATTCAGAGCGAGCACTCCGCGAAGGAGTTGTACGTCGTTCCGAAGGCGAACATCGACAACACGCTCGCTGCGTCCGGATATCCGCCGGATTCGGCCCTGAACGCCGCCGACCTGATGGAGCTCTCCAGACAGCTCCACGGCGAATATGTGCTCGACAGCAAGGTGACGAAGACCGGTCCGGGCGACGCGGTGCGCTTCGACGTGCGCGTGCTGCTCCGCACTGGCCAGAACACGTTGGCCCAGCCACTCCCGGCCGCGAACGGAAAGGATCCGGGCGACGCGGCGAAGATGGTCGAGCGGTCGATCAGCGACATGCTCAAGGGCATCCCGATGTACAGGACGTGCATCGACAACCTCCGCGCTCAGAAGAACGACGAAGCCGCCACCGCGGCGCGGGCCGGTATCACGGCGTATCCGAACTCGGTGCTGTCGCGCATCTGCCTGCTCAACGCGTACACGAACGCGAAGGCATCGCCTGATTCGATCATCGCCGTCGCGAGCCAGATTCTGACGTACGATCCGAACAGCATGCTCGCCCTGGCCAACCTCGCCGAGTCGTACAAGGCGAAAGGCGACAAGGACAAGGCGATCGAGACGAACCTCCGCATCTATCGCGTCGACCCGACCAACACGGCCGTCGCGCAGTCGATCATTCAGGACCTCGCGCAGTCGGGTGCGCCGGACAAGGCGATTCCGATCATCGACTCGCTGATGAAGGACAACCCGGCGGACGTCGGCATGATCCGCACGAAGTGGCTGCTCCAGCTCAACGCCAAGCAGTACAAGAACGCGTACGTCACGAGCGACGAGTACATCAAGATCGCGCCAGACTCGGCGACGGCGGACTTCTACAACCGCATGATCGGCGTCGCGCAGACGGACAGCAACACCGCGAAGGTGCAGGAGTACGCGGCCAAGGCGTCGCAGAAATTCCCCAAGGACGTCTCGTTCCTGAACATTCTCGCGCAGAGCTTCATCAAGTCCGGGCAGTTCCAGCAGGCGCTAATTCCGGCGCGGCGTGCGACGGAGGCCGATCCGAAGAACCAGAACGGCTGGCTCCTCGCGATCGCGGCAGCGAACGGCGCGAACATGCGCGATTCGTCAGCGGCCTTCGCGAAGATGGCGATCGACAACGGCGCGGATAAGAACACGTTCGGCGCGGCGCTCCTCGGTCCCACGCAGGATCTGTTCGCCAAAGCTCAGGCGTCCAAGACCCGTGACGATTGGGAAGCGGCGCTGAAGAGCGCACAGGCTGTCGATGCTCTCGCCAGCACGGCGCAGAGCAAGTTCTTCATCGGCGTCGCCTCGTTCTCGGCCGCCGCGACGATGGCGGGCGATCTGCAGTCGCAGGCAACCGCGGCGCAGAAGAGCAACAAGAAAGCCGATAAGGACGCCGCTTGCGCAACGGCGAAGTCGATGGAAGATCTCCTGACCATCACGTCGATCTCGATGCCGGCCGGCGCGTCGGTCAGCAAGGAGACGGCCGGCCAGATCATGGGCGGTATCTCGCAGTTCACGGACTACATCGGGAGCGTCAAAAAGGCGTTTGCCTGCAAGTAGCCACGCCCCCTTCCGTTGGAAAAATTGAACTGGTCGCGGTGCCCGCCGTCACGGCGGGCACTTCGCATTCACGGCATGCATTATTCGGAACTCGCTTCAGGAGGCAATCCCGTGAGTCTCGTCCAACGTCGGGCGGCGACGGTCGCCGCGGTCGCAGGTCTGTTCGCGTTCGGATCCAGTGCGTCGGCGCAGCAACGGGTGAACGTGCCGTCGCAGCGTGGGGGGCAACCGCGTGCGGAGACGCCGTACGTGTTGGTCACGGCCTTTCATGCCGCGAACAAGGTGCTCGCCGTCGAGGCGGCAGACGAGTTTCGAACGCGGCTCCAGGGGGAGCACTCCGCGCAGGAGCTCTTCGTAATCACCAAGAGCACCGCGGAAAAAACACTCGAGGCGTCCGGCTATCCCGTCGACTCGGCGCTCAGTGCCGTCGATCTCGTAGAGCTCGGGAAACAGCTGCGCGCCGAGTACATCGTCGACGGCAGCGTGACGAAAGCGGGGAAGGGCGACGCCGTGCATGTGCAGGTGAGCTTCCTCAATAAGACGGGCACGCAGGTCCTGACGCAGCCGCTGCCGGCCGTCGACGCCAAGGACGTGGGTGAAGCCGCCAAGCTCACGGAACGCAACCTCACCGACGCACTCAAGCAGATGGCGCCGTATCGGGCGTGTATCGCTTCGCTGCGGGCCGGCAACTACGATGAAGCCGCAGCGAGCGCGCGGCAGGGAATCGCCGCGTACGCGAATGCGGCGCTCGCGCGGATCTGTCTCCTGAACGCCTACTCGTCGTCGAAAAAGGCGCCGGTGGATTCGATCATCTCAGTCGCGAATCAGATTTTGGCTCTGGATTCCACGAGCATGCTCGCGCTGGCGAACCTGGCCGAGGCCTACGGAGCGAAAGACGATAAGCAAAAAGAGCTCGAAACATACGAGCGCATGTACGGCCTCGATTTGACCAACCGCGATGTCATGAGAATTCTCATCGCGAAATACAGTGCGACGCAGCCCGAAAAAGCGATCGTTCTCATTGACAAGTGGTTGGCTGACAATCCGGCTGACGCCGAGATGTTGCGCAACAAATGGCTGCTGCAGCTGAAGCTTGGTCGGTTCAAGGTTGCAATGGAGACCGGAGAGGCGCTGGCGAAGCTCGACACCGCGGCTGCGACCCAGGACTACTGGGACCGCATGATCGGCGCAGCGCAAGGCGACAGTAACAACGCGAAGATCATCGAGTACGCCGGAAAGGCTTCGCAGAAATTTCCGAAGGTCGTGAGCTATCCGCTGCTCCTGTCGCAAACCTATCGGAAAGAGAGCAAGCTGCCGGAGGCGCTCCGGGCCGCGCGAGCCGCAACCACGATCGACCCGAAGGACCCGCGCGGCTGGCTTTTGGCGTTCATGAGCGCCAAGGACATGAACCAGCCGGACACCGCCGTCGCGATCGCGAAGTCGGGCATTGCCGCCGGCGCCGATAAGGAGCAGTTCAGCGCCGCGCTTCTGCAGATCGTCGGGCCAATCGTGAAGGCGGCGCAGGACTCGAGGGAGCGCGCCGATTGGGAGAAGGCGCTCTCCGCATCACAGAGCTTCGACGCCGCGGTCCCGTCGCCGACGTCGAAGTTCTACCTCGGGCTCTCATCGTTCTACGTCGGTCTCGATGCGCTTCAAAACGCGCAGAAGCTCGGCGGCGACAAGGGCAAGGACGCGAAGGAGTCCAGGATGAAGGCGTGCGCCGAGGCCAAGCTCGCCGACGACATGTGGACGAACGCGACGATCGCAATGACCAGCGGCGGGGGTGGCGGCTACAACAAGGAGGGCGCGACTTCTGTCATGGGGGTCATTCAGCAGTACACCGACAACGTCACGCAGATGAAGAAGACGTACTGCGCGGCGAAGTAGTGCAAACGGCGCGAAATGCCGAACGGCGCGAAATGCCGAACGGCGCGAAATGCCGAACGGCGCGAAATGCCGAACGGCGCGAAATGCCGAACGGCGCATAATGGCGAACGGCGCATAATGCCGAACGGCGCATAATGCCAAACGGCGTGTAACGACGCACTTTGTGGCGGCGCAGTTCGGCGCGCTGTATGGCATTTCGCGCTGTATGGCATTTCGCGCTGTATGGCATTTAGCGCTGTATGGCATTTAGCGCTGTACGGCATTCTGCGCCCTTTGGCATTCCGCGCCTTCAGCCGTTACGCGTCCACCTCGCCTGGCAGTCTCACGACGTGCACCCAGAGGTCGCCCGGGCGCGCACGATAGATCAACTGCTTCGCATTGGAGATCTCGCCGTCGACGTTGACCGCGATCGGTTCTGAAGACTCGATCGAAACGGACCGCAGTTGCACGTACCGCACGCCCTCTTCGCCGACATGCTCGCCGCGCTTCACCTTGAGCAGCGTGCGCGCGAACTCGCTCCGAGACATTCGTTCGACGATACAGAGGTCGAGCAGCCCATCGATCGCGGACGCGAGCGGCGTGACGAGCGTACCGCCGCCCGTCGATCGCGTGAGGCCAACGGCAAACATCAGAAATTCGCCGTCGTATGCGAATGCGTCACCCACGAAGCGCGCCTGGTACGCCTGCATCCCCGCAAGCTTGCGCACGCCACTGATCGCGTAGGCGACCGACCCGAGCGTCTCTTTGATCTCCGACGGCGTCTCGGCCGTGGCTTCGGCGCCCATGCCGCCAGTCGACACGTTCAGAAACCGGCGCCCGTTCAACGATGCCGTATCCAGTCGCATCGGCTTGCGCTGCAGGATAACATCCATCGCATGATCGGCATCGGCGGGTATGCCCACTTGGCGCGCAAAATCGTTTGCCGTTCCAACCGGTATGATGCCGAGGGGTACGTCATAGCCGTCGAGGCCGTTCACGACTTCGTTGACGGTTCCGTCGCCACCGGCGGCAGCCACCACGTCGACTCCCCTGCGCGCGGCATCCGCCGCCAACGCGGCGGCCTGACCGGCTTCGTACGTGGGCAGCGGCTCCACGAGATGGCCTTTGTCGCGCACCCAGCTGATCAGGTGACGCACGTCGGGTCGAACCGCGCGCGCGCCGTGCACGATGAGCGCGATATGCTTGGCGGGCATGCCCGAGGGTAGCGCATATCACGCGCCTGTGCTCGTCAACGCGGTCACGGAGCTCCTGAAGGAGTCCGGACGCGTCCTCGACGGCACGTTGGGTGGTGGCGGCCACAGCCAGGCGCTCCTCGAGGCTGGGGTGAAATCCGTCATCGGCGTCGACAGAGACCCTGAGGCCGTCTCGGCGGCGCTCGAGCGGCTCGATCCGTATGTCCGCGCCAAGCGATTCTTCGCGTTCGAATCGAACTATGCCGACATCTCGAACGTGCCCGAGTTGCTCGAGGTTCGCTTCGACGGAATCCTGCTCGATCTGGGCGTTTCGTCGCATCAGATCGACGCGGACGCGCGCGGCTTTACGTTTCGCCCTGGCGCTCGTCTCGATATGCGCATGGGACGAGACGCGCCGCGGGACGCCGCGGCCCTCCTGAACACCGAGGACGAGCCGACGCTGGCGAAGATCTTCAAGGACTA
>Ga0070679_100001269_pt1 | contig 22287 bp, 21 predicted proteins | sample KBSC63BmetaG_FD_65652 | JGI IMG/M metagenome (GOLD analysis project Ga0070679, IMG submission 65652) | Corn rhizosphere microbial communities from Kellogg Biological Station, Michigan, USA - KBS C6-3B metaG | ecosystem: Host-associated > Plants > Roots > Rhizosphere | place: USA: Michigan... | reverse complement strand
GCCGGCGATCCCGCGCCAGACAGGCGCGTCCTTCCAAGTCTCGATCCTGCTGACGGAGCCTTCGGCATGAAACAGGTCCGCGGTTTCTGGCTGCCCGACTTCGAAGAGCACCTCGTCGACATGATCATGCACAGCCCGGAGTTTGCCGGCGGCCCGACCTATCAGTTCCACAAATTTCAACTGTGCTTCAAATACATCAAGAATTTCGGCCTTGGTGTCGACATCGGCGGGCATTGCGGATTGTGGTCGCGGGTGATGGCGAAGTGCTTCACCAAGGTGATCGCGTTCGAGCCGGTCGAAGAGCATGCCAAGTGCTTTCACGCCAACGTCACCGATGACAATGTCACGCTGCTGGACTATGCGCTCGGTGCGGGCGCGATCGACAGCGTGCGTCTGACCACCGGCAAAAATTCAAGTGGCGATACCTTCATCACCACGGACGGCGAGCACGAAGCAACGATGCGCACGCTCGACAGCTTCGACCTGCCGCGCGTCGACTTCATCAAGATCGATTGCGAGGGCTACGAAAACTTCATCATTCAGGGCGGTGCCAACACGATCCGGAAATGGCGCCCGGTGATGATTGTTGAGCAGAAGCCGGGCAAGGGCCGATCGTTCGGCTTGCGCGATCTCGCCGGCGTAGAGCTTCTGCAAAGCTGGGGCGCGCGGCTGGTCGAGAGCTACGCCGGCGACTACGTGATGGCATGGTGATGCAGCACGACAGTCATTTGTGGAGCTATTATGCCGAGATAATCTGGCGCCGACTGCTGCCCAAGCACATGCGCGAAGCCTTGAGGCGCGGCTGGTGAATGCTCTGGTGTTGCATCGAGCCGGAGCGCGAGGAGAAGACTGCCACCATCATGCAGGCGGTGGCGCACGGTTTCGGCGGTCGAACGTGCATCGGCGAGCCCCCGGACGATGGCGAGATGTTCATCGTCTGGGGGCAATTGTGGACCGCGCTCAAGGCGATCCAGAAGGCGCGTGAGACGGGACGGCCGTATCTTCATCTCGACAACGGCTATGTGAAGCCGGCGCGCGGCATGCCGATTGGCTACTACCGCATCACCTATTGCTCGCCCGCGCCGATCCTGCTGGATGACCCGCCGAAAGCGAGGGTAAAGGTCCCGATGCACCCATGGCGGACGCAGGGCCGCCATGTGCTGATCGGCATCCCCGGCGCCGACTATGGCAAGGCGTGGGGCATGGACATGCAGGCGTGGCTGCGGACCTGCGTCACCATCCTGCGGCGGCACACCGAGCGGCCGGCCTACACCCGGCACAAGAAAAGCCACATGCCGCTGGCGCGCGACTTCCGCAATTGCTGGGCCGTCTACACCCATTCCAGCAACATCGGGGTTGACGCGGTGCTCGCCGGCATCCCGCTTTTCTGCGCCGAAACCAACCCGGCGGCGCCGGTCGGGAACATCGACATCGCCGACATCAGCCGGCCGGCCATGCCGGACCGGCAGCGCTGGTTCGACAGCTTAATGGCCCAGCAATACACCTTGAGTGAAATGCGCTCCGGCCTCGCCCGGGAATACGTCGGGGCGGTGATCCAACAAGCGAAAGCGAGCGCAGCATGTCAACCCAGATCGCCTATGCTGACGGCAATCTGACCGGCTCGACCACCTTCAAGGCTGCGGAGACCGGCACATCCGCGCTCGCCATGGTCCGCGCCAACACCACGACACTTGCCTCGAACGCCAACGTTTCCTCGCCCTCCTTCACCATCACCAACGCCAAGGTGATCGAAGGCGTCATGCTGTTTTTGATGGCGAACCAAGCCGCGCCCGCCGGCACGCTTCTGGTCGAATTGCAGAAGAGCGGCACGACGCAGGCGAGCGTCACCGTCAACACGGCCGATCTTCCGCACAGCGCCACCGGCACCAACGACGTGCTCGCCGTGGTGCCGTGCTTCTTCAAGTTTTCGTCCACGGCGACAGGCGATGGCGCGACCGGCTGGACCGTCAAGCTCACACTCAACAACACAAGCGGCAACGGCATCACTTATAGCCGCAACTCGGCGACCGCCGGCGACATGACGCGCGCGCTGCGCACGTCCACGGCCGGCGCGCCATCCGCCGCAGATGATCTTTACATCCTCGGCGAACTGACCGGCCAAGGCACGCACAACGCCCGCGCCGTCACGATGGATTCGACGGCGACCACGGCCTACGGCAGCGGCACCGTCAACTCGACCAGCGCCAACGGCGGCGGCATCCGGATTGCGTGCTACGGCACGCTGGCCTACGGCACCACCGGCTCGACCGCCTATAATCTTCGCGTCAATGGCGACGTGGAGGTGATGTGGAATGGCACGCTCGACATCGGCTCTTCAGGATCGGAGATTCCGCGATCGTCGGCGGCCGTGCTCGAATTGCAAATGGCCTCGGCCAATCTCGACTTCGGCCTGTTGGTGCGCAACCTAGGTGTGCTCAACATTGCAGGTCTCTCGCGCACTAGCGGCAAGAATGTCGCCAAGTGCAAGCTGACCGCGGACCTTGCCGGCGCCACCGTCCTGACGTCGGGCCCTTCCGCAACAAATGCGACGAACACGCTGCTAGGCTCGCAGGACCCGACCGGCGTCTCGCTGCTGGCATCCTCGGTGGTCGACACGACCACGAACGCAACGCACAGCCTCGCATGGTCGGCGCCCAGCATCACCAACACCACCCAGACGGCGCAAGTCTGGCTCGCACGCGGGTCCGGCACCAACAACCGCTTCGTGCGGTTCTGCGTCGGCAATGCCACCAACTTCGCCAGCGTCACGAACGGCTTCTATGTCGACGTCGACTTGTCGGCCGGTACGGTAGGAACGCCGACGGCGGTCGGCACGGGCGCGGCGACCAGCGCGTCCATCACGGCCGTGGGCGCCGGCTATGTCGTCACGCTGACCGGCAAGGTCGCCTCCGGTGCGGCAACGCCAAGCGTCCTGATCAACATCTGCTCGGCGTCTGGCACGACGAGCTTTGCCGGCGCCAACAATCAGGCCCTGATCTATGAGGGCGTGCAGCTTGTCACGGCATCCTCGATCTCGACCACGTTTAGCGTCGACACGGATACCGGCTGGCTTTCCGGCGACAAAGTCTGCATCGCCGCGACCATGCGCACGCCCGGCGATAGCGAGGATTTCGTTCTCAGCGCTGATGCCGGCTCGACGTCCTTTGCCAGCGCGCTCTATCCGTTCGGCTATGGTGGCCCGACCACCTCGATCGCCGGCACGCACAGCGGTACCTCGCCGACGCAGGCCGAAATCGGGCTGCTCACCCGCAACGTCAAGATCAGGTCGGTCTCTTCGTCGCTGTGGGGCTATGTGCAGGCCGAGCCGCTCGCAACCGTGAGCGCCTCATGGGCCGAGTTCTACTATCTGGGCGCCAACACCGTGAACAAGTACGGCCTCGCGCTTTTCGGCGGCGCCGTCACCAACGCCAAGAGCGTTGCACATTGCGCGCTTCACGATATGTACGTCGGCTGCTACGTGGTCGGCGGCGGCCTGACGTCCGCCGGCGTGACGCTATCCAGCAACGTGGTGTGGAACACCACCTCGATCGGCATCGACATTTCAAGCACCATCGCCGACGGCGACTATTCGCTGGATGGCAACCTTGCGATCAAGACCGGCTCCTACGGCTACTTCCTCAACGATGGCGCATCGGGAACGATCACCAACAATGTCTCGGCGAGCTTCACCACCTATGGCTTCAATGTTTCGTCCGGACTGACCGGCGCGGTCGCCATCGGAACATTCCAAAACAACACCGCGCACTCTGGCGCCGGAACTGGCATGCTGTTCTCCCCTTCCATCAGCTACGGCACGATTGATGGCTGGACGGCCTATCGCAACAGCACCGCAGGCATTCAATGCGGGACCGGCTCGATGTCGGACGCGCTCTTTACCAACCTGACGCTCTTCGGTAATGGCAACGGCATCCTCTTCGATAACGATGTGCTCAACATCTCGACTGGCGTCATCTGCGGAGACAGCAGCTTCGCGCAAGCCTCCGGGATTCTGATCACGGGCACGCTGGCCATGCGCATGAACCTTGCCAGCATCGACTTCAGCCCCGGCACTGGCATCTATGTCGCCAACAGCACAGCCGACATCAATTTCTCGATCAGCAATTGGCGGGTGCTTGTCGAGGCCTTCCTCAATGACTGCCACAATGGCACGACACCGCTGACCGGCAACGGCAGCACGAAGGCAAGCTGGTCAAGCGGCAGCTTCGTCGCCTATCAGGCCTACAATCAGACGGCCGGCGATCACCGCTTTGAGACGCTATATGGGCAACTGAAGACAGATACCTCGATCTTCAAGACGGCGTCACCCTCCATGCGCATGACGCCGAACGTCACGCCGGCAACGCCGGTAGCGTGGACCTTGCTCGCTCAGACGACCCAGTATGGCGCCGGGCCCTCCACCGCGATCGACACCACCGATGCCGACCTGATCACCATCACCTCGGCCGGCGACCAGAGCGCGCCGTTTCCGAGCTTCACCGACAGCGAAGGCAACAGCTTTACCAACGCCCTTTCGTTCGACAATGGCAACGGCCGCATGAGCGGCGCGATCTATGTCTGCCAGAATCCTGTGCAGAGCGCCTCGCACACCTTCACCAAGAGTTCGTCCGCCGATGGCTCGTTTCAGGTGCAGGCATGGAAGGGGTCGTCAGGCGGCGCCAACATCGTCGACCAGACGATCCACGCTTCGTTTGTCGGCGGCACGGGGCAGACGGATTTCCAGCCGGGCAGCATCACGCCGACTGAAGGCAACGAGCTATTGCTTGTCTATCTCGGTCTTGACGATCCAGCCGACACCGGCTCGCCGCAGTTCTCGGCCGACAGCGGCTTCACCGTGCTCGATGCCTCAGACGTGGTCCCGGCCTCGAACTATGGTGGCGTCGGCGCCTACCTTGTGCAGACATCGCCGGCGGCCATTAACCCGACGATCACGCGCTCGAATGCGCTCGGCAGCGGCAAATCCGTCGTCATGCTGATGCTCTCGCTGCGCGGCGCGCCGCAGACGTCGGGCGCCGGGCGGCTGGAAAGCGCCTCGAAAGGCCGCGGCATCCAGAAGAAGGCAACGAATGGCGCGGCAACCAGCATCTCGGTTTGGGTGCGCACCTCCACGGTCGGCGACGGCGCCGCCTATAACGGCGACGCGCCGCGCCTGATCCAGCGCGCCAACGCGGCGCTCGGCGTGACCAATGACGTCGTGCTCGCCACCTCGGCGGGCTCGGCCGGCACATGGACGCAACTCACCGCGACCAGCAGCGTGCCGACCGACGATGGGGTGTGGGAGTTCGTTGTCGACTGCGACGGCACCGCCGGCTGGGTCAACGTGGATGACTGGACATGAGCACGGCCTACGGTTGGACCCGCGGCCTCCCGGGCGGCCTGCCACAGGACGGTAGCCAGAAATACTGGCGCGACGGCCTGCCGCTCAATTACCCGCCCACGGTCTCGATCTATGACGAGGCGATCACGCTCGGCATCGCGGTTGGCGCGTCCGCCGCGGCCACCATCGACATGGACGCCTCGATCAGCCTGCCGGCGGCCGTTGGAACCTCCACCGCGGCCGGCAACAGTGTCGATGCCGGAATAGCCCTCGGCCTCGCTGCGGGGCTCGCTGGTAGCGCCTCCCTGTCCATGGACGAAAGCATCACCCTCGCCGCCGCACTCAGCCACAGCGCCACGGCTGCCTTGGGGATCGACGTTTCCGTAGAACTGGACCTTGTCGCGGGGATTTCAGGTTCGGCCGGCCTCGTATTCGAGGGCGCGATCACGCTGGGCGTGGGCGTGGGGGCTTCCGCCAGCGCCACCGCCGACATGGCCGAAACGGTCCTATTCGCCGTCACGATGACTGGCGAGGCGGCCGCGGCAATGGAGATCGAGGCGGCGGCGACCTTGGCTGTCCATCTCGCCATGCGCGCCACCACCGGCGGCAAGCCGATCGGCACGGTCATCGCGCTACAGGGAACGGTAAGCAATCTTTACAGCCTTGCCGGTATCAAATCGACCACCGCCGCGGTCGAGGGCGTTCTCGACGTCACGATCAGGCTTTCCGGACAGGTCGACCAACCCAACTGAGGGGCCAAGATGAAAAACGTTCAATCCGCCACGTTTGGCCTCAAAACTGGCGCAGGGCTCGATGCCAAGGCCGCGGCGCCGATCGGTGGGATAGGCCTCAAGAGCAGCTATCATTTCGAATGCTTCGGCGCCGATGGCAAGCTGAAGTGGGAGGAGACGGCCGAAAATCTGGTTGTGAACGTCGGGCTCAATGACGTCCTCTCGCAATACTTCAAGGGTTCGAGCTACACCGCCGGCTTCTTCGTGGGCCTGAAGGACACCGGCACGATCGCCGACAGCGACACGATGGCCAGTCATTCGGGCTGGACGGAGGACACGACCTATTCCAACGCGACGCGGCCGGCCTTCACGCCGGGCTCGGTCTCCGGCCAGTCGGTCGACAACTCGGGTTCGAAAGCGGTGTTCAACATCAACGGATCGAGCACGATCTATGGTGCGTTCATGACGACATCGAGCACCAAGGGCGGCACCACCGGCGTGCTCTATGGTGCCGTCGACTTCGGCGCGCAGCGTTCGGTCGAATCCGGCGATACCTTGAACGTCACCGTCACGGCGACCGCGAGCGCTGCGTAATGCCGGGGCCGGCGACCAGCCAGACGGTGACCATGTGGGCCGGCGACACGGTCACCATCTACATCCCCGTGCTCGATGACGACGGCAACGAGGTCGATCTCGGCGGCGCGACGGCAGTATGGTGGATGGGCAAGAGCGCGAAGGCCGTTCCGCCCGACGTCTACATCACAAAGCGAAGCGACCAGACGATGACGGGCGACGATGGCGTCACCCGTCCCCAGATCGAAATCGCCCATGAGACGGACCGCTGGGCCTTGTCGATCCACCTCAATCGCGCCGACACCGAGACCGGTGTCGGCTCCAACCCTCCGCCCAAGACCTACTACCACGAAGCCGGCATCATTGACGCCAGCGGCAACAAGGCTACGGTGACCACCGGCCCCTTCGTCCTCAACCCGGCGATCGGAGGCAATCAGGCCAATGGCTGATCTCGACACCATTCGTGTGCTGGTCGGCGACGTCGACGACGGCTCCTCGACGCTCCTGATCGATGACGATTCCATCAACCTGATCGCGGCGAGCTACACCTCGAACATCAGCGCGGCGGCGGCCGTTGCCGACGCGATTGCCGCGAAGTTCTCGCGCAAGGTCGACTTCCGCCTTGAAGGCCTGTCCTTTTCCAATTCGCAGAAGGCCAAGGCCTACATGGCGCTGGCGCAGCGGCTTCGCGTGCAGGCCAACAACGAGGATTCGAGCCAGATGGGCGTCTCCATCACCGGCACTTCGATCTCCGAAATGGATGGCGTGCAGGAGAACGTCGACCGTCCCGGCTCGCTGTTCAAGGTCGGCATGCAGCAGGACCCGGAGGTTGGCGGAGGTAACGACGCACAATGAGCCTCGCGACCGACCTTCAGGACGATATCGGCGAACTGCTCGACGATCCAGATGTGGGGCGCGACATCACGATCACGCGCGACGTGCCGGGCACTTACGATCCGGAAGACGGTTCGGTTGTGGAAGCTGCGTCTCTCACATGGAAGACGCGCGGCCTGCTACTCAACTACAATGACGCTCTGGTGAACGGCGAGGACATCAAGCGCGGCGACCGGCGCCTGTATGTGAAGATCAAAAACACGACCTATGTCGCGGCGATCGGCGACAAGGTCGACGTCAAGACGGCGGTATTGACCGTCGTCAACTTCAAGACGATCGAGCTAACCGCGACCACCATCGTCTACATCTTGCAGGTCCGGCAATGATCGGCGTGAATTTCGATCTCGACACGGTGATGGCCCAGCTTGATCACGCGCAGGACAAGCTGAAGGAGTTCGCCGTCGAGTTCATTCAGGACATGAACCAAGAGGTGGTCGAGAATACGCCCTACAAGACAGGCAACCTTCGCGGCTCATGGTACGCGGCCCTCAACGACATGCCGAATGCGGCGAACGGACCGCCCGACGCCGGCGGCGGCGCGGTCGCCCGGCTCAATCTCACGGTGGCGGATATCAAGCTTGGCGACGTCTATTATGCGGTGAACGGCGCCAACTATGCCGTCTTCGTCGAGTACGGCACGGTCCACATGGAGGGGCGCTTCTTCGTGCAGAACACGGTCGGCAATGCACCTTCGATCGCGGCGGCGACGCTGGCAAGGATTGCCGAAACATGACGATTGCACAGGACATCCGCGGCGCGCTTCAGGGCGTGCTAGATACCATCGACGGCTTCCCGCCGGCGAGCCAGCGCGGCTATGACGGCGTGGTGTTCTCGCCGACCGCCGGCATCCCGTGGGCGCGGATCAATCTGATCACCAATGCCGGCATGCCGTTCTCGCTCAATACCAGCGACGTCGAAGGCGGCTTCCTTCAGGTCAGCTACTTCTTTCCCGGGCCCAGCAAGGGCACGGCCGCGGCCGAGGCGATGGCGGACACGATCGCCAATGCCTACCGCGCCTTCTATCGCGGCGGCCTGTCGAAAGGCGCCGCACGGCTCTGGATCGGCTTTGTCCGCCGCGGACCGCTGCTCCCGGACGCCGACTATATTCAGGCGCCTGTGCGGGTCGGCTGGCGCTGTTTAACGGCCTCTTGAGAATTTTGGCCCTAACTCTCCGACCGATCACCAATTCATGGCCAAGGCTGCGGCGTTTTCTGAAACCGGCCACCATCCTTAAAGGAGCACGCAATGGGTACAGCCGGCCTCGTCAACGCCTCACTCGGCTGCACGATCTCGATCGGTACCACGGCTGACGATCAGGTCAGCGACACCTATGTCGAAATCGGCGAAGTCGTCACCATCCCGCCGATCGGCCTCGCCTACGACTCGATCAACTTCGCCGCGCTGGCCGATGGTTTCGAGCGCTTCTTCAAGTCGATCGGCAAGGGCGGCAACCCGCAGCTTGGCGTCGGTCGAAAGTCCTCGGACGCCGGTCAGGCCGCGGCCTTGGTCGCACTGTCCTCGCATCTCGACTACAACTTCGTGGTGGAGTTGAACGATTCGTCCGAAGCGACTGGCAGCCACGGCACCAAGATTTACTTCAAGGCCAAGGTCATGAGCTATCAGACTGGCCCCTTCACGATCACGTCGGTGGTCATGGCGACGATCCAGCTTGGCATCAACGCCGCGACGTTTATCGACGTCGACGCGACCTAACTTTCTCCTGCGACCTTGGGCGTGGGAGGATGACGCGCCTCCCGCGAAATAGCAGGAAAACTTGAGGGGCCTCGCATGGTGCGGGGCCCCACTTTTGCGGAGGATGAGGCTTTGGGTTTCGATCTCGGTAAAATTGAAACGCGCAAATACGCCGACGAAGGCAAGTATTTCCCGATCCTGCATCCCGTCACGGGCGAGCCCGTGCTCGATGACAACAAGAAACCCGTCGAGATTTTGATCTCCGGGGCCGATGCCAGTCGCATCAAGAATGCCGTGGAAGAGCGCCAGCGCACGCGCCGCGCCGCGGTCGAAGCGGCGGCCAACAAGCCGGCCGATCAGCGCCCTGACTACAATGGATGGCAGACACGCGAGAAGGACATGATCGATGATCTTGTGCTTCTCACCGAGGGGTGGACCGACAACCTCGAACTGGACGGCAAGCCGCTGCTGTTTTCGAAGGAGAATGCCGCCATTCTCTACCAGCGATTCCCGGAAATCGCAGAGCAGATGACGCGCAACGCGACCAACCGCATCAATTTTATGCCGGCCTCGCCGAAGAAGTAATCAACTTCGCTGAGGCCGAAATTCTCAAAGCCCTCGGGCTCGGTGACATGGTTGCGTGGCAGCCGCCATCGAGCCCGATGACGCGGCAACTCTGGCGCTGGTTCTGCCAGATCGATGAAAGCCGCGACCAGCTTCGCCTTACCGAGCCGACCACCACCATGACGGGCGCGCTCGCGTGGAAGGTCACCTCGCGCATCATGCGCGCCAAGCCGTCCGAGATTCTGGCGTGGTTCGAGTTGACTGGCACGCGGCCGGACCACCCTTGGCAGGTCGCCGCGCTTCTCCTCATTGACGATTTCTTTGTCCGGACCCGCAATGATCCGCCGGCGCCACAGGTCAAGGCCACGGGCACGGCGCTCAAAGCCATGTTCGCCGCGATCGGCAAGAGGAAGAAGAAAAAATGACCGACATTGCCAATGTTGGCTTTTCGACGGACACCGGCCCGCTGAAAAGCCTGTCCGATCAGGTCGATAGCACCAAGCAGAGCGTCAAGGGCCTCAACGACGAGATGCAGCGGACGCCGCCGGCGGCACAGGCCGCGGCGGCCTCGCTCAATCAGGTGAACGCGGCGGCGCAGTCGGTGAAGAATGCCGGCGCCGACACCGCCATGTCGAACGTCAGCCAAGGGCTGGCCAAGACCGGCGATGCCGCATTGCAGGCCGCCACCGGCATGACGCAAGTCGGCACGGCAACCAAGACGGTGGCGCAGTCTCTCGACGGCAGTCTATCGCCCTCGGTGCAGCGCGCGACCGGCTTCCTTTCCACCTTCCGGCAGGCCTTCCTCGACAGCTTCAACAACGCGATCTCGCAAGCCAGCGCGCCGATCGCAGAGGCCGGCAAGGTCACCCAGCAGCTTGAAGACTACGTCTCGCGAACCGGCGCGTCCTACACGCAGGCGGCCGAGGCGATCAAGACAAGCACCGCCGCTCAAGCGGCGATGAATGAGACGACCAAGACATCCGGATCGGTATGGCAGTCGATCAAGGATACCGTGCTCGGCTACGCGAGCGGCCTTGGTGGCGCAACCTCGGCCATGGGCACGCACACCACCGCGACGAAGAGCATGGAGGCGGAGCATGAGCGGGCCAACGCGACCGCATCCGAGTTGCGCGAGACCATGCACACCTTGGAGGCGCCGCTCGATGCGCTCGGCCTGAAGTTCTCGACCATCTCGCAGTTCTCCGGCGCCGCTCGCGCCGGCCTGCTTGCGCTCGGCGCCTCGATCGCCGGCGACGTGCTGGTCGAGATGCAGAAGATGGCGGATGAGTCCGAAATCCTGCGCACGCGGCTCGAAGGATTGGCGGGTCTATCCATCGGCGATCGGTTGGCCGAGGAGTTCGAGAAAGCCGTCAATGGCGTCGACAAGCTCCCCGAATCGACCTCGGCCGCGGTGGAAGCCATCGTCAAATTCCAACAGGTGCAACTGCCGCAGTTCATCACACCGGCGCAGGTTGCGGGCTTCCAAGACCTGAAGGTCAACTCCGAAGCGGCCGTCGAAGCGGTCAAGACACTCTATGAGCAGATGCGGCTTGGTGGCGCGTCAAGCTCGGAGGCCATCGCAGCAACCAACAAGTTCTTTCAGGAGGCGCAGCAGAACGGCAAGATCACCGCACAATCGTTCCAGCAATTGCAGGATGCCTCGCCCGCCGCAGCGCAGGCGATCACCAACGTTTTCTTCCAAGGCCGAGCATCGGCATCCCAGTTTATCGAGGCGTTGAAGCAGCAGCCGGCGAGCGTGCAGTCGATCATCCGAGCGTTGCAGCAGATGTCGACCGCGACGGACTCTTCGTTCCGCAGCATGATCGCCAACCCGAAGACGGTGCAGGACGCCCTCGAAAAATTGCGCGGCGCCTTCAACGATCTCGGACACGATGCCAATCAGGCTTTCCTCGGCGCCGATCAGGGGCCGGGCATGGTCACGCGCGCGATCAACTTCTTGGCTGATGGCATTGAGGAAATCAACCGCGACCTGCCGGGCATGAAGGCGCAGTTTGATCTCACCAGTGCGGCGACGAAGTCGTGGTCGGACATGATCAAGACCACGGCCGATGACACGACGTTGTTCGGCACGCGCATCGACATCGACATCGTCGGCGCCGTCGAGAAAGCGCTGATCACGATTGGCGACTTCGTCAATCAGGCACCGCAGCAGATGGCGGATTTCGCCAATAGCTCGATCGCCTCGATCGAGGGTTGGGCGACAAAATTCGTGCAGAGCATCTCGACGGCGCTCTCCACCGCACTCTCGAACATCCAGAGCTTCGCCTCGCAAGCGCTCGCCGCGCTTCAGAGCGTAAGCTCCGCCATCACGAGCGCTGCCGGCAGCGCAGCCAATGCCGCCAGCGGCGCGATCGGCGCCAACATGGCCAATGCCGCGAGCCCGACCGGCGTCGACATGACCGGCGCGTCCTTCGACAACTCCAACATCACGCAGTCGACCGACAGCAACGTGGTGCCGGACTCGCCGTTCCCGGGGTTCGCCACCGGCGGCAGCTTTACCGTCGGCGGCTCCGGCGGCACCGACAGCCAGCTTATCCAGTTCATGGCCACCCCGGGCGAGCAGGTCACGATCGACCAGCCGGGCGGCTCTGCAACGGGTGGCACGGCAGCCGCCGGCGTCACGCTGGGCTCGCTCATTCCCGGACCCGATACCGGCCCGGCGAGCGCTGGCGCGCCGGCCGCCTCGCCCGATCTTTTGGTAGCCGGCATCAAGCAGGCGCTCGATGAGGAGACGGCGAAGCTGACCGACGCCGGCAGCAACAATGCCACCAACATCGCAGCCGCGGTCAACACGTCCTCGACCAACATCGTCAATCAACTGAAGCTGATGAGCGGTGTTGCCGCGCCGGTCACGACCACCGGAACGGGCGCGCCGAGCACGACTTCGGGCGCTTCTGGCGCGGCATCGTCTTCAACATCTTCGCTGCCGTCTGGCGGTGGTGGCGGCGGCACTGGCAACGCCTTCAAGGATATCGATGCTGCACAAAAAGCCGCGGACCAAGAGGCGGCACAGGAGCAGCAGGCGAGCGCTAGAGCGGCGGCATCCGGGTTCAATCCGATCGGCGGAACGCCCGGGATTGGCCAGTCGATCGGAGACTCTTCGGAGCAGACGAGCGGCGGTGGCGGTCAGCCAAAGCAAAAAAGGCCGACGGATTACGGCGCCACCCAATCGAACCAGCCGCTCGGCGCGAATGGCTTGCCTGTCACTGGGCCGTCGGGCTCGCCGGACCTTCAGCAGTACGGCCCGCTCAACAACATCGACACCAGCCAACCCTCGCCCGGCACAGTGCCGGTCACGGTGAACGGCAAGACCACCTATGTGCCGAAGGAGGAGCCCGGCGCGCCGGTCCAAGGCTATGGCACGATGCAGGAGGTGCCGAGCGGCGGCTCCGGCGATCTCAAGCAACAGACGGACACACTCAAATCATCGCAGGACACCGGCTTCAAGTCGGTTTCCGACGCCGTCCAGCAGCAGGCGGACGCGGCTCGCCAAGCCGGCGATCAAACCGCGCAACGCTCGCAGCAGGTCGCGGATGCCGTGCAGCAGCAGGGCCAGCAGGCGCAACAGATCGGCCAGCAGACGATCGCGCAGGCGCAACAGGACTCGGCCACCGCGACGCAGGGCAACTCGCTTGCGCAGGCCGGCAACGACCTTACGCAGTCGATTGGCGACCAAACCGACCAGACGCTTCAGCAGGGCAATTCGCAGGCCCAGTCGGCGAGCGACCAGAACGTGCAGGGCTTGCAGGCCAACCAGCAGGCCACCGAAACCGGCGCGAGCGACGTTGCCAACGCGACCACGACAGGCAGCGGCAATGTCACCGACGCCGTCAACACCAGTGCGAGCACGATCTCACAGGCGATCTCGCAGGCTATCGGCAGCCTTGCTTCAAGCATGTCCGCGGCACAGGCCAGCAGCGCCACAGGCGCAAGCGATACAGGTGGTGACACGGGCAGCTTCAACGACACCGGCAGCAGCGACGTCAGCGGCGTCGGCGATATCGGGGGCACCGGCACCTCGATCGGCGACAATATGAACGGCGCCGGCGGCTTGCCGATGGAGGAGGGCTTTGCGACCGGCGGCCAGTTCCTTGTCCGCGGCCCGGGGCATGCCGACACCGAGCATATTTCGTTCATGGCAAGCCCGGGCGAGACCATTACCATCACGCCGCCCGGCGGCACGCCACCACCCAACCCGTCGATGGATTCGCATGCGGCTGGCGGCCGAAAGTCCGGCTATGCGACCGGCGGCCAAATGACGCTTGGCGGCGCCATGGGCACGCCGACCGTGCCGCAGGAGTCTGCCGATCTCCTCACCTCGCACATGGCAAGCCTGCTTTCCAATCAGGCCGCGCAGATCAGCGACAAGATCGGCGTCATGGGGCAGAACATTATTGCCTCGGCAAACGATTCCGCCTCCACGATCCAGCAGGCGATCAGCACAGTCGCCTCGAAAATCCCTGATCCTGTGGCTCCGGTCGCTGCGGCACAATCATCGTCTTCGGTGGCCGGAAGCGCGTCGAGCGGCGGAAGCTCCGGGCTAACCATGCAAAATGCATTTGGCCCGGTAAACCAGCTTACCTCGGACGGTGCCTATGTGAACGGCGTCAAGTACCTGATGGGGCCGAACGGGTATCAGAAGGCCTTCGCTACCGGTGGCCAGTTCATGGTTGGCGGCGGCACGGGCCTGCCCAGCTTCGCCACCGGCGGCCAGATCACAGCCGGTAGCAACGACAACGCCGATCCCGGCGCTGATGTCGTTTCCAACTCGATCGACAGCAAGGTCGCGAATGCGACCGATGCTATGAAGAAGAAGATCGACACCGCGACCGGCTCGATCAGCAATGCGATGAGCAGCAACAATAACTCGATTGTTGCAGCGGTGAACGCGATCGGAGATCGTTTCGATGCGTGGCACGCATCGGTGGATATCTCGCCGCATCAAATCGCGGCGCCAGCAATGAGCGGCTTTGCGAGCAGCAGCGGCTCGGCAAGCGGCCCATTCGTTGGAGCCAGTGGGCAGGGGCTCAACATGCTCACTTCCGATGGTGCCATAGTGAACGGCTCAAAGTACGTCATGGGGCCCAATGGATATCAGCAGGTTGGGTTTGCCACCGGCGGACAATTCACTGTCAACCGCGGGCTTGCCGATGGCGGCGTGCTCACCGTGCCGGGTGGCCAAAGCGGAACGGACAGCGTCGACGTGCAGGTCAAGGCCGCGCCCGGCGAGAAGATCATGGTGCTGCCAGCCGATCAGGCCGCGAAGATGAAAGCGCAGGCCAAGGATACACAGCAGATATCGGCCGAGCCGATCGAGGATTACCTGCCGAAGCCACTCAGCGTGCCGGGTAACAGCGGCGCGACCGCGACCAGCAGCGTTGCTTCCGGCATGTCGTCAGCCTCCGCGCCAGTCGCAGCAAACAGCAACAGGTCCGGCGGCGCCGGTGGCGACCGGCCGATCATCATCCAAGTGCAGCAGGGCGTCACGGCTGACCAATTCATTCGCTCGCGGGCGCAGATTGCCGGAGCCTTCAAATGACCCTGACTGTCTTCACACAACTCCCGGATTCGGTCGCGCTCGGCGCGCAAGTCTCCTTCATGCCATCGACGGCGAAGAACCCAAGCGAGAGCGGCAACAATAACCGCTTCTCGCTGCGCCCGATCAAACGGAATTATACCGTCTCGATCAGCCCAGACGATTCGGATGAGATGCAGGCCATCATCATGGCTCTCTTGGGCGATCGCTTCCCGCTCGCCATGCGCGACTACGCGGCCTATCAGGTCACTGCGGAGGATTGCCAGTTCGACAATCTCACCGGCGATTGGCTGATGGGCCGAACATGGGCGCCATCAACCGGCAATTTCCAGTTCTTCGAGCGCATCCTCGTACCCGAAAGCATGGTGGTGTCGCTCAATGGATCGCCGGCGACGACATCGAGCTACGCCATCAGCGACTTCGGCCGCATCCAGTTTTCCGGCGGTGTCACGACAAGTGACACGGTCTCTATCACCGGCACCTACCTGACGCCGGTCGCGCTCATGGACGCGCCGGCCCTGCAACTATTCGGCTCGATCGGGGGCGTCCCGCAATCGCAGTTTTCATCCATGCGATTCGAGCAGCTTTATGAGAAAGAACTGATCGACATCTTGGCGGAGGCGACGTGAGGGACATTCCTTTTTCCCAGAATGCGAGAGGGCTTGAATATGCGATCTCGATCACCCAGCCGAATGAGACCATCCGCATCGTTACTGGCGTTGACGACATCATGCTCAACGGCCTGCTTTACGAGGCGCGCAACTCGCTCAACGTGACCCAGATCGCTTTCTCGGCCGATGGCACGGCATCCAACGCCGACGTTCGTATCTCGGCCTCGCAAACCTCGGTGCGCCCCGGCATCGGCGCCCGCGGCCTGATCGATGGCCTGCAAATCACCATCGAGCTTTACGACCCGCGCCACCCCGAGCTTGGTACGGTCGACATGATGCCGGGCGCGACGATCGGCAGCGTGTCCGAAGACACCAATCGCATCATCGTGTTCGCCGTGCAGGGACCGTTGTCCGGCCTCAAGGCGCCGATGTGCGAGGTGCATACCGTCGTCTGCCGCGCGCGCCTTGGCGACGCGCGCTGCAAGGTCCCGCTTGCGGTCGACGATGTCGCGCGCAACACCGCCTATTTCAAAAAGGACACCAACAGCAGCCTGACTGCCGGCCCATGGGATACGTGGGCTCGCAAGCAGGAAGGCGGGAGCTACAACGACCGTGTCTATGAATGCACCACCGCCGGCACCACGGCGGCGACCGCTCCGACCTATCCAACCACGATCGGCGATACCGTCACCGACGGCACAGCCGTGTTCACATGCCGGCAGGCATGGCTATGTGCTGCGAGCGGCGAGGCGCTGGACTTCTTCAACATCCAACTGGACGCCGACCCCTCCATTGATGTTGCGGTCTCTCCCAACTTCACGCTCGGAAACATCATCCCGCGCACCGGCGACCTGAAGGACACGCTGATACCGATCAAGTTCTATGATCCGGACACCTTCATCGTGACGACATGGCAGCCCTTTGCGCCCAGCAACTTCCCGAGCGGCACCGTCTTCGAAATCCATCCCGGTTGCGACCGCCTCATGACGACATGCATCAACACTTTCAACAATCTGAACAACTTCAGGGGCACGCCCTACGCCCCAAACTCTGACCTACAAACCGGGAGGGCATAAATGTCCTACGCAGACGACCCGGTCACCTACTCGACGAATGCCCAAGGCCAGACTGTGGCGACGTGGACCGGAGGGCCGAACCCCGGCACATTCGTCTATGAGCAAGACCAGCCGAACGGAAACTATGGTTGGGACAAGATTGTCACGGCCACGCCGACCGGCCCGATCGCCCCGCCGGCGCCGACCCCGGTCGCGCCGCATCTTCAGTTTTCCAATGCAACGATCGGCAGCAACATCTTCCTGATGTACGGCGATTGCCGGCTGCCCGGGCAGATCGCATGGGCTCCCGGGATCGACGCCACCAACAATGTGCTCGACACATCCTTCCTCACCTTTATGACCGTGTACGGCGAGCCGCTCGACCCGAGCGAGTCCGTCGAGATCGCGAGCATGTCGGCGAACGGCACGACGTTCTATCAAAGCGGAGGCGTTGTCACGGTCGACAATCTCTCGGCCGATGCACAGGCCGCGCTCGCGACCAGCGTTGCAACCATGGCAGTCTATACCGGCAGCGAGACGCAACTGCCCGATCCGACCATGGAGGACTATCTCGGTGTCGGCAACGTGCCGGCCTATCGTGGTCTTCGCTACATCGTCTTTCAGGACTTCCCGATCGAAATCACCAACGGCGCCGTCCCGAACATCATCGTTGAATGGCGGCGCACTGGCGGCTTGCTCAACGTCTCGGATGTTATGGCCAAGCTGATCAACCGGGTGAACTGGCGCTCGCAATATGCCCAGTCTCGCGCCACCATCTTCTTCGGAGCGCCGACGATCGATGGCATCGACGATCTTTGCCAAGGGATTCAGGTCACCTCGCAAAGCTCGCTGCTCGACCACCTCAACAACCATCGCAACCTCTACAATTTCCAGATCAAGGAAGAGAATCCAGTCAAGGTCGTGCGGCGCGCGGTAGCCTCTGATCTTGTCATCGACATCTCCGTCAATGAGGCGGACCTTGCCGTCGATAGTGGAGCACCTGCACTCACGACCAACCGCGCCAACCCGGCCGACTTTCCTGTCGGCTTGAACCTGTCCTATTGCGATCCTGATCACGCCTTCGACATCAAGGTAGCGCCGGCCGTGTTCGATGGTACGGCGCCGGGAAGGTCGACGGCGACATCATCCGCCATCCTCACGGCGCAGATGGATTACGTGGTCGACGCCACGACCGCGCGAACGATCGCTTACAATGCGATGTTCGACCTGCGATCGTATGCCGCCCGCGCACAGCTTGTTCTCAAAGACCTTCGTGCCGAGGTCGGCGACGTGGTGGCGGTGACCACCGCAAACGGCGATGAGTATGTGCTCTTGGTCAATCAGCAGACGATCACCAAGACGCGGTCGAATGCGATGCAGTGCCTGCAACTGTTGTCGGCCGCCGGCGGCGACGTCAACGGCGATGGCGGCAACGATGGCGGCTCGGCAACCCGGCTGCACTGGCCCGACGAAGTGACGCGACAAGACATCATCGCGACTGCGGACAAGATTTACACGACCTGCGACAGCCTCGGCACGGTCATCAGCTTCAACCTCCGCGACACTCCGTTGCGCAAGGTCACCAAGAGCAAGTGGCGCAATCTGGGGCAGATTGACCCGAATGGTCTCAACTGGGGTGGCGATGCCTTCTACCTTGAGATCGGCGGCCCGGGACGATTTTTCGAGGACGCCTTCTACGTCTACCTTATCCACATGACCACGCTGGTCATCTCGCGCATCCTCAAGACCGCAACCAACATCAATCAGATCGAGACGATCACCATCGCAGAGGGCTTCTATATTGACGGCAATTCCTTGCACGATAACTCCAACCTCGCGGGCAATGTCATCAGCGAGCTTCGTGATGGCATCATCTATATCGGCTGGCTCGGCATCTTCAACGGTGATGGCAACCAGAACGGGATGCGGCTGGTCACCTTTGACGTCACGTCATGGACCACGTCGGCTTGGACAGTGAATGATTTCGAGACCGCGCTGACCGGCGGCCTGCCGTGGCAGCCGCAAGGCATCGCCGTGACAGATAACGGCCACGTCATTATCGCCGCGGCCAATGGCTCCAGCGCACAGCGCTACTACCATGCCGCGTTAACCGACCTGACGTCGTGGTCGCATGCGGATGCAAGCTTCACCACGCGCCAAGGCTCCTTCGTTCGGTCCGGCAATGTGCTTTACCTGCCGGAGGTCGAGATTGGAAGTTTCGGACGCCCGGCCAACAAGAGCCGGATAGCCGTTGTCGACATGACAAGCGGGTCGCCATCGGAGAGCGTTGTCGACCTTGCCCTGAAGGATTCGAATTGGGAGTGCAACTCCCAAGAGGGCATGAACATCATGGCGGCGTCGGCAACCCACCTCTTTGTCTACGGCAACCATTCGAACGGCATCAACACGAACCCAACCGCGCCCCAGCAGCACCGCTATATCGGCCGCTTCGACCTTGCCACACTCGATGCGGCAGGCGGCAAATTCCTGTCGGAGCTTCTGTACAATGAGAACGATTTTGCGATTCTGAGGATGTGCATCGGTCCCGACAATAAGCTCTATTCCTTCGCATCTCCGTTCGCCATCAATCGTAGCTCGATCCTCGTGACATCAGAGGATTTGACGGTGCAGAATTTCTATTGGTCGAGCGATCGGCCGATGCCGGTCAATGACAACTTCGCGAGCCCGGCGCTGCTGGTCGCCGATGTCTCCCAGTTCGGGGACCTGTCCTATGCATCGACTGAGCCAAACGAGCCTGTCCCTGGCTGGCATCCATTCGTCACCGGCGCCAGCAACGACACCATCACCTATTTCAACAATGGGCACTCGGTTTGGTATCTTTTCGTCGCGCCAGCAACGCATACCTATACGATCGCAGTCGAGAATGCCGACAACTTCGACACCGGAGGTCTCTTCGACATAGCGATCTATCAAGGCGATGCTCTGGACGCGGTCACCTATGTGACAGGACTGTCGAAAAGCGGGGCCATTGGCAAAGTAACGTCGTGCTCGCTGTCGGCAACAGAAGGCGAGAGCTACAGGATTTGCGTCACGCAATTCGTGACTGCCGACGCCTTCGGCGGTGCGATCCCGACGTGGGATGTCAATCAAGGCAAGTTCCTGATCGAAGCCATCACCTGAAGTAACGTCTTCTTAGTGTGCAGCCATGATGCTGCGCCATCATGACGAACCTTGTCGCCCTGTCTGCAACCGAGGATCGGCGCTGGAAAGCCGCCAAGCTGACGCGCCCGTTTGACGCGAGCGCGAGGCATCTGGTCGATCCGACGGCCAAGGCGAGGTACAAGGCGGTGTCCTCGCGGACCGGCGTTCCATGGTACGTCATCGCCGTGATCCACATGCGCGAATGCCCGACGCTTCGCGACGGCTCGCCGAGCTTCGACCACTCGCTCGCCCAAGGCGACCGCTGGAACCAGAAATCGATCCATGTCCCGGCCGGCCGCGGCCCCTTCAAGTCGTGGGAGGATTGCGCGGTCGACGCGCTGGTCAATTGCGCGCCCTACGCGGCACGCTGGAAAGACTGGTCGATCGGCGGCATCCTCACCATCCTCGAACAGTACAACGGGCTCGGCTACGCCAACCGCGGCATCGCCTCGCCCTACATTTGGAGCGGGACGGATCAGTATGTGCGCGGCAAGTACGTCGCCGACGGCCGCTTTGATCCCAACGCCGTCGACCAGCAACTCGGCTGTGCCGGCCTCCTGATGGCCATGGCCGTGCTCGATCGCGAGGTGGTCTTCGGCGCCACGCCGGCAAACGACAACACGGCCACCGCCACCACAACGAACAAGCCTGTGGTTGTCGCGCACCCGACGGCCGCGCCACCTCCCTCCATCACCCATCCGGCGCCGGGCTCGCTGGGGGCTTGGGTTGCTTCCGCCCTCGCCGCACTCTTCCGAAAGGCCGCGTAAAACCAACAGGGGCTTACCATGCTTTGGATTTTGCTGATTGCATTGATCGCCTTGGGGCTTGTCTACTTCTTCGTTGTTCGTCCCGTCCTCAAAAACTCGCCGATGTTCTCCGCCGCCTTCGCCGAAGAGGCGAGCATGATCGAGAAAGTCCAAGCCAAGATCACGGGCTGGAAAACCATCATCGCCGCGCGGCTGGTCACGATCGGCGGCCTTGTTGTCGGGCTCTACGATCAGGCGCTCCCCTACATCACCGGGCAGGACTGGACGCCGCTCACCGCAAAGATTCCGGCATGGACGCTGCCGCTGGGGCTGGTCACGATCGGCGTGGTGTTCGAGTGGCTGCGCAAGGTGACGGCTAATCCGCCGGCGGTGGTGGTGCAGAAGGTCGAAGATACGGGAGCACCCGTCGTGGTCGCGGTGCAGCAGCCTCCGAAAGCCTGATAGGTCCGAAATGGGGCTGTTCTCGCTCACGCCCGGCGGCATGATCGGCGATCTCGTCAAGAATGCCTTGACGGGGCCGCTGATCGGCGGCCTCGTCGACGCCTACAAGACGAAGCTGTCATCCGGGACCACGCAAGACCAGATGCTCGCCGATCTCGCCGGCAAGGAGTTGGCGGTGGAGCAGCGCGAGCGGGAACTGGCGGTCCAGCAAAACATTGCCGATGAAGGCCGATGGTGGACCGTAGCGCCCCGGGCTATCGTGCAATGGGCACTCGCGATATTCATCGCCAAGGTCGTAGTCTGGGACATCTGCTTGGGCCTCGGCTCAACCCCGTCGATCCGCGACCCCCTGATTGCCGCTGCGTTCGGCAAAATCATCATTATGTGGTTCGGCGGAAGGACGATCGAGAAGGTCAGCAAGATCATCGCCAACCGCTTTGCGAAATAGGCGGTTTCGGGAATGCCCCGTCAGGGTGAAAACGACCCGCGCAACTACCGAAGGAACGAGGATGTGCCGGTGGTGATTCAGCAGCAGCTAAACGAACTCACCATGACGGTCGGCGGCCTGAAGCAGGCCGTGGAAAACCTCACCACGAATTGGAAGCGGCAGGACGATGCTGCGACCAGCGGGCGCCACGCGCTGCATCAGAAAATCGACGACGTGCGCGAAGATGTCAGCGACTTGGGCAACCGGGTCGACAATCTCGACAGGGCGGTCAAGATCATCGAGCCCTCCATCGCCATCTTCAACGAGGAGAAGCTCCGGGCGGAGGGCGCGCGCGATCTCGGCCGCTGGATATGGGGCGCCTTCCTCGCCGCGGCCGGCTTTGCCGGCTACTGGCTGCACGAATTTTTCACCTACCTATTCCACAAATAGGCCCGCCGGGCACCCACCTCAAACCGTC
>Ga0070679_100001268_pt1 | contig 22291 bp, 18 predicted proteins | sample KBSC63BmetaG_FD_65652 | JGI IMG/M metagenome (GOLD analysis project Ga0070679, IMG submission 65652) | Corn rhizosphere microbial communities from Kellogg Biological Station, Michigan, USA - KBS C6-3B metaG | ecosystem: Host-associated > Plants > Roots > Rhizosphere | place: USA: Michigan... | reverse complement strand
GCAAATGTCGCCTGCCCAGTCGTCGGCGCGCTCGGCGCCGGCGCATTCGCCGCCGTCGGGTTCTGCGCCGGCGGCTTCTGCGCCGGCGGGTTCTGCACCGGCGGGTTCTGCGTCGGCGGGTTCTGTGTCGGCGCGTTCTGTGTCGGCGCGTTCTGCGTCGTCTGCGGCGACGGCCCGCTCGGCGACTTCTTCGTGACGTTTTCCGCCACCGTCGTCGCGAGGTCGCTCGGAGCCTCGGCGACGCGCGCGAGATCGTCGGGCCGCGCCGCGTCGAGGACGGCAGCTGCGATCGTCGTCGGCTGGCCCGCTGAGCCGCCGGTCGTCGTCACCATCGGTGTCGAGCCGCTCAAGCCCGCGTAGATCGCGAGGCCTCCGACCGCGGCGAGCAGTCCGACGCCGCCGAGCACGGCTGCCGTCCCACCGCGCCGGGGCGGCGGCAGCGAAACGCCCGGTACCGTCGACTTCGCCGGCTCGACGGGCACCGGCTTCTCCGGCGCGGGATCGGCAAACAGCGGCTCTGGCGACGGCGGCGGTGCCGCCAATTGCGGGGGCGCCCATGACGCCTCGGGCGCCAGGCTGCCATTGGCAGCCACGGCAGCGCCTGCATCGGCTGCGGGCGCGTCCGGTACGGAAACCTGCGGCGACGGCCGGGGTGGCGGCGGTTCCGGCGCAGGCGGCGTGGCGGCCGGCGCGTCGGCAGCCGCGCGCGGTACGCGATTCGTTTCCGCGTCCTCCGCGCTCACGGTCGGCATCGCCTTCTCCGTCGGCAGCCCCGGCAGCTCGACGAGCTCGATCGGCACGAGCGTCTGATCGTCGGGCCCGATGCCCGCCAACGTGTTGTGCACGGGAATCGGCGAAAGCGACGCACCGACGGGAGGCCGCGGGTTTGGCGGAGCCCACGTGTGTGGCGCCGGCGTCGGCGGCGGAATCGGTGGCGGCTTCGTGGCACTGACCGGCGACGTCATCCCGAGAACCGCCGGCGGCAATGTCACCGCGGCGAATGCACCGGTGCGGCGATCGCGCGGCGCAGACAGCCGTCGCACGACCGCAGACAGATCCGCCCGTGCCCGCTCGATTCGCCCGCCCAGAATCCCCTGGATGGCCACGCGCATCTCCTCGACGCTGGCGAAGCGTCGAGCAGGGTCCGGCTCCAATGCACGCGTCACGATCTGCTGCAACCGCGGATCTGCCGGCGGTGGACCTGGCGGTCCGCTCTCGATGGCTTTGCGCAGATCGGCCGCGCGATCGCTCAAAAAGACGCGCGTGCCGCCCAGAAGCTCGTGCAGCACGACGCCGAGCGAAAAAACATCCGCCCTTGCGTCGACGCCTTCGGCACGCCAGACCTCGGGCGCGAGGTACGCGAGCGTCGGAGTCAGCGCGTCGTCATCGGCCCAGCCCGGCCGCATCAGCGCCGCGAGCAGTCCGACATCGACCAGCTTGACGTCCCCCTCGTAGGTGACCATCACCGACGGTGCCGTGAGCCCGAGGTGCAGTACGCCTCCTGGCAGCACGTTCGTCTTCGCGTGGGCATGCTCGAGGGCCGCCGCGATCTCGACCGCAATCGTCATTGCGGCGTCTGGTGCCAGCGCCTCGCCGCGCTGTTGCAGTAGATCGAGGAGCCGTCGCAGGTCGAGCCCGCGCACCAGGTCGACCACAATGTAGTAGTGCGCACCCTGCGCGTTTACCTCGTGAACACGCGAAATTCCCTCGTGCTCCAGGGCGGCAAACGCCGAGGCGGCGCGCACGAATCGGGCGACGAACGCCTCGTCCTCGCTGAGCTGCGGGAACAGGCGCTTGACCGCGAATTGCTTCTCGAAGCCGGCGACACCATAGATCTTCGCGCGATACGTCTCGCCGATGGGGCCGGTCCCCAACAGCTCGATGCAGTTGTAGCGCCCGAGGTAGAACGTGCGCTTTCCCGGGTCCATGGCTGTAAGAGCGTATCACGTCGAGGCGACGATTTGCTCACCGACGAGCGTTACGGCTATTCTGGAATCGTGCAGCTGCCCTCGGACGTCGAGCTTCTGCGTTCCCAGACACGCCGCCTGGTCGACCGTGACTTGCGCCCGCGAACGCTGGAGATCGAACGCGAACGCCGGATTCCCGATGAGCTCGTCGCGAAGCTACGGGAGCTCGGCTACTTCGGGCTGACGATTCCCGAACGCTACGGCGGACTCGGCCTGACGAGCCTCGCGCATCTCGTCGTCCAGGAGGAGCTCGGCCGCGCGCACGCGGCATTCAATATGCTCATCTCGGGCAACAACGGCATTGGCGTCATGGCGCTCGTCCTAGCTGGCACCGACGCGCAAAAAGAGCGGTGGCTGCCGCGGCTCGCCTCCGGCGAGTGGATCGCCGCCTTCGCGCTCACGGAGCCGAACGCTGGCTCCGACGCCCAAGCGATCGAGACCCGCGCCATCCGCCAGGGCGATCGGTTCATTCTAAACGGCACCAAGCACTACATTTCGCGCGGCGACATTGCCGACCTGGTGACGGTCTTCGCGGTCACCGATCCGACGTCGAAGTCCCGCGCCCGTGGAGGCATCACCGCCTTCGTCGTCGAAAAAGGGACCCCGGGTTTCCGCGTGGCGCGCATCCAAGATTCGATGGGATCGGACGTCGTCAAGCAGGCGGAGCTCGTCTTCGAAGACTGTGCGCTGTCGCTCGACAACGTCGTCGGCGAAATCGGCCAGGGGTTCACGACGGCAATGCGAACGCTCGACCTCGGCCGCATGTCGCTCGCGGCTCGGTGCCTCGGAACGATGGAGGAGCTCCTGTCGGTCTCCGTCGCCCACGCGCAGAACCGCGTGCAATTCGGTAAGCCGATCGCCGAGCAACAGGCAATTCAGCACATGTTGGCGGACACGGCGACTGACATTGCCATGCTGAGGCCGGCCTTATATGCAGCCGCAGGCCGCCGCGATGCCGGCGAAACCGTGACTCACGACGCGGCCATGCTTAAATTGTACGCATCGGAGGCGCTTGGACGCGCCGCCGATCGAGCGGTGCAGATCCACGGCGGGATGGGATTCATGCGGGATTGCGTGGTGGAGGGGATCTACCGCGAGGCACGCATGATGAGAATCGTCGAGGGCACCAGTGAGATTCAGCGGATGCTGATCGCGCGCGGGGTCCTGGAAGGACACCACAGCCGTTGAGATCGAAGAAAGAAGACGACGACTCGTACCTCGGCCGCTTCGCGCGGATGCTGAAGCGGCCCGGCGTTCGACTGCGGCGCATCGACGAAGCCGTACGCCATGATCTGTACGGTGCTCGCCACGCGCTGTCGTACGTCCGCCACCTTGCCCGCGGCAATCGCATCAAGCGCAAAGCGTTCTTCGATACCGTCGACGAATCTCGGCCGCCGGTCCTGCTGATTCACGGTTACCTCGGTACGCGCGGGTCGATGTACATCCTCGAACGGCGCCTGAACGACGACGGCTTATGCGTCTTCTCGTTCAACCTTGGCTCGCTGAACGTCCGCGACATTCGAACATCAGCCTTCCTCATCCACCGCAAAATCGAGTCGATCCTCGCCCAAACATCGGTCAAGAAGATCGACATCGTCGGCCATTCGATGGGCGGCTTGATCGGGCTCTACTACGCGAAGAAGCTCGGCGGCCACGAGCGCGTCCGCAAGCTCGTCATGATGGGAACGCCGCTTCGGGGGACGTGGTCGGCGTTGCTCGGTGTTGCGACGATGGGGCTCATCTCGTCAAGCGCATGGCAGCTTCTGCCCGGCAGCCGCTTCCTCAAGGAGCTGGCGGCGGGCTCCTTGCCTACCAACGTCCAGTACTTCACGATCGCCGCCGAGCGCGATTGGGTCTGTCCGGTCGCGTGTACGCCGCTCGACGGTGCGGAGTCGCTGACGGTCCCACTCGGCCATTCTTCGCTCGTCATGAGTGAAGAGGTGTACAGGCACGTCCTGTATGCGCTGAAGAAGTAATCTTCACCGCGCGTATCAGATTTGCGCATCGGCTCGCTCGTGGCATGGGCGTTGCTCACCTACGTCGTGAGATGAGCTACCGTCGCGAGAATAACGACCGTCGTTGTGCCTTCTGCGGCCGCCCGCGGCAGGAAGTCCGCAAGTTGGTCGCAGGGCCCAACGTGTACATCTGCGATCGCTGCGTGTCCGTTTGTCGGCAGCTCCTCGCCGACGAACGCCGTGCCCGTACCACCGCAGAGCCCGAGCCGACTGCGGCCCGGCCGTCGAAGCCCAAAGAGATCAAAGAACGCCTCGACGAGTGGGTGATTGGGCAGGAACGAGCGAAGCGCATGCTGTCTGTCGCGGTCTATAACCACCTGAAGCGCACTCAGCTCGCCTCGCAGATGACGGATGTCGAGCTCACGAAGGCAAACATCATCCTCATCGGCCCGCCGGGCACCGGAAAGACGCACCTTGCGCGAACGCTTGCACGCCTTCTCGACGTTCCGTTCACGATGGCGGACGCCACGCCGCTGACGCAGGCCGGTTACGTCGGCGAAGACGTCGAATCGGTGATCGCAAAGCTGCTCCGAGCGGCCGGCAACAACGTCGAGCGCGCGCAAAAGGGCATCATCTACCTCGACGAGATCGACAAGCTCGCCAAGCGGCCCGGACATGATCGCGATGTCTCCGGCGAAGGTGTTCAGCAAGGTCTGCTGAAGATCCTCGAGGGTAAGAAGGTGGTGGTCCGGATGGGCGCCGATAAGAACGGTATGGGCGGCGAGCCCGTCGAGATCGATACGTCGAATATCCTGTTCATCGGCGGCGGGGCGTTCGAGGGTCTCAGCCGTCGCATTCACGAGCGCAAGTTCGAGCGGCGCAGCGGCTTTCTCTCCCCCGTCGAGTCCCCGGACGAATCCGGGCCGTTGCACGACGTCGTTCCCGAGGACCTGTTTCGTTTTGGGCTATTGCCGGAATTCGTCGGCCGCTTTCCGGTCCGGGTCGCCCTGACACCGCTCGATGAATCGATGCTCGTGCGAATCCTGACCGAGCCGAAGGACGCCATCCTCAAGCAGTACCAGCGCCTCTTCGAGATGGACGGCGCCCGCCTGGAATGCACGCCTGACGGCTTGTATGCGCTCGCAGCGCAGGCGCTGACACGCAACGCCGGCGCCCGCGGCCTGCGCGCCGTCATGGAGGAGCTGCTGCTCGATACCATGTTCGACCTGCCGGCGAGCCGCGGCGCGACGTTTACCATCGACGCCGAATCGGTGTCGGGCGGCACGCTCAAGCGCAACGAAGCTCGCACGGCCGCCTAGAGAGCAACCGCTCGTCCTCCTGAATCGCGCTACCTCAGCACTTCCGTTCTAAGGTCGACGCACTGCGCCTATTAACGACTCAGAGTTACCACGCTGCCGCTGCAGCTTACGGTGAACGTCGATGACGCGCTGTCGACGGTCACGTCCTGGCCGGAGACGGGCGCACCGTCGCACGTGATGGCAGGCGCTGGGCTTGGAAAGAAGATGTCGTGCTGCGCGAGGACGCCGTCGCGTTTCTCGAAAGCGAGCGTGAACGTGTTCCCGTCCCAAGACATCGCTCGCGGCGTTCCGCCGATCGCTTTGGCGTAGGGTCGCGCGACGGCGGCGATCATGTCCGGCCGGTCGTACCACGTGCCGTCGGCGGCTCTCGAGAATAGCCCCCATTGTCCTTGCTCTTGTTCCTTCCACAGCCAGAATGCCGTCGACGCGAACACGCTGTCGGCCGCGTCGTACGCGTGCCCGATCCACTCGAGCGCGTGCGGCTGCTGCGGGCCGACGCCGAGCTCGCCGATCAGCAGCGGCGACCCCCAACCGTCGGCCTCGTCGCGCGCATTGCGTACCGACGTCGCGAGCGGCATTTCGTACGTGTCGCTGGTGAGCCGGGCGTCGTCGTTGAAGACCGCCGTATAGACATGCGGCGCGTAGATGCCGCCGCCAATGGGGAAGGGCTGGCTTGGGATGCTGGCGGAATCGACGAAGTTGCGCGTCGCCGGCGGCTCGAACGCAAACAGACGTTCGGAGTCGAAGTCGCGGATGGCGCGCGCGACCTTGGTGTGAAACGCGAGCAGCTCATCGTCCGTCGCCAGCGGCTCGTTGAAGATTTCGATGCCGACGATCGCGGGATCCCCGTGAAAGCGAATCACGAGCTGCTGCACCATGTCGGCGAATTGCTCCTGTAGCATTCCGGCGTCGTCGGTGAAGAAGCTGCTGAAGGCGTGCAGGACTTGCGTCGACGTGCGACGCGCTCCGAGATCGGTAAGCGGTCCGCTCAGAAGCGTCTCGGGCGCCGGCGTGATCGCCCACAGCGGAGCGCCGTCTTCGCCGATCTCTTTGGACCAAGCGTCCTGGTGCACATCCAGGAGCACGTACACGCCGTGGCTGCGGCACGACGCGACGACGCGCGTGAGCGTGTCGAGGAACGTCGGCGACCAGACGCCGGGCTGCGGCTCGAACGCGCTCCACGAAACCGGCAGTCGCAGGAGATTGAAGCCGAGCGACGCCATCTTCGCGACGTCCTCGTCGGGCAAGTCGGGAATCGTCTCCAGCGGCGCACGTCCGTCGTCGAACGTGACATCGAACAGGCCGGCGACGCGTGCGTTGATGCCGCGCAGAATGACGACGCGACCGTCCGGCGCGACGAGCTGACCCTTGGCGATGTCGAGCGGCGCATACCGCGGCGCCGAAGACGAACAGCCGATGAGCGCGGCGACGAACAACATCAGCGCGATCTTCATGCGGCGCAGAATAGACCAAACGAACAGACCGCACGAATTCCAGGCGCGCGCGACCACGCGTGCCCACGCGGCGACGACGCTTAGTGGCGAACGGTGACGTAATCTTTTTGGATCAACGTCAACAAGGTCTGCGCAGTCTCGAGATCCGTCCGCGGGCTGCGGTCCAGCACCGCCTGGAACTGGCCGTAGTTGATCACCAGCTGCAGCGTGTCCAGCTCCGCCGGCTGCAGCTCCTTGAGCGCCGGTTGCAGCGGATTCGGTAGTCCGAGCGGATCTTCGCGCGCGGGGAGGTCGGGCAGGATCCGGTTGTACTCGTCGAGCTGGCGCATCCCTTCCATCAGCAGCGCCTCCGTCGATTCCTGGATCTCCTCCAAGACCGACTTCTCGTCGGGCGGCTCCAGCTCGAACGTTCCCGTCGTCCACGTCAGCATGCGGAACGCCGCCTTGCGCGGGGACAGGTCGTACGAGTCGTCGATCGTCGAGTAGTAGATCTGCCCCTTGCGCAGGTAGATCCTTCCGTGGCCGCCTTCGCCGCGGACCGACAGGACGCCGCTCTTGCGGCTCGTCGACAGCAGCTGCAGGAGGTCCGGCAGCGGAATCTCGTCGATCGAGCCCGACATCGGCTTGTTTGCGCCGGAGACGTTTCGCCTTTGGCCGGTCGCTTCCAGCCGCTGGCGCGCTTCGCCCTCCGTCACCACCTGCGACGAGTCCACTGCGACCAGCTTGATGATCGACGTCCCGATCAGGATTCGGTCGCCCTCTTTGAGGCGCACCTTCTTGATCTTTTCGCCGTTGACGAACGTGCCGTTCGTCGACCCGAGGTCCTGAATCACGATCTGATCGCCCGTCGTCGTGATCTTGGCGTGCTTGCGCGACACCATGTCCTCGACCAGCACCATGTCGAGCTCGCTCGACCGGCCCACGATGATCTCGCGATCCATCCGGAGTGGGAATTCTCCCCCTTGGTACTTTCCCGAGATGAATCTCAGAGCGTAGGCGGGGGTTGGCACTGGGCGAGGCTCCGCGGCTTAGCGTTTGATGATACTGACGAGAGGGGTCGAAGTCAAAATCGTCTCGCGGGGTTTCCTCGGTTTTGGCGTCGGCCTTCGCGGTCGTGTTAGCGTCGCTGTCATGGCCGCGTTGCGCGTCGCCGCCACCAAGCTCGGGACGCTCTACGGCGGTGATGCGATCGAGTGGCTCGATGGCCTCGACGCCGAAAGCGTCGACCTCGTGTTCGCCGATCCGCCGTACAACCTCGGGCGCGAGCGCTGGGACGCGCTCGGTTCGCCGGCCGAGTACCTCGCCTGGAGCGGGCGCTGGATCGTCGCCGCCGCTCGCGTCCTCAAGCGGGACGGCTCGCTGTACATCTGCGGATTTTCCGAGGTGCTCGCCGACATCAAGGCCGTCGCCGCGCCGCACTTCGCCGGCTGCCGCTGGCTCGTCTGGTACTACCGTAACAAGGCGAACCTGGGACGCGACTGGGGTCGCTCCCACGAGAGCATCCTGCACCTGCGTCGTCCCGACTTCGCCCTCGACGTCGACGCCGCGCGCGTTCCCTACAACGCTCATACGCTGCGGTATCCGTCCCATCCGCAGGCCGAGAGCTCCCGCTACGGCGGCAAGCCGTACGTGTGGCAGCCGAACCCGCTCGGCGCCAAGCCGCGCGACGTGTTCGAGGTGCCCACGTTGACCAACGGCATGCATGAAAAAACGGCGCACCCGACGCAGAAGCCGCTCGAGCTCGTTCGCCGTCTCGTCGCTGCCGGCAGCCGCAGCGATGGTCTCGTCGTCGATCCGTTCGGCGGGTCCGGCACCACCTTCGTCGCCTGCGAGGCCCTCGGGCGCCGCTGGCTGGGCTGTGAGATCGACCCCGGTTTTCAGCGGCTGATCGCCGACCGGCTGGCAGCCCCCGTCGATGCCGTCGTCTCCGACGGAGCCGAGGCGCGCCGACGCGCCCAGCGGCGTAAGCTTCGTTGACGGCTCGGCGTCGGTGCCGGTATAAGCGAAGGCCGCATGGCCCCTGAAGAGATCTGTCGCAGGCTCGGTGAGCAGAAGACGAAAAGCATCTTTCTGGAGCTCACGGCCGAGGCGATGAAAAAGGTGCTGCGCGAGGCGAAGATTCCCACCAACCGCCTCGCCAGCCACACGTCCACCCGCAAGCGGAACGACGACTGGGCCAACCGGGTCTGGCGCTCCGTCGCCGACAAGCCGTCCGCGACTACCGCTGCCACCCTGCTGTTCGAGTGGCTGACCCGCACCCGCCGGCCGATGCTCGGGTCGTTTCTCAGCGCCATCGACGTCCCGCACGAGGACGGGCTCACCGACGCGGACTTCATGCAGACGTCGGCGCCGGAGAAGCTGCTTGAGGCCGGCAAGAAGCTGTTCGAGAAGCACGACAAGGCTGAAGTCGCCGCCTACCTGTTGTTCCTCGACGCTTCGAACAAGAGCGAGATCTTTGCCCCGCTCGAGCTCGAGAAGTATCTGACGACACCGGCTGCCGCCTGATTCTTCGCGCTTCTGTTGCACTGGCGCATCGCTCCGCTCAGAATATGGGGTGGTGACTCGTACACTTGGCTTTGCCGTCGCCTGTGCGGTGGCCATCGGATCGACAACGCCCGCATGGGCGGTGGTGAAAAAGGCCAAGGCGCGTGCGCCGATGGCGCGCAACGCACGGCAAGCGCGCCTTCTGCCGACGAAGAAGCCGCCGGCGGCGGCGCCGATCAGGCGCGACACGACGACGGCGCCGCGCGAGGTCGCCGATCCGAATGATCCGCGTGAGCAGCGCATCGCCAAGCTACGCGACCGCCTGATGGCGGTCCTCCACGACGCTCCGCTCAGTCGCACCAAGGTCGGCGTCGAGGTCATGCAAGCCTCGAACGGCGACGTGCTCTTCGCGCACAACGCCGCCGTGCAGTTCAATCCGGCGTCGAACACCAAGATGCTCACGACCGCTGCCGCGATGTCGTATCTCGGCGCGGACTATCGCTATCACACGGTGCTCTACGGGCCGGAGCCAGACGCCGATGGCGTCGTGCACGGCGACGTCGTCCTGCGTGGCAGCGGCGACCCGTCGCTGACGACGACCGACGTCGCCGAGATCGCGCGCGCATTGTCGGCGCGCGGGGTCCATCGGATCGAGGGCGACCTGTTCGCCGATCCGCGGTTTCACGCGCGCGGCCACAAGCCGGACGATCCCGGCGACGGCGAGGGCGCTCTCATCCTCAATCGCAATACCTACGGCGTACGCGTGCGTCCCGGCGACGTCGGCCATCCGGCGATCGTCAGCGTCGAGCCGAAGGTCGAGCTGTTCGGCATCGAGAACCAGACCACCACGGTGCATGCGAAGAAATCGCGCTTGCGCATCGATTCGTATCGCAAAGACGATCGACTCATCATCACCGTCCGCGGACGCATCGCCGACAATCGCGACGACTACGTCGATCTGCGCCGACTCGCCGATGGCTCGCTGCTCGCCGCGTCGGTATTGCGCTCGGCGTTCGGCGATTTCGGCATCGAAATTACAGGCAAGGTGCGCGCGGGCACCGTCGCCGCGAGCACGATGCTCGCCGAGCACGTGTCGGCTCCTCTCAGCGACGTCTGCCGCATCTCCAACAAGCCCTCGAACAACTTCGTCGCCGAGGCCATCTACAAGACGCTCGGCGGCGAGCTGTACGGTGCACCGGGAACGCTCGCCAAGGGCACGCATGCGATCATGGAGTACCTGACGAGCGCGGGCATCAAACCCGGCGCGTATCGCATCGTCAACGGATCGGGGCTGACGCACGAGAACCGCATCACGCCGCAGGATTTGTCGTCGCTGCTGCGCAAGATCTATTACGACTTGTCGGTCGCGCCCGAGTTCATGTCGTCGCTGGCGATCGCCGGCATCGACGGCACGATTCGAAATCGCTTCATGGGCACCGACGCGGTCGGGCTCGTGCGCGCCAAGACGGGGACGCTCAATGGCGTCTCCGCATTGTCGGGCTACGTCGGCGACAAGGACGACGTCCTCATCTTCTCGATCTTCGTCGAGGGCTTCCGCCATCGTCGCACCAACGAAGTGCGACACGCGCAGGTGCGCATGGTCGAGGCGATGCTCGCATTCTTGCGCAGCGACCAAGCTTCGCCGAACGCGGGCGAGCGCAACGGCGAGGTTCCCGCCACGCCCGACGACTCCGAAGCCGACGGCGATCCCGAAGCTGCCGGCCCCTGACATCATCGCGGCTCCCTGCGATCGATCACGCGTTCGGCGCGCGCGCGCTCGATCATGAGCGCGTCGAACTGCTGCGCATCGACCAGTCCTTCGTCGAGCGCGTCGTAGAGCAGCGGTCCGAGCCGTCGCACGGTCGCTTTCGTCGACGGTGAAGCGCCGCGCAGAAGATCATCGGGCTTGGGGATCCACGCCGCGTGCTCGCGAATCGCCTCAGCCAGATCGGGCCGATCGGTCTGCAGGTCCTCGCAGAGAAGATCGACATTTCGATGGATCTCGAGAAGTAGATGGAGCAGCGGATCGTTTTTCATGTCGCGCGGTCATTGCCAGCGGCATGCCGAGTCAGGCGCATGCATTTTCGCGATCTTGTGCGCAGCGACGGGCGAGGTCAGCCGACACTGGCAACCGGTATCCGGATCTCTGTCCGGCTGCCGGACAGTTGGCAGGGTCGTCGTGCCGTTCGCCGTCACGATCGAACGCGCGGCGTAGTCGCGTTACTCGCCGTCGAGGTTGCTCGGTGTCAACGCAGTACTTGCTCGAACAAGCGCAGGATGAGCACCGCCAGGATCACGAAAGCCGCAAACCAGTGGTATCCAACGTGCCGCCGCCAGAGGAGCGGAGCCAGCACCGCGATGATCGCTAGCCGTTCCATCATCGCTACCGAAAGCCGGAACCTGTGGTTGACGACGAGCGACTCCACCAGCGTAGCGACGATATACAGCAATACGAGCGCGAAGAAGTAACCGCTTTCATCGAGGTAGCTGGCGCGCATGTCGCGTCCGGCCGAGGTGCGTGCGTTTGGCAATGCCGCAGCGCAGATCATGTACAGCAACACGGGCAACGACAGGTCGACGAGGAAGGTGGCCGCGCTCGACGCCGACGTCGCGGACACGTAGCCCTGGTACATCCCCCACCAGTAATTGTTGACGAGCAATATCGCGAGGAATGCCCACGCAAGCGACAGCCCATCCCACCGCACCTCCCGACGCACGCACATCAGGCGGTTGAAGTTGCCCAGCAACTCGGTCAGCCCCAGGCCGACGATGACGGAGATCAGCGCGATCGAGTGTTCCCGGAGCCCCATGATTGGCGAGCGTACCCCGACTGTCCTCGCAGTGGCGGGCCGTTCAGGCTGACGATCCAGAGGGCGGCGTGCGAACCGCGCACGGGTTGGGCACGTTTCTATGTCGGCGGCTTCGATCAGTTCAGCGATGGGCGAACCGGCTGATCGAAGCATCGGAGCGGTAAGCGCCCCGCCGTCACCATTGCCGCAACTGATTGGCTCGCAGCGTGTCGGCTATTTCGAGACCGGATCATCCGTCGCAGCCGCGAGGCGCAAGAGACGCTGCCGCTCGTGTCGGAGACTGTCGAGCTCGGCGCGAATGTGATCTGCAACTAGCTATCACTGTAGCGCGCGCAACGCCGCGAAGAGAACCGACATCAGAATCACGATCGCACCCGTCGCGATCACCAGTCGATCGGCAAGGATTCGGCGCATCGGTTCCTCCGTCATACGAAGTCGTAGCGCTCCGAATGGTATTTCGATATCGGTACTCGCAATTCTGCGAGCGTTGATTCGACTGCGTCCATCATCACGCCCGGGCCGCAGATGAAGTACTCATGATCGGCGTACGGGGCCGGCAGGTGTCGCTTGAGGCACTCGGCGTCGATGAATCCGCGCTCACCCGTCCAGGCATCGGAAGGATCGGCCAGGACATGAACGACCTTGAGGTCGAGCCGCCCTTGGAGCGCCTCGAGCTCCTCGCGGAATGTGATCTCCTCCCAACTCTTGCTGCCGTATAGGAGGATCACGGGTCGCTTGTCGCCCTGGTCGGCAAGCGTCGAAATCATGCTCATCATCGGCGTGATGCCGACGCCGCCGGCGATGAGCACGTGCATGTCCGCCGGATTGCCGACGGTGAACGCGCCGTACGGACCATCGATGTAGACGCGCCGACCGACCGGAATCTTGTCGATTTGGCTCGTGAAGTCGCCGAGCTTCCTGATCGACATCGCGACGCGGCCGTCAGCGGCCGTCGCGCTCGAAGAAAACGAAAATGGGTTAGCGGTGATTTTGAACGGGCTCCCCAAGACAGTCAGCCAGCCGAATTGCCCCGGGCGGAATTTGAAACCGCGATGGCCGTCGGGCTCCATGACCAAGGTCCACGTATTGCCGCGCTCCTTCCGTACCTCGGCGATGCGGTACGGTCGCCGCAAGACGAAGAGCGGTTTGATGATGCGAACGTAGGCGAGGAGCCCGATCCAAAAGACCGTGAGCGCGATCCACAGCGTCCGCTTCCACGGATCGCGGAAATAGAAGCTCCATCCAACCATGTGGAGGATTCCCGCGGCGACCGCGACGATCGCGAGCAATACGTGGGTCAGGTGCCATGTCTCATAGCTGAGCTTCAGCTTCGTGCGCCACAACCCCATCACGACCAACGCGATCAGCGAATAGGTAGAGAGCGCGGCAAAACGCGCGCGCCAAGGAGCCGTGATCGAATTCAGCAGCGCGAGCAATTCCGGCCGGATGATGAACAAGATGATCGGATGCGCGATGACGAGAGCCACTGCGATGAGCGAGATCTGTCGGTGGAAATGGTAGATGACGTCCTCGCCCCATGGCTCGGTGACATGCCTGAATCGCGCCGTCAGACCGAACTGCAGCCCCATCATCGCCAGCCCGGCATATCCGATGGCGACGGAGAATTCCGTCCAAAAGCCGCGTGTCGGTGGATGCGAGCCGAGGAGCAGCGCAAAGAGCGGCGCGAGAATGAACAATAGATAGATGACGAGCCAGACGAAGCCCCGAAGCGTGTAGACCGTCGACTTGCTGCGCCCGACGGTGCTGTCAGAACGCTGCCAAACGGCTGAAACGACAGTGAAGAGCATCGCCGCCTCCCGGAATCCGTTCGCCCGCGTGCGTATTCGGACTTAGTGAATCACCGCGGCCGGCAGCGTCACGCCCTGCTTGGTTCGCGCTTCGTCGATGATGTACGCGCTGTTGATGAGACCGATGTGCGAGAACGCCTGCGGAAAATTGCCGAGCTGGCGATGCAGCGTCGGGTGATATTCCTCGGCCAAAAGGCCGAGCGGAGTCGTCAACGAGACGAGTCGATCGAGCAGCGCTTCTGCGTCGTCGAGCCGCCCCGACATCGCGTAATTGTCGACGAGCCAGAAGCTGCAGATGAGGAAGGTCGCCTCGTGTCCCGCGAGCCCGTCGACGCCGGTCTCCGTGGAATAGCGAAGGACCAAGCCTTCCCACGTCAGATCCTTTTCGATCGCAGCGACGGTGGACACCATGCGCCGATCGTCGGCTGGCAAGAAGCCCATGTGCGGGATCAAGAGCACGCTCGCGTCGAGCGCGTCCGAGCCATAGGACTGCGTGAACGCGCCGATCCGCTCATTGAATCCGCGGGCGAGGATGTCGTCGTGAATCTCTTCGCGCAGCGCGCGCCAACGCGGCATTCGCTTTTCGATGGGGTGATTGGCGCCGACGCCGAACTCTTCGAAGATGCGAATCGCGCGATCGACGGCGACCCACGCCAATAGCTTCGAATGCGTGAAATGGAGCTGCGTCTCGCCGCGGATCTCCCAGATGCCTTCATCCGGTCGCTGCCAATTGCGTTCGACGAAGTCTACGAGCGTCAGCACGAGGTCCGCCGCGCCCGGATACGACGGTAGCCCTTTGACGCGAGCGTCGTAGAACGCGTTGATGACCTCACCGTATGCGTCGAGCTGGAATTGATCGTAAGCGCCATTCCCGATCCGAACCGGTCGCGATTCCTCGTAGCCGGGTAGCCACGGCAGCTCCACCTCGGTAAGTCGGTGCTCACCGGCGACGCCGTACATGATCTGGAGCTGCGTCGGAGAGCCGGCAGACGCCCGCATCAGCCAATTGCGCCACGCTTCGGCCTCCTCCAGGTACCCGGCTCGAAGCAACGCATCGAGCGTCAGCGTCGAGTCGCGCATCCAGCAGAAGCGATAATCCCAATTGCGTACACCGCGAAGCTCTTCCGGAAGCGAGGTCGTCGGAGCCGCGACGATGCCGCCGGTCGACCCCTGCGTGAGGACCTTCAGCGTGAGCAACGATCGAATGACGGCATCGCGCCAGCGACCCTGATACTGGCAGCGACCCACCCACTGTCGCCAGAATGCTTGCGTCGTCTGCAGCGCCTTCTCCGCATCGATGGTCCGCACCTCGAACGGCTCGTGAGACGGGAAGTACTCGAGCGAGAACGCCATGCGCTGACCGGCGCGCACCGTGAAATTGGTTTCCAAGCGCCCGTTTTGCAAGTCGGCCTCGAATGCCACCGGGCTGTCGAACGCCAACGCATCCGGACCCGAGGTCAACGTCGCGTGGGTGCCGTTCCCTTGAATCCACGGCAGCAGCTTGCCGTAGGCGAAGCGCACGCTCAGGTCGCTGTGCATCTGAACCTCGCCCTCGAGGCCGACGACGATGCGGATGATGTCGTGCTGTGTCCCCGGCGGCATGAAGTCGATGAGCCGCACCCGTCCATCGTCGCACGTGATGTCCGTCTCGAGGATGACGGTCTCGGGTTGGTAGTGCTGATCGACGTGGTGCACCTTCGACGCGGGCCGCAGCAGCCAATAGCCGTGCTGGTTATTTCCGAGCAGCTGAGCGAAACACGCATCGGAGTCGATGCGCGGTAAGCACAACCAGTCAATCGAACCGCTGCGCGAGACGAGCGCGATCGTCGATGCGTCGCCGATGATGCCGTAGTGTTCGAGTGGGGAGCTCATGCGGCCGAATCTGGAGGTCGGTGCGCGGCAATGCAATGACCGGCGAACAGGATACGTGTCGAGCACGAGGGCCCTCGCGGGCCATCCGAATCACGTCAGTCCGTCGCCGATGTCGATCGTCCCTCTGCCGAAGGCATCGGCGCGACCCCATCGGCCGGGGATTCCGAGAAGCTCGATGCGCTCGATGCTCTTCGGAATCGTCGGCGCGACCAGGAGACTGCCGCCGATCGGCCGCAATCCTAAGAGGATCCGCAGTAGCAGAAACGGAGTGCCGGTCGCCCACGCTTGCGGCGAGCAGGCCGTCGGGTACTCGACCGGGTAATTGGTATGCCGGTGGTGGAATCCGGCGAACGCCTCCGGAAGGCGGCCATTGAAAAAGACCGCCGCTTCGAGGATCCCGCGCGCGATTCGCACCGCGGCTTCGTGATAGCCGTACTGATGCAAACCCTGAGCGGCGATCGCGCTGTCGTGCGGCCACACGGTCCCGACGTGGTAGCCGATCGGGTTGTACGCAGCATCGCCTTTGGCCATCGTGCGAACACCCCACCCGGAGAACAAGCGCTCGCCGACGAGATGATCCGCGACTGCCCTGGCCTTGTCTTCATCGACGATGCCGCTCCACAGGAGGTGCCCGATGTTCGACGTCAGCGAGTCGACCTGGCGCTTGTTCCCGTCGAGCGCGAGCGCGAAGTATCCGCGATCGGCGATCCAGAAGTCTTCGTTGAACCGGCGGCGCAGCTCGGCTGCCTCACGCTCGAGGCGCTCGGCAAGCGCGGGATCATTCCAGATCTCACGCGCCAGACGCGCCGTCCGCTTCTTTGCGTCGTAGACGTAGCCCTGGATCTCGCAAAGCGCTCGCGGCGCCGATGCGAACCTGCCATCGGCGAAACGAATCGCATCCGACGAGTCCTTCCAGCACTGGTTCTCGAGGCCGGTCTCCGTGTTGCGGCGCTCGTATTCGACGTACCCGTCGCCGTCGCGATCGCCATATCGATCAATCCATTCGAGCGCGTACCGCGCGACGGGCTCGAGCTCGCGGACCAGCGCCGCGTCGCCGCTCCATCGCTCGTACTCGTCGAGCAGCACGAGATAGAGCGGCGTCGAGTCGGCGGCGCCGTAGTAGGGCGAGTGTGGCCGCTCTTCGAACGCGGTCATCTCGCCGAGCCGCAGCTCGTGCAGGATCTTGCCCGGCTCCTCTTCGCGGAAATCGTCTACTTGCGCGCCCTGCAGCAGCGCCAGCGTGAGCAGCGTCGTCTTCGCCAGGTCCGGCGCGAATGGGAGCGCTTGCAAGCTCGTCAGCACGCTGTCGCGGCCGAACACCGCCATGAACCACGGCAGCCCAGCGGCGGGGAGCGCGCCCGGAACCACCACCGGCGTGAAGCGCAGCGCCGCGAGGTCGATGAGACAGCGACGGTAGATTCGCGGCAGCTCGGCCCACGAGCTGGCCAGCTGCGGAGCATCGGCGAGCCATCGTTCCAGCTCTTTGCCCAAGGCCGGCTTTCCGTCGGCGTCGTGACTGTGGGCCGGCCCGGCCGGGCGTCGCCGCGCACCCTCGGCGAGGACGCGGAGCTCCGTGCTCCACGAAGCGTGCGACGGAATGCGCACGTGGAAGCTGATGCCGTTTTCGTCGAAGCGCGCTTCGGCGGCGCTGGCCGAGATGGCGGTCTCGCGCACATAGGTGGCGCGGCGGTAGCCGAGCACGAGCCGGTCGGCCTCGACACGGCGGTAGCGCTCGCCCTTTTTCGCCAGCGCGTCTTTAACCTCGAATAGATCGGCGAAGTCCGAGCCGGCTTCGATTCGAACGTCGAGCTCGACGGCATCTGCGCCGCTGTTCTCGATCGTGAGCTCCTCGCGGAAACCGTCAGCGACCTCGCGCCGGCGCAGCACCGTCATCGTCGAGTTCGCATAGACCGTGCTGCTCGTCGGCGTCAGGAAGAACTGCGCCGAGAAATAGCTCAGATCATCGACGGAGAGGATTCCCGGACACTGGCCGTTTATCGTCAGAATCCATCGCGACAGGAATCGCGTGTCGTCGCGAAACAGGCCGTGCGGCTCTGTCGGTGACGCGTCTACGTTGCCGCAGCGGTCGCTGACGACGAACGTATCTCCCTCGAGGATCGAGACGTTGTCGCTCATGGTTGCACCTGCTCTCCGTTCTTCGACTCGGGCGCGGCGCGCCGGACGCCGTGGAATTTCAGCGCCAGCGACAAGCGGCCCTCGGCGCGGATGCGTCCCTGAAGGAGCGCCGTCACGAAGTTCTGCCGCCCTTCGATGAGGTCGACGAACGCCTGCTCGTCGCAACGGAGCACGAGGTCGGCGTCGCCGCCGCCGTCTAGAATTTCGTAATGGCCTTGGTCTATGCGCATGCGCCAGCTGCTCCCGTCGGCGACGTCGAAGCGCAGCGTTCCTCTCGTGCTCGACAGCCGCGCGTCGTACCCCGATCGAGCGACAGCCGCCATTACGTCCGTTGTTGGGGGTCTCATGTCGCGTCGGAGCGTGCATCGGTCGTACCGAGCCGCCACGGCAAGCGTGCGCTCTCGCCTAGAGCCGATATCCCGCGCGACGCGTAGCTGGATTCCGCAACGTGGTGTTTCGCATCCGTCGCGCTACCTGAACGCAACGGAGTGAAGCAAATGGCGCGTCCTTCGCGAGACCAGTCGATCGCTGCGCTTCGCACGCTCGGTGTCGTTGCCGTCGTACGGCTCGACGATGCCGCGCAGCTCCGGCGTGTCGTCGACGCCCTCGCCGCAGGTGAGGTGCGCGCCATCGAGGTGACGGTGACGATGCCGGGCGCGCTCGACGCGCTGGCGGCGCTGAGCGCGGCCAACGGCGATCAGCTCGTCGTCGGCGCGGGTAGCGTGCTCGACGCAGAGACGGCGCGATTGGCGATCCTCGCCGGCGCGCGGTTCATCGTCGCGCCGGCGTTCAATCGATCCGTGGTCGAGACGTGTCACCGCTACGACGTCGTCGCCATCCCTGGGGCGTACACGCCAACCGAGATCCTGACGGCGTGGGAAGCGGGCGCCGATCTCATCAAGCTCTTCCCGGCCAGCGCGCTCGGGCCTAACTACCTGAAGGAGCTGCACGGACCGCTGCCGCAGCTGCGCCTCGTGCCGACGGGCGGATTGACCGCCGAGAGCGCTGGCGCGTTCATTGCGGCCGGTGCCTTCGCCGTCGGCGTCGGCGGTGCGCTCGTGCCTCGCGAGCTGGTGGCGCGTGGCGAATTCGGACGCCTGACCGAGTCCGCGCGGCGGTTGACCGCGGCGGTCCGCGCGGCCAGGGTGCGGGCGCAATGATGCGCAAGAAGGTCGTCACCTTCGGCGAGCTGCTGTTGCGGCTGAGCCCGCCCGGACACGAACGGCTGTTGCAATCGCCGACGTTGAACGCCACGTTCGGCGGAGGCGAAGCGAACGTCGCGGTCAGCCTGGCGCGCTTCGGTCTGCAGAGCCAATTCGTGACGCGGCTGCCGGCCAACGCCATCGGCGATGCCGCGGTTCGCACACTTCGCGGGGAAGGCGTCGACGTCGAGGCTGTCGGACGTGGCGGCGAGCGCATCGGAATCTACTTCGCGGAGACCGGTGCCAGCCAGCGCGCGTCCGTCGTGATCTACGATCGCGCGCACTCGGCGGTGTGCGAGCTCGACGCGCGCGCGGTGCCATGGCGCGAAATCTTGCGCGGTAGTCAGTGGTTTCACACGACCGGCATCACCGCCGCGCTCGGTAGCTCTGCCGCGGAGTGCACGCGGGCTGCGCTGTCCGCCGCACGCGAAGCCGGCGCGCAGGTGAGCGTCGACCTCAATTATCGCCAGAAGCTGTGGTCGGAAGCGGAGGCGCAGCGGGTCATGCGGCCGCTCATGTCCTTCGTCGATGTTGTGATTGCGAACGAGGAGGATTTGCAGACCGTGCTCGGCGTCACGGTGGCGCACGCCGACGTGACCAAGGGTCGACTCGACGCCGACGCGTACGGCGACGCCGCGAAGAGCGTGGTCGCCCGCTACGGCGTCAAGCGCGTGGCCATCACGCTGCGCGAGAGCATCTCGGCGAGCGACAATGGTTGGACGGCGCTTCTGTACGACGCCGCGACCGAGACGCTGCATCGGGGACGACGCCACGTCGTGCGACTCGTCGACCGCATCGGCGGCGGCGACAGCTTTGCGGCCGGGTTGATCTACGCGCTGCTCGACGGGCGATCGCCCGAGGCCGCGCTTCGCTTCGCCGTCGCAGCGAGCGTGCTGAAACAAACGATCCCCGGCGATTTCAATCGCGTGTCGGTCGCGGAAGTGGAGCGGCTAGCCGCTGGGGACGAAAGCGGACGCGTCCAAAGATAGCCGGACCCGTGGCGCAAGAATCGCAGAGGGGGACAGCATGGAGAATACGAAAATTTCGGGCGTGCCGATTGCTGCGAGTCGCATCGGGCTCGGAACCTGGGCGATGGGCGGCGTTCAGTGGGGCGGGACCGACGACGATGAATCGGTGCGAACGATCCATGCAGCGCTCGATCTCGGGATCACGCTCATCGATACGGCGCCGGCATACGGTTTCGGACACTCCGAACAAGTCGTGGGACGCGCCATCGCCGAGCGTGGCAAGCGCGATCGCGTCGTCATCGCCACCAAGGTCGGGCTCGAGCGCCAGGGCGACGGTGTCATTCGCAATTCGACGCGAAAACAGATCTTCGAAGAGATCGAAGTGTCGCTGCGATGGCTGCGAACCGACTATATCGATCTGTATCAAGTCCATTGGCCCGATCTGGAGACGCCGTACGAAGAGACCGCCGCGGCGCTGCTGGACCTGCAACGCGCCGGCAAGATTCGCGCGATCGGCGTCTCCAATTACTCGATCGAAGCGCTGGAACGATTCGCGCGGGTCGCACCGCTCGCTTCGGTGCAGCCGCCGCTCAACTTGTTCGAGCGCGAGTCGGAGCGCGACATATTGCCGTGGTGCCGCAAAAGAGGCGTCGCCACTCTCACCTATGGCGCACTGTGCCGCGGGCTTTTGAGCGGCGCTATCGACGAGAAGACGAGCTTCGCGGGCGATGACCTGCGCAAAACCGACCCGAAGTTTCAACCGCCGCGCTTCGGACAATATCTGCAGGCGGTCGCGCTTCTCGAACGGTTTGCGCGCGAATTCTACGGCAAGGGCGTGCTCCCGCTCGCGGTGCGTTGGGTCCTCGACACGCCCGGCGTCTCGGTCGCGCTCTGGGGGGCGCGTCATCCCGGCGAGCTCGAGCCACTCGGCGACGTGCTCGGTTGGCACCTCGACGATGAGGCGCGCGCCTACATCGACGAAGTGGTTCGCCACACCGTGCGCGACCCGGTCGGTCCCGAATTCATGGCGCCGCCGGAGCACGCGCCCGGCCAATCCCCCGAGCAACCGCACGGCGGGGAAATGAAATGACACCGAGCAAACGCACGCTGCGCAGCCAGTCGTGGTGGAACGACAGCGCGAATCCCGACATGACCGCGCTCTACCTCGAGCGCTATCTCAATTACGGCCTCACACGAGACGAGCTGCAGTCCGGAAAACCGATCATCGGTATTGCGCAGACTGGAAGCGACCTCGTTCCGTGCAATCGCCACCATTTGGAGCTCGCGGTTCGCGTCAAGGACGGCATCCGCGACGCGGGCGGCATCCCGTTCGAGTTTCCGGTGCATCCTCTACAGGAGACCGGCAAGCGCCCGACCGCGGCGCTCGATCGCAACCTCGCCTACCTCGGTCTCGTCGAAGTGCTGTACGGCTATCCGCTCGACGGCGTCGTGCTCACCACTGGCTGCGACAAGACCGTACCCGCCTGCCTGTGCGCCGCCGCGACCGTGAATTTCCCCGCGATCGTGCTCTCCGGTGGACCGATGCTGAATGGCTACCTCGACGGCAAGCGGGCCGGCTCCGGCCTGGCAATTTGGAAGGCGCGACGCCTGCTCACCACCGGCGAGATCGACTACGAAGAATTCATGCGGCGCGCGGCCGATTCGGCGCCGAGTGCCGGGCATTGCAACACGATGGGGACGGCGCTCTCGATGAACTGCCTGGCGGAGGCGCTCGGAATGTCGCTGCCCGGCTGCGGCGCCATTCCCGCTCCCTATCGTGAGCGCGCGCAGATGGCCTACTTGACGGGCCGTCGCATCGTCGCGATGGTCGACGAAGATCTCACGCCGAAGAAGATCATGAGCAAACGCGCGTTCGAGAACGCCATCGTCGTCTCGTCGGCGATCGCGGCATCGAGCAACGCGCCCATCCACATCAACGCCATCGCGCGGCACGTCGGCGTAGAGGTGACCAATCAGGATTGGCAGCGCGTCGGACGCAACATCTCGATCATCGTGAACTGTCAGCCCGCCGGCGAATATCTCGGCGAGGACTTTTTTCGCGCCGGTGGCATTCCAGCCGTGATGCAGGTGCTGCTCGCGGCGGGCAAATTGCACGGCGACGTCCCGACCGTCTCGGGACGCACCGTCGCAGAGAACGTCCGCGACTCGGCGCCGACCGACGGCAAAGTGATCCTCCCGTACGACAAGCCGCTGATGGCCAATGCCGGCTCGATCGTCATGGGCGGCAATCTGTTTCGCTCGGCGTTCATGAAGACGTCGGTCATAAGCCCGGGATTTCGCGAGCGCTATCTCTCC
>Ga0070679_100001264_pt1 | contig 22307 bp, 28 predicted proteins | sample KBSC63BmetaG_FD_65652 | JGI IMG/M metagenome (GOLD analysis project Ga0070679, IMG submission 65652) | Corn rhizosphere microbial communities from Kellogg Biological Station, Michigan, USA - KBS C6-3B metaG | ecosystem: Host-associated > Plants > Roots > Rhizosphere | place: USA: Michigan... | reverse complement strand
GTTTCCGGCATGAGCATCCGCGAGCTAGAGAGAGCTAAAAATCTCAACAAAATCGCAATAACAGATGTAGATATTGGTGGTATCAACAATGCCCTTAAAGTAAAGCCTGATTTAAAAGCAATATTTTTATTGCCTCCCAGTTTTGATGAGTGGCAAAACCGCTTAACCGGGCGCGGTAGGATGACCGAGCACGAAATAAGAAACCGTTTAAGGACAGCAGAAACAATATTTAACACTGGGCTGCATAATGCCAATCAGTACAATTTTGTGATTGCAGAAGATGTCAAACACTCGGCGGCTGTAATTGATGGTATCGTGCATGGAAAAATGAACCCTTATCAGGGTAGGGCTGCAGGATTGATACACGAACTTCAAGGCAGGCTGCAGCAAAAACTCGCCTCCAACCCAGTTTAGGAAAATGAGACAAAACTATGGTTTTTTCTCATCACGCGGGGAAAATGGAATACATTTTCTCCGGTTTCTCTTTTTCCTTAGCAACCATTTTTTATTACGCTGGCACTCTTGACTTGTGACTGCCAATTTGTGGTAAAATAAAAGCACTTAGCAATAAGGATAGACGAGTGCTAATAATTTAACAGAAAGGGAAAAGAGCAGCCCGAGATGCGAATTTATTTCGCACCCGGCGTGATGAGAAAAACCGTAGGTTTGTCTCATGAGGCGAAGCCGCAGTTGAGTGCTAACATGACCGAAAGACAAGAACGAATCCTACAAGCAATTATCGAACAGTACGCAGAGGTAGCAAGCCCTGTGGGTAGTAGTTTGCTAGCCAAAGTTTTTGATGTTTCTAGTGCTACAGTACGCGCCGAAATGGCCGAGCTTGAGCGTGCTGGTTATATAAAGCAGCCGCACACTAGCGCCGGACGTATCCCCACAGATAAAGGCTACCGTTATTACGTAAATCAACTTACAGATTCCGAGCAAAATATTTTACCCGCAGAACGTCGCGGGGAGCGTGCTTTGGCAGCTCGTGTTAGCAACACAAGCGTTCCGGAACATGCAATCCGCAGCGCCGTAGATACCCTAGTTGAAGTTACTCATAACTTAGGTTTGGCCACGATTGGCGACCAGCTTTATATGAGCGGACTTTCCAACCTGTTTGGTCAACCGGAGTTTATGCACCCCGGACAAGTCCAAGAGGTAGCTAGACTTTTAGATAATTTGCAACCATGGCTTTACGAAGCAGCTCCTAATAAGCCGTTAAATGTTTATATTGGCCGCGAAAACCCGATTGGCCGCGGCGCAGGCTGCAGTTTAATAATCAGCCGCTTCCGCGGTCCTTTCTCTGACCGCAGCTATGTTGGAGTACTCGGTCCAACCCGCCAGAGTTACCGTGAAGTTATGAACTTAGTGGGCCGTGCCGGCCAGGCATTAGAGGAGGCTTTATATGCTGAGTGATATCATGGATTTTTGCAATACTTTTATTCAGGTCGTCACACAGTTTTTAATAGATGCTTGGGAGCTTATAAGGAGAAAAAAGTAATATGAGTAAAGACAAGACGCAAAAAAACCGAACTAGCAATGATAAACCAGACGACCACATCGTTGAAGATTTAAAGCGAGAGGTCCAAGAACTGACCGAGGCTTTGCAGCGTGAGCGGGCGGATTCTACAAATTTACGCCGCCGTACAGAAGAAGAAAAGTCTAAATTGGGTGATTTTTACAAGGCCAATGTAGTGCGTGCGCTTTTGCCAGCGCTTGATACTTTGGAAAAAGCATTAAAACACGTGCCAAAAGACCTAAAAGACCACGATTACGTAAAAGGCGTGGAAAGTGTGGTAAAACAATTCGATAAAGTTTTAACAGAGCTTGGAGTTGAGCGCATTAAAACCGTTGGCGAAGAATTCGATCCGCGTTACCACGAAGCAGTAAGCATGGAAGACGGCGATGGCGACGTTGAAATTGTGTGCGAAGAACTGCAGCCAGGATATAAGATCGGTGACGAAATCGTCCGCCACGCCTTCGTGAAAGTAAAAATGGAAAAGGAGAAAAAATAATGGGGGAGCTACATGATTTAGGAGAAGCGAGAGTAGAACGATTTCGTAACATGCCTCCTGCCGAGAGACAGCGATTTTTAGATCATGAGTTTTTAGCCAGCCAAATTGTGCTCCGCGAATACAATGTGGCTTCCGGTATATGGACTCAAGAACAAGCAGACGAATGGGGAAAAGAGCATGATGAGAAGATAGCTGCTATGTCATCTCAGGATAGGGAGGCAATACTTGGAAGAGTTGAACAAATAAGGGCCTATGATCAAAGGCAAAGAGAGCTTTTAGAAAATCATAATCAAGAAACGGAGGAATAACATGGGAAAAATTATAGGAATCGATTTAGGGACAACTAACTCTGCTATGGCGGTAATGCAGGCTGGTAAGCCGGAGATTATCTCCAACAGCGAGGGCAACCGCACAACGCCAAGCGTGGTCGCGATTAACAAGAACGGCGAGCGTTTGGTTGGCCAAGTGGCTAACCGCCAGCGCGTAACTAACCCAACAAACACAATTTTTGGTGTAAAGCGTCTAATTGGCCGCAAGTTTGAGGACAAAGAAGTACAGCGCGACATAGAACTAATGCCGTACAAAATTGTAAAAGCTGGAACCGGCGTAAAAGTTGAAATGGCTGACAAGGGATATTCTCCGGAAGAAGTTAGCGCCATGATTTTGAGCAAACTTAAAGCCGACGCAGAAGCTTTCTTGGGCGAGCCTGTTACCGAGGCCGTAATTACAGTGCCTGCTTATTTTGACGATTCTCAGCGCCAAGCAACTAAGGACGCTGGTAAAATTGCCGGCCTAGAAGTTAAAAGGATTATCAATGAGCCAACCGCAGCTGCTCTAGCCTATGGCCTGGACAAGGGTAAAGAAGAAAAAATCGCAGTTTTCGACCTTGGCGGCGGTACGTTTGACGTATCAATCCTGCAGCTTGGCGACAGTGTGTTTGAAGTTTTGTCTACTAACGGCGATACGCACCTAGGCGGCGAAGACTTTGATATGCGCATTGTTAACCACTTTGTTGATGAATTCAAAAAAGAATCCGGCATTGACGTTAAGGGCGATAAGGCCGCGATGCAGCGCTTAAAGGAAGAGGCAGAAAAAGCCAAGAAGGAGCTATCTACAACTGAAGTTGCGGACATTAACTTGCCGTTTTTGACTGCCGATGCCGAAGGGCCAAAGCATTTTGAATACAAACTCACGCGCGCAAAATTGATTGAGCTTGTGCAAGACCTAATTGAGAAGACCGCAGAACCTTGCGAAAAAGCACTAAAAGACGCTGGCTTAAGTGCTTCAGATATTAATGAAATCGTACTGGTTGGCGGTATGACCCGCATGCCAGCTGTAATCGAAAAAGTTAAGAAAATTTTTGGTAAAGATCCTAAGCAAGGTGTTAATCCAGACGAAGTTGTAGCTGTTGGTGCGGCTATCCAGGGCGGCGTTTTGCAGGGTGATGTTAAAGACGTTCTGTTGCTTGATGTAACTCCCCTCAGTCTTGGAATTGAAACTTTAGGTGGCGTTACTACTAAATTAATTGAGCGCAACACGACAATCCCAACGAGTAAGAACGAAACATTCTCTACAGCAGCAGACAACCAAAACAGTGTAGAAATCCATGTTTTGCAAGGAGAACGCGAAATGTCCGCAGACAACAAGAGCCTTGGACGCTTTGTCTTAGATGGTATTCCTCCAGCTCCGCGCGGTATTCCGCAAATTGAAGTTACATTTAATTTAGATGCCAACGGCATCTTAAATGTAACCGCCAAAGACAAGGGAACGGGCAAAGAGCAAAGCATCACTATCCAAGGCAGCGGCAACCTGAACAAAGACGAAGTTGAAAAAGCCGCTAAAGAAGCCGAGGCGCATGCAGAAGAAGATAAGAAAAAGCGCGAATCTGCAGAAGCCCGCAACCAATTAGAAAATGCAATCTACCAAGCAGAAAAAATGAAGTCCGAGTACAAAGATAAATTGTCTGAAGAAGACGTAAAAACGCTGGACGAAGCCGTAACAGAAGCTAAAGGCAAAGTAGAATCTACGGATAAGGACGAGCTTGAAGCAGCGGGCAAAGCATTGTCTGATAAAATCATGCCGATTGGTGCCAAAATGTACGAACAAGCCCAAAAGGAAGCTCCCGCAGAAGGCGCAACCGAAGGTGAAGAAAAGAAGTCTGACAAAGAAGACGTAGTTGAAGGCGAAGTTGTAGAAGACGACAAAAAAGACGATAAGAAAGAAGAAAAATAATGGCAAGCGCTACTAAAGCTTTTGTCAGGCAGCCCTACGTCGGATCGCCAGAAGAGATGGAATCTATTTTTAGGCTTCGCCAAGAGGTGCTGGGAGAGCCTATAGAGCGGTCTCGTGCAATTGAAGAGGAGTTTACCAGCGATGCGAGCACGGACAGGGTAGTAAACGCCGCAGCTTTTGACTCAGAAGGCAATGCTCTTGCCGCTGGCCATATAAGCGAAGACGACAGGGTAGGGGAATGGATGCTTCGCTACATCTGTGTAGCTGAAGGACATAGAGGCCAAGGGCTAGGTACCGAATTGGTAGAATATTTAGCGCACGCAGCATTGCAGAGAGGGGCAAAAATCATTGAAGTGAAAGCTCGGCAAGGAGACCCAGAAGCTACTGAAAACTCCGATAGGCAAACAGGCTCTGTTGATTTTTACCGTAGGCTGGGCTTCACAGCTGCTACTCCTTCCTATTTCCGACATGGAATTCAGCACCTACGCATGAGTAAAAGACTGCCAGGAGCATAAGAATGAGCCGTCCACTTTTACGCCGGCTGCTTATCCCTTTGGTAATTCTAGGAGTGGGCGCTGCCGCCGGTGTTAAAGCTGGTATTGAATACGCTAAAGGCACATATGTGAGCAAAGACCGCAAGTTCATCGAAGGCGAAGTGATAAAAGATAAGAAGAAAAATAATGGCTAAGCGAGATTATTACGAAGTTTTAGGTGTTGGCAAAGGCGCTAGCGCGGATGAGATTAAAAAAGCGTTCCGGCGTGCCGCTGTGCAACATCATCCGGACCGCGGCGGCAATGAAGAGAATTTTAAAGAGGTTAATGAAGCCTACGAAGTTTTAAAAGATCCGTCAAAGCGCCAGCGCTATGACCAATTCGGCCATGCTGGAGTTGGCAGTTCTGCAGCCGGCGACGGTAATCCTTTTGCCGGATTTGGCGGCGGCCAGGACTTTAACTTTGATTTTGGCGACCTTGGCTTGGGCGATATTTTTGGCAGCTTTTTTGGCGGCGGATTTTCTGGCGGCCAGCAAGCTAGATCCAGCCGCGGGCGAGACGTAGAAACCACCGTAGAAGTCTCATTTGAAGAAGCAATTTTTGGGACGGAAGTACAAATTGCACTCAACCTTGACGACACTTGCTCCCACTGCAACGGCTCGACAGTCGAGCCCGGGTATAATGTTCAGACTTGTCCGGAGTGTAAAGGTACAGGACAAATCAACCGTGTGACGCGTACGATTTTTGGCAATATCCAGCAAGCAGTCGTCTGCCCTAAATGCGCTGGCCGCGGAAAAATTCCAGAAAAACTTTGCTCAGTCTGCCGTGGGACGGGCACGCAGCGCAAACGCCAAACTGTTGCGCTCAAAGTGCCGCCTGGAATTGATGACGGCGCGACAATCCGTTTGCGCGAGCATGGAGAAGCTATCGCTAACGGCGAAAAGGGTGACCTTTATGTAAATATTCGCGTAAAACCGCACAAAAAATTCATGCGCGAAGGCGATTTAATATTGTCGCAAGAGCACATAAACATGATTGATGCTTCACTTGGAACGGAAATAGAAGTAGAGACTGTAGACGGCCCGGTAAAAATGCGCGTACCGATTGGCACCCAAAGCGGCACGGACTTTAAATTGTCAGGCCATGGTGCGCCAAAACTGCGTGGAGGAACCCGCGGTGCACACATTGTAACGATTATTGTCGATACCCCTACCAAACTAACAGCGCAGCAAAAGAAACTCTTAGAACAACTGCGCGATTCCGGAGGCAAAAAAGGATTGTTTAGATAAATCCTTGAATGGGCTTGTGTTTAAAATCTGAAATATTAAAATATAAGTAAGATGATACAAAAAGCAAAAAGCCAAAATGGGTTTATTCCTTTAGTTATTGTACTGATTTTGCTGATAGTGGCGGTGATAGCAGTTGCGTTTATGAGGGTATATAAGGCCCAAGGATAGAAAAATGCTCAATACTCAAGCCTCAATGCTCAATGAATGGGCGGATGTTCAATGTGTTAATGAATTGGACCATTTGTTCATTGGTAATTCATTGCTAATTGAAAATTGTAAATTGATAATTGCATCAAAAAGGAGTTTTTGATGCGTATCCTCCTTGTAAACAACAACACGCTGCATCTAAAAGAAATACTAAAATCTTTAAAAGGGCACGAAGTTGAAGTGCAGGAATACTGTCCGGGTATATGGTTTCATGATGTCGGCAAGGATCTAATTATTTTGTCCGGCGGAGGCGGAGAGGGCAAAGAGCTTAATGATATGCATAAGCCGCATGAACGGTGGTACGAAGACGAGATAAGGTTTGTGCGGAAAACGGATAAACCGATAGTTGGCATTTGCATGGGGTTTGAAATTATATCTGCGGCGTACGGCGCGCAAGTTAAGCTCATGCCCAAAGGTATTGAAAAATACGCATACTCAAAAAGGACATTTAAGGGTAGGAGATTAGTAAAAAATAAGAAGTTGTGGCAGTTCGAAGCTCACGATTGGCATGTGGAGAAAGTTCCTAAGCGAAGTTTTGATGTGCTTGCTAAATCTGGCAGAGGCATAGAAATGATAAGACACAAAAAACGCCCAATCATAGCCACCCAATTCCACCCAGAAAAGCCTAAGGGAACACTCACCTTAAGTCATCTAGTTAGCACCACCGGGCACTGGTAACAGATTGACTGAATGCTATAAATATAGTATAATTTAGTAATGGATCAAGGTTCATTTAGCCCTGAAAAAGTCACTGCTCCAAAACATTTGGAGCAGCTTGCTATTGAGTTGGCAGAACTTGATCCGCGGCCAGTTACTTATTTTACCCCTGACAATATTAATGAAGTGCGATCTAGATATCTTGAAGGTGGTACACAGGCGATTAATGAACTTACTTACTCAGAGCTTGATAGTTTGGATTTTGATGAACGTGCAGAGCAATACGACTTGATTATGGAAGAGGTAGCAGCCCACCCCGATATTCCGCTAAACCATATGCACATTTATAAGGGCTACGTAAGACGTAATGCTCTCATTAACGAGCTGATGAGGCAAGCTATGCTCTTTCGCAATTCCACTGATGAAGAAAAAGAACAAGCTCGCATAAGATTTATGAATATTAACAAAGAGTTATACGGAGAACCTAAAACCGATACAGCCGCTGCCATTGCCGCAGAGGTGCTGGCAGATACATCTGAAATTGAAAATAATGAGCTCCAAAAAATAAGGCAGGAATTTAAAGATCTATTACCGCAAGAACTAATAAGTTCCACACATAACGCTAGTAAGCTTAAAATGTCTGAAGAAACTAAGGAATTCTTAGACGACTTTGTTAAATATATGTACAGCCCTCTTCTAATTAGCCTTGATGAATGGGCGAAAAACAGAGGTCTGGAAGAAACTGAAAAAGTGGACGCACAAGGCATAGCAGCTGCCTTCCAATATATTATTGATCGTAATTTTCCTGATTCAGGCTGGAATATAAAATTAGAAAACGCCAACGCAATTAAAGTGGTCTGCTCTATTAAAGAAATAATTGTTCCGATAGAGCGCACTCCTGTGATGGTTAAAAAATTGCGCGGGTTAGTTGTGCATGAGCTTGGCGTACACATGCTGCGCTCAATTATTGGCGAGGGCTCTGACTTGATCCCACAGCGGCTAGGATTTGCTAACTATTTAGATGCAGAAGAAGGGCTCGCTAAAACTGTAGAATCTGTAGTTGTTGGCGGCGAAGAGCGTACCGGCTATCAGCATTACCTAACAGCAACACTGCTTAATCGCGGCTATAATTTTGATCAAGCTTTTGAAGTTATGTGGCGCTATAAAGTTTTGGACGCATATCTCGATAAGACTCCAGAAAACATAGATAATGAATATTTAGACAAACAGAAGCGCAATGCTTTCAATTTTATGATTCGCTCAATCCGCGGGACTAATGAGTTGCCATGGCATACTGTATTGAGCTATCGTAATGGCAGTCAAATAGTTACCGATTTTATAGAGGAGAATAAAAGAGATCCAGAGTTAATGACTTTGTTATTCTTAGGTAAAATTGATCCGACCCAGCCAAACCATGTAAGAGGAGCGCTCGATGCGCGAGCGAGGTATTAAGTTATGAAAAAGACAATCGGCAGATTAGAGAAAGTCAACTTTCCGGAATTTGGTATGAAGAACATTAATGCCAAAGTAGATACCGGAGCTTTTACTGGCGCCCTGCACACAACAAAAATCCATGTAAAGGATGAAGATGGCGTGCCTGTGCTTTATTTTTCTCCATTTGACCATCCGAAGAAAGTCTATAAAACAGATAACTTTGAGCGTGGAATAGTTAAAAGTTCCAATGGTGAAACAACTGAGCGTTATTTTATCGAGACAAGCATTGAAGTGCGCGGAAAACGCTATGCGATCACACTAACCTTGGCTGACAGAAGCGAAATGAAGTGGCCGGTTCTTATCGGGCGCAGGTTTCTTCACGCCAATGAATTTATAGTTGACGTTACGGAGAGGAACAGTTAAGGTAAGCAAGTTATGAATATAGCAATACTTTCCAAAGGTGCTGATAATTACTCCACCCAGAGACTAAAAGAAGAGGCAGAAAAGCGCGGCCACACCGTAAACATTATTAACTATGTGTTATGTTCTGCAAAAATTGAGCAAGGCAAGCCGGTGGTTAGCTATAAAGGTAAAGATCTGACTGGGTTTGATGCGATTATCCCGAGGATTGCGGCAAGTTATACGCGCTATGGCTCGGCGATTGTCAGACAATTTGAAATGCAGGGCGTTTTTACATCGAATAGTTCTATTGCAATTGTGCGATCCCGCGACAAGCTGCGCACAATTCAACTATTGTCCCGAGCGGGGATTGGAATACCAAAGACAATTTTTTCGCGCGGTGTAACGGAGAATGTCAATGATCTAATTGAAGAGCTTGGCGGCACCCCAATTATTATTAAGCTAGCCCGCGGGACACACGGCAACGGTGTAGTTTTGGCCGAGACCAAAAAGGCTGCAAAATCCGTACTGCAGGGTTTTTACCTTATGGACGATGACGGCACAAACGTTTTGCTTCAGGAATATATTGAAGAGTCTGCTGGTGAGGATATCCGTGCTTTTGTGGTCGGTAGTAAGGTTGTGGCGAGCATGAAGCGCCAAAGTCTGGACGATGATTTTAGGTCCAATATCCACCAGGGCGGCCAAGGTTCTTCAGTAAAACTGACTCCAGAAGAAAAGCGCATGGCTATTAAGGCGGCCAAGGCTATGGGTCTAAACATAGCTGGTGTTGATATGATGAGAAGCAAGCGAGGACCGTTGGTACTCGAAGTTAACTCAAGTCCCGGTTTTTCAATCGAGCAGGTTACCGGCCGTGATGTTGCCTCAAAAATTATTGAATACGTAGAACTTAACGCAAAACAGCGCCGCCGCAAAGACCGCGTCGGAGCCTAAATCGCCAGCTACTCCGGCACTGCTTTTTTATTTAAGTTGTTATATTATTAGCTTAAATGAAATGGTTACGATTGATTGTGGTGGGCTGCCTAATTGGTTTGGGCGGATCAATGTTCGCTAAAGTTTCTTTAGCTAACCCCTCTGTGTGCAAGGTAGCTTACCGCGACGACATCACAATAAAAGTCGGAAATAATTCAGTGAGTGCGGAAGTGGCGGCAAACACTCAGGAACAAAATCTTGGCCTTGGCGGCCGCTCGTGTATTGGCGCCGACAAAGGAATGCTATTTGCTTTTAGCCAACCTGGCCAATACGATTTTTGGATGAAAGATATGAAGTTTCCGATAGATATAGTTTGGCTGAACGAAAATAAACTGGTAGTGACTGTAAAATCAAATGTTATGCCAAACACCTACCCCAAAACTTTTACCAGTACCAAACCTGCGAAGTACGTTTTAGAACTTGGCGCAGATCGTGCGCAGCAACTAAATATTACAGAAGGCACAACCTTGCAGTTTAATCTGTAACGCTTATGCTATTATTACGTTATGGCCGATGCAATTTTAGCAGCATTTGTATTAACTCCCGTAGTTTTAACATTCTTTTTAAAAAGTAATGCCGCATCTTCATTTTTGGCGCTTTGCTCCGGCTTTGTGGTTATAAGTTTTGCGGGAGCAGACTTAAAAAGCCTGACCGGCCAGCTTAGTTTTAGTATAAATAGCGGGATTCTTAATCTCGTACTTTTGATTTTGCCGCTATTGCTCACACTATTGTTTACCAAAGGGAAGGCAAAAAGCGGCTTTGGCAGAGCAGTGCACCTTGCAATTGCCTTATGCGCCGGCGGCTTGCTGGCGTTAACTGGCATTCCTCTATTGAGCGATTCTGTTAGGGCAAACTTTTCTAATTCAGACCTTTGGGTCAAGTTGCAAAATGTGCAGGCTCCAGTAATTGGCGCAGGTGTTTTCTTGAGCTTAGTGTCGGTCTGGGCCAAAGCGCTCAAAAAATCCAACCTCAAAGACAAAAAACATAAATAACTACATTGCTGCGGCTGCGTATTAAGTCGTAGTTGTATTGTTTAGATATCAATATTATGTTATAATATAATTAATACCTCTGAAGAAAGAATTCTAACAGAGGCGAAAGTTGACAACTCGACCTAAGGAGATACCCGTGTCTTGCCATATTGGCATTGACGGTGGCGGCACGAAGTTCGCGGTGGCCGCGTTCCGATCCCAAGGGGATCCGGTGCCGTTCCACGACACGCGCTTCGATACCCAGAAGGTGGACGCAGAAGCGTCCGACGAGGAGAAGGAGCGCGCCTATTTCATCGACGGCGACAACCTGATCCAGGCCATCCTTGAGGTGGCCGTCGGGCACGAGATCCTCTCGATCTCGATGGCCGTCGCCGGCAACGTCAGCGACGACCGGACACACATCGTGAAGGCAGGCACCATCGTCCACTGGGAGAGGCGAAACATTTTCTCTCTCGTCGCCGAGGTCTTCGGCTGCCCTGTCTACCTGGGTGGCGATGGCGAGGCACTGGTGCTCGCCGAGATGTTCTACGGCCGTGCCGGCTACAAGCCCACCTTGGGCATGATCTGGGGAACAGGCGTCGGCGGTGCATTCTCCAAGTTCACTCGCCGTGGGCTCGAGGTCTTCGCGACCGAGCTCGGCCACATGGACACGGAGCACCACAGCGGCAACACCAAGCCTTGTGGCTGCGGCAGCTTCAGCTGCCTGGAGTCGCACATCGGCGGCAAGAACATCGAGGCCCGTCATGGCAATGCGCTGAACGTGCTGCCCACGCAGTGGAACAGCTACTACAGCAAGTTCGCCTGGGGCATCGAGGCCACCGCCATGGTCGCTAAGCCGGAGCTGGTCGTCCTAGGCGGCGGGGCTGCCTGGAAGCAGAGGGAGATGCTCGTGCCCTTCATCGAGCAGTATCTCTCCGGCCTGACGATCGTCGGGCGGCCCGAGGTCGTGGTCTCGAGCTTCGGCGAGAGCGCCGGCACAGTGGGCGCCCTGGCGCTCGGCCGGCTGCTCACCAATGGCGAGCCGGTTCCGGCCGGCCGCTAGACAGAAGTCAACAATGCGGGCGGCGGTGCGCGGTCTAAGTTTAGACCTGCGCGCCACCCCTCGCGACAATTTAATTTTATAAACCTAAATCATAAAAGCATTTATTCGGATCTGTATTTTTTATAATCCAATCTTTTAATTTAGTGCCTATTGGTCCACTACTCCATATTGTTAAGGTGTGACCCTCTTTTTCTATAAGTTTTTTTACGTTTTTCCAAGAACCGGGCAGAGAAGAAGCTCTGACCGGAAAGATTACTTCTTCTAAATCTTTGCAAACAGCTAACATTTTCTCTACATCACCTTCTGAATAAACTGAATTTTCTTCTGTTCTCCAGCCCAGCGATAAAATACCCGATGGATAATATTCTTGGCAATTTTTAATAAATCCTTCAGGCTCGATATCCGCACTCAGTGCACCTTTTACGCTTAGAATATCGGCATTTAAAATAACCGGCTGATTTAGCGCGTTTTCCTTTAAAACGTTTAGAGTTGGAGTAATGACCGCCGGGTCCTTAAAGTCGAGCTTCAGGCCTTTATTAGAATACTTAACTTTGTTAAGTAAAAGAACAACGCTTAGATCGCTTATGTTTTGATAATGTGCCGCTATTGGCTCATTACTCTCGTAAAGGCTAATATCTACTTCTATAAAATCTATCTTTGAGTCCGATAATACTTTATCTAAAAACTTAACATCATTAACTGCATGTGCCCATTTAATATCCCCAATAACTTGGATATTATTTTGAATAATAAATGCTTTTAATGATTCGTTCATTCTATAAGTTCGTTTTGGCCCCGCACTCCACTCCATAGAGGGCGTGAACCTACTACAAGGCTCTTAAAAAAAAGATGATGAAGCAGGATTATTTAATTAATAAGTAGCCCAAAGACAACACTGCCCTCAAATATAACCCATAAAATACTAGAAATAATGATTGGCAAATTCTTAATCGTTAATCCATATATTAACCATATAACAGCAGCAAAGGTAAAGAACCCCCAGGTAATTATAGATACGCCTGCGCTTTTATGGTGCATCCATACTTCGTAGGCTTGGGGCAATGTCATTAACGGCTCAACAATAGCCATGACGAGGACTAGGCGATTTATTAAGGTGTGTTTTTTAGCTTTGTGTAATCTTCGGTGTTTTTGGTGTGCAAGGTGCGGCATGTAGCGATAATACCATAAGCATTGTGGAGGGCCCAGTGGGATTCGAACCCACGACACGCGGCTTAAAAGGCCGCTGCTCTAACCTACTGAGCTATGGGCCCGCATTTGCGGGAAAATAACTCCTTATATTATCTGTATTTTCGTTAAAAAATCAACCCGTCAGGATTACTATTTATTATTGAGCGGCTGGCTTACATCAATTAAGGGCTGGGGAACGTAAGGATTTTCCACTGAATTCTTAGACGACACCGCGTTCTGGGCGTATTGGTCTATGTTGGCATAAAAATTTTCCAAGTCTTTAACCTGGTTCATGACTGTACTATAGACCGCTATTAAACCGGCACTAAAAAAGCAAGATAATAAAATTGCAAACTTCACAAAAAGATTTTAACAATATTACAACTGTCATGCAAGCATGAGCACTTTAAAGGTGTTATAATATAAAAAGAACTAATAAGGTAGGTAGGTTTTTTTATGTCCGGTCACAGTAAGTGGTCTACAATTAAACGTCAAAAAGGTGCCAACGATGCCAAGCGTGGCGCAATTTTTACTAAATTGGGCAACCAGATTGCTATTGCGGCTCGCAGCGGCACCGACCCTGCCACTAATTCTGCTCTGGCAATGGTTATAGCAAAAGCTAAGGCAGCTAATATGCCGTCTGCCAATATCGATCGCTCCATCCAGCGTGCAGCTGATAAAAGTGCCGCCCAACTTGAGGAAATTATGTATGAGGGTTACGGTCCTGGCGGCGTGGCTGTCTTAGTAGAATGTGCAACAGACAACAAAAACCGCACTTATCCGGAAGTGCGCCTTGCATTCTCTAAAACCGGGGGTAATATGGCAGAGCCTGGCAGTGTGGCATTCCAATTTAGTCGCAAAGGCGTAATCCGCGTAAAAGGTACAGGAGATGATGTAGAGTTAGCTGCTATTGAGGCTGGAGCAGAAGATGTTTTTGCAGAGGAAGAAAATAATGAAACAGTTGTGCACACAGCTCCTACTGACTTGGCCAAAGTGCGCGACCAGCTAAAAAATTCAGGATTAGAAATTACTGATGCCGAACCTACTTTTGTGCCTAACAACACAATTGAAATTTCCGACAAAGAGACAGCCCGCAAAATTATAAATCTCATGAACGCCCTTGATGATTTAGACGACGTAACCACCACTCACACTAATTTTGACATCGCCGAAAACATTGAAGTTTAAACATGCGCCTATTTTTATCTTCTTACAGAGCCGGTAGCTATGACGACAAGTTGCTTGAATTCCTTGGCAATATTAATAAAGTAGCCGTAATTACAAACGCCAAAGATTATAAGCCATCCGAAGAACGTAAAATTAAAGTCGAAGAAAACTTGGATTATTTTAGGTCTCTCGGAATTGAACCAACAGAAATAGATTTAAGGCCGTACTTTCATAAAAAAGATGCGGAAAAAATGTTCGATGGTTTTGATTTTGTATGGCTTGCAGGAGGCAACGCATTTTTACTACGAAGAGCACTTAAATATACAGGCGTAGATAAGTTTTTGATTACCGAAGTCAAAAAGGGATCGTTAATTTATGGCGGCGAGAGTGCCGGTGAGATTCTGGCATGTCCCACGCTTCATGGTTCTGAGGACGACAGCGGAAATGAAGACGACCCGAATTATATACCAAGAGGTTATGATGAAAAGGTTTTATGGGACGGACTAGGTTTCATTAATTTTGTTTTGGTTCCTCACTACAAAAATCCTGATATTGGCGAAAGCATAGAGGGCTATATTAGTTATTTGAAAAAACATAACATTACTTTTGAAACTATTACAGATGATGAAGTATTTATAGTCGATGGAGAGAAGCAAGAATTTCTAAAATGAGAATTATTGGGATTGACCCTGGGACAGGAATTTTAGGATTTGGCGTGATTGATACAGACGGCAGTAAAGTTAGCATGGTTGATGCCGGAGTTATTCGTACCAAAGTCCACCAGCCGCTAGACGAGCGTTTAGTAGAGATTTATAATTCACTTTGCGAAATAATCGCAGAAAATAAGCCAAAAATTATGGTCATAGAGAAGTTATTCTTCGCGCAAAACGTAACAACAGCAATCAGTGTCAGTCATGCACGCGGTGTGGCTATGCTCGCCGGCAAGCTGGCCGAATTGGAAATTGTAGAATACACTCCCTTGCAAATCAAACAGGCATTAACGGGCTATGGCCGCGCAGAGAAGAAGCAGATGCAGGAAATGGTGCGTGTACTTTTAGGGCTTAAAGAAGTTCCAAAACCAGACGACTGCGCCGACGCCTTGGCAGCAGCTTTGATGCATGCAACGGCACTTAGGGTAAAATAGTTTTATGATTGCAACACTCACGGGTGAAATTACAGAGAAGAGAAACGACCAAGTCGTTCTGGATTGTAGTGGTGTTGGCTATGGACTTTATGTAACTTTTGAGGATTTTGGTGCCCTCGAGCTAGACAGTAAAGTAAAACTATATATTTATGAGCATATACGCGAGAATGCGCATGATCTTTTTGGGTTCAGACAATCGGAAACTAAAGCTTTATTCGAACTTTTACTGTCAGTCAATGGCGTAGGGCCAAAAATGGCGCTTGCAATACTAAGTATTGCGAATTCGTCGCAAGTTAAACAAGCAATTGCTTCTGGCGATACCAAATTTATCTCTCAGGCTACTGGCGTGGGCAAGCGGGTGGCCGAACGCGTAGTGGTAGATCTTAAAGACAAAGTTGGGCTAGTAGTAAGCGATGACGCTACCGGCTTTTTGGCGGTTCCCTCTGGCAATCCTAATGACGAGGCCCTACAAGGTCTAGTGGCACTGGGTTATTCGGTCCAAGACGCCGCCGAAGCGCTAAAAAGGGTAGGCGAAGATCTTTCCACCGAAGAACGTATAAAGCAAGCCCTCAAACAGCGTTGAAGAATATAAGTTTTATGTTAGAATAAATTCATGTCAAAAAATACAGCACCCCTGTCAGATTCTTTATTTGATGGAGACGTATTTATTGCCCCTAAGTATGAAGCTAGCTCTGCAGAATCTCATTTTACGGGTAAAAGTATTACTCCCGAAGCGCTTGTGGATAGAGCTCAGCCAGTCCAACCTAAAGTTGTAACACAAGAAGATGTAACTCGCGCAGTAGCCGCTGAAGTACAAGAACTCAACGATGTACTTGATAGAGCGGCAAATCTTAGTGGTGGAACTTATTCAATAGCCGAGGGCAAAGAAGTTGGTAAGAGACCAACTCATGCTAAAGCCGCTGGCACTCCGGAAACCTCAGAAGAAAGAGCCGCGCGCATGTCTGATCTCCGAAGACAAAGCTCGAACACAAAAGCCAGCGCAGATCGGGATCCATCCTCTAAATCTACTGAACCTTCAAAGGCTTCAAGGCTTTACGATTAATTAAATAGATAATATCTGTTAGAATAACTCGGATGAACTTTTTGGAAGAGTTAATTAGGCCATTTTTCGTATTGGCGCCGATGGATGATGTTACTGACACGGTTTTTCGCCGTATTATTGCTGATATTGCACCGCCGGATTTATTCTTTACGGAGTTTGTAAACGTGGACGGTTTGCAAAGCCCGGGACGCCCGAAATTAATGCATAAACTGCAATTGGATGATAATCTAGTCCCGGTCATCGCTCAGCTTTGGGGATTGAAGCCGGAGAATTATTACAAAACAACAAAAGACATTATAAGAATGGGTTACGCCGGGGTGGATATTAATATGGGCTGTCCGGTAAAAACTGTGGTTAAGAACGGCGCTTGTTCGGCACTCATTAACAATAAAAGCTTGGCGGGAGAGATTATAGACGCTACTCATGAAGCGGCTGGCGATCATTTTCCTGTTTCGATTAAAACTCGCTTGGGCTTTAATCAAGTTGATATGTCTTGGCCGGAGTTCTTACTGAGTAAAAATCTTAACATGTTAACTATTCATGGGCGTACATCGAAACAGATGTCAAAAGGCGATGCAGACTGGGAACTAATTAACAAAGTAAGAGAATTGCGCGATAAAGTTGCCCCCAAAACCTTAATAGTCGGTAATGGTGATATTAAAAGCCGGGGGCAGGGAACGCTATTTGCCGAAAAGTATCAATTAGATGGCGTAATGATTGGCCGCGGGATTTTTGACGATCCGTTTGTGTTTGCGGAAAATAGCCCTTGGGCTGGATATACAAAAGAACAAAAGCTTAAACTTTACAAAAAACATGTGGAACTTTTTATAGGAACGTGGCAAAACAACGAGCGACGGATAGAAACTCTTAATAAATTTTGTAAAGTCTACATAAACGGCTTTGATGGCGCCAAAGAGCTGCGCGAAAAACTAATGTCTTCAAAAACAGCCGAGGAACTTTTAAAACAACTGTAAAATTCAAAAATGGTGGGGATGGCTGGATTTGAACCAGCGACCAATCGGTTATGAGCCGACTGCTCTAACCCCTGAGCTACATCCCCAAGACCAGAGTAATTAACAGATGTGATTATACCATCAAAACAGACTTAGATATAATGGTAATGAATGAATCCTGAAATTAAGAAAATTTGGAACAGTAAGCGCTTTCAGCAGCTGATAGATGTACGCAATATTGGACTTTATATTTTTGCGGTTATTGTGCTGGCGATAACATGGAGCGGCGTAAAGACTGTGCAACGTAACTATGATCTTCAGAAAAAAATAGCAGAACTTAAACAGCAAAACACTGTCATTGATTTACAAAACCAAAATACGGATTTGCAGAATAAATATTTTCAGACAAATGAGTACTTAGATTTGGCTGCGCGTCAGAATTTAGGGCTGGCTGCACCTGGAGAAAAAGTTTTGATTGTGCCTAAAAATACCGCAATGAAATATGTGGATTCTTCAATAACTAGTTCTAACAGTTCGAGCAGTAATGCTACTGCATCCGATCATAGATCCAAATACGTTAAGAATATTGAGGCCTGGCGCGATTTCTTGCTTGGCCGCAAAAACAGTACTGATTAAAGTGGTTTAAACATAAATATTGTAAATAACAAAATACGTGTTAAAATAAATATGCCGTGAAATAAGCGGCATTTTTTGTTCACGAGCCCAAGGAGGGCCAGAATTGTTTTCTAGGTTTGTTCGGCAGGTCATCGGTGCTTCCGCCCTGGTGCTGTTCGCAGCTGGCTGCTCAGCTGGTGTCGCACAGGCGTACCTGAAGAAGGACGTGGCGCGCTCAGCGGCCGATGCGTACTCGTTCACGGTCATCGAGCAGTTCAACAACAGCGGGACAGTGCACACCACAACTTCCGCGGCCAAGAAGACGAAGCTACTCCGAAGGAGCCGCAGCTCCTTCTGGTATTGGGAGAACTGGGACTTCGCTTACTCTAACAACGAGTTCGCGTACAACTGTTGGATGGAGGTCGTGGTCAAGGGCAATTCCACGAAGGTGACGATCACCCTGCAGCACAACCACAAACCCTGTGGAGGAATTCCTTACGCGATCTTCTATCCTGCGACAGGAGAGCTTCAGGACTACTTCGGAGCTTCGACTTCCTCGATGAACATCAGCATGGAGCGCGCGATCTCGCGCGCTCCGCAGTACCCTTTACAAAAAGCCTGTAACAGATTAAAATGTATTCTTGATGTCTAAAGGGAAAAGAGCAGTTAGCTCGCCCTTTAAATTTTTTTGCAGCTTTACAAAAATTTGCGAGAGGATTTGCAAATTTTAAAGGAGACAGCTTATTTAGGTAGATATATTTGCCAAGCAAATTTATTTTGTCGGCAAATTGACTACCTAAGTATTACACGTTGACGACGCGGGGTGGAGCAGTGGCAGCTCGCATGGCTCATAACCATGAGGTCGTAGGTTCGAGTCCTACCCCCGCTACCATGATTGAACAACAGATAGAGATTCACTAAACAGTGAGTCTCTATTTTTGATTAACTTCTGTTAAGTAGGTTCGAGTCTTATTTGGTATTTTGCTCATGCTTGCATATTTATCTTTGTAATAGCAAAATAAGCTTAAATTTATAGAGGATAGCCACATGACCTACGAACCAAGAGAAGGCGTAGATTACATCATTGACCTATACGCTGTTACGGGTGTTGAGCGCGCCGCAGAGACTGACATAATTAAAAGTGCCTTAAATCAGAGGGCTATGGAGTATTATCCTGACCGACTCCAAGGTGTAGCTCCCGAGTTTAGAGAGAAGGGCGAAAGAATGGCCAAGCTCTTAAATAGAGCGCGTGGCATATTGCTCGACCATGAAAAGCGAGCTGAATATGACGAAATTTTAAGTGAATGGAATGGCCCTGTCAGTAAGGATGGAACACCGGTGATAGCCATTGAGCGAGCCTATGAAGCTGAAATAGGGAACAAAACCTCAGACGAGGTTGAAGCCTTTTTCTCCCAGCTGACTGAGCGTATAGCGACCATGACTGGCTATAATCCTCGTCGTTTGGCTTTTCTCGAATCGCTGATTCAGGGTGGTGGTGAAATCTCTGATGAGCTGCGAGCAGAGTATGAAGATGCGCTATTACAGAAAGATACAGCTTTGGCTCTTGAGGAAGCTGAGAGATCAAGGCTTTTAGGGTTGCCAGACATGGACTCTGAACATTACGTAGCCACACTAACTTACGGTGAAGATATGAAGGCAAAACTTGAAACCGCAAAAGAGGGGAAATTTGAAGAAGTACAAGCACGTGTGTTGGGTGGTGTAGGAACGAGACTGGCATTGTTGTCAGGAGAGGCAAGTACTGAACTTGCTACTGCCGCGGACTCGTCATTCAAGCTGGAGTTACCAGCATATTTTGAAGATCAAGCTGCCAGAGTCCTTGAGTTGGCAAAAGCTCGTGCCGAGCTCGTAGATAAGAGATTAGTAAATTGGCAGCCATCATACCCAGAAGTAGAACTACAGTCTGAGCTGCAGGAGAAGCTGATAGTGGGAGTATCTAACGGTGAGTTGTGTCGCTGGATTAGCTTCAGTATCAATCCAAGCGATGATTCAGCAGACTATGAGGTTATAAGTGATGATATAAAACAACTACTAAACCAAAAAGAGTTCAAAGCTGTTATTGAGCAAGGCTATGGAGTAGTAGTTGTTGAACTCATGGAGCACATTGACTCAAATGACCTCATTGGAGTCGCTATTGGCAAGTATACTGATAGATTTAAAGGCTAGGTTCTAGTGTTGCTCGGTAGAGTAAGTTAACAGGTTAACATCTCTAGATAGCTGCAACCATCTAATTAATTCTCTACTGATTAAGTTCCAATTCGAATGTACCTGGGCTACCAAGAAAAGTGCCCGACTCTGATATGGGCTTTTTTCTTGCTTTTTTGCTTATGGTTAGATTATAGTTCGTACTGAAGTGAACGCTGAAAACTTAAGAAAACTCTCTATACAAGTAATGATCGGCGGCCTTATTGGCGCTGCCGTAATAGCAGTCGTGGCTGTGCTGGTTGGAAGTTTTAATGACACTTTTGAAAAAACGCTATTCACCTTACTGTTAATAATGCTGCATGCGTTGGTCAGTCTTGGATTTATAGAACGGAACCTAAAAAAGACCTCAAAAGGATTTAGGTTTTTTGATAACTCAGTATTTTTCATCATAGTTCTTAGTTTCTTTACATCGATTTTTGGTGTTTGGGGACTATTTGAGGGAAGTCTAGTTGGAAGACTGTATGGCACTTACGGAATCCTACTATTTGCGTGCTTACATGGTCAAATGCTCGATGAAGTAAAGGGTAAACAGACGAATATAGACAATATTGCAAATGCTAATTATGCTCTCATGAGTGTGGTAATTATGCTTATACTACCGATAATTTGGCTCTATAATTATGATTTTCCAAGCGTCTACTATCGATTATTAGCAGCAGCTGGTATTGTTGATGCGACTTTAACGATACTCGCTGTAATTTTGCACAGAATGTATATCCAAAAACACCCGGACGCTAAAAGCACTATTTTTAACGTGGTTACACAGTATGATGCAAACGGAAAACCAATTCCGGTACATGCTGAAACAAAAACACGCCACTTACATCCACTTGTTTGGCTGCTGATTATACTGCTTGGCGGCCAGTTCGTGGTATCGTTGCTGTTTGCCGGCCTTGGCGCATTTTATTTAAATAATTAATTAACCTTTAATTAAAAATCAAATTCCTAGTAGCTGGCGTTTTTTTGCGGTAAATTCTTCATCCGTGATAATTCCTTGCTGCCTAAGTTGCGCAAGTTCTTGTAGCTTTTCTGTTGTGTCATCTGCCGGCGCGGCGTAAGTTGGCTGCTGGTATTGTTCTTCTTCCGCTTCCCATCTGCGCGCTTGCCTGCGACTGACATTATTCGAAACATGCGTCGCGGTTCCGGCAATTACTGCCGTACGTGCAACTCCTCTAAGTAAACCTGGCATGTGATTTCTCCTTTTCTTCGCTTAATTCCTCGGCGGCTTCGGGATGGATCCTCCCGTCCGCTATTAAGACGCCACTGGCATCCAAAAGTGCTTTTTTGAGTGACTTAGCCCACAACTGCTCAATAACAAGCATCCCAGCAGAGGTGTTATTTTCGAGTAAATCAGACATTTCATTAATATCCTCGTCTGTTATGCTGTCGGGGTTTTTCTGATATTTCACCGCTAAATTCAAGGCATAGTTATCACCAAGGTCTGAAATATTTACCCGGGAGACATTACCTTCTTCGTCTTTAACAATCAGTGCTAAAGCAACAAGGTCTATAATTCCTTTGTCGATTGCGTCACCGACCGCTTTTAAAATCCCGCCGTCAAATTTGTTGCCCTCAAAGCCGACAATAATATAATCAATTGGTCCACGCATCTCATACCCCCTTAAGGCTAGTAATTTCTAACCTTACTTTTATGTATACATTATTTCTATGCTTAATGATGTAAAATCAATCACCCTTTTATGCCTGAGCCGCCAACAGCGTATACCAGACTTTAGTATTTTGGAGGAACTGGCGCGATTTTGGCGTGGGCAGGGTAGGGAACGGCCAGTGGCTGTGGGCCTTTTACGGTTATTAACAAGTTGTAGGCAGGAAACATGCATAGCATGTCGCAGTTGCGTTCGCGTTGATAGTTTGTAGTGTCGATGGTTAGTAAATTGTTATTAACGGTGGTTTTGATCTTTGAAATATCCGGATTATCGAAATAATGGAACGAGACTGAATACGTGTCGGCATATTCCCATTGGTAGTCTACATCCTTGCCGACAATTGTCACATCTTGAAAAGGCTGGACGGCGCGCGTTTGGGTATGAGAATGGCTTAAGTAGCGGTCGCGGACTTTTGGTCCTACATCTGCAGTTAAAGCCAGCGCCACAGCTAATCCTATAAGGAAAATAGCCGTCAAAACACCTGTAATCCAGCTTTTGATTGGCCAGCGCCGCTTAAAAATTGCCACGCCACTGATAA
>Ga0070679_100001262_pt1 | contig 22317 bp, 20 predicted proteins | sample KBSC63BmetaG_FD_65652 | JGI IMG/M metagenome (GOLD analysis project Ga0070679, IMG submission 65652) | Corn rhizosphere microbial communities from Kellogg Biological Station, Michigan, USA - KBS C6-3B metaG | ecosystem: Host-associated > Plants > Roots > Rhizosphere | place: USA: Michigan... | reverse complement strand
GCGCTTATGACCGCGCCGAATTCGCCTTCATCTGTAACTTTTTCCACGTTCTGCTTATTGGCCTGGAGATTCACGATTACGCCTCGTTCATACGCGGCGTCGTTGCGCATAACGCGCACATCGCCTTTTTTGCGAAGTTCGCCTCCTATGATGCGTGCGCCCACGACGTGTTCATCGTGCTTGCTCGAGAAATATTTAAGGACTTTCGCGCTTCCGACCACCGTTTCGACGGTGCGCTTCGGCGCATGCTCCTTAAGGAGTTCAGCGAGGCGCTCGGTAAGTTTATAAATAATATCAAATTGCTCAATCTGCACGCCGCGCTCGAGAGAAAATGCTTTCGCTACGGGCTCGACGCCGACGTTGAAGCCGAAAATTGGCGCAGGGACACCACTTTTCATTATTGAAGCGAGGGAGTTCTTTATATCGTCTTCAGTTATGTTGCCGATGCCGCATTGCACGATGCGGATTTTGCGCCCTTTGTCACCGATTTTTGTGCTCTCAAGCTGTATGGCATCCAAAGAGCCTGTCGTGTCTGCTCTGATGATCACCGGCAAATTGAATATATCAGGATTTTCCTCTTCAACGGTATTTGCAACGGCGATTTTGAGGCCGGGATCTACTGCGCGCGCTTCTTCAGCGTCGCGCTTCGAGTCATGCGTATAAAATTCCACGCCGACTGCCGGCAACTCATCGAAACCGATCAGGCGAACGGGTTGGGAAAACGTCGCCTTTTTTATCGCGGTGCCGGTATGATCTTCCATGATCCGCACAGGAGAGATGCCGCTTCCGGCGCGGACGAATTCGCCGCTTTGAAGCGTGCCGCTTTTAATTATCAAAGTCGCCGCGATGCCGCGCTTTTTGTCGCGGTTGGCCTCTATGACATAGCCGGTCGCGGGGAGCGTGCGGTCGCCTTTGAGTTCCTGTACTTCGGCCACAAGAAGAATTAAATCCAATAGTTCCGGAACGCCTTGGCCTGTCTTTGCGGAAATGGCAGCCCATGGCACATCGCCGCCGAATTGTTCCAGAAATACTTCCTGCTCCAATAGCGAGCCCTGAGTGCGCGAGAGATCGGCATTGGGTTTGTCTATTTTATTTATAGCGACCACAAACGGCGTTTTTGCCGCACGGATACTCGCGAGCGCTTCCAGCGTCTGGGCTTTTACGCCATCATCCGCCGCAACAACCAAGATGCAGATGTCTGCGACGTTGGCGCCGCGCGCGCGGATGGCCGAAAAGGCGGCATGGCCGGGCGTGTCGATGAATGTGATTTTCTTGTCCTTGTGCGTGACTTCGTACGCCGCTACGTGCTGTGTGATGCCGCCGGCTTCTTTGGCGACGGTATTTGCCTTTCTTATATAGTCAAGAAGAGTGGACTTGCCGTGGTCAACGTGACCGAGCACGGCTACAACAGGCGGACGCTCTATTAGATTTAAATTGTTCTTTGCGGATGTCATAAAAGTGTGCGAGGGCCATATGGCGATTCGGGGAGTATACCTTTAAAATAGGCCAAATACCAGTAGAATTCGGTAATGTTCGGGTTCGGAGAGAAACGCATCTATATGGATTACGCGAGTGCGACCCCTCCTTTAAAAGAGGCGATTTCCGCAATGCGCAACGCGGAAGATTTGATGGGAAATCCCGGCGCGATTCATGGAGAAGGCGTCGAAGCAAAAAAAGCCCTTGAAGAAGCGCGAAGCGATATCGCGGTTGAGCTTGCATGCAAAGCACGCGAACTGATTTTTACTTCGGGGCTTACGGAGTCGAATGACCTCGCAATCCTTGGTGTCGCGCGCGCGCTTGAATATGCTGGCAGAATAAAAGGTTCGCACTGGGTAGTAAGCGCGATAGAACATGATGCTGTGCTCGGAAGCTTTGCGGAGATCGAGCGGCTCGGTGGAGAAATCACGCATGTACAGCCTAACGAAAAAGGGATAATTACCGCCGATGCGGTTGCGAAAGCCGTGCGAAAGGACACCGTAATGGTCTCTGTAGGGTGGGCCAACAACGAAACAGGCATAATACAACCTTTGCGCGACATCGCGCGCAAAGTCCATGCGATTAATGAAAGCATCTATGTACATTCCGATGCGGGACAAGCCCCGCTCTACATCGCGCCGCATGTGCATACGCTCGATGCGGATCTTTTTTCACTTGGTTCAAATAAGTTGTACGGCCCGCACGGAGTCGGTGCGCTTTATATTTCTAATCGCGTTAACATCAAAGGCATTTTGCACGGCGGCAAACAGGAGCGCGCACTGCGTCCCGGTACCGAAAACGTCGCGCTCGCTGTTGGGTTTGCGGCTGCAGTGCAAAAAATTTCACAAGAGCGCGACGCAGAAAAGAAAAGGCTGGAAAGACTTCGCGACACGCTCGCGAAAGAGATAGAAAAAAACATCCCAGGTGTGGTGATAAACGGCAACATGTCTCGAGCGCTACCGCATATGCTCAATATTTCCATTCCGGACATCAAATCTGAATATGTGACGCTCGCTCTGGACCGTGATGGCGTCGCAGTTTCCACCAAAAGTGCATGTCGGGAAGGCGAGGAGAGCCGCTCGCATGTAATAGCGGCGATGTCGGATGAGAATTGGCGCGCGGAAAACACGCTGCGTTTCTCTATAGGGCGGGAGACTTCCTCGAAAGACGTTTTCCGCACGGTGGACATTCTGCAAAGCATTCTGAAAAAGTAATTTTAAGCGCGAAAACTTGTGGGAGCGGAAAGATGCCTATACTATGTAGGCATGGATATTGAGAAGCTGACAAAATCGCAGATAGTGCTTCTCACGCTTCTCGTGAGTTTCATGACCTCTATCGCGACCGGCATCGTCACTGTCGCGCTCATGCAGCAAGCGCCGCCGGCCATCACCGAGACCGTGGACCGTGTCGTCGAACATACCGTTGAGAAAGTCGTGCCCGGGCAAGCGGCTGCGGTCGCGGCAGCGCCAGAAGTGACAACGAAAACCGTCGTCGTAAAGGAGAGCGACCTCATTCCGCAGGCTGTGAGCACCGTCTCCGCCTCGCTCGTGCGCCTCTATTCGAGCGACTCATCAAACCCGGCGTTTTTGGGGCTAGGCGTCGTACTCGATACTAACGGAACCATAGTCATGGATCAATCGCTTCTCGGCGATGCGGCGGACGCTGATGTTGAAATTTCAGACGGAACTCGCGTGCGCGGGTTCGTCCGCTCGCGGGACGATGCGACCGGCGTTGCATACCTTTCAGCCGCTACCTCTACGGACAAAGGTCCGGTCGCCTGGAAACCCGCGCAATTTGCCGCGACCCGTCCGCCATTGGGTCAGACGGTAATCATGGTGACCGGAAAAACTGCGAACAAGGTCGCCGAGGGCCTGGTGACCGCGCTTTCGCCCGATTCCAGCCCGATACCGATAATAGAGACAGATATATCAGAAGATGTTATAATCGCAGGAAGCCCCATTATCGACACCGACGGCGAGGTCGTGGGAGTAAGCACCAAAGCCAGTCGTGCGTCAGATGATCAAGGCTTCATCGCCAGTGCATCACTCATACCGCAAAGTGGTGCCGTGAAAGAAACAAAAGCGGGTACTCAGTAATATTATAAGAAAGAGATATATGGCAGCACCATTCAACAACTACACGACAAAAGCAAAAGAGGCCATACACCGTGCGCATCAGCTCGCGGTGGAGCGCGGCCACAATCAAGTCTCGACGCTGCACCTGCTTGCGGCACTTCTGATGCAGGAAGAAAGCATGGTCTTGCCGATGCTCGAACAAGTCGACATTGATGTCGCGCACCTCACGGATTCCGTACTGGAGCTCATCGAAGGCTCGTCCGGGCCGACCGCCGTTTCGCCGTCGTTTCAGTTATATCTTACGCCCGAGCTCGTCCGCGTATTCGAAGCGGCGCCGCGCATTGCCGCGTCTTTCAACGATCAATTTGTCTCGCCGGAACATTTGCTTCTTGGTGTCACCGAACACCCGGGACCGGCTTCCGACATACTCTCGCGCTTCAGGATCGATCGCACCGCGCTTGCGCGCGTTCTTTCCGATATCAAAGACGGAAAGATCCGCGGAGACGAACAGGGTGCAAAGCCGCGTGCGCTTAACCGTTTTGCACGTTCCCTCACGGAACGTGCTCGTGAGAACAAACTCGATCCGGTCATCGGCCGCGACACCGAGATAACACGAGTGATCCAAATTCTTTCGCGGCGCACGAAAAACAACCCGATACTCATCGGCGAAGCCGGAGTAGGTAAAACCGCAGTAGCGGAAGGCTTAGCTTCACGCATAGCTTCCGGCGACGTGCCGGAAAGTCTCCGCGGCAAAGAGCTCATCCAGCTCGACCTCGGCCTTCTCATCGCTGGCACCAAGTACCGTGGCGAATTCGAAGAACGCCTGAAGGCCGTAATGAAAGAAGTCGAACGCTCCGAAGGGAAAATCATTCTCTTTATCGATGAAATGCACACGCTTGTCGGTGCCGGGGCCGCGGAGGGCTCGATGGACGCCTCCAACATGTTGAAGCCCGCGCTCGCGCGCGGCGAGATCCGCGTGATCGGCGCGACGACGCTCAAGGAATATCAGAAACACATCGAGCACGATCCAGCGCTCACGCGCCGCTTCCAGCCCGTGTATGTAAACGAACCAAGCGTAGACGATGCCATTGCCATCATGCGTGGTCTCAAAGAGCGCTACGAGCTCTACCACGGCGTACATATCACCGACGCGGCGCTTGTCGCCGCCGTGCAGCTCTCGACCCGCTACATCACGGAGCGGTTCCTTCCGGACAAGGCGATAGATCTCGTAGACGAAGCATCGTCTGCACTCCGGCTCAGCCTCGAGAACATGCCGCCGCAGCTTGAAGAAGCGCACCGCAAGATCACGCGCCTCGAAATTGAAAAAGAAGCGCTCAAAAAAGAAGCCGAAGCGGGCGAGATGAAAGCGAGTGCGCGTGTCAAGGCGATAGAAAAAGAAATCGCCGATCTGCGCGACAACACCCGCGAGCTTGAAATGAAATGGAAAAACGAAAAAGACACCCTTACTGAAATAAAGAACGCGCGTTCCGAACTAGAAAAGAGCCGCATAGAAGCCGACAGCGCTGAAGGCCGCGGCGATCTCACCAGAACCGCCGAGATCCGCTACGCAAAGATCCCGCACCTCGAACACACCATCGAGACCGCAACGAAGCGTCTGAAGAAATTGCAGCAGACCCGCCGCGTGCTGAAAGAAGAGATCACCGAAGAAGATATCGCAGCTGTCGTCGCCCGCTGGACCGGCGTGCCGGTTTCGCGCATGCTTGAAGAAGAAGCGGAGAAACTCTCGCGTATGGATCAGGAACTTCAGAAACGCGTCGTCGGTCAGGATGAGGCAGTCAAGAAAGTATCTGATGCTATCAAACGTTCCCGCGCAGGCATTGCCGATCCGCACCGTCCTGTAGGCAGCTTCCTCTTCCTCGGACCCACCGGTGTCGGCAAGACAGAATTGACCCGCGCTCTTGCAGAATTCCTCTTTGACAGCGACAAGGCGCTCATTCGCGTGGATATGTCGGAGTACATGGAAAAGCATTCGGTATCGAAGATGATCGGCTCTCCGCCGGGCTATGTCGGCTACGACGAAGGCGGGGGGCTTACCGAACTTGTGCGTCACAAACCGTACAGCGTCATCCTCTTCGATGAAATAGAAAAAGCGCATCCTGAAGTCTTCAATATCCTTCTCCAAGTCCTCGACAACGGCCGTCTCACAGATGCCAAGGGTCGCACCGTAAACTTCAAGAACACGGTTATCATTATGACCTCCAACATCGGCTCGCAACATATCGAGCGTCTCTCCAATCTCGGTTTCGGCTCCGGTGGAGCTGCTACCGACGCGGAGCGCTATGAGCGCGTCAAAGACAAAGTTACCGATAGTCTCAAAGAATTCTTCCGCCCGGAATTCCTCAACCGTCTCGATGAAGTAATACTCTTCAACATCCTCTCGTCCGAAAGCGTTCGCGAGATAGTGAGACTCCAGGTAGAGATAGTCGCCAAGCGTCTCGAAGAAAAGCAGATTACGCTTACGCTCTCGAACGCCGCACTCGAGCATCTCGGCAAGGAAGGCTATAACCCGCAATACGGCGCACGTCCGCTGAAGCGCTTGATACAAACCGCGATATTGACCCCGATAGCGAACATGATGGTCGCGCGTGGTGTGATGGAAGGCGGCTCGGTGAAAGTCGACTTCAAGGAAAACGGCGGACCGGAAGGCAAGGGTGAATTCACCTTTGACGTCCGCAAAGGCCCCGAACGCGAACGCGGCGTCCGCGCCCGCGCGAAAGTGGCGGCCTAACCCAAACCAGTCGGCAAACTCAAAGAGCCCCACAAGGGGCTCTTTGACTAATAATGAGATTTATAGATTTGGTTAAGAAAGGAGGAATAAAAAGAAAAGAGCCGGGAGAACCCAGCTCTTTGGAGGTAAACGCCCTTGCTATGCCGCGACAGGCTGCTTTTTCGGTGCGGTCGGATGCACTTCGCACAGGCGGCTGTAGCCGCAGGCCGCAGCAACACTTTCAAGGATTTCCTCCGCGAACATGTCAATCTTACAGTCTTGGCCTGGCTTGCAGGTCGTTAGACACTTGATGATCTTACCTGTCCGGACCTTGCTCTGGATAGGCGCCAGGACGACAACTTGCGCGCGGATGCTGGTGCAGGTCTTGTCTCCGGAGAAATCAATGCAGATTTTGCTGATGCTGCCCGTAAGACTTTTCTCGTCTTTGAGTTTCTTCTTGATCAGCATCATTGCCATGAACGCCGCCGCCATGGCTTTGAGCGATACAGGCCCGCCCATATTTGCGCCGCTCACGTAGTCGCTGTCTATCACGATTTGCATTTCCACCCTCCTTCAAACACGTACAAGGAAAAACGTACGCTGTATGCACACTACTGCAGTATCGGCGCTGCCGCAAGCAAAAGAAAGGAGCCGACACCGGTCGGCTCAAGTTTGCGGGAGGAGACTGAAAAAAGTGGACAAGGATACGGCCACGGATTAAGTCCTCTCTGAGGATCAAGAGAACGGTGGCTATCTTGTCCTGTCCGCTATCAGCGTAGCAAGTGTACCGATTTGCGCAATGGCAAAAGAAAAAGCCGGGGGTAAGTCCGGCTCTTTGCTCTGTGAGCACATGATTTACGCTCTCGGTTGACGTTCGCGCAGGAATTCCGGTCGAAGTTTGAGCTCATGATAGTTCTCGCCTCCATCTTCATGCCAATCTACCGTCTGGTAGCGCTTGTCTTTGCGCAGATGTTCAAGCGCATCATGCAGGTCGTGACTTTCTATCCCGATAAAGCTACTTGGAGCAAGCTCGTGAGATTCATTGCGCACGGGGACTTCGAATTTCGTATTTGTGCCGCGCGCAAGGACGCGCTCGGTGCCTGATTTGTACCGCAACGCATGCAAGTGACCTCCGCGATAGAGCGAATGCAGATGATTCGCGACCGCACGGATCTCGTCTTGCCTGACCCTGCGCAAAACCAGGTAGCGTGTGATGAGCGCCGCGATGAGGGCTACAACGAGTACTCCTGCGGTTGCGAGCAGCACGAGTAGCGGCAGGGATATGGTGATTTCATGCGGCATTGCCGCCTCCTTTCAATCTCGAATAGCCCGTCTGTCGGGCATATGCAGCATAGTCCTACGGCGATGAAGCCGCGTTGAACACGTGACAGATACATAAATGCAAAACTCTCATAAGGAGTTTTGCTATCCTGGTGCGCCGGGAGGGATTCGAACCCCCGTAGGCCGAAGCCGCCGCGTCTACAGCGCGGTGTAATTGACCACTCTACCACCGACGCGCACGCCGCATAGTATGCAATATTTTCCGCTTTTTTGCTACAATGAGCTCATGCTCCGCGCGCAGCCATTTCTGCTATTCGACGGCAACTGCGCTGAGGCAATGACGTTTTATCACCAATGTCTTGGTGGAGAACTACGATTGAGCAAACTTGGTGATACACCCATGAAAGCAGCTTTTCCGCCGGAGAAACACGAGCGCATCATTAATGCCCACCTGAAAAACGGGGCATTCGAGATTTCCGCGACGGATTGGATGGCCTTGCCGATACGTGAACCCAAACTCGGGAATATGTCCGCGATATTTGTGATAGGGGAAGGCTTCGAAGAGTTGAAAATAGCCTTCGATAAACTTGCACAGGGCGCGCAAAAGGATGGATTTCAGGATTTACACGAAATGCCGTTTGGCACATACGGCCAGTTTTACGATCGCTATGGGGTGCAGTGGATTTTCAAAGGTGACAAAATGAAGTGATATACTTTCTCTATGCGCCGCTATTATGTGCTGGCCATCGCAACTTCCGCATTGATGCTCATGCCGAGCCTAACCATGGCGCTTAATTTGCCGGGACCTATTGTGCAATGCACTGGTGCCGGCGGATCGCACCCTTGCACCTGCAAGGATCTCGTTACCTCGGCCCAAAACCTGCTCTATACGGGCATTTATCTCGCTGTCTTTACCTCGGCCATACTCTTTGCCTGGGCGGGCTGGAAAATGCTTACCGGACGCACGGTGGGGAATTCCGGCGATATCGAGAATGCCAAGAAAATCCTCTGGAACGTGATCATCGGCCTAGTCATAATTCTCGCAGCCTGGCTCATAGTAAACACGCTCCTTACGACACTTGTGAACGGTTCCCGCGGCTTTAATTTCTGCCCGTAGACATCCGCCGTTGACCTTCAGCGCCTTTTCAGGTATAGTCTCCGCTCATGTCCCAGGATCAACTCATAAAACTCGCGTGCAGTAAATGCGGACGCATCAACTATTGGACCCGCAAGAACAAGAAGCTCGTCGAGCGCAAGATCGAGCTCAAAAAGTACTGCAAGTGGTGCAAGGCACAGACCAAGCACAAGGAGGCAAAGAAATAATAAAAAGACTCCGAAAGGGGTCTTTTTAGCTGCGGGCGCTGAGGGAATCGAACCCCCACTGGCGGTTTTGGAGACCGCTGTTCTACCACTAAACTAAGCGCCCTGGTCGGAAAGAGTATACGCTAAAAGCGCTCCTTCATCCACGACAGTACTTCTTCGGAAGAGTTAAACCAATGTATTTTCCTATTTCTCTGCCAATAGGTCATTTGGCGCTTTGAATACTGCCATATCTTGTTTTCCAACTGTTCGAGCATTTCCTCTTTGGTGATTTTCCTTTGCAGATAAAATGCGAGGTAGCGATACTCCAAACCAAGCTCCTCCATGCGTTTCCATGAGAGGCCTGCTTTGTGCAGACGCTCGGCTTCTTTGACCATGCCGATTTTCATGCGAGCCAGAAGACGTTTGTGAATTTTCTCGCGAAGCATCCTTTTATCCGGCGCTATGCCTATCCAAAAGACATCGTACTCTTTTCCTGAAATAGACGGCGTTTTCTTCTTGGCCGCTGCTATCTCGAGCGCGCGAATAAGGCGGACGGGATTATGTTTGTCGACGGTTTTTGCACGTTCAGGATGTTTCACTTTGAGCATCTCAAAAAGCTCGGCGGCGCTCTTCTTCCGCAATTTCTTGCGCAGCTTTTTATTGGGCGGAACATCTGCGAGCGTGATTTCGCCGAGAAGCGCGTCTATATAAAAGCCAGTGCCGCCGCTGATGATCGGAAGTTTTCCTCTACTTGCGACTTGCGCGATAGCTTTTTCTCCCAAATGAATGAAATCATTTGCCGTAAAAGTCCTTTTTGCCGATGCGACGTCGAGCAAATAATGTTTCACTCCGCGCATTTCACGTTTGGTGATCTTTCCGGTGCCGATATCGAGTCCTTTATAGACCTGCCGAGAATCGGCGGAAATAACTTCGCCATGGAGGCGTTTTGCCAAGCGCACGGCAAGCGCGCTCTTGCCGGAAGCGGTGGGACCGATAAGCACCAATACCTTCTGCATCGGCAAACCTTACTGCACTGTTTCGACTTTGTCAGCTGTCTCTTTTTTCTCCGTTGAGGAGCGAAACCAAAATCCGCGCGGAATAGGGAGGCGCGATTTGCCTTTGTTTTCTTCTACGGCATGGCTCGCGAGCAGATTTACGAAGCCGAAAAGAATACCGATACCGACGAGCAGATATGCCATCGTAAAGATCTTGCCAATATCGGTATGCGGGGAGAGGTCGCCATAGCCGACGGTGGTAAGGGTTACGACGCTGAAATACAGTGAGTCGAGCCATCCCCAACCTTCGACACCATGATAAAAAATGGTACCGGAAAACAGGATGACGACGAGAAGAAAAAGCAATGCCTCAAACTCAGGGTCCTTAAGACCGTTCTTTATGCTTCTGCCGAAACGGTAGAGCGTCGTAAAGAGCGTGATGAGAGGCAGCATCGCATCAAGTATAGCAGTACTTTTTTATGGTCCGAAAATGAAGTATGATGCCGCATGAAGCCGGGATGGCGGAATTGGTAGACGCACACGACTCAAAATCGTGCGGGGCAACCCGTGGGAGTTCGATTCTCCCTCCCGGCACAGCAGTAGAGCCACCGTGAGGTGGCTCCAAAAGTTCAGATCGTCGGAGTGCGCAAGAGCTTGATATATTCTTCTGCGCCGACGCGTGGTGCATTCTCCGCATACGGGTACTGGTGCGAGCACTTCTCGCATGCCGGCTCCCAATACCGTATGCCGTTCGGTGGATCACCAGCCACTTTACAGACAACGCGCCCTCCGCATTTCTTGCACTTGTTGCCGGTGGCGGGAGTGTGTTCGTCTATAAAGCTGGTCCAGAAATCCTCGATTTCCTTCGGTGTAAATGTGACCATGGCAGACCTCCAGTTCCGCCCTCAGTATACATTTTCTGCCTGAAATAGCCCGAACCCCATCGTGCTATAATCGTCTCATGCCAGAACATCGCAACATCCGGGACTCGATATTTTGGGTAGAAGTAGACCGCATAAAGCCCAATCCATATCAGCCGCGCAAGGTCTTTGACGAAGCTGCGCTCGCTTCTCTCGCCGAGAGTATCCGCCAGTACGGCGTTTTGCAGCCGCTTACGGTGACGCGCAAGGAAACAAATGTGCCGGAAGAAGGCATCCGGGTAGAGTACGAGCTTATCGCAGGAGAAAGGCGCTTGCGTGCTTCGAAAATCGCGGGCATTCGCGAAGTACCTGTCGTGATTAGGAGCGGCGAAGACAATGACCGCGTAAAGCTCGAACTCGCCATCATCGAAAATCTCCAGCGAGAAGATCTGAATGCGGTAGATCGTGCGCTTGCTTTCCAGCGGCTTGCGAATGAATTCAAGCTTACACATGCAGAAATAGGCAAAAAGGTGGGAAAGTCCCGCGAATATGTTTCGAATTCGCTTCGCATACTCATGCTTCCGCAGGAAATGCAAGAGGCGCTCAGAAATGGCGACATTTCCGAAGGCCATACACGACCGCTTCTGATGCTCATGGACCGTGCAGCAGAACAAAAAACGCTTTTCAAAGACATAGTCGACAAAAAGCTGACCGTGCGCGACACCGAGTCGCTCGCGCGTCGCATTGCCGTGGACAAGGCACGCAAAGGTGACCTTACGCCGGAGCTTCTTTTACTTGAACGCGAACTTACCGACGTCTTGGGAACAAGGGTACGCATTGAAAAAAAGGAACAAGGAGGCAAATTGCTCATCGATTTCTTTTCCGCCGAAGATCTCTCGAATATCAGGAAACTTCTTGCGAACGCGCAAACTTCCGCGCAGCAAGAGCAGGAGACGAAGACTTCTGAAGTCCAACAGGAAGAGAAGCGTCTGCAGGAGAGTGAGGATGATCTTTACTCGATTTCGAATTTCTCCGTGTAAATATTGACGGTGACTGCAGACACAAGGCCTCGGCCTTCCGCAAACTCGTCCGTCATAATTTCGGGTTTGCCGAAATTATGCGGTCTCAGACTGTGCTACAGTCCGAAACCTCGCGTCAGCAGTCTAGTGCTTCTTTTTATCTTTGTCCGAACCTTCATGCTCGGCAAGCGCGGCACGGATGTGTTTTTTCGCCATATTGGTCTTGGCAATGTCGTGCCATTTGCGGCTCGGGTGCGCGCTTGATTTTGTGATAATTTCCACCATATCGCCGTTTCTGAGCGCTGTTTCGAGTGAGACCATTTTGCCGTTTACCCGAGCGCCGCTCATACGGTTGCCGAGATCCGAATGGATTGCGTAGGCAAAGTCTATAGGAGTAGCACCCATCGGCAGATCAATGACATCGCTTTGAGGGGTAAAGACGAACACACGATGGCTGAAGAAGTCAGATTTGAGCTGGTCCAGATATTCCTCGCTTTCTTCTACATTCGTATGTGCCTGCGCGAGCTCTTTTACCCAATCCGGAACGCTTCCTTTAATTTCTTCGCTTGAACTAACCTGCGCCTCGCTTCCGCGCAGCCTTGGAAAAAATTGCCGTACCCACTCTAAGGAGCCGCGGCGGCCCTGGACGGATTGATCATCCTTATATGCCAAATGCGAGGCGATACCATAGAGCGCTTCGCGGTGCATAGCCTCGGTGCGAATTTGGATCTCGAGTGCGCCGCCGTCGCCGGTATACACGGTGGTGTGTATTGACTGGTACCCGTTGGGCTTCGGAAAGGCGATGTAGTCCTTTATTTTTCCCGGCACCGGTCGCCAATGCGCATGCACGACGCCTAGTGCTGCGTAGCAGTCGGCGACGGTAGGGAATATAACGCGCAGCGCGCGTATGTCGTAAATCTTTCCGATCTCCCAACTCTTGCGGTCGAGTTTTCTATAAAGGCTATAGAGACCTTTGATACGGCCTTCGGTCCTGAAGTTGCGCAGTCCCGCTTCGCCGAGCTCGCGCTTCAGGTTTTTTTCCAATTTTTCGAGACGCTTATCGTTCTCGCTGCGGCGCTCCTTTAAGAGCTCGCGTGTCTTTTCGTATTCTTTGGGATGTCCCCAAGGAAATGCTGCATCTTCAAGCTCTTGTTTGACGACGCTCATACCGAGCCTATCGGCGATAGGCGCATATATCTCAAGCGTCTCAAGCGCGATACGCTCGCGTTTGTCCGGCCGCGGGACGAATTCGAGCGTCTTTGCATTATGCAAACGATCCATGAGTTTGATGATCAAGACGCGTATGTCTTTGGCGGTCGCCGCAAAAAGTTTGCGCAAAGATTCGGTATGGCGTTCCATGCCGCGATAGCGTAACGCGCCGAGTTTGGTAACACCTTGCACCAGCGAGAGCACGTCGGAGCCGAACTCGCTCTCGACGGTCGACGGCTTTACCCCCGCGTCTTCGATGACGTCATGGAGGAGTCCCGCGGCGATTGTCTCGGGATCCATGCCGATAGTTGCAAGAAGGTAGCCTATCTCGGCAGGATGCGAGAAATACAGGTCTCCGGAATAGCGGCGCTGTTCGCCGTGCGCTTTTTTTGCGAAGTCATACGCGTCGGTAATCAAAGATATGCTTGCGGGATCTTTGGCATTCATCTCTGACAAAATATCGCTGAGAGACCGGATATTGACTTGGCTCATGCTTATGATGATACTGCGCGTCAGGAAGTTGGCAATGAAGGGAGATGGTCATGGCTGAGCAAAGTCAAACGCGCTCAGAATACGATACAGAAGAACCCACGCATAGCTGCATTAACTGCGGACTGGTCGGAAGGTCGGCAGACGGAACACAGGATTGTCCGCGCTGTCATGAACGCATGTTTATTCAATTCCATATTCCGACGAAGCCGACTAAACATTGAAATGGCGCGACCGAATAATGCCGGTCGCGCCATTCGTCTTCCAGTATCTCTACTTTTTCGCAAGTTTATGCGGATTGTGGTTGGGGCACGTTTTGTTAGAGCACCGCTCCGGGATGGTTTTCGGTCACAGATAATTTCCTCGCCGTCGCTCGGAAATTTCCGCGACCCCGCCTCGCGGTTTCGCCTACTGGCGAAACATCGCTCCGGCCGACAAAGACAATCGGCGCAGGCAAAGCAGTTTGCCTGCTTAACTTATTTCTTCGCTAACTTATGCGGATTATGATTCGGGCAATTTTTATTCGAGCACCGCTCCGGTATTGTCTTTGTCCCCTCCATCATCAGGTTTCCGCATTCAGGGCAGATCCGGCCAGTCGGGCGGGATTTGATGATGTATTTGCAGTCGGGATAGTTCGAGCACGAAAAAAATGGTCCAAAGCGTCCGCGGCGCTCGAGCATCTCTCCGCCGGTTCGCCCTTCTTTCGGACACACGGGGCACATGACGCCGGTTTTTGCTCGCTCCTCAGCTTCAGGATCCTTTCTGATGAATTTACATTTCGGATAGTTCGAGCAGGCAATGAATCTGCCGAAACGGCCTTCGCGTTCTATTTGCTTGCCATCTTTGCAAAGAGGGCATGGCTCGCCTATTTCCTTCGGCGGCGCGATCTCCGAGCCGTCTTCTTTCCGCGCGCCGAGGCAGTTGGGGAAGCGCTTGCATGACATGAAGCGGCCGTTTTTAGAAAGCTTGTACTCCATCGGCCCGCCGCATATTGGACAGGGGAATTCTTTGGGAGCATCCCCCATGGAAGTGATCTTCGCGATTTTGTCCTTCCCTTTGATGGCTTTTGTGAATGGCCCATAGAATTCCTTCATCGTCTTCACGTACTCGCGCTTGCCCTCCGCTATTTCATCGAGCTCGTTTTCCATTTCTGCGGTGAAGTTGTCGCTGACGTAATCGGTGAAGTTGTTTTCGATAAATGTCGAAACGACATCGCCGGTGGCGGTCGGTATGAGGGTGCGGCCCTGTTTCTCTACGTAGCCGCGCGTTTCAAGCGTTGAGATGATAGACGCATAGGTAGAAGGGCGCCCGATGCCGCGCTTTTCCAACTCTTTAATGAGCCCCGCTTCCGTGTAGCGGCCGGGCGGCTGTGTTTCTTTTTCCTCCGTATGCATGCCGATAAGTTTCAGGACTTCTTCCACAGACACGCTCGGCAATTCCACATCCTCTCCGCGAGCGTCAGGGTCCGCCCGCAACCATCCTTCAAAAAGCACACGCGAGCCTGTGACCGTAAAATCCGGTATCGAATTCGTGTTGATGTTCGCGGTTATTTTCGTACGCAAAGTACGCGCATCCGCCATTTGCGAAGCAAGCGCACGCGCACGGATGAGTTCGTATAACTTATGCTGATCTTCCGTATGTCCCGCGCTTCGTTTCGTCGGGTCGGTTGGTCGTATAGCTTCGTGCGCTTCTTGGGCATTTTTGGCTTTGCTCTTATATTCCCGAGCAACGGCGTAGTTGGTGCCAAATTCTTTGTTTACCGTGGAAATAAGCGCGGCCTGCGCTTCTTTGGCGATATTTTGCGAATCGGTACGCATGTAAGTAATGAGACCGGCCTCATAGAGTTTTTGCGCGGTGCGCATGGTGCGCGAAGGAGAAAATCCGAGGCGTGTCGATGCAGTCTGCTGCAGGGTAGAAGTAGTAAAGGGACCGCGGGGTGAGCGCATTACCTGCGTTTCCTCCACGTTCTTCACTTTCCATGCGCCGCGTTTGCCGGATTCGACAATACGTTCTGCTTCTTTTTCGTCACGCGGCTCTTCCACGCAAGTGGCGGTAAAAGTTCCGCTCTTTGCCTTGAGTTCCGCGCTCAACACCCAGAATTTCTCCGGTATAAATGCGCGAATCTCTCGCTCGCGCTCCATCAATATGCGAAGCGCAGGGGACTGTACGCGGCCCGCAGAAAGCCCGTAGCGGACCTTCTTCCAGATGAGGCCGGAAAGCCCATAGCCAAAAAGTCGGTCTAATACGCGGCGCGCCTCCTGCGCTTTCACCAGGTCGCCGTCTATGCGGCGGGGATTTTCGAGCGCTTCTTGTACGGCGCGCTGCGTTATTTCGTGGAAAACGATGCGCTTCGGTTTTTTAAGCCCAATGGTCTCCGCCAAATGCCAGGCAATGGCCTCGCCTTCGCGGTCGGGGTCGGTCGCGAGTATCACCTCATCGGCTTTTTCCGCGCGCTCATGCAGCTCGTCGATGACGTTCTGCTTTTCTTTCACGACCTGATACATCGGCTTAAATCCTTTCTCGATATTGACGGCGTCTTTATTGCTCTTCGGCAGATCGCGGATGTGGCCAACAGAAGCGCGCACCGTGTACCCGCGGCCAAGATATTTTTCTATTGTTTTCGCCTTCGAGGGCGACTCCACTATTACCAACTTCATATAAATTGTATCGCGACTGCAGTCGCAACCGCGATTGATACTCCATTAGCCTACCATATGTCAAGCGGGACAAAGAAAAAGCCCGACAAGATCAGATCGGGCTTTCATGAGGTTTGAGCACTACTTATCCGTATTTTCTCGGATGTTTACGACGAAGACGCGGTCTAACGCCGAGACGCCGGCAACGCGAGTAATACCTGCGACCTTCCGGTGTACGCGGCAGCGGTATTTCCCACCGCTTGCAGAAAACTGTGACGCAGCCTCGTGTTATGTCGCCGAATTCTTCGGCAGCAGCCTTCGCGGTCATATTCCGGTTGCGCCTCTGGACGAACATCCTGAGCAAGCGCTTGCCGCGTTTAGCCGGTGTGTAAGAAGACCAGAATGAGTCTTTACCTGACATCGAAATCCTCCTTTTGCGTGGATACGCATCTACGCTACAAACACAGCCTACCGGCTGGGCGCACTATGCCCGAGAATTCCGCAAAAAACAATGAAGCTTCACGAGAGGCGTATAAGCCCGAGTTCTTCCACGATGAGACCTTTTATTTCCATTGTGGATAACAGAACGTTGGCATCGGTTATCGGCATTTCAAGCTCTGCAAGCAGATCATCGCGCGAGCGGGGAATTGAAATTATCTCGATGACTTTTATCTCATCGTCTGAAAGATCCGAGCGAAGTTCGGCAAGTGACTGCGGTCCTTCTCTTTTATTAAGCCCAAGCGCCTGCAGCACTTCTTCGGGACTTGTTACGGCGGTCGCGCCGAGGCGCAGAAATTGATGCGTACCTTTGCTTTCCTCGGAAAAAATAGAACCTGGCACGACCAGAAGCTCACGATTGTATTCTGTTGCGAGTCGCGCGGTAATGAGCGAACCCGAGCGCTCCTTTGCCTCTATCACGAGAGTCGCATGCGTGAGGCCGACCATGATTCGATTTCGTTTCGGAAAGGTCCAATCCGCTGCCTTGGTATCGGGTTTTTCCTCAGAGAGAATTGCACCGCCATTTTTTAGGATCTCACTCGTAAGGCCATGATGCGCTTTGGGGTAGAGCACGCTCCAATCAAGTCCTGAACCGGGGACTGCTATGGTCGTAAGCCCCGCATCGAGCGCGGCTTTGTGCGCCTCGCCATCTATACCAAGTGCAAGTCCGGAAACGATAACGACCGGCTGCCCGCGAAGTCCGCCGATTAAATGTTTGACGACTTGACGGCCATAAGAGCTGCATGCACGGCTTCCGACCACGGCGAGCCATTTGTAGTCTTCAGGAGGCATCTCGCCCCGCATATATAATTGTATGGGCGCGTCTGGGATTTCCCGCAAAAGCGAGGGCAATTGTTCATCGCGCAACAGTTTGAGCTCTGAGTCCATAGTGCTATTATCTTTGGAACCTATGCTTGATATCAAATTCATCCGGGAAAATAAAGACATCGTCGCTTCCGGAGCAAAAAAGAAACACATCAAAGTCGACCTCGACCGGCTTATCGAACTCGACGACAAACGCAAAGAACTGCAGAAGAAGTTCGACGATACGCGCGCTGCGCAACATGCCGCGTCGCAAAAGATCGCCAAAGCTTCAACGGAGGAGCGCGCAAAGCTCATTTCCGAAATGGGGAAGGTCAAAGACGACCTCAAAATCGCTGAAGAAGGCCTCGCCGAAGTGATGAAAGAATGGCGCCTCTTGATGCTTCATGTGCCGAATGTGCCGGATGTATCGGTGCCGGAAGGCGAGAGCGATGCCGACAATCAGGAAGTTAAAACCTGGGGGGACATCCCGAAATTCAAATTCGAACCCAAATCAGCATCTGAACTTTTGCTTTTGAATGACATGGCGGACTTGGAGCGCGGCGCCAAGGTCGCGGGTTTTCGAGGATACTTCTTGAAAAATGACGGCGTGCGCCTTGTGTGGGCACTCGAGCGTTTTGTGCAGGACAGGTTTATGAACCGCGACGACTTTCAGCCGATGATAGTGCCGTCTCTGGTGCGCAAAGAGCCGTTCATCGGCACTGGCTACCTTCCGCAAAGCGAAGAAGACCTCTACAAGACGCAAGATGGCGATTATCTTGCCGGCACCGCGGAAGTCGCCACCATGGGCTATTATATGAACGAGATTGTGGATAAAAAAGACCTGCCGATAAAATTCTTCGCTTTCTCGCCGTGTTTCCGGCGCGAAGCAGGAAGTCACGGCAAAGATGAGAAGGGAATTTTCCGTGTGCACGAATTCGTAAAATATGAACAGGTCGTACTCTGTGAAGCAGCGCATGAAGAGAGCGTCAAACATCACGAAGAACTCACCGCAAATTCCGAAGCGCTGTTGCAGGAATTAAAGCTTCCGTACCATGTCGTTCTCAATTGCGGCGGCGACATTGGCCTCGGTCAGGTCAAAAAATACGACATCGAAGCGTGGATGCCGAGCGAGAAGAAATACCGCGAGACGCACTCGTCTTCATATTTCCACGACTTTCAAACACGCCGTCTCAACATCCGTTACCGCGATGGCGAGACCGTGCGCTTCGCACATTCGCTCAATAACACCGCGCTCGCTCTTCCGCGCATACTCTGCCACATCGTGGAGAACTATCAGCAAGCAGATGGTACTATAGTGGTCCCAGAAGTCCTTCGGGAATACATGGGTAAAGATGCCATCAAAACCCCGACTCGTTGATCTGCGAGGCGGCCGTAAGATTCCGCCACCTTCCTCCGGCGATATCCGGCCACGCGAGCCGCGCCGCTCCACGCTCAAGGAACGCAAAAGACGCACACGCGCAGTCATTACCGCCGCGGTGTGTGTCTGCACGCTCCTGACGACGTATGCGGTGCATGCTGCATCTTACCTTCCCAGGTTCACGTACCAACATGTCTCTGTCAGCGGTGCCCATTTGGTCGCGCCGACCCAGATAGAGGCATTTGTCGAAGATAAACTCGGGGAAAGTTCACGCGGATTTATTTCCGGAAGGAATATCTTTGTTTTCAAGTATTCGACGCTGCCTAACGTGATCGTGGCAAATTTCCCCGCAGTACGAAGCGCGAGCGTCTCGCGTGATACGAGCATGGGTAACGGCCTCATCGTTACGCTTCAAGAACGTACGCCGTACGCTGAGTGGTGCGAGGAAAGTATTGGTGCAAATTGTTATCTGCTCGACGATCAGGGAGTCGTCTTCGCACCAGCCTCTGGTGTTGCCACGTCATCGCTCCCGAGCCAATACATTTTCTCCGGAATTCTCTCGACGACTACACTGAGCGTTTCCACACCTCCGTACGGTGAAATCTTTGCCGGCACGCATTTTTCCGGCATCAGCGATCTGTTGAAACGACTGCATAGTGCCGGCGTGACGCCGCTCGGCGCCGAGCTCCAGGACGATACTGATTTCTTTATCCCTCTTGCGGAGGGTTTCTACCTGAAGGCTTCATATGGGGAAGATCCGGATACGCTTGCCAAAAACCTCACGCTCATATTGAATGCGGATGCGCTCAAAGGAAAAACTCCGCAGCTTGAGTACATCGACCTTCGTTTCGGCAACCGTGTCTACTATAAGTTCAAGGGTCAGCCGCAGAGCCAGTGACAGCGCAAACTATATGAATTTCTGGGAGGATTTAGAAAAGCCCTTTTTCGCGCTAGCGCCGATGGAGGACGTGACTGACGCCGCTTTCCGGCGTCTTATCGCGCGGTACGGAAAACCCGCGGTCACTTTTACCGAATTCACCTCCGCAGACGGGCTCATACTTGCGCCTGAAAAGTCGCAGCCGCTTCTGCGCAAGAAACTTATTTTTGATGAGAGCGAAAGGCCGATAGTCGCGCAACTTTTTACCGCATCACCGGAGAGAATGGAGAAATCCGCCGCACTTGTGCAAGGACTGGGATTCGACGGCATAGACATCAACATGGGCTGCCCGGTCAATGAAGTCGTGCAGAACGGCTGCGGCGCCGCGCTCATAAAAAACCCAAAACTTGCGCGCGAACTCATGCGGGCGGCCAAGCGAGGAGCGCCGGATATTCCGCTCTCCGTAAAAACCCGCATCGGCTACGACAAAGATACGCTTGATGAATGGCTGCCGGAATTACTCGCGCAAAATCCTGCCGCAGTAACCATACACGCACGCACGCGCAAGGAAATGTCTGCGGTGCCTGCGCAATGGCAAGCGATAAAACGCGCGGTCCAAATTCGTGACAATATGAAAAGTAACGCGCTTATTATCGGTAACGGCGATATGAAAGACATTGCCGATGCACGTGCAAAGGCCGCTGAAAGCGGGGCAGACGGCATAATGCTCGGCAGGGCAATATATGGAAACCCATGGCTATTTGCTGAGAGACATGAACCACCGACAAAAGAAGAACGCACTGCGGCGCTCATCGAACATCTGAAACTTTTCGAAGAACTTCTCGACGAAACGACGAACTACGCGGTTATGAAAAAGCATTTCAAAGCGTATATCTCGGGATGGGATAATGCGAAAGAGCTTCGCGTTCGGCTGATGGAGACGTCGGATATCTCAGATGCGATAGCAGTTTTGTCAGAGGCGCGACAATAATATCCGCTAATTTCTCCGTCACATGGGCGGAAATGTTATTATTGATGCAGGAGGTGATCATTATGTTTAACAGGTCGATAAAGACCAGAACGACTCCGCAAGAAATCGCCCGTGATGTGAAGCGCGCAGTAAGTGCTTTAAAAAGTGCGCAAACGACCCTCAATGTTGAGAACGTCGCAAAGCAAGCGCATATGTATAACAAGCTTTCTCTGACGGCGATAAAACGCTATATTGCGGGGCTAACTGAACAACAGTGTATCGAGCACGGTTACCCTGATCCCAATGCCAAAAAACCGAAGCTCAATACGCGGCCTAACCTAAGTGTCGCCTTCGCGAACAAAGGATGGGGCAAGGCCGGATAATCGGACAGGTCAACACTAAGCCGCGCACTGCCGCGGCTTTTCTTTGTGCAAAAAACCGTTGCGTTTGGGAAAAGCGGGTGTACTGTTCAATGAGACAACAAACGGAGGTTCCCGTGACAGTATTTGCGGTTGCAAAAATTCGCCGGACCGCATCGAAGATCGGCGAGAGAGGAGTCATAACGTTTCAGGCAATAGCCGACGAACTTGGCTGTGATTGTAAGGAGGTGCGCAAATTCGTGCTTCATGTCACGCACCTATGCGAGGCTTTGCGACAGGTGATGCCGCCGGAGGAGTTCGAGTCGCCAGTTGAGCGTACGAAAAGGCTCAAAGAAGAGCAGGATTCTTTCAACAAAGTGCGACGGGAAGCGTGGCTCCAGAACATGCAACGGCAAGCGGATGATTTGCGCAAGAAGGCGTTCAGCAATCTGCGTCCGGAACCGCCATTGCGTCCGACGATGCCGATCAAGGCTCATCGCACAGAAGAGCGTCGCCAGCGTTCCGCGGAGCTTCGGAAACTCTTGCTCAGAACGCACCTAGCTCGCGAGCTCTACGAGTGAACACAAGACGGCCGTCCGCAATACGGCCGTCTTTTGTTTTAGCTATATACATTCGGTATACTGCCACGATGGCGAAGGAAACGAAACACACGACCTTATATCGTCAGTACCGTCCGTCAGATTGGAGCGAAGTCCGCGGACAGGAACAGGTCGTCGATGTTTTAGAAAAAGCAATAAAAAACAAGAAAATCGCGCACGCGTATCTTTTTGCCGGCGGGCGTGGAACAGGGAAGACTTCGGTCGCGCGCATACTCGCGCGCAAGCTAAGCGTGACTGACAAGGACCTTTATGAAATGGATGCCGCGAGCAATCGCGGCATCGACGACATCCGCGAGCTGCGTGAAGGCGTATACGCGATGCCGTTTGAAAGCCCGTACAAGTTTTACATTATCGATGAAGCGCACATGCTCACTAAAGAAGCGTGGAACGCGCTTCTGAAAACCCTCGAAGAGCCGCCCGCGCATGTGATTTTTGTCCTGGCTACTACGGACCGAGACAAAGTACCTGACACTATTCAATCGCGTTGCGAGGTCTATACCTTTAAGCAGCCGACGCGTGAGATACTTGCGCAGATAGTTACCGACGTAGCCAAAAAAGAAGGCTATAGTCTGGAGCGCTCCGCCGCGGAACTCGTAGCGCTTCTTGCCGAGGGCTCGTTCCGTGATGCGCTCTCAATATTGCAAAAAGTTCTGACTGTCTCAAAAGACAAAAAAGTAGATGTAGCCGAGGTCGAAGAAGTCAGTGGCGCACCACGTTCGGAGCTTGTGCGCAGTATCCTTT
>Ga0070679_100001259_pt1 | contig 22336 bp, 17 predicted proteins | sample KBSC63BmetaG_FD_65652 | JGI IMG/M metagenome (GOLD analysis project Ga0070679, IMG submission 65652) | Corn rhizosphere microbial communities from Kellogg Biological Station, Michigan, USA - KBS C6-3B metaG | ecosystem: Host-associated > Plants > Roots > Rhizosphere | place: USA: Michigan... | reverse complement strand
GACATCGCGAAGAAGAGCTACACGCCGCAACTCACCATGAACGGCATCATCGACGATTTCGAGAAGCTGAAGCCCGCGCTCGAGCGCGCCGCGGCGAGCGGCGAGGCGAAGCCGCTCTCTTCCGTGCGGCTGCGCGCGCCTTTGCCGCGGCCCGGCAAGATTCTCGCCTGCATCGCCAATTACTGGGAGCATGCGCAGCGCGCACCGCGCAAGCTCAGCATGTTCCTCAAAAACCCGGACGCGGTGATCGGGCCGGGCGACACGGTCGTGCTGCCCGAATTCACCGAACCCTATGCCTTCATGCATGAGGCGGAGCTCGCGCTGGTGATCAAGGGCCCGGCCAAGATGGTGAAGCAGAAGGATTGGCGGAGCGCCGTCTTCGGCTATACCGGCATCATCGATGTCTCGGCGCGCGGCGACGGCCGGCACACCTGGCCCTCGGGGCCGCCCGCCGCCTGGACCGGCAAGTCCTTCGACACCTTCGCGCCGATCGGGCCGTGCATTACGACCGCAGACGAGATTCCGGAGCCTAACGACGTGATCGTACGGTTCTGGAACGACGGGCAGCTGCGCCACAACTACAACACCGACGACATGGAGCATCGCGTGCCCGAGCTCATCGAATGGGCGACGACGGTGATGACGCTCAATTCCGGCGATGTCATCGCCTGCGGCACCAATCACGAGGGGCTGGGCTTCATGCAGGACGGCGAGACCTGCGAGATCGAAGTCCAGAATGTCGGCAAGATGATGGTGAAGGTCGCCGATCCGCTGAAGCGGAAATGGGAGCGCGGCGTCTATATGGGCGCCGATTCGACCAATCCCGAGGCGGTCAAACGCCACCGGCCGCAGAATGCCTAAAGCAGGTCCTCGATAAGGCGCGCATAGAATTCTTTGATCCTTTCGCCGAGCGGCCGGTCCTCCCATTCCTCGAGAGTGACCGGCCGGGCGGCGGTCTCGTCATGCTCGAATTGTGCTTCGAGCTGACGGCCGGTGCCGCGGCCGAGGACGATGGCATCGACCTCGTCGTTGAAGAGGATGCTGCGGTGGTCGAAATTCGACGAACCGATGGTCGACCACACATCATCGATGACGGCGGTTTTCGAATGCAGCAATCCGTCCTGCAGCTCGTAAATCTTCACGCCCGCCTTGAGCAGGCCGCCATAATCCGATCGGCCGACTGCGAGCGCCAAAGCCGAATCGCTTGTTCCGGGGAGCATCAGACGCACATCGACGCCGCGGCGCGCCGCCGCCTCGAGATCGCGCATCTCATCCTCGGTCGGCACGAAATAGGCGGTGGTCAGCCAGATCGTGTTGGCCGCGCTGCGGATCGCCGAAAGCAGCGTCGCGTCGTAACGCGGGATGGTATCGTTATGGTCGCTGCCGATGATGCGCACGACTTCCGTTCCCATGACTTGCGCCGGCGGAAGATCGCCGAGCGGCGGAAGCGGCGGCCCCTGCTCCGCCGCCCAATGATCGAGGAAGATCTGCTGTAGCTGACGCGCCGCCGGGCCTTGGATTTCGAGATCCAGATCATGCCAGGTGGCGGGATTGCCGCCATTCGACGGAATCAGACGATTGTGCGGATGGGGCTGATAGGCGGTGTAAAGGTTGACGCCGCCGACAATGGCGGTGCCGCCGTCGACCACGAGGATCTTGCGGTGGTCGCGATCATTGGGCGCGTAACTGGTTCGCGCATTGAGTGGGTTGAGTGGATGGAACTCGAGCAGCGCCACGCCGGCCTTCCGCAACTGGTCGAAGAATGCGCTGGGGGTATCGACGGAGCCGAAGCCGTCATAGATGATGGCGACCTGAACGCCCTCGCTGCGCTTTTGGACAAGAAGGTCGCCCAGCTTTTGACCGTCAATCGCGACATCCTCGAAGATGTAGTATTCGAGGAGGACTTCGTGCTTCGCCGCCTTGATGGCGGCGAACATGGCGCGGAAGGTCGCAGGGCCGTCAATGAGCAGCGTCGTGCGATTGCCGGCAATCAGCGGCGTTGCCACCAGCGCTTGCTCGATCGCGAGGTGACGCGCGAGCAGGTCGGAGCCTTGCGCCTGCTGCTGCAGACGATCGAGAATGGCCTTGGTCTGGGCCGGGGATAGCGGGCCGCGCGGGCCGACGACGGTCGCGGGCGCGGGCTTCGTCTGATTCAGAACCGCGTTGACCGGCGGCACGGTCGCGCAGCCATACAGCAGCACGCCGCACAGCAGCGGCGCAAAGATGCGGGAGGAGCCACGAGAGAAGGTGTGCATGTCGCGACCGTTGGTTGAAGCCTATCCGGCCATTGGGACACGATTGCGCGACAGGTGCGGCAAAGTGCGGCGAATTTGTGACGAAGAGTGGCATCGCGGCCACGACGCCGCCGTAACACGATGATGGGATCGCGCCGATGACGCTCCAGCAAGCGCTTCCTCTGGCTTTGCTCGGCGGATTGCTGGTCCTGTTCGTGTGGGATCGCTTTCGCTTCGATGTCGTGGCGCTGCTGGCGCTGCTGGCGGCCGTGGCCTGCGGCATCGTCGAGCCGGAAAACGCCTTTAGCGGCTTCGGCAATCCGCTTTTGCCGCTGATCGCCTCGGCGCTGGTCGTCAGCAGCGCGGTCGGAAAATCCGGCGCGATCGACGAATTCGTCGCCGCCCTGCGGCCGCTTTTGCGCCATCGCGGCTCGCAAGTCGGCATCCTCACCGCGTCGGTCGCGGCGCTCTCGGCGCTCGTCAAGAATATCGGCGCGCTCGCGATCTTCCTGCCGGTCGCGATGCAGGTGGCGCGCCGCGGCAAGCGGCCGGTCGGCGAGTTCCTCATGCCCATGTCGTTCGGCTCGCTGGTCGGCGGCATGATGACCTTGATCGGCACCTCGCCCAACCTCATCGCCTCGAGCGTGCGCGCCGAGCTCCTCGGCTCACCTTACCGCATGTTCGACTTTTTCCCGGTCGGAGCGGGCATCACGCTGCTCTGCGTCGGCTTTCTCTCGATCGGTTGGCGCCTGCTGCCGATCCGCGACGGCGGCGGCAGCGCCGACGCGCCGTTCCACATCGAAGACTATATCAGCGAGGCGCTGCTGCCCGAGAATTCGGCATTGGCCGGAAAAACCGTCGCCGATCTCGAAAAGCTGAGCGATGGCAGCGTGACCGTCACGGCGATCATCCGCGAAGGCAAGCGGCGCTACACCCCCTCCGGCCATTGGCCGCTCTTTGCCGGCGACGTGGTCGTGCTCGAGGCCGACCCGCAGGATCTGCAATCGCTGATCCAGACGGCGCATCTCGAGCTGGTCGGCCAGGCCGAGCCCGAGGAAGCGGAGAAGAAGGACGAGGGCGATGCCGTCGTCGTCGAAGCGGTGGTGATGCCGGATTCGCGCATGATCGGCGCATCGAGCAGCGCGTTGCAGCTGCGCGACCGTTATGGCGTCAACCTCTTCGCCTTGAGCCGCGGCGGCCGGCGCAGCATGGCGCGGCTCGGCCGGATGACCTTTCGCGAAGGCGACGTCATCGTCCTGCAAGGCTCGTCGGCGCGCATGGCCGATGCCTTGGCTCGGCTCGGTTGCCTGCCGCTGGCGGAGCGCAACCTGCAGCTTGGCCGCCCGCGCAAGCTCGCCATCACCCTCCTCGTGCTGCTGGCCTCGGTGGCCCTCGCCGCGACCGAGATTGTGCCGCCCGCGGTTGCTTTTCTGGCCGGCGCCGTCGTCATCGTCGTTTCCGGGATTATCAGCCTGCGCGAAGCTTATGAGGCGGTCGATTGGCCGATTCTCGTCATGCTGGGAGCACTCATTCCGATCGGCGACGCGATGCAGCGCGTCGGAACCACCGGCATGATCGCCAATTGGCTGTCGGGCGCCGCCGACACGCTGCCGATCTGGGCGATGCTCGGCTTGCTGCTCGTCGTCACCATGCTGCTGACGCCGCTCATCCACCACGCCGCCGCGGTTCTCGTCATGGGGCCGGTTGCCGCGGCGATCGCGCGTCATCTCGGCGTCAACATCGACCCCTTTCTCATGGCCGTGGCGGTCGGCGCGTCCTGCGATTTCCTGTCGCCGATCGGCCATCAATGCAACACGCTGGTGATGGGGCCGGGCGGCTATCGCTTTGGCGACTATTGGCATCTCGGCCTGCCCCTCTCGGTGCTCGTCGCGATCTGCGGCGTTCCGCTCATCCTTCTCGCCTGGCCGCTGCATTGACCGCGGAAACGAACGCGGCCGCCGCGGTCTTCGAGACCGACATCCCGAGCCGGCTCGACCGCCTCGCCTGGGGCCGCTTCCATTGGCTCGTCATCACGGCGCTGGGTATCACCTGGGTGCTCGACGGGCTCGAAGTGACCCTGGTCGGCTCGCTCGCCGGCGCGATGGAGCAGGATCGGGCGCTCGCGCTCGATGCGACGCGGATCGGCCTCGCGGCCAGCGCCTATCTCGCCGGCGCGGTGCTGGGCGCGCTGCTCTTTGGGCATTTGACCGACGCCTATGGCCGCAAGCGGCTCTTCACCATCACCGTCGCGGTCTACGCGATCGCCACCCTCGCCACCGGCCTCTCCTGGGATTTCTGGTCCTTTGCGCTCTTCCGCTTCGTCACCGGGATGGGCATCGGCGGCGAATACGGCGCCATCAACTCGGCGATCGACGAGCTGATCCCGGCGCGCTGCCGCGGCTGGACCGATCTCGCCATCAATGGCAGCTTCTGGATCGGCGCCGCTCTGGGCGCGGGCGGCTCGCTGGTGGTTCTCGATCCGGCCCTCATCGCGCCGGCTTACGGCTGGCGCATCGCCTTCGCAACCGGCGGCATTCTCGCCTGCATCGTCATCGCGCTGCGGCGCTTCGTGCCGGAAAGCCCACGCTGGCTGATGACGCATGGCCAGCCGGAGGAGGCGGAGGCGACCACTCGCGCGATCGAGGCGCGCACCGCGACCGTGACCGAGGCGCCGCCCCTCGCAACCATCCGGCTGCGCGGCCGCGCGCGCTTCGGCCTGTGGCCGCTGCTGCGCGCGATCCTGCGCCAATATCCACGGCGGGCGGTGCTGGGCCTCGTCCTGATGGCGGCACAGGCGTTCTTTTACAATGCGATCTTCTTCACCTACGCGCTGGTGCTCGGCCGGTTCTATGGCGTGCCCGCGGGCGCGGTCGGACGCTACATCATCGCTTTCGCCGTCGGCAATTTCTTCGGGCCGCTGCTGCTCGGCCGCTTTTTCGACAGCCTTGGGCGCAAGCCGATGATGATCGCGACCTACGGGCTCGCGGGGCTGCTGATGATCGCGACCGCGATCCTTTTCGGCCGCGATCTGCTCGATGCGACGCAATTGACCGCGGCCTGGACGGCGATCTTCTTCTTCGCCTCGGCCGCCGCGAGCGCCGCTTATCTGACGGTGGGCGAATGCTTTCCCTTGGAGGCGCGCGCCCTCATCATCGCGATCTTCTATGCCGGCGGCACGGCAATCGGCGGCCTCGCGGGACCGGCCCTCTTCGGCGCGCTGCTCGATCAGGGCTCACGCGGGGCCGTGATGTGGGGCTATCTCGGCGCCGCGGCATTGATGCTCGCCGCGGCCGCGGTCGAGGCCTGGCTCGGCGTCTCCGCCGAGCGGCGCTCGCTCGAAGCCGTCGCGGCGCCGCTCTCGAGCGTCGATTCGGGCTCAACCCCTACCAGGTGACCGCGACCGCCGCAGTGCCGATGATGTCGGCCTGCCGCTGGCCGACGAACTCGTCGGTGCGGCGCACCATGCTGAGATCGATCCGCACGCGCTGCGACCAGAAGGCCGAGACGCCCGCCTCGAGATCGGCGACGAAAGTCTTGTGCTGAACGCTGTTGCTGCGGCGGAAGGTGTTGCCGTCGAGAAAGATGTTGCGCGCGACCGCCCGCCCGGCGACGCCGGCGAAGACATAGAAGCCGAGCTCGTCATCGAGATGGGCGGGATTGAAATAATCCGTGCCCGACAGCGCCGGGCGGATGCGAACCGGGCCGTAATCGGCCTCGAGATGACGGCCGATCCGCAACAACGCGCCCGCTTGGGCATAGGTGAAGACATTGCCGGCGCTGCCGCCGAGCTGCGGCACGATGTCGACACCGTTCTCGACGCCGTCGGCGGTGCTGCTAAGGAAAGGCAGCGGGAGGCGCCACAGCCGCTCATAGGAGAGAACGGCGCCAGGCTCGTTTTGAATCTGGCTGCTCCAGCCGCGCGCCTGGTGGATGCCGATGAATTGGTGCCAGTCGTTCTGGACTTCCTTGCCAAACGCGCCCGGCCCGACCACGCCGAGATCGAGCTCGAGATTTTCGAGCTGGTTCCCGCTTTCCTGCAGCAGGCTCCCGCCAGTATAGAGCCAGCCGCCATAGGGCCGGTCGCGCGGATTGGGCGGCTTGATGTCGAGATTGCTCGGCGTGAAGATGCTCTGGCCGAGAAACACCGCGACGCGGCGCGTGCCGCCGGGGCGGAACACCGTCGGAAAGAATTGCGCCCAATCGAAGAGGTCGTTGGCCCAGCTCTCACCGAGCGTCGGACTCAAGGCCGAGATGCGCAAGCCCTGGGTGTAGTGCTTGTCGGATTGCGTGTAGAGCGAATCGTTCTCTTCCAGCAGCGTGGTGCGCCACGCCTCGCTCGGCTCGTCCGCCTGCGCCATCGGCACGGCGCTCCCGAGGAGCGGGAGCGCGCAGAGAGCAAGCCGCGCAAGGCGGCGCGCATGATGTTCCGGCGCATTCCGCATCGGAGGATGAACTTTACCGCGCAATGTGGCAGCATTGCGCCAGAAACCGACAAAATATCGTGGCTTGGCTTGGAGGAGGCGATGAAAGCGCTCGTCAACACGCCCAAGGGCGCGGCACCGGTCGCGCTGACGGAATTGCCCGAGCCCCAACCCGCGCCGCATGAGGCGCTGATCGCGGTTCACGCCTTCTCGCTCAATCGCGGCGAGCTGACGCTGATGCGCATCCGTCCCGAGGGCTGGCGTCCGGGCCAGGATGTGAGCGGCGTCGTGTTGAAGGCAGCGGCGGATGGCAGCGGCCCCAAGCCCGGCACGCGCGTCGTCGGGATACTGGACTGGCATGGCTGGGCCGAGCGCGCCGCGGTCGCAACCCACCGTCTCGCCGCCCTGCCCGACGGGGTGAGCTTCGGCGAAGCCGCGGCCCTGCCGGTTGCCGGGCTCACGGCGTTGCGGACGTTGCGCTATGGCGACCCGCTGCTGGGACGGCGGGTGCTGATCACCGGCGCGGCCGGCGGGGTCGGCAATCTCGCGGTTCAGCTCGCCGCCCGCTCGGGCGCGCGGGTGACGGCGGTCACGCGCCATGCGGCGCGCGCCCTCGCCTCTCTCGGTGCCGCCGCGGTCATCGAGGATATCGCCAAGGCCGAGGGCAAGTTCTGGCTGATCCTCGAATCCGCCGGCGGCGCCTCGCTCAAAGCCGCGCTGGGCTTGCTCGAGCCGCGCGGCACGGTCGTCGTCTTCGGCAACTCCTCCGGCGAGGAGACCCCGCTCAGCTTTCGCGATTTCGGCGCGGCGAACAATTCGCGGCTGCAGAGCTTTCATTCCTATGCCTCGGGGCCCGAGGAATCCTTCGCACCGGACCTCGCGATCCTGGCGTCGCTGGTGGCCGCGGGCGCGCTGAAGCCGCAGATCGTCGAGCAAAGCTGGGAGGATTTCGCGCGCGTCGCCGAGGAGCTGCGCAACCGCCGGATCGACGGCAAGGCGATTTTCCGCATCGCGCAAGCCTAGCCGGGACGAGATACCTCCGGCGAAAACGCAACTTCGTTTCAAGCTTTCCGCCTTGAAACGGCTTTCCAGGCCACCAACGTCAATTACGGTGCAACTTTGCCTGGAGGGTGCCTAAGAAGCATGACTCCGCCGAAGCATTGCTAGACAGCACCAAACGCAAAGCCCGACCGTGTGGCCGGGCGGTGAGCTTTCATAGCCACCCGAAATGAACCCCGCCACTGGCGCGCACTGGCGGGGTTCGCGTGAGGGAATTCGATTTTCTTCAGCTCGTCAGGCCGCTTGCTCGATCGCCTCATCCTGGCGGAAGACGGGCGCGGCGGCGCGCGACATGGCCTCGGACGAAGATTGGGCGGCATAGCGCGTCGCCGTCACCGCCTCGTTCGAGACCGCGACGGCGTGATCGGCGATGGCATGAAGATCGGCATCGAGCCGACGCATCGTCCCTTCGAGCCATTCGCGATGGATCGACGCCGCTTCCTGGAGATCGCTGCACGATGCCAAACGCGCGAAGGCGTCGAGCGCGGCGGTTGCGCCCTCGCGCCGGCGCTCGATCCAGCCGGCCGCGACGGGCTGCGCGGCATTGATCACCGCGACCTGGCAGCGCAGCCAGGCATCGATCGGCCAGCCGATCATCGTGGCGAGAGATGTCTCGGCCGATGCGGCGTCATTCTGCAACTTCGCGGCCGTTGGTTCGGCCTTGCGCGACTTCGGTGTTGTCATGGAAGAGCCTCCTTCTCCGCAAGCAAGGTTTCTCTTGGGCGATGCAATGCGTCCTGCAATGTGGCGATGATGCGAGAATACGCGCTCTTTATGACAAAATTTTGTCGCGCAGCGGCGGCACATAGCGACGTTTGCGCCCAGGCTTGCCGCTTTGCGCGGCGCGCTGCACCAAGACCGCTTGGATCACACGAACGTGACCATTCCGCTTGCGCTGCGATCGCGGCTTCCGCTTGGCAGGCGACGCGGCGGCGCAGCGGTGCTATGACAGGCGCATGGCGATCGAGATCAGACCGCTCGCCGCGGACGAGGTCGAGGCGGCCGAGCGATTGCGGCGGCTTGCCTTCGGCACGCTGTTCGGGCTTCCCGATCCGCTGAGCTTCCGCGGCGATGCCGCCCTTTTGCCGGCGCGGCGCCAAGCCTTTCCCGACGGTGTCCTGGCCGCGGTCGAGGACGGCGCGCTGCTCGGCGTCGCCACCGCCAATCATTGGGGAAGCCTCGGCGTTTTCGGGCCGATCGTGATTGATCCCGCGCAGTGGCGCCGCGGCATCGCCCGCCAGCTGCTCGAAGCGACCATGCCGATCTTCGACCGTTGGGGCAGCCGCGTCACCGGTCTGTTCACTTGGCCCGAGCGCGTCACCCATGTTCGGCTCTATCAATCCGCCGGCTTCTGGCCGCGCCATCTCATCGCGATCATGGCGCGGCCGGTGACGGCGCCGAGCCCGGTGCCGGAGGCGCTGTCGTTTCTCGCCAACCCCGCGGACCGGCAGGACCTTCTCCGCCAATGCGCCGCGCTGACCGGATCGATTTATGAGGGGCTCGACCTGACGCGCGAGATCGAGCTGGTCTCTCATCAGAATCGCGGCGATACGATCCTGCTGACCGAGAACTCGCGCATCGTCGGCCTCGCCATCTGTCATCACGGGGCGGGCAGCGAGGCGGGGTCGGGCGGGGCTTACGTGAAATTCGCCGCGGTTCGCTCGGGGCCGGAGGCGCCTCGCCGGCTCGAGCGCCTCCTCGCCGCCTGCAGCGATTTCGCCCATCGCCGCGGCGCCAAAGATCTTTCCGCCGGAATCTGTCTCGGCCGGATGGAGGCTTACCGGCTGCTCCTCGGGCTGGGATTTCGGTCCATGGCGCAAGGCGTGGCGATGCACCGCCCCTGGATCGAGGCTTATGACCGCCCCGACATTTTCGCGCTCGACGATTGGCGCTAGTCTTCTAGACCGCTTGGCGCTTCGCGCTCAGCGCAGCACCGGCAGCGCGGTCGAGTATTTGACCTGCTTCAGCGCGAAGGATGAGCGGATCGCGGAAACACCCGGGATCTGCGTCAGATGGTCGAGCAGAAAGCGCTCGTAAGCCGCGAGATCGGCGCAGACGACGCGCAGCAGGTAATCGGCGTCGCCGGTCATAAGATAGCATTCCATCACCTCGGGCCGCGTCAGGATCGCGCTCTCGAAGCGCTGCAGCGCCTTCTCGATTTGGCGCTCGAGCGAGACATTGACGAAGACGCTTACCGGCAGCCCCACCGCAGCGGGATCGAGCAGGGTCACATGCTTGCGGATGACGCCGCTTTCCTCGAGCGCGCGCACGCGGCGCAGGCACGGCGCCGGGCTCAAACCTACGGCTTCACTGAGCTCGACATTCGCCACGCGCGCATCGTCCTGCAGCCGCGCGAGAATCTTGCGGTCGATTGCGTCAAGGCTGGATTGGCGCAATTCTTGAGCTATGTTCTGGCGTTTCACGCAATAATCTCCTGAACAATGCCCGATGTGGCGCCATCTTCGCAATCGGCGCTTTCGCGTTCAAGCCTATACTCGGGCCCATGACCTCACTCGCCCGAAACCGCGTTGCGCCGCCCGAAGCCGCAGACCCCCATCTTGCCGTCCTCGAAAACCTTGCGCGCCGCGCGCTCTGGCTCTCGGCCTGGACCATCCATCACGCGAACCATCTGCGGCCGAGCCGCGACGGGCTGAAGGTCGGCGGGCATCAGGCGAGCTGCGCTTCGTCTGTGACCTTGCTGGCGGCGCTCTATGGCCACGCGCTCCGTGCGCAAGATCGGATCGCGGTGAAGCCGCATGCCGCGCCCGTGCTGCACGCGATCCTATATCTGATGGGACTGCAGAGCCGCGATGCGCTGATGCGGTTTCGCGGCTTGGGCGGCGCGCAATCCTATCCCTCGCGCACCAAAGATGCAGCGCCGGTCGATTTCTCGACCGGCTCGGTGGGCTTGGGCGTCGGCATGACGCTGTTCGCAAGCCTCGTCCAGGACTACCTCGCCGCGCATCGCCTCATCGACGCGCCGCAAGGCCGCATGATCGCGCTGATGGGCGATGCCGAGCTCGATGAGGGCAATGTCTTCGAGGCGCTGCTCGAAGGCTGGAAGCACGATGTGCGCAATCTCTGGTGGGTCATCGACTACAACCGCCAGAGCCTCGACGGCGTCGTTTCGGACCGGCTGTTCCAGAAGATCCAATCCTTTTTCGCGACCGTCGGCTGGAACGTCGTCACGCTCAAATACGGCAAGCGGCTCGACGCCGGTTTCGCCGGCGCGGGCGGCGAGGCGCTGAAGCACTGGATCGACAATTGCCCCAACGATCTCTATTCGGCGCTTACCTTCGAGGGCGGCGGCGGATTCCGGCGCGAGCTCGAAGCGGCCCTCGCCGGGAATGCGGGCATCGCCCAGCTTCTGCGTTCGCATGACGATGCCGCGCTGCATCGCCTCATGACCAATCTCGGCGGGCACGACATGAGGGCAGTGGTCGAGGCGTTCGATGCCGCCGCCCAGGACGATCGGCCGACCTGCTTCGTTGCCTATACGATCAAGGGCTGGGGCCTGCCCTTTGCCGGGCACAAGGACAATCACGCCGGCCTCATGACCGAGGCGCAGATGGCGCAATTCCAGGCGCAGCAAGGCATTGCCGCGGGCGCCGAATGGGAGAAATTCGCGGGGCTCGACGCCGAGGCCGCGCGAAGCCTCGCCGCCTTCGTCGCGCGCCTTCCGGAGATGCTGGGCCTGCCGCGCAAAGCGGCGCGGGCCGCGGCGCTGCCGATGCCGGCGCTGGCTCTCGCCGTGCCGGAGCGCAGCTCGACCCAGGAGGGTTTCGGGCGGATCATGTTCGAGCTGGCGAAATCCGGCGCGCCGCTCGCCGCGCGCGTCGTCACCGCCTCGCCCGATGTGACAGTCTCGACCAATCTCGGCGGCTGGGTCAACCAGGCCGGTGTTTTCGCGCGCGAGCGCCACGCCGACCTCTTCCGCGACCGCAAGCTGCCCTCGCTGCAACGATGGCAGCAAGCGCCGGAAGGCCGGCATATCGAGCTCGGCATCGCCGAGAACAATCTCTTCCTGCTGCTTGCGGCGCTGGGCCTCGCCGAGCCGATCTTCGGCACGCGGCTTCTGCCCGTCGGCACGCTCTACGATCCCTTCATCGCGCGCGGCCTCGATGCGCTCAACTATGCCTGCTATCAGGACGCACGATTCCTTTTGGTCGCGACGCCGTCCGGCCTCAGCCTTGCGCCTGAAGGCGGTGCGCATCAATCGCTGGTGACGCCGCTGATCGGTTTGGGGCAGCCCGGGCTGACCCTCTTCGAGCCCGCCTTCATCGACGAGCTGAAAGTAATCATGGAATGGGCCTTCGCGCATCTGCAGAACCCGGAGGGCGGCTCGGTCTATCTGCGCCTTTCGACCCGGGGCATCGAGCAGCCGCGCCGCACCCTCGATCCGGCGCAGGCGACGCAAGGCGGCTATTGGCTGCGCGCGCCCGGCCCCCATGCCGATGTCGCGATTGCGGCATCGGGCGCGGTCATGCCCGAGGCCATCGCAGCCGCCGCGCGCCTCGGCGCGCGCCACAAATCGGTCGGGCTCCTCAATATCACCTCAACCGATCTCTTGCATCGCGGCTGGTTAAAAGCGCCGGGACGATCCGTGATCGACAAGCTTCTGGCGCCGCTCGCGCGCGATGCCGCGCTTGTCACCGTGACCGACGGCCATCCGGCGACGCTTTCCTGGCTCGGCGCGGTGCGCGGCAGCCGGATCGCGCCGCTGGGCGTCACAGGTTTCGGCCAGTCGGGCGACATTCCCGATCTCTACGCGGCCTACGGCCTCGACGCCGACGCGATCGAGGCCGCGGCGGAGGACGCGCTGCGGCGGTGAGGCCGGCGGCTGCGTTCTCGAAACCCGATCGGAAGGTCGATCAGGCTTCGACGTATTCCGCGATGCTGCTGGGCGCGGGCACGGGCAGACCGTCTTCCTTCAAACCCTCGATGTGGAAGCGGATCGCGTCACGAATTTCCTTTTCGACTTCCTTGACGGATGAGCCGGTTGCGACGCAGCCCGGAAGGTCCGGCACATAGGCCGAATAGTTGCTCTCGGCCTTTTCGATCACCACCGCATAACGCATTGGAGCATGATCCGATTGAGTTGAATCGCTCTCTTCTCGTCACCCCCGCGGAAGCGGGGGCCAGAGCCGTAGTCTCCCTGGATGCCCGCTTTCGCGGGCATGACGACAAATTATTCAGCCGGCTCGACTTCACCGGCTTCGAGTCTAGCTTATCTCCTCCAGGGTCACCGGTCTTAGTGATTGCGGCGGATTTCCTTCGCCGAATTGATGACGGCGTGGAGGTTGCGCGCGTAATCGACCGCGCCCGCCAGCGGCATGTCATAGGCGACGCGGGTGAATTCCTTGACTGCGCGGAGCGCCACCGGCGGCGCTTTGAGGATCGCGCCCGTCAAATCGTTGACGAAGGTATCGAGCTGCGCCGCGGGCACCACGTCGGAAACGATGCCGAAAGTCGCCGCGCGCTCGGCGCTGATGATCTGCTGCGACCAGACGAGATAGACCATGCCTTTGCGCGTGACGCGGTCGATGAAGGACGACATCACCATGCCGGGCAGGATGTTGTGCGCCATCTCCGGCACTTGGAACGAGGCCTGATCGCTCGCGATCGTCACGTCGCAGGCTGCGGCGATGGCGCAGCCGAAGCCCAGCGCCTTGCCCTGCACGACGGCGATCACCGGGATCGGCGAAGCGCGCATCGCGCCGTAAGCGTCGAACACGATGTCGCTGAAATCGCGCCGCTCGTAAGCGGTGGGCGGGGTCGCGGGCGGCGGCGCGCCCATGCCGGCGCGGCCGATGCAGAATTCCTTGCCCGCCCCGCGCAGCACGATGATCTGCGAGGTCTTGGGCGCCTCGCGGATAATGCCGGTCAGCTCGACCACCATCTCGTCGGTCATGCCGTTACCCTGCTCGGGCCGGTTGATGGTGATGCGCAGAATGGCACCGTCTTGCTGGGTCAGAACTTCGTTGCTCATCATGCCTCCTTTTCGTTGCTATGCCCGGATTGTCATTGCGAGGCCGAGCTTGCCGAGGCCGAAGCAATCCGGATTTCAGCTTGCCCTGGATTGCTTCGTCGCTCTGCTCCTCGCAATGACGATCCTAATTCTTCTGCTGCGGCTCCGTGCCCGGCTGCTTCAGCGCCCACTGCCCCTGCTTCAAGCGCGTCAGCACGCCCTCCTCGCGCAGCGCATCGAGCGCCAGCACTACCTCGCGCCCGTCCTTGCTGCCGAGCGCCGCCATCAGCTGGCCGAAAAACAGCGGCCCTGCCTCGAGCGCCTGACGCACGGTCTGGAAGCGCGCGGGCGCGTCGGCGACATGGAAGCCGAAGGCGCGGCGGAACTCGAAATCCTCGCGCTGCTCGGGCAGCATCGTACAGTCATAGCCGACCTTCGAGACCGTGCCGTCCTTCAGCATGATCGGATCGGTGTAGTAGCCCGGCATGCCGGATTGAATCATGATGTCGTGATCGGGACGCATCCGCGTCGACATCGCCCACTCGATCTCCTCGTCGTTGAAAATGTCGATGTCGTCGTCGACGATAACGATGTTGCGGATGCCCGAGACGCTGAAAATGGTCGAGATCGCTGCGCGCGCCTGGCCGGGCAGCGGGCTCTTCAGCGCGATGCGCAGATGGACGCGCCCGCCGGCGGCGAGCACCGCGTTCATCGCCGCCGGCTGGATGCGCGCCTCGCGCAACAGCCGCCACACCTGCGCTTCGGCATGGGCCGCGGCGAGGTTCGATGAATCGGCGCGGCCGAGCATGCGGCCGCTATGCAGCACGGATTGATAGATCGCGTCCTTGCGTTGCGTGATCGCGGTGACGTGGAACACCGGATCGATATGGACGGGCCCGTAAAAGCCCCAGAACTCGCCGTAAGGACCTTCGAGCTCGGTGTAGCCATGCTCGTGGAGATAGCCCTCGATCACCAATTCGGCGTCGGCTGGAACCATGACGTCATTGGTGACGCTCTTCACCATCGGCACCGGCTCGCCGCGGAATGTGCCGACGAGGCCGAATTCGTCAACCGGAAAGCGCGCCGTCGCCGCGAGGAAATCCAAGGGATGCGAGCCGATCGCGAAGCTGATCGGGAGCTTCTCTTTGCGCTCGACGCAAGCCTTGTAGCAAGCGCGCAGATCGGATGGCGCGGTCAGATTGGTGCGCAGCGTGTTCTTGCCGCGCAGCATAAGCCGGCGGCAGCCGACATTGTGCTTGCCGGTCGCGGGATCGACCGAATAGTCGATGGCCGAGGAGATATAGGTGCCGCCGTCATAATCGTGCTGCGGATGGAAGGGCAGCGTCGTCAGATCGATCTGGTCGCCCGTGCGCACCACCTCGTGCACCGGCGCCTCACTCGACGGCACCTCGACGATCTTCTGCGGCTTGGCGATGCGGCGATTGTATTCCTGCGCAATCTCGCCCGGCGCGACGCCGAAAGCCGCGGCGACGCGCTTGCGGCTGCCCGCGACCGCGGCGATCACCTCATATTGCTCGGCGCCGGCTTGTTTGAACAGCACCGCCTTTTGCGTCTTCTCGATGATGCCGCTCATCTCGGCCAGAGCGACGGGCTCGTCGTGAATCTCGACCTCGCCGATTTCGATCAATTTTTTGACGAAGGGGCGCAGCCGAAATTTCTCGAAATCGACCGCCGCGCGCGAACCCGGGGTTCTCGCATCCATGATCCACCTCCTCCCAGAACCGAAGCGCGACTGTAGCGGATGGTACCGGTGGGGGCTATGCAAATCCCCGGGGACAGGGCATGCTTGCCGAGTTACATGCTTGCGGAGTTAATTGTTGTCCGCGCCCCGCGAAATCCGAATAATGGCGGCCGCGGGGAGGCGCCCGACGAACAATGGGAGGATGAAGTGGCGACGAATTACGACGGCGGCGAGGCAATCATGGAGGCATTCCGCAGCCTCGGTGTCGAGCACATCATGTCCTCGCCCGGCTCGGAATGGTCGCCGGTATGGGAAGCCCTCGCCCGCCAGAAGACCGGCAATCGGCCGGGCCCCGATTTCATCGAATGCTGGCACGAGACTCTCGCCGTCAACATGGCGATGGGCTACACGCAATACACGGGAAAGATGCAGGCGGTGCTGCTGCACGCCGGCGTCGGCTTGATGCAGGGCGAGATCGGCATCCACACCGCGCGCAATTTCGAGATCCCGATGGTGGTGATGTCGGGCGAGTCCATCACTTACGGCGAGGACCCGACGGTCGAGCCCGGCGCGCAATGGTATGGCAGCCTCGGCATCGTCGGCGGACCGCACCGCATCGTCGAGCCGGTGACCAAATGGGCGTGCCAAGCGGGCAGCGTCCATACGCTTTACGAGCAGACCGTGCGCGCCGGCGAGATGGCGCAGCACGTGCCGCAGGCGCCGACCTATATCAACGTGCCGCTCGAGCACATGCTCAGCGAATGGACGCCGCCGCAACATCTGCGCAACGTTCCGCCGGTGCCGAAGCTGCAGCCCATGGCCGCCGATATCGAGAAAGTCGCCGGCCTGCTGATGAAGGCAAAAAATCCGCTGATCGTCACCGATTCCGTCGGCAAGGAGCCCGAGGCGTTCCGCGCGCTCGTCGCGCTCGCGGAGTTGATGGCGATCCCGGTCGCGGAAGGCCGCGTCACGGCTTACGGGAATTTCCCCAAGGACAACGCGATGTATCTCGGCATGAACGCGCCGAGCCTTGCCAAGGAAAGCGATTTCGTCCTGCTCGTCAAATCGCGCGCGCCCTGGTATCCGCCGAGCGACCGGCCGCAAAACGCGACCGTGGTGGCGATTTCGGAGAATCCGCTCAAGGGGCAATACCCCTATCAGAATTTGCAGGCGGATCATTATCTCGAAGGCGATGTCGCTGCTTCACTGAAGGCGCTGACCGAGGCGCTCAAGGCGCAAGGCGCGGCACCGGGCAAGCACGCCGAGCGTCACGCCAAGATCAAAGCCGAGCACGACAAATGGGCCGCGCGGCTGCGCGAGGCCGAGCAGAAAGCCAAGGACAAGCCCGGCGCGATCGATCCGCTCTGGCTCGCCGGCGCGATCCGCGAAGTGATGCCGAAGGACACGATCTTCCTCGAAGAGACGATCATGCATAGCGGGCTCTTGAAAGAGCACCTGCCCTGGAACGATCCGCAATGCTTCTTCACCGTCGGCGGCGGGCTCGGCCAGGGCACCGGCATCGCCCTGGGCGTGAAGCTCGCCGCGCCCAAGCGGCCGGTGGTGCTGTTCATCGGCGACGGCGCCTTCCTTTACAACCCGATCACCCAGGCGCTGGGCGCGTCGCGCCAGCACAACCTGCCGATCCTCATCATCGTCTGCAACAACAAGAAATACTCGGCGATGCAACGCAACCACACCGAGTATTACCCCAAGGGCGCGGCGGTGCAGCACGATCTCTGGCACGGCGTTCATATCGACGGGCCGGAATATTCGGAGCTCGGCAAGCCTTTCGGCTTCCATGGCCAGCGTGTCGAGAAATCCGGCGAGCTGGTCGGCGCGCTGAAGGCCGGCCTCGCTTCGATCCAGAACGGCACGACCTCGATCCTCAATGTCGTGCTGAGCCGGTAGGTCGTACGTTAAGTCACACCTCTCCGCGCGAAGCGGGGAGAGGGAGGAGCCCGGCGCGAAGCGACGGGAGAGTGAGGTGCCTTCGGCAATCCCACCTCACCCGCTCCCCGCGGACTTGGATCCGCGGGGTCGCACCCTCTCCCCCCAAAGGGCGGAGAGGGTTATGCGCGGAGAGGGAAATATGAAAGCCGTTGTCACCAAGCCCGACAATAGCGGGCCCGTTCTGATCGAGCGCCCGATCCCGACGCCGGGCGCCGGCGAGGTGCTGCTGAAGATCGCCGCCGCCGGCGTCAACGGCGCCGATTTGAGCCAGGCGAAAGGCCGCTATCCGGTGCCGGCCGGCGCCACGGACATTCTCGGCCTCGAAGCCTCGGGCGAGGTCACGGCTTTGGGACCCGGCGTCACATCGTGGAAGATCGGCGACAAGGTCTGCGCGCTGCTGGTCGGCGGCGGTTATGCCGAATATGTCGCGGTGCCGGCGGTGCAATGCCTGCCGGTACCGAAGGGTCTCGGCCTCATCGAGGCGGCGGCGCTGCCCGAATGCGTCATCACCGTCTGGCTCAACGTTTTCGAGCTCGGCGCACTGAAGCCCGGCGACCGGCTTCTCGTCCATGGCGGCTCCTCCGGCATCGGCACCACCGCGATCCAGATCGCGCGCACCTTCGGGCACAGCATCGCCGTCACGGCCGGCTCGGCCGAGAAGTGCCGCCGCTGCACGGAATTGGGTGCGGCGCTCGCCATCGACTATTCGGCGCAGGATTACGTCGCGGCGATCGAGGAGCGGTTCGGTAAGCGCAGCATCGACGTCGCGCTCAACATGGTCGGCGGCGATTACGTCATGCGCGACGTGCGGCTGCTCGCGCAAGGCGGGCGGCTGGTGATGATCGCCGCGCGCAAGGGCAGCAAGATCGAGTTCGACTACACCGCGCTCACCGAAAAGGACGGGCGCATCACCGGCTCAAGGCTGCGGCCGCGGCCGATTCCGGAAAAGGGCCGGCTCGTCGCCGCGGTGAAAAAAGCCGTGTGGCCGCTGATCGAGGATGGGCGCTTCAAGCCGGTGATCGACAAGACCTATCCCTTGGACGCGATCGATGCCGCGCACGCGCATATGACGGGCGCGCATATCGGCAAGATTTTGCTGACGCTGTAGTTGCGATGGCGAACCAGTCGCGGTGGCAACATACTCATACTCATATCGTACTCGCGGCCCTCTTTTTTATCGTCGCCACGCTCTTCGAGGCGTCATGGCAACGTGTCTCCGCGAAGATGCCAATCGAGCCTTCGATCCAAGAAGCATTCAATTCTTCCGATGTCGTCGCCACCGTTACGAATTGAGGCTTTGCAAGAGATTTCCGTGGGCGGTGAAATTTGCGGAACTCAGTACAAGGCCAAGATCATCGAATCGTTCAAGGCTCCTTCCAGCTCGACAAAAGAGCCTAATCTGGCATTTGGACGCGCATCTGGATTGCGTGTTGGCAACACGTATCTCGTCTTTGCGAAATTCGTCTCAGAGCCAGATGTAATCTATAACGCGCTTGTCAGCGACCGCGATGACGATGTTCAGAGTTTGATTTCCAAGAGGTCAAAAGCCAGCGTTCTCGATCTCATCCGCTGTAAGGGATTGGCGCCCGGCCTCATCTTTATGCCCGATTTCTACGCGCCGGACGGGGCGTGGCGCGTCACCGAACGCGGCGTTTATATCGTCGGCATCCTTCCGCAACCCCTTCCAGTCACGATCCATGTGGAACAGCTTGGCGGCGCCGCCTACTTCCTGCGAGGTGAGGATTTGTTCGGCTATTTGAGAAGTCTTGGTCTCTCGCAAAGCCCTACAAAGCCCCTTCACTGACGCGGAGCCGAACTTCATAGGGGTCGTCATTCCGGGGCAGCCGCGTAGCGGCTGAGCCCGGAATCCAGGGGCCTACCCCAGAATGGATTCCGGCTCGCGCTCGCCATGCTCGCTTGGCCGGAATGACGATCAACTCATTGAGTTGCGAATGTGGGTATTTCTGCAATCTTGCACGAGCGGCCCGCTACTTCACCACCCCAAGGCGCTTCGAGGCTGCATCGACGATGCTCATATCGGCATATTTCGGCACGTCGATGGTGGTCTTGAGGTAGCCGAGGTCTTGCTCCATCTGCAGGTTCTTCGCGACCGCGGCGAGATCGGGCCGGCCATTCGGGTTGCGGTAGAAATCGCGCTTGGTGAACACCCAATCGAGCGTCTGCGGCGGGCGCTTGGTGATCTTGGCGACGATCGCGACGGCTTCGGCGTGATTGACGGGATCGAAATACCAACGCTGCATGCGCAGCACGTCTTCCATGAGATCGACCAGCGCGGCATGGTGCTTCGCGATATAGCCGGTGCGCGACGCCCACATCAAAAGCTCGGCGGGGCCGATCTCGGCGCCCTGCTCGAAGAGCGTGCGCCCGATCTTCACCAGCTCGGGGTCGTACATGAAGGGCAGCACCGCCGAAACGAGATCGACCTTGTGCTCGCCCAGCGCCGACTTCATGTTGGGGAAATTGATCTCGACATCGTTGTAGTCGCGCTTCTCCTCGAGGCCGTGCTGACGCAGGATGTAGCGCAGCGCGATATCGAGGCCGCTGCCGATGCCGTTGGTGGCGACGACCTTGCCCTTCAGATCTTCGATCTTATGGATCGGGCTGTCCTTCAGCACCATGAAGCGCGTCGTCGCATAGCCCGGCGCGCCGTCTTCGAGCTCGTCGGCGATGAGGCGCAAATCGCTCATATGCGCGTTCTCGACCGCGGCGCCGAAGCTCGAGAAGGCGAGCTGGGCGATGTCGAGCTGGTCCGAGGCAAGCGCCGTGAGCTCCGCCGGTGTGCTGCTGAAGTGAATCGCCTCAACCGTGTAGGACTTTCCCCAATGATGCATGAGGTCCATCTTCTCGGTGAGATAGCCGGCGCGCGAGCCGGGCATCGCGATCCAGCCGATGCGAATCTTCACCGGGTCGGCGTGAGCGGCCGCCGCGAGCATCCCGACAATGGCGGCACCCGCCAGGGCTGCGCGCGTTGTCTTGAACATTGTCGTCCCCCTGTTTCGATTTTCCGGCAACGCTCGCGCGTTTGACGCTATGATCCCGCCCCCGGCGCGGTGATGCAAGCGTCGCGTGCGAGATGTTTGCCGAACCGGACCCTCTGCGATGCCCGAGACCGCACTTCTGACGAGCCTTTCGCCCGCCCGCCGGCAAGTGGCGTTCTATGTGCTGCTGATCGGCGCGATCATGCCGCCGCTCAATGTCTTCATCGTCACCATCGCGCTGCCCGAGATCCGCGCGACCTTGAACGCGAGCGCCTCGCAAACCGGTCTCATCGTCTCGGGCTATGCCTCGGCTTTCGCCGTCTGCCTCATCACCGGCGGCAGGCTCGGCGATCTCTTCGGGCGGCGATTCATTTTTCTCATCGGCATGGCCGGCTTCACCGTCACGTCGTTTTTTTCGGGCATCGCGCCGAACGCGACATTGCTCGTCATTTGCCGCGTGTTTCAAGGCGCGACGGCGGCGATGATGGCGCCGACGGTGCTGGCGGCGCTGCGCGCGCTCTTCAGCGAAGCGGACGTGCCCTGGGCGCTCAATGTCTACGGCATCGGCATCGGCATCGCCGTCGCGGGCGGACAGTTCCTCGGCGGCATCCTGGTTGCCGCCAATCTCTGGGGCCTCGGCTGGCGCTCGGCCTTTCTCATCAATGTTCCGGCCGGGCTTCTCGCGCTCTTCGCCGCGCCCTTCCTCGTTCCCGAAAGCGGCGGACAGCAAAAGCCGCGCCTCGACCTGGTCGGCGTCGTCTTGCTGACCGCGGCTTTGGGCAGTCTCGTCTTCGCGCTCTCGGTCGGCCGCGATCAACACTGGGCGGCCTGGGTGCTGGCGCTGATCGCGCTCTCGCCGCTGCTGCTCGTCGCGTTCTTCGCCTATGAGCGCGCGCTGACGCGGCGTAACGGCATGCCGATCCTCGACGCGGCGCTCCTCAAAGTGCGGCGCTTTCGCCGCGGGCTTCTAGTCGCGCTGCTGTTCTTCTTCACCTCGCCGTTTTACCTGTTCTTCTCGATCTACCTCCAGGCTGGGCTCGGCCAAGGCGCGCTCACCGCCGGCCTCGCCGTGCTGCCTTACGGCGTTGCGAATTTCCTCGGGCCCATGCTCGCGACCCGCGCGCCGCCGGCCTGGCGCCGCTATCTCTTCGGCGTCGGCATGGTGGTCGAGATTATCGGCTATGCCAGCGTCGGGCTCTGCGGCGCGACGCAAACCGGCGGCGCGCTGCTGTTCGCGATGCTGTTCATCGGCGGCTTCGGCCAAGGCATCGCCATGCCCGAGATGATCAACACCATCCTCGCCGACGTGCCGCATCAATATACGGGGCTTGCCGCCGGCATCATGAATTCGACCTTGCAGATCGGCTCGGCGGTCAGCATCGCCGGTGCCAGCGGCCTGTTCTTCACCGTGCTCGGCGACGGCACGAGCGCCGCCGCTTACGGCTTCGCCTTCGCCATCGTCATGGCGACGGTGGTGGCGGCCCTTACCGTCGCGGTGCTGCTGGGGCTTTGGAACGCGCGCGCGCGGTGAGCCGCGTCTTCGGCGCCGCCGGCAGGCTCGCCCGTTCCGCCGCGCGCCAGAAATACCAGCTCGCCACGCTGCGATAGGGCTTCCAGCGCTCGCCGAATTTGGCCAGCGCCTTGGGCGGCGGCATCTCGCGCTTCCCGTACGTGACGGCGAAGCCCTTGCGCACGCCGAAATCATCGACCGGCAAAATATCGGGACGTCCCAGCCGGTGCATCAGCAGCATCTCGACCGTCCAGCGGCCGATGCCGCGCACCTGCGTCAGGCGCTCGATCACCGCCTCGTTCTCCATGCGCTGCACCTCGGCGAGAGTCGGGATGACGCCCGCCACCGTCTTTTGCGCGAGATCGCGCAGCGACAAGAGCTTTCCTTGCGACAGGCCGGCGCCGCGCAGCTGCGCATCGGACGTGCGCAGGATTTGCTCGGCGGTCGGGCTTTCCGGCGCGTAGGGGAAAAGCCCGCGCAGCCGCGCGAAGAT
>Ga0070679_100001256_pt1 | contig 22367 bp, 18 predicted proteins | sample KBSC63BmetaG_FD_65652 | JGI IMG/M metagenome (GOLD analysis project Ga0070679, IMG submission 65652) | Corn rhizosphere microbial communities from Kellogg Biological Station, Michigan, USA - KBS C6-3B metaG | ecosystem: Host-associated > Plants > Roots > Rhizosphere | place: USA: Michigan... | reverse complement strand
AATCCCGCGTCGTGCCAGGCGCAGCGCCTCCGCCAGCCAGTACGAATAATTCCTGCTCCCAATCAGCCCCCTGTAGCGCAGCATCCAAAAAAATCTCTTCTCCATCGACGGCCGCGGCATCAGCGTCCCATCCAAATCAAAAAACGCCGCAACACGCGCGTCCCTCTCCTTTGCTTCCTTTACTTCCTTTGCCTCCTTTACCTCCTTCTTCTCCATCACATCGCCCCCTGCGCAATTCTCTTCGCGCCGCGCACCTGCCCTGCGCCCGTCACATAGCGCCATCCCTCCGCCAACACTGGCAATCCTCGCAACAAGCAAAATCCCGCCGTCATCCAGGTCAGCAGATGTGCGCCGATGCGAATCAGTCCATACGAATCCGCTGACATTCCTCCCAGCAGCGCAACAGGGCCTCGCGTCAGGGCTAGTTCCAGTCCCAGGTAGCAAAAGCACAGGCATTTCATCGCGGCATACAAACCACGGCTCCAGCGTGATGCCACCAGCGTGCGTCCCCACCATGTTTGCAACATCGCATTCGCGCCCCAGCCTGAGTGCCCCGCGCGCATGGCCAGCCCACGAAGAAAATCCGTCGCCGCTCCCCGCGCGAAGAAGAAAACGGGCAGCCACAGCGATACCATCCCCACCACCGCGAAGTAGGTGAAGTACACGTTTTCGATCATGCGATCCCCGAGAATGTCGAGCTGCGCGCCGACCGGTGTCGCCAGATTTTTCCGGCGCGCGATGTGTCCGTCCAAAGCATCCAGCGCAATCGTCGCTACCGTCAGCCCAACTGCCGCAAGATTCGCCCACGGCCCTCGCCCAAACAAACTCACGGCGGCAAATCCCACCCCTACGCGTAACGCCGTAACTTTGTTCGGTGTCCACTGCATATCCACCTGCCGGGGGGCCGTAATGCGTCCCACCAGACCCATCGCAACCACAGTGCCAACACTTCAACAAGCAAAGCCTTATGTTCCCGTCGCTTACGAGCGTCTGCGCAAATCGAGGTCTCCCGCCACGTCGGCGAGACCTTTCATCTGTCGCCCTCTCGTGCCGTAGATATCGAATCCGGTTCAACCGCGTCTAATGAGAGTGCCGCCAGTCGACCCCCCACGCTGAGGAGTGGCGCTCTTTTCCCGTCTTTGTGGGAGAATTAAGAAGTTCAAGCAAGAAACTGAATCAGCCAGTCAAACTGGCATAAAGGCGCTTTGTGTCTGGTCTAATGCCAATAATACAAATTAAGAACGGGAATTGGAGCCAGCTCAGGTCCCAAAAAAGATGATCGACGTTCCTCTGTCAGCAGCTTTCATAGCCGGGCTGGTATCTTTCCTGTCGCCGTGCGTTCTTCCTCTCGTGCCGGGCTACATCTCAATGCTCTCCGGCATCGGCATGGAGCAATTGCGCCAGGGCCAGCAGCCGCGCGGCGGGCTTTTCGCCTCCGCGCTCTCCTTTGTAATTGGTTTTTCCGTGGTGTTCATTTCGTTTGGCGCTTCGGCAAGCGCCGTCGGAACTTTTCTTCGGCAAAACCGCACCCTTCTCGCGCCCATTGCCGGTGCATTGATTCTGCTTTTTGGTTTGCACCTGGTCGGCGCGCTCGTGAAGTTTAGTTTCCGCTCGGGAGTAATCGCCGGCTCTATTCTTGTGATTTTGGGTATCGCTTCCATTGTCCATCACGGCCCGCTTTTCTTCGGCCTCGGCTGGGTGCACTTTTTCTCGCTCTCGATCATCGGATTCTTTGGCCCCGCTCTCGCAAAATGGCTCAATCGCGATGTTCACCTTCGCAGCACCAGCACGAAGCCTGGTCTGTTCAGCGGCTTTTTCCTCGGCTTCGCGTTTGCTTTTGGCTGGACGCCCTGCATCGGGCCGATCCTCGCCACCGTGCTTGCGCTCGCCGCCGCCAGTGACACCATTGCGCGTGGGGTGCTGCTTCTCGCCGTTTACTCCGCCGGCTTGGCCGTCCCGTTCTTGCTGACGGCGCTGGGCATCGGGCAATTTCTCAGCTTCTATCAACGCTTCCGAAAATATCTCCACGCCGTCGAACTCCTAAGCGGAGCTTTGCTGCTCTTCGTGGGCGGTCTTGTTTTCGTGAACAAGCTGACCTGGCTGGCAGGCAAGCTCAGCTTTTTGAACAGCGCCGTTTTGTGGCTGGAAAAATCGCTGACGGGCGGGAAATAGGGAGCTCGGCTCGACATCAGGGGAAGCTCACAGAATTCGTCTTCGGGTATAATTAGGATTGAGGAACGAAATGAAGAAAATGCTGTTGGTTATCGCCACCGTCTTGGCCCTAATTGTCGGAACGTATTTTGCGGACAAGGCGACGCGCGTCAAAGTAAAAACCAACAACATTGTCCTGAAGACGGACAATCCGGGCACCGATTTGTCCGTGCCCGAGCTCACGCTTAAAGATCTCGACGGAAACGACGTCTCCCTTAGCGAATATAAAGGCAAAGTTATCCTGGTGAATTTCTGGGCCACCTGGTGCGACCCTTGCCGCGTCGAGATTCCCTGGCTCATCGAAATGCAGCAGAAATACGGACCCAAGGGCTTTGTCATCCTCGGTATCGCCCTGGACGAGGAAGGCAAGAGCGTCGTTGCTCCCTTCGTTGCGAAAGAACGTTTCGACGTGAACGGCGCAAAAGAGCCGATGAGCTACAAAATCCTCATCGGCAACGACGATGCCGCCGATAAATTCGGCGGTCTGTTTGGTTATCCAACGAGCATCCTTATCTCCCGCGATGGCAAACAGATCAAACGCGTAACCGGCATTATCAGCACCGACGAAATGTCGAAAGCCATCGAATCGCAACTCTGATACGCTGAATCCATGCTTGAAGAAAAAGATTTTCAGAGAAAAGCTGACGCTGCCTTCGGAGAGCTCAAGAAGCGGCTGCTGGCTCTTGCGGATGAGCATGACTTCGATGTGGAAGGCGAGAGCGGCAAGCTTGAGGTTATTTTTGAGGAGCCCGAGGAAGTGAAGTTTGTCGTTTCTCCAAACACTCCGATTCGCGAAATCTGGATTTCGGCGCTCTCGACCTCCTTCAAGCTCGGCTGGTCGGAAGTGAAGAACGCTTTCGTGCTTGAAAAAACGGGCGAAGATCTTTTTGAAGTCATGAACCGCGTCGTTTCTCAGCAGCTCGGGACCCAGGTGAAGTTATGAAATTGGTAGCGGCCATTTTCGCTAGCGTTTTACTTTTGATTGCGGTCGTGGCGCTGCCTTCCGCGCCGCAGCAGGTACCTTCCCCGAAGGATGTCGTCGCTCCTGCAACCTATGTTTCGCTAGACCCTGTAGGCCGAGGCAGCCAGTTCCAAATTGCCGTGGTTCTGAAAATCCGCCCTGGCTTTCATATCAACGCCCGCGAAAAATCCGAAGACTATCTGATTGCCACCGATCTCCACGCCGATGCCCCCGCGGGCTTTCAGTTGGGCGATGTTTCCTATCCCAAAGGCGCCTTGCACTCCTTCACCTTCTCCAAGAAGCCGCTCAACGTCTACGAGGACACCATCACACTCCGCCTCCCTGGCACCGCGCTCCCCAACGCTCCATTAGGCGCGCAACATATTCCGCTGAAACTTCGCTACCAGGCTTGCAGCACGGAAATTTGTCTTCCTCCCGTCACTCTCCAGCTAGACGCGGCTCTCAATGTCGCCGCATCCGCTTCCAACGCCAAACCCGTCCACCCCGAGATCTTCCCTGCGAAATAGTCCTCTCGACACAGACTCTTGCATAGCCATCTAACGGCCGTTTCCGCACTGTTTCGTTTCTTTTCTCCGTTTCCTTTTTCCTTTCAGCGCCCTCTAACCAGCTAGGAGCCACTGGCACGGTCTGGGACAAAACTTCGATGGCCGATACTCGAAACGCTTCGCGAATGTGGTTGGTCGTCCTTGCGGCTTGCGTGCTGGTGTTTACGGCCGCCGGTGGATTTCTCGCGTGGCGTGCGCGGCACATGGACAACTTTGTCCGCGGCTGGGTCATTCGTTCGCTCAGCGAACGGTTCGAAAGCCGCGTCGAGCTTACTTCGCTCCGTGTCACCGGATTCCCTCGTGTGGGCGTAACTGGCGAAGATCTGACGATTTATTTCCACGATCGTGCCGATGTTCCGCCGATCATCCATGTCGATCATTTTTCGTTTGACCTCGGTCTGTTCGCCATTCTTCGCCTCCCCAATCACATCTCCAGAGCAAGAATGGAGAACATGACCATCACCATTCCGCCGCGCGGAGAAAAAAAGAATCTGAAATCCAGCGACGCTGGAAAAACAAAAAACGTGCTCTCTTCCTTGATCGTCGATGAGGCCCTTTGCGAGAACACCGTCCTCATCACGTTGCCGCGGAAACCAGACGCCGGTAAACCCCCGAAAACTCCGCTCGAATGGGACATTCACAACCTCAACTTGCGTGCAGCCAGCGTGGACAAGCCTTTTCGCTTTCACGGAACGCTGACAAACGCCAAACCCAAAGGCGAGATCGACACTAGCGGCGATTTTGGCCCCTTGGACCTTGATGATCCGGGCTCCACTCCCGTCTCTGGTTCTTACAAATTCACCGACGCCGATCTCGGGCCTTTTCCAGGGATTGCTGGCATCTTGTCCTCCACGGGAAAGTTCAGCGGCGAACTTGCGGAGCTCCAAGTTGAAGGCGAAACGGACACCCCCGATTTCTCTCTCGACAAGATCGGCAAGCCGGTGCCGCTCCACACAGAGTACTCCGCCACGGTAGACGGAACCAACGGAGATACCCTCCTGCACCCCGTGCGGGCCACCCTCATCCGTTCGCTCTTCCTTGCAGAAGGTAGCGTCATCTCTGAACCCGCGAAAAAGGGCCACACGATCACTCTCGACGTGGGCGCACCCAACGCTCGCATCCAGGACATCCTCAGTCTCGCCATGAATTCCGATAAGCCCATCTTGACCGGCCCTGCAATGATCCAAGCGAAATTGATCTTGCCTCCTGGCAAGGAAAGAGTGCTTGATAGGATGATCCTCGATGGCCAGATTGGCATCGACGACGCGCGCTGGTCCAGTCCGGAAATCCGCAAGAATCTTGAGGCCCTCAGCCGCCGCGCCGAAGGTAAACCGCGAGACGACGATGCGGGTAGCGCCGTCTCCGATCTCCGCGGTAGTTTCCATGTGGAAAAGGGTATCGTCAACTTTTCCAATCTGACTTTCAGCGTTCCCGGCGCGGCCATCGAGCTGGCAGGCACATTCCAACTCGTAGGTGGCGAGCTCGATCTGAGCGGCCACCTGCGGATTCATGCGAAACTCTCTCAAACCGTCACAGGCACCAAATCTTTCTTCCTGAAAGCCCTAGATCCATTTTTCGAGAAAAACGGCACCGGTGCAGTAATCCCGATCTCGATCTCCGGGACCCGCGAACATCCAACGGTCGGCGTCTCGATCCTCCATAAGAAAATCGAGAAAAGGCTCGGCGACGCCAAATTCCCTCCCAAGTGAACTTTGGAGGGATAGGCAGAGAGATAGGCAACCCTTCTCCACGGCGTCGCAAGTCTGAAAAGCGAGGAACCTTTTATCCTCTACATCGTCTTCTACGGTATGAACCTCTACGCCTACCTTCGCTCCGCGCTCCGCCAAATGAAGCGCAATCCCGGTTTTTTCGCCGTGGCGTTAGCCGCCCTGGCGCTGGGAATCGGCGCCAACACCGCTATTTTCAGCGCGGTAGAGGGTGTGCTTCTCCGTCCGCTGCCCTATGACGATCCAAGCCGGCTCGTGATGGTGTGGGAAGACGCGTCCTACGTCGGCTTCGCGCACAATACGCCTGCCGCCGCCAATTATGTGGACTGGCGTAGCCAAAACCAGGTCTTTACGGACATGGTGGCGCTTCGTTACTCGAACGCGGCCTTCACGGGCGATCAGGCGCCGGAGGAAGCGCTGGGGCGACGCGTCACTCCGAACTTTTTTGATGTCCTCGGAGTTCAGCCCGCGCTCGGACGGCCCTTTACTGCCGAGGAGGACGCCGCCAAGCGCAAGGTCGTGGTTCTCAGCCATGCATTCTGGCAGCGGCGCTTTGGAGGCAATTCCTCGATCGTCGGCAGGTCCGTTTTGATGGACGGCGAGGCCACAACGGTCGTGGGCGTGATGCCTCGCGGCTTCTTTTTTCCAGACCATCAAACCGATTACTGGGAGCCAGCCTCTTTCACTCCCGAGGACCTTGCACGGCGCACCCGCCACAATTTGGAAGTCATCGCGCGCATGAAGCCGCGTGTGACCGTCGCGCGCGCGCAGCACGACATGGACGTGATCGCCAAGCGCCTGCAGCAACAGTATCCGGATTCCAACACAAATGTCGGGGCCGTGGTCGTTCCTATTCGCGAAGAATTTGCCGGCGACACCGCCACAGGTTTATGGGTCTTGCAAATCGCGGCCATTCTGGTGCTGCTGATTGCCTGCTCAAACCTGGCGAATCTCCTATTGGCCCGCGCCGCAGGACGACGCCGCGAAATTGCGGTTCGCATCGCGCTGGGCGCCAGCCGCGGGCAGATCGGGGCGCAACTGCTTACGGAAAGCCTTCTTCTTTCCGTCGGGGGCGGCGTGTCGGGTCTCCTTGTTGGGCGCCTCTGTTGGAGCGTGTTCGAGAACCTTGTTCCTTCACAGGTCTCCGGGAACGGTTTTGCTCTGAACGCTCCAGTTCTGCTGTTTACCGCGACGGTTTCCATCCTGGCCGGAGTCATCTTCGGATTAGTGCCGGCTCTGCGAGCTACGGATGTTTCGCTGCAGGAATCGCTCAAGGAAGGTGTGCGCACGGGCGAATCTCGCGGCGGCATGCGGCTGCGGGACACTTTGGTGGTCGCGCAATTTGCCATGGCATTTGCGCTTCTGGTGGGAGCGGCTCTGATGATCGAGACTCTGTGGAATCTGCGCCGCGTCGATCTGGGGTTTCGCCCCGATCATTTGCTGACCATGGGAATCCCGCTGCCCAACACGAAATACAACAGCAACGAAAAGCTGCGCGCATTCTATCGAGACGTCCTGGATCGGGCGCGAACACTTCCGGGTGTGAAGAATGTCGGTTTTGGCTCGGACGCTCCGTTCACCTCGATCGGCGATACGGAAGGCTACGTGATCGAGGGCGCAGCGCCGCTCTTACCCGGGCAGGACAATGACGCGCTGTACCGCGAAGTGACCGCAGGCTATCTGGAGACGATTGGCGGAACGCTCGAAGAAGGCCGGCTGCTGGAGGATCGCGACATCGAGTCCAGCCAGCCGGTGGTCGTCATCAACGAATTCTTAGCGAAACGGCACTGGCCCGGCCAGGATCCAGTCGGAAAACGATTAAAACTCTCCGGCTCGAAGGAGCCGTGGCGAACCGTGGTGGGCGTGGTGAAGGATATTCGCGAGCGCGGTCTCCTGCTGGACATGAAACCGGCGGTGTATGTTCCGGTGAATCAGGTGGATCGTCCCGGAGCGGACTACCTGATTGTGAGAACCGCGCAAGACCCTGCCAGCATGGTCAACGTCGTGCGCAGCGCGGTGTGGGCCGTGGATGTTGACCGCCCTGTCGCCTTCATTCGCACGATGGATCAGCTCATGGAGGAAAATGTTGCCGATCGCGAGCGGCCTATGACCCTGCTCGGCATTTTCGCCGGGCTCGCGCTGGTGTTAGCGTGCCTCGGCGTCTACGGCGTGCTGGCCTATTCCGTGGCGCAACGAACACGCGAGATCGGCGTGCGCATGGCACTGGGGGCAAGGCCACTCGACGTTACCAGCATGATTCTGGGGCGTGGATTAAAGTTGAGCGCCATCGGATTAGTTGCGGGCGCAGCGTTGGCGGGCGTGCTTGGAATTTTGTTGCGCTCACTGCTATTTGGCGTGACGCCGGCCGCTCCGCTGGTTTACGGCGGCACGGCTGCGACGCTGATTATCGTGGCGCTCGCCGCATGTGTGATCCCGGCACAGCGAGCGGCGCGAATCGATCCGGTCGTGGCTTTGCGCGACGAATAGCCGAAAAAAAGAAATCGTCGAGAAGAACATCGGAGCTTTCTTGGCTGAACGATTGTTTCGGGGATTACGCGTACGCCTTGCGTAACCGACCAACGACTCGCTGTTGGCCCAGCGCTACCATCGTATCGAACAGCGGCGGCGCGACAGCCTGGCCGACGATGGCGACGCGCGTCGCGTTGATCAGCAACCCCGCTTTCACGCCGGCGGCTTCCGCGACAGCTCTCGATGCATGATCGCAGGCATCGTGATTCCACTCGGGCAGAGCGGCTAGCGCGTCCGCCAATTTCGCGAGCAATTCCGGCACTTTCGGATCTTTCCAAAACTTTTCCTTGGCCGCCTGGTCGATGGGGAATTCGTCACTGAAAAAAGCGCGGGACCACGAGGAAAAGTCGGGCAGAAGCCGAATTCGTGGACGGAGTAAATCCACGGTCCGTGAAAACCATTCGTGGTCTCTTCCATCGGGGCCAGGCGCGGCGCCCGCGGCCCACTCTTCTTTCCACAATTTGCTGCGCTTCAATTCCGCTTCCACTTCAGGCAGCAATTCCTCGATGGGAAGCTTCTGCAGATATTGCGTGTTGAACCATTCGAGCTTGGCTCGGTCAAACACTCCGTTCGTGCGGCTGACGCCTTCGAGCGAAAATCTCTCGATCAATTCGTTCGCTCGCAGATACTCGTCATCGTTTCCTGGCGACCAGCCCAGCAGCGCCAGAAAGTTCCGGAACGCTTCGGGCAAAAATCCGTCGGTGCGGTACATGTTGACGTCCGTGGCCCCGTGCCGCTTGGAGAGCCGCTTCTTGTCTGCTCCGAGGATTAGCGGGACATGCGCGAAGAGCGGCAATTCCGCGCCGAGCGCGCGGTAGAGGAGCACCTGCTTCGGCGTATTGGAAATATGGTCCGCGCCGCGAATCACGTGTGTGATGCGCATGTCGATGTCGTCCACGACCACGCCCAGCTGATACATCGACTGGCCGAATTCCTCGTCGCCTTTACCGGAGCGCAGCAGCACGAAATCCTCGATCTCTTCGTTCGAAAATTCCGTCTCTCCAAAAACCACATCCGTAAATTTCGTCGTTCCCCCCAAGGGCACTTTGAAGCGCACCGCCGGCTTCGCGCCGGGAGTTGACGGCTTGCCGTCGCGGCATGTGCAGCGCGTCACACGCCGCGCTCCGCCGCCTTTCGGCTCCTCATCTTGGGCGGGTTCTGCGTAGTCTCCGCCCGCGTACTTTTCCGCAGGGCAGTAGCACAAAAAGGCGCTGCCATTCGCGAGGCACTTTTTCGCCGCCGCGCGATAGAGCTCCGTCCGATGCGACTGGTAAAAGGGCCCTTCGTCCCACGCAACGCCGAGCCATTTCAGTCCATCCAGAATCCCGGTCACCAGTTCCGGCTTGTTGCGCTCCGCATCGGTGTCTTCGATCCGCAGGATCATGGTGCCGTTCTGCCGCCGCGCAAAAAGCCAGTTAAAGAGCGCGGTGCGGGCCCCGCCCACGTGGAGGTAGCCTGTTGGCGAAGGCGCAAACCGTACTCGAATGCCATGCTGCGATTTGTTAGTCATTTCACCCATGCGAGTGGCACGTCCTGCACTGCGAATTTAAGCGTTCAGTTTAGCGAAACCCCCAAATTGCGTCCAATCTGCATTCCGGACGGCGTCACTGAAGCTAACCCAAATGCCGCCTCAGCGGGACTGACCGCAGGCGTGTATGGAAACCGTTACCCCCCTCCCTGCTGCTTCTTTGGCAACCGGTACCCTGGTACGCTTGCTTCCTGAAAATTCCATCATCCATAATCACAAGTACTTTGTTTTGTGCCTCGAGGTGGGTCCCTCGCGCCGCGGCACGATTGTCTCCGCGAGCGACGGACGAGGATTCAGGTTCACCTTGAAACACAAATCGCGTTACCGTGTTCGGAAGGTGTAATGTAGCCGTCCGCGCGTGGGACGGGGAATTGACCGAGGCCTTGACCAACCAGAGCTTCATCGCACTGGCATTGCTGGCGGCTACCTCATTGGTAGCCGGGTTCTTCGCTTATCTCTACAACCTCAAGCGCCGGCCCTATCTGCTCTATTGGACAGCCGGATGGGCGATTGTAGCGCTCAGCTATCTTGGACCAGTTCTCTCACACAGTGAACAACCGTGGCCGCTGCAGACGGCGCTCGATCAGTTGCTGTATGCAGGCGCGGGAATTTTTTTCTTTCTCGGCGCGCAGCTTTACGCGCAGCGCCAGCTGTGGAGCATACCGGCCGCAATTGCCGGTGGCGTGCTGGTGTTTTGGGGTGGGGCATTTGCTCTGAGCTGGTTCTACATTCCGTTGATTCTGCCGGCTGCCGCGATTTTCCTGGCGGTTAGCTATGTTTTCTGGCTGGAAAGCCGCCGCCAGGAAACTATGGCCGACTGGCTTCTCGCGATTTCCTTTGTCGTGTGGGCTGCCGTTGGGCTAATTTTTTCTTTCTTCCGAAACGCACCGTTTTTCCGTGACATCGGCTTTCAGACGGCGGCCGCCGTGCCATCCGCTTTCGTTGCCATGCTTATGGTCATGGCGCTGTACGAAGAAGAAAAACGCCGCGTCGAACGGAACATGCTCGCTCTATCCAACCTGAATCTCGCCACCTCGAGCTTTGTCGGCGGCGAAATACAGCGCATGCTTTCACAGGCCCTCGATCGTGTTCTCGGTGTTGTACGTCTACCAGCGGGCGCACTTTTTCTACATCATGGCGACCCGCAAGGTCCGACCTCGGTGGTCGCGGTAGGCTTGAGCGATAACTTCTGCCGAACAGCACAAGAACAAGGGCTGGATGACTATCTGGTTGGACTCGTCTCGCGTCTCGGCGGGCTGCTCGGATTCCGAGATTTGCGCAACGACGACACCGTCGCAGCGCTTGAGCGCGAGGAGCCCATTCGCCGATTCCGCCAGCTCGCTCTCGCACAGGGTCTTCGCAGCATCGTGGCGATAAGCCTACAAGCCAAGGAGCAGGCCTTCGGAGTACTGCTACTGGGCACGCCGGACAGCCGTCGCTTTACTCCAGCGGAATACCGCCTGCTACTTGCCCTGGGCCACCAGATCGGCATGGCCGTCGAGAACAGCTACCTGATCCAGCAAACTTCACGCCGCTCGGAGGAGCTGCACGTCCTGAACGAGATTGGCCGCGCGCTGAGTTCCACGCTTAACAAGGAAGAGCTGCTGCGCAAAGTTTGGGAAGAGCTGCGGCGCCTTTTTGATGTGGAGAATTTTTACATTGCCTCGCTCGACCCCGTTCGAGATGAAATGAAGTTTGATTTGGAAGTGATCGGCGGCACACCCAAGCCTTCGCGCAGCCGTCCTGCCGGCAACTTCATCACGGAATATATCATTCGAACGCGCCAGCCGGTGCTCATCCGCGACAACTACGTCGCGGAAGTTAAGAAACTGGGCGTAGACCCTCTTCGCGATCGCGGCTGCTACTGCGGGGTGCCCCTGGTCGCTTACGACCATGCCATCGGCGCGATGGCCGTTTTTTCCGATAATGAGCGCGCGTTTGATGAAGGGCATCTCGAACTCATGCGGGTGCTCGCGAGCGAAGCGAGTATCGCCATCGAAAACGCGCGGCTGTTCCACGAAGAACGCACCAAGGCGCGGCATCTCTCGCTGCTCAACACCATTTCACGGAACGCCATTGCCACACTCAACCCCGACGAAATGCTGGCCAAGATAGCGGAGCAGCTGGAGGCCGGGCTGACTTACGACCATATCGGCATCAGCGTGCTCGAATACTCGACACGCGAACTTATCGTCCAGGCCGAAGCGGGGGCGCGACGAGGCGCGCTCGGAAGGCGCATCCCGCTGGGAAATGGCCTCATTGGCCACGTCGCGCGCAGCGGCCAGATGGCCGACTACCAGATTTCTAGCTCAGGCGAATCCGCCCACCAACCGCTCTTGCCAGATTCCAGCGCGGCCATCGCCCTTCCAGTGTTCTACGCGGAACAGCTCCACGGAGTGTTGTATGTCGAATCCTCGTTCCCCGTTGAGTTCTCCGAGGAAGAGATATTGCTTCTCCGAACCTTGGCCGACCTCATTGCCGGCGCCCTTCACAATGCATTCTCCTTTCAGAAGGCCCAGGAGCAGGCCATCACGGATGGCCTCACCGGCGTCAAGACGCATCGCTTCTTCATGGAATCTCTTTCCGCTGAGTGGAAGCGCTCCACGCGCGCCGGACGTGCATTCGCCCTTGTACTCATGGACCTCGACCGGTTCAAGTTCGTGAATGATTTCTACGGCCATCTCGAGGGAGATCTCGTTCTCCAGCGCGTCGGCCACATTCTTGAAACGAATTGCCGCCGCTCCGATGTCGTCGCACGCTACGGTGGGGACGAGTTCGTCATTCTCATGCCGGAAACCAACATGGAGCACGCCCGCCAGCTTGCAACCAAGCTTCGAGGCTGGGTATCCGCGGACCCGCTTCTACGCGAGAAGAACATCAGCGCCAGCTTTGGTATCGCCTGTTATCCACTGCACGGCTCCTCGCCGCAAGAGCTCATACAAGTGGCCGACGCCTCCATGTATTTGTCCAAGCATCAGGGAGGGAATGCGGTCTCGACCGCCGACCACTTCGATCCCAACGAAGCGAAAAAGTGGAAGCGCGACGTCCTCGAGGCTTATCTCGGGGTAACTCTCAAGCGACTTTTTGCCACGGGGCCGGAAGCCTTTGAGGAAATCTATTCGCGTCTCAAGCAATTCACGGAGTCTCTGGCATCAACCGAGACGCCGGGTGGCAAACCCACCGTGCCGACTTCTGCACAGGGTCCAGAAGGTCTTCCGCAAGCCGTTCTGGACACCGTTACGTCGCTCGCTTTCGCCATTGACGCAAAAGATCACTACACGCAGGGACATTCGCAAAAAGTTTCCGCGTATGCCGCGCTCATCGCCGAGGCTCTCAACATGACGGACGCGGAGATCGAGGAGATCCGCCTCGGTGGCGTGCTCCATGACATCGGCAAAGTGGCCATCCCGGAAAATATTTTGAACAAGAGCGGCCCGCTCAATCCCGAAGAATGGGAAACCATGAAGGCTCATGTGAGATTTGGCGCCAAGATACTGGACCCGCTCACTCCCCTGGCCCGCATTCGCGAGATGGTTTTGCATCATCACGAATTTTTCGATGGATCAGGCTATCCGGATGCGCTTTCTGGCGAGGGTATTCCACTTGGTGCGCGCATTATCGCTGTGGCCGACGCCTACGACACCATCACCAGCGACCGCACCTACAAAAAAGGCCGGAGTTCTCCGGAAGCCCTTGCGGAGCTAGAACGCTGCGCCAACGCCCAGTTTGATGCCGCAATCGTCCAAATCTTCGTGCGTACGATGCGCCAGCTTCCCAATCCCATCATCGAAGTTGCCGCCACAGGTCCCCGCAACACTTAGCACCGGACCGCGAGCCGTAGAAAGCTGCTATCGCTTCTCCTTTGGTCTCGGCAAAACTCACCGAGCTTCTAGATTTACGTCCTTAATCGGCAAATCCCAATGCGCGTCCAGAATCTCGAATCGCCGCTGCTCTTCTTTTTTGTACGTTTCCTGATCCGGATAAAGCTGCTTGAGCAGGGCCGAGCTGTCGAAATTATCATTTGCGATGCTCGCGTTCTTGTACACGATCGTCACCCGGTAGTCCCAGCGTCCATCCTCCGTTGTGTGATACCGGGGCGATGTCATACTCACTTTCAACATACGTCCCAGTTCCATCTCTTTCTTCAGCACCGGGTAGTGGTTCTTCTTGAACAGTGAGAGGAACTCGTCAGCATGTCCCCACTTCGCCTTGTAGTAGTACTCGATGACAAAGGGTTGCGCGCTTGCTTCGCTCCCCGCTGCGGTTTGCGCTGCTTTCACCCTGTAGCGCGCCGCACCTAGCAGTGCGGTCAGAACAAGTACAGCGATTCCCGCCCACCTCACCACTCGCTGATCTAGTATTCGCATAAGTCTCCTCCGTCAAGTCTCTCTGCCACGCCAGCTATCCTAACCTCATTCTTGCTACTCGGAGGCACGTGCGGGGCCTCCGGGGCTGCGGGAACAAGCCCGTTGGACCGGAGCGCTGCGGTTCTTCCTCTGCGTTGACTTGCCTACCAGCGCGGCCTAAGATTCTCGCCAACGGCAGGTGCCCATGCCATGATCGGCCAAACTATCGGCCACTACCAGGTCATCGAACAGATCGGCGCCGGTGGAATGGGCGTGGTCTATCGCGCTCGCGATCAGCGCCTCAACCGCGATGTTGCCCTGAAAGTGCTCCCTCCCGGCAAGCTGGGCTTTGACGCGCCTCGCAAACGATTCCGCAAGGAAGCCTTGGCCCTGGCCAAGCTCAACCATCCAAACATTGGAACGGTCTACGACTTCGATAACCAGGACGGAATCGATTTCCTCGTCATGGAGTACATTCCCGGCGAAACACTCGGTCAGCGCCTCGCCAAAGGTACCGTGCCTGAAAAGGAATGGATTTCCATCAGTTTACAGATTGCTGCTGCGCTCGAGGAGGCGCACGAACACGGCATCGTCCATCAAGACCTCAAGCCCGGCAACATCATGGTGACGCCGAAGGGCCAAGTTAAGGTGTTGGATTTTGGGTTGGCTCAGCTTCTCGATGCCGGCACCGGTGCAGAAGTCACGGCCACCCTTACTGAAAGCGATGGAGCAGGCACCCTGCCTTACATGGCTCCCGAACAACTTCGCGGCGACCCGGTGGATGCTCGCACCGATATTTTCTCCACGGGGATTGTTCTTTATGAAATGAGCGCAGGCCAGCGGCCGTTCCGGGAAAAACTGGCTCCTCGTCTGATCCAGCAAATTCTGTCCGAAGCGCCTCGTCCGTTGCAGGAATGGAACCGCCGTATTTCGCCACAAGTCGAAAGCATCATTATGAAGGCGCTCGACAAACAGCCTGACCTCCGCTACCAGTCCGCGCGCGAATTGCGCGTCGATCTGGAACGGCTCGTGGCGCAGCAAACAACCTCTTCCGCGATCCCGGTCGTGCGAGGAGCATCGCGCCGCGGATGGAAGGAGGCTCTGCGAGGGCACCCGCGCGCCATCTACTCGTCCGCAATTTTCTTGGCTGTCGCTGTAGCCACCCTTTGGTGGTTAATCGGCGCGCGGCCGGTCCTCTCATTTGCTCCGCGCGATTGGCTTTTGATCACCGATTTTGAGAACCAGACCAACGACCCGCTCTTCGATCGCTCGCTCCTCACGGCTTTGACGGTCAGCCTCGAACAGTCCCCGCACGCCAACGTCGTGCCTCGCGCACGCGTCGCGGACAGCTTGCATCGCATGGGCAAGAGCGGTGAGGAAAAAATCACCGAGGAGGTGGCTAGGGATATCTCTCAGCGAGAGGCCATCCGCGCGATCCTGAGTTGCTCCATCGCCAAGGTCGGGCAGCAGTATGCACTTACCGCCCGTTTGATCGATCCGCGGTCAGGCGTGGCGGTTCGTTCTTACCTCGAGGAAGCCAAGGACCAGGACCATGTTCTGGACGCGCTCGGCTCGGTAGCAACTCGAGTGCGCCGCGACCTTGGCGAGTCGATGCTCGCCACAGGTAAAACCGATCGACCTCTTCCGGTGGTAACCACCCGGTCTTTACAAGCCCTGAAAATGTTTGCCGACGGGGGCGCGCTCTGGAGCAAGGGACAGTATGAGCCGGCCGTGAAGGCCTTCGAGACGGCCGTCAAGGCCGACCCTGAGTTCGCCATGGCCCACGCCGCACTCGGAGACGCCTACTACAGTCACATCTTCAATGGTCCCGCCAGAGGCAAAGAGCATATGGACAAAGCTCTGCAACTCTCCGAGCGCACCACGGATCGGGAGCGGCTCTACATTCAGACCCGCTACGCGCAAGACCTAGGCCACGTCGCCGAGGCCAAAAACAGCTTCGAGGTGTACCTCAAATCGTACCCCGATGATTGGGGGATGCGCTTCAACTTTGCCAATCTGCTACGCAACAACGGCCAGCCTCAAGAAGCCCTTGAACAATACAAAGAACTCGCGCGCATTTCTTCCAACAACCCTTCCACTTATATCGACATCGCCACCACCTACAATGGGCTCGGCAATTTTTCCGAGGCGCTCCGCAACTACGAGCAAGCCTTTAGTTTGGATCCTTCCTGGAAGACCAATCAGAACATCAATCACGAATACGGGATGACTCTTTTCCGCAGCGGTGACGAACCCAAGGCGCGGGAAACCTCAAGCTTGCTTTGGAGAAGCCGGGCCTGAAACCGAAAGGCCTCCGCTCGCTTGCCTGGCTTGATCTCTACCACGGCAAATATGCTTCCGCCAAATCACAACTGCAGGAGGCTTTGCTGTCCGATGAAACTTTCAAGTGGGCCTTGAGCATTTTGCGCGAGCACAACTTGCTCGCCCTTGTCGCGGATGGACAGGGCGATCGCGCCGGCCAACTGCGTGAACTGGATCTTGCGCTCCCTTACTTGGCCACGTCGGGCGCCCAAGTGCGCGCCGGGCTCTGGCTCGGAACGCAATACGCGCGAGCTGGAAGCGTCGCGAAGGCCGCGGAAATCCTTCAAAAAGTGCGCCCTCTCGCAGACTCCCAAAATCCCGAGCAGATGAGCGATATCCAAACCCTTGAAGCTGAGGTGGATCTCGCACATGGCAACAAAGGCCATGCGATTGAGCTGCTCTCCCTGGCGGACAAAGCCAAGCGGGGCTTCATGACCGTGGAAGGTCTGGCTCATGCCTACGAGGCCTCCAGCAACACCGACCAAGCCGTCGTCTGGTATGAACTTTTCCTCAAAGACGTCGATCCTCCGATCGGATGGGAGCCTCAGCAGGACTGGCTGGCCGCGAATTACCATCTCGCGCGCATCTATCTCGCCAAGGGGGACAAGGCCAAGGCCGCAACGCAGATTGATCGGCTCCTCGAGCCCTGGAAGGACGCGGACCCGGGCCTCCCTCTCCTCAAAGACGCTCGCAAGCTTAAGCAAGAAATAGATAGCAGGCCGTAGAGACTTCTGTTTCGCTACTCCAGCTTCATTTCACTGTTGTTATCCTTTACTCTGGGAACGCGGAAAAGTTTCTCCGGGAGGCAAAGTGCAAACAGCGGCCATAAAGTGGATTGGCGAAGAAAAATTCGTGGCCACCAGCCCTTCGGGGCACGCGATCACGATCGATTCCGACCGCGCCTCGAACAAGGCACCCGGCCCCATGGAGCTTGTCCTGATGGCCCTCGGCGCTTGCACCGCGACGGATGTAGTCAGCATCTTGAAGAAAAAGCGCCAAAAACTCGAAGGCTTGGAAGTCATTTGTTCCGGCGAACGCGCTTCCGAACCGCCCACCGTCTGGATAAAACTGGAAATCCTTTATCGGCTCCGCGGCTCGCTGGAGGAAGCCGCGGTGAAACGCGCCATCGAGCTCAGTGAGCAAAAATACTGCTCCGTTTCCGCCATGCTGCAAAAAACGGCAACGTTGACCTGGCGGCACGAAATCCTTCCGCCTGGAAAATAATGTTCCGCGCCAATCGGCCGTCACCCCGTCAGAACCCCCGCGAATTTCTTGTATGTTTCGTTCTCGACTTGTAACCTCGCATCCGCATCGAATAGAATTTCGGATTCGCTTGGTATGGTGTAACTCCCAAGGAGAGCCATGTCTCACCGCATCTCGGCAAAAATCTCGGGTGTCGCAGGTTATGTACCGCCCAAAGTGCTTACGAACGCGGACCTCGAGAAAATGGTCGCGACCAATGACGAATGGATTCGCAGCCGCACCGGCATCCGCGAGCGCCACATCGCTGAAAATGGCACCGCCAGTTCGCATCTAGCCACCGAAGCCGCCAAAGCGCTCCTCGCTCAAACCAAAACCGACCCCGGCGACATTGACATGATCATTGTCGCCAGCGTCACACCGGACATGATGTTTCCCGCGACGGCTTGCCTTGTTCAGGACCGCATTGGAGCGAAGAAGGCGTGGGGCTTCGACCTTTCCGCCGCATGCTCGGGTTTTGCATATGGGCTCACGGTCGGAGCGCAATTCGTCGGCTCAGGTGCTCACAAGAATGTCCTGGTTATCGGCAGTGACAAGATGAGCTCCATCCTGGACTACACCGACCGCGCCACCTGCATTTTATTTGGCGATGGCGCGGGCGCAGTGCTGCTCGAACCGGCAAACGATGGCGAGGGGATTCTTGATTTCGAACATGATGTCGATGGCTCGGGCGGGCAATTCCTTTACATGCCGGGTGGCGGTTCACTGCATCCGGCGACGGCTGAGACTGTCGAAAAGAAAATGCATTTCGTGCACCAGGAAGGTTCTCAGGTCTTCAAGTATGCCGCTCGCCGAATGGCAGAGATGTCGGCAAGACTCTTAGAACGCAATGGCTTTACGAAGGATGATTTGGCGCTGCTGGTTCCCCACCAAGCCAACCTCCGCATCATTCGCGCCGCGCAGGAGCGGCTGGGCGTTGACGACTCGAAAGTGCTGGTCAATATCGACAGCTACGCCAACACCACGGCAGGTACGATTCCTTTGGGATTGTGCGATGCCGTCAAGCAAGGGCGCCTTCACAAGGGCGACCTGGTGCTTATCGTCACCGTTGGTGCGGGCTACACCACGGGTGGCGTGCTTCTTCGATGGGCTTATTGAGGCTGAGTTTAAGTATTGAACTGAGGCTAGGTAGCTTTGTGATTTTGCGTCTGCGTTCTTAAGCTATTTTGCGCTGCCCGCTCTGCGGATGTAGATCTGTCCCTGGAAATTTGTGAATTGATATTCTGGGCCGCCGCCGTTAATCGTTCCATGAACGGTCTTGTCGATCCTCACGCGGTACTTGCCGCCTTTCGCGCGTCCATCTTCCACGACCTGTTGTGGCGCGGAGGCCTGGAGCTGCACGTCAAAATCGCTGAACACATCGCCGCGGTCGGACTTAATACTCACATTCGCTTTCACATCCGCCGGAAACGTCACGTCGATATCTCCATTCAACGAACTGAACGCCATGGGCTTTTGCGGATTCACCTTTATGAAATTAGCGTGCACGTGGCCGTTCAGCGCATGCGCCACGGCGCTGCCGGAGACATTGTTTAGGGTGACCGCGCCGTTTATGTCATCCACATCCAGGTCGCCGTCCACTCCCGTGACCACGATATCTCCGTCGTTCACTGCCCGCAGCTTTAGCGAGGTGTGCACGGGGACGGAAATGGTGAGGTCAATCGTCCGCGCGTAGGATTCCGTGCCGATGCGTACTTCGTTGTTCTCTTCTTCGACCGACAAGCCGGTAGTCGATATGTTCAAGCGCTTCGGGCCGCCCGAAGGCTTTTCGCTCTCTTGATTCCGCCCGCGCGCCTCCACGATAACTTCCTTGCCGTCGTAGGCCTTTACGGTAATGCTGCCGTTCACCAGGCTCGCTTTCACAAACGCCGGACGCGCCGGATCGTCCAGATTGACCGCGATGCGGTCACTGCCGGACTGCGTTTGTGCTTGCGCGACGGGCGCGATCAATGCCGCCCCAGCCAACAATGCTCCTCGGAGGATATGGCTAAAACGAAATGTATGGTTATTCATGATTTTCAAGAATGCGAATATCTCCATTTAGATTTTCAATCTGAATCTCCGGCCCGCCGGCGTTCACGCGCGCGCCCGTGAAGCGGTCGGCCCGGTAAACCACTTTCCCGCCGCGCCGTTCCGGCTGAATCGCGTGCACAGGCAGGGTCGTCACGGGAAAATCGCTGTAGATGCCGCCGTTGAATGTCTTGAACCGAAAATCCGCGGACAGGTCATGCGCAAAGCGCAGCTCGACATTTCCGTTGATGGTCTTGAACTCGGAATTCTCGCGCGGATTCTGGCGGAAAGAAACGACCACCGGCCCATTCACCGTTCGCGCCGTCCCGGAGCCAGACACGTTGTCCATTTGGATGTCGCCGTTCACGTTTCGCACGAGGAAACTTCCGTTTGTGCCTCGCACGACCACGCGTCCACCATTTACCGTCTTCACTTTAAGATCGGTGTCGCGCGGAACCTGCACATGAAAATCCATCTTTACAACGTACCCGTCGGCATCCCGCGAATGCCGGCAGTCATCGCATTGGCACCGGAACGGTCCGTTCACATAGAGCTTCAGCGCGCCTTCTTGCTGTGAAATGTCCAGTGTCACTTCCTTCTTCGCCTTTTCGAGCATTTCCTTCGATTCCGCCCGTGTCGTTCGCTGAACGGTCAGTTCCACCTTGTCTGAAGCGTCGGCGGACACCTCGATCGAGCCCCATACGTTGTCGATCTCGAGGGTCTTCTGACCGGTTGCGGGCATGGGAAACGATTTCTGAATGTTTTCCTGGTCGCGGACCGGGTATTCGGCATCGTCGTCTCTGGTCGTTGCGGAGACGGCTTCGGGTCCCAAGGCCGCGCGCACGAAATTCAACACGCTAGAAGCGCGCCCGCCCACAGTTCTCTTCGCGGGCAAGACCGGCAGCAGAACCGCCGCCGCGGCGTACACGATCAAAATCGAGATTAGGGATTTTCTGCGCACGCTTTCCTCCTCAATTCAATTTGCTGACGGCCCATTCCGCGCGTTGCTTCACTGTGGGATTCAAATTCGGTGTTTGCTCAAAATTGCGCAAACGCTGCGCGGCGTCCGGATCGCGCCATTCCGTCAAGAGGTCGATCAGCGCCACCTGCACCAGTGGCGACTGCTGCTCTTGCAGCGCGTCCAGGACGCCTTTGTGAACCTGCGGCTGGCCTGCGTGCCGGCTGAGCGCATCGAGCGCCGCCAGCCGCACGTCCACGCTTCCGTCGAAGCGAAGCGTATGCAGCAGCGCTCCCATCACCTGCGGATCGAGGTGCGCCTCCCGCTGGCTCCAGCTCACTCCCTGTAAGCGCTCGCTCGCGGATTGTTGCTGCAGCATCGAGAGCACCACCAACTGCCGCATGTTTGTCAGCTCTGTGTGCATCGCTGCTATTTCGTCCTGGTTGGCAATCGGGTGCGTTGGCCTGTCGCCGAAATAGTTGCCGGCAAAAATCCCGATCACGAGCAGCGCGGCACTCCACGCCACTACGCCCACAGGCGTGCGCAGCCATTGCCAAAAGTTCGACCCCGCTGCGCGTCCTGCTCGCCCGAATCGTGCGCTCACTCTGTCGCTGCGCCCCGTCTGGTAGGCGTGCAGCATCGCTTCGAATCGCGCCCTTGAGGCCGCGCTCGGCTGTTCCACGGGCAGCAGCCCCAGCTTTTTCCAGATCGTCACTTCGTCGCGGCAATCGGCGCACTGCGCCGTGTGAAGTTCCACGATTTCGTTTTGTTCTTCGTCCAAATTCCCCTGCAGATAATCCGGCAGGAGTTCTCCAATTTGTTCACACTTCATTTCCGGCCCTCCGGGGAGGTACAAACTTCGTGACTCCAGAGTTTTTGTCCTTGTTGATCATGCCGCTCTCAAGCTGGCGAAAGGTCTGCCGCAGCTCCTGAATCGCGCGGTGAATTCGCGTTTTCACGGTCCCGAGTTCGCAACCCAGCAGCCGCGCAATTTCGTCGTACCTCAATTCCTGAAAGCGGCTCAGAATCAATATCTCTCGTTTCTCTTCCGGCATCTGCATTAACGCCCGGTGCAAAAGTTCCGCCTCTTCCGAATGCTGCGCCGAATCCTTTGGCATCACCGCAGGCGCCATTTCCGGTTCGAACGTAATGTGTTTCGGGGTCTTTCTGTAATGATCCACTCTTGCATTCCTTGCGATTTGGTAGATCCACGCACGAAACGGAGTTCCTGGCTGATAACTCTGCCGGTATTTCAAAATTCGCAGAAAGACTTCCTGCACCAGGTCTTCGCTAAGCGTGCGGTCGCCGGTCAGCTTCGAATAAAAGTTGTACAGAGGCGTGTGGTAGCGGTCGAACAACACACCCAGCGTCTCGCCTGCGCCATTGCGCACTTCGAGCATCAGATCCTCGTCCGGAGCCAACTTCATGGCCTGGTCATTTTCCGCATCGGTCCGTTCTTGCTCTTTCATAAGGTGAGTACCGCCCAGCGGAGAAAAGGTTACACCCGCATCCTACGCGTAAGCGGGCTGCAACCCTTGTGGAATCGCGAGAAGTTTCATGTTTGCAGATGCGGGATTCGAGGTGCGGGATTGAGGGAATAAGTGGGAAAGAGGAAGCCTTCGGAGGACGCAAGCAAACGAAAACTAGGATGGGGGGATCTTGATTGTAGCGTTAGCAAGAACGCAGGGCGGCTGCCAGCTCGAGGTTGGCTTGCAAGCGCAGGCTGATCTGGACTGCCGCGTAACGGGCACAAATCACGCGCTCGCGCTCGCACCACGATGCCAGCGATGGCATTCGCGTGCCGGAAAGCACTCCAAGCCCTTCGATCATCCGGTAATAAGCCCGCACCAGAGTCAGCCCGCTGCGGTTGGGACCCAAGTCTGGGGTCAATTCGTGCAATCCGGCCAGCGTCTCGAAGTCCTGGCCTCTCATGCGCCCGGCCTCCAGGT
>Ga0070679_100001253_pt1 | contig 22393 bp, 20 predicted proteins | sample KBSC63BmetaG_FD_65652 | JGI IMG/M metagenome (GOLD analysis project Ga0070679, IMG submission 65652) | Corn rhizosphere microbial communities from Kellogg Biological Station, Michigan, USA - KBS C6-3B metaG | ecosystem: Host-associated > Plants > Roots > Rhizosphere | place: USA: Michigan... | reverse complement strand
TGACGTCCAGGCAATTACGCCCTCTCATTAAAGCGTGTCTGCCATTCATCCAGGCGCTGCCCGAGACCTTGCCGCCGAAGCTTATACGAAGCAATAAACTTATCCCCCGGGCGAAAGCTCTGGAGGCGCTACACTTTCCCCGCTCCGCTGAGGACCTGTCCGCAGCCCGTCGGCGCCTAGGCTTTGAAGAAGTACTGCAACTTAGCCTGGCCAGTCTATTGAACAAGCAAGAAAATCAACGCGAGCACGCCCCGGCAATAGCTTTTGACGAAGCCCTCGCCAAAGAGTTCGTAGGCCATTTGCCTTTCAAGCTGACCGATGGGCAACGGGCGGCGATTTGGCAAATATACTTGGATATCCAAAGGGACCAACCCATGAATCGCCTAGTGGAAGGCGATGTCGGCTCCGGCAAAACAGTGGTCGCCGCCATGGCGGCCTTGATGGTCATGGCGCGCGATATGCAAGTTGCTCTGATGGCTCCCACCGAACTGCTGGCTAGGCAACACGCTGAAACACTATACAAGCTACTAGTCCCGCTCGGCTACGCCGATCAGGTAGTACTCCTAGTTGGCAGTATGACGACCACGCAAAAGCAAAAAGCCAGGGGGGCTATCAAAGCTGGCAAAGCAAAATTTATAGTTGGTACTCAGGCGCTCATCCAGGAAGAAGTCGACATGCACTCGCTGGCGCTGATTATCATCGATGAACAGCACCGCTTCGGCGTCGAGCAACGTAAAACGCTGATGGCCAAGGCCGGGCATATGCCGCATGTACTAAGTTTGACCGCCACGCCGATTCCACGTTCGTTGGCGTTGACGCTCTATGGCGAACTGGACATTTCGCTGCTCAAACACAAACCAGCCGAACGACTGCCGATCAAAACAGAGCTTGTGGCGCCACAGTCTCGTGTCCGTCTGTTTAATCATATAAAGAATGAGCTGACCAACGGTCGACAGATGTTCGTCGTCTGTCCGTTGATAAGCGACTCAGACGTTCTGGACGTAAATTCGGCCGAACGCATCTACGAGCAACTTACTAGTCATGAGCTCAAGGACTACCGAGTGGGCCTGCTGCACGGCAAGCTCAAGCCGCCGCAAAAGCAAGCCGTGATGGAGCAACTCCTGGCTCATAAGCTTGATGCGTTGGTATCTACCACGGTGATTGAAGTCGGCGTCGATGTGCCCAATGCCACCGTCATGCTAATCGAGAGTCCTGAGCGCTTCGGTTTGGCGCAATTGCATCAGTTGCGTGGCCGAGTGGGCCGTAGTGGGCACCAAGGCTATTGCTACCTGATGCTCAGTGATTCTCAGGCTCCGAGTCGACGTCTCAGGGCCCTGGAAAGTTCTTCAGATGGGTTTCGTCTGGCTGAGCTGGATCTTGAGCTGCGCGGCCCGGGCGCTATCTACGGCACTACGCAGCATGGTCAGCTAGACCTTAGAATTGCCAAGCTAACTGATACAGAATTGATCGCTGCCGCTCGCAAAGCTGCCCAGACACTTATAGGTGAAGGCGAAAAACTGGTAAAATATAAAGAGTTAATGAAGCACGTTCAAAGGCTACAAGCCGTCACAAACCTAAACTAACATGTATTCAGGCTCGACCTTTACTACTTATTCTGGGCGCTTGCTGGGCGCCCATCAAAAGATTGATCGATTGGCGCGGCGACAGCTGGAAAAATTGCTCCCCGGTACTAATTTCCCAGCAGCAACTTCTATCCTGCACTTTGAGGGCGATAACGGGCCGGACGCCATCAAGCGTAAGAGCCCGGCCAAGGACGAGCCCTGGCACTATCTCCAGCCCTTTGACCAGACCGACACTCAGTTAATTGAACTTATCCAACACCATTACAGTCAACTAGTGAAAGCTTTGCGTCTCGACGACGCCGTGCGCGCTTCCTTTGAAGCGGCCTGGCTAGCTCACGCCATTGTCGATGGCCTGACACCGGCGCACCATTATCCTTACGAGGAGAAATTGGTGGAATTAAGCAGTGGCCGCAGTATCGCTGACCGTACCACCATCGTCAAAAAAATATTTTTGCCAGGCCTCTCGGCTAAGCATTTACTAGCTAATAACTGGAAAATGTGGGGACCGAAGGGCTTGTTCACGACCCACGCGGCGTTCGAGTGCGGGGTTGCGATACTGATCGCTCCGCTCAAAGGCTTGCGCATGCTGCCGACACCCGATGCCATAGCTGATTTTAAAGCGCAACCGCTGGGACAATGGTTTCGCCACAAGGCCCAGGATGTCGCCCGGTTAGAGCTCTACGATGCCTTTTATGAAACAGGTTGGACTATTCCGCTGGCTCGCCGCGTGCGCTATCAACTAGCGCCCATTCTGGTACAGGCTGTGGCACTGGTTTGGTACGGGGCGGCTCTGGAAGCTAGCGCTGTCAGGAGTCGGTAATGCGCATCATTGCCGGTTGGCTCGGTGGCAGAACATTTGAAAGCCCGGGAGGTCACCGCACCCATCCAATGAGCGACAAAGCTCGGGGAGCCATTTTCGGCGTTCTGGGGGATATCAAGGGTTTAACCGTGCTCGACGCGTTCGCTGGCAGCGGCGCGCTGGCGTTTGAGGCTATTAGCCGAGGCGCCAAAGACGCGACTGCTATCGAAGCGGACAAAGCCGCGCACGCAGTAATCGAAAAAAATATTCAGATACTTGGGGTCGAAGATAGGGTTAAAGCAATCAGGGCCTTCGCCAACGCCTGGTCGACTCGACATCAGGCGGAGCACTTCGATCTGATATTTTTGGATCCTCCGTACGACAATATTCCCTGGCGAGATCTCAAAGTCTTGCCCCGCCACTTAGCGACTGATGGGACGCTCGTTTTATCTTGGCCGGGCAGAGTCGAACACCTCCACTTTGACGGGCTCGCGGAAGTTAAGGCCAAAGATTATGGCGATGCCCACCTAGTTTTTTATCAACATATCAAGTAAAATATACCCCTGTTGTGCGGCGGTGGCGGAATTGGTAGACGCGCTAGCCTTAGGAGCTAGTATCGCAAGATGTGGAGGTTCAAGTCCTCTCCGCCGCACCAGAAATTATGAAAGTCAAACATCACGTTTTTTACGTTCCGGGCATTCTCGACGATATCTATCATCTACAAAGCGTGTTGGTAGCTACCTGGCGACTTTATGGAGTTCGAGCTCATTGTCATCCGATGCCATGGGCTGGCACGGAGCCATATGAGCTTAAATTTAACAAACTGCTCGCAGCGATAGACGATCAGCTGGATAAGGGTAATGTGGTTTCACTAGTCGGCGCCAGTGCCGGAGCCAGCGCCGTTATCAACGCTTACGTTGAAAGAGCCGATCGGATTAATGGGGTGGTTTACGTCTGCGGCAAAATCAATGGCCCGGAGACCGTTAGTAAAAAGACGTACAAAGAAAACCCGGCCTTTAAAACCTCGCTCGCTGAATTACAGACCAGTCTAAGTAAATTGTCGGCACGCGATAAATCAAAGATGCTGTCGCTTTATTCGGATAAAGACAATTCCGTACCGTATGAAGCTACTACAGTACCGGGTGTCGACGAGCAGCAGCTGCCAGGCCTGAATCACGGCCAGTCGATAATTTATAGTTTGAGTCTCGGCGCGCCAGTTATTACGCGTTTTCTCAAGAAACAAGTCGCCGGTGCCGTATAATTAATCGTTAGTATGGCCTTATCAAAACAACCCTATAAGGGCGCGCGCGATTTCTACCCATCCGACAAACGCTTACAAAAATATATGTTCAGTGTTTGGCGCCGGGTTTGCGAAAGCTTTGGCTATGAGGAGTATGACGCGCCGATTCTCGAGCCGCTTGATATTTACCTGGCCAAAACTGGCGAAGAAATTGTCAACGAGCAAACCTACGTCTTTGAGGATCGTGGTGGCCGCAAAGTAGCAATTCGCCCTGAGATGACACCAACGGTCAGTCGCATGGTTGCTGGCAAGCGCCAGGAACTGGCCTATCCGTTGCGCTGGTACAGCATTCCTAATCTATGGCGTTATGAGCGTCCGCAGCGCGGTCGGCTCCGTGAGCACTGGCAACTCAATGTCGACATTTTCGGCGTCGCCAGCAACGCCGCTGAAGCCGAGATTATTACCCTCGTCGATGAGATATTTAAGGCTTTTGGCGCTCGTCGGGACATGTACGAGATCCGACTCAGCAGCCGCAAATTTATTGACTACTTGCTGACTGACTATTTGAACTTATCAGCTCAAGAAGCGCACGCCGTCGGCAAACTAATCGATCGTCTCCACAAGACCGACAAAAATAAATTTATCGAGCAAATTGATAAAGCAGTCAGCGATAAAGCGCGCCAGACGGGCGTCGTTGAAAAGCTGCTGTCGCTCCTATCGGTGCAAGAAATCACCGAGCTACCCGAGCAGTTACAAGTCCATGAATCGATCGAAGAGCTATCGCTGCTACTCAACCAGCTGCAGGCGTCAGGCATCGTCAATGCTCGTTTTGACATCACGCTAATGCGCGGCTTTGACTACTACACGGACATCGTCTTCGAGGTGTTCGATCTGCACCCGGATAACAACCGTTCGATGCTTGGTGGTGGGCGCTATGACGGCTTGGTCGGTCTCTTCGGTGTCGAGCCGGTACCGACGGTTGGCTTTGGCTGGGGCGATGTCACGCTAGCGAACTTTTTGGAGCTCCACCATCTGTTACCGGGCAATAAGGCCGAAACAGATCTGTACGTTGCTCTCATTGGTGATATCAGCCCGACCGAAGCCTTTATCGCTGAGCTGCGCGAAAGTGGGCTCAATGTAGCCGTCGACCTTTCGGCCAAAAAGCTAGGTGACCAACTCAAAACCGCCGATAAAAAGGGGATAAAGCACGTCCTCGTCGTGGGCGAGGAAGAGCTGCGATCGGGTAAATTCAAACTGAAAAATCTCGATTCTGGCGAGGAAAAGGCACTAGATATTCCCGCGGTAGTTAAAGCACTGAAAACGTAATGCGGGCGATTAATCACGCGTTAACGGGGGCATTTATCGGCCTGACAGTAAGTGAGCCGACGGTGGCCCTGCCAGCGGCCATCGCTTCGCATTTCGTGCTCGACGCCATTCCGCACCACGGTAGTCAAACCGAGCATCCGGGAATTCTGCGCTCGCGACTCTTTATGGTTGGCTTGCTCTTCGACGCCCTACTGTGCGTGTTGCTTGTTTTTCTACTCGCGGGGCGTCACCCGTTGCATTGGCTGCTCGCCGCGCTGTGCGCCTTCCTGGCGGCGTCACCCGATTTCCTATGGTTTAAGCGTTTCCAACTTGCAAACCAGCACAAAGCCTGGCGACCCGGCTGGTTTGGAAAATGGGCTCATGATATCCAATGGTTCCAGCGACCCATCGGCTTTTCTGTGGAAATTGCCTGGTTTGTAGCAGGAGTGATGATTATCATTCCGTTCTTGGCTTAGGCTGGAAAAACTTCTCTCAATCTGGTACACTAGCCCCCTATGCAGGTGACTAAAGAGCAAATTGACCCCACGACCATTAAGCTGACCATTGCCGCCGATCAGGCACTACTGGACGCTACTAAAAAGCATGTATTGTCTGACTTGAGCCGTGACGTCAAAGTACCCGGCTTCCGCCCAGGCAAAGCTCCGGCCAACCTGATCGAAAAACAAATTGATCAATCACTATTGCAAGCACAATTCCTCGATCACGCGGTGAATCAGCTCTATACCGACGCCGCTCAACAGGAAAAGTTGCGACCAGTCGCTCAGCCCGAGATTGCTATCACTAAATTCGTGCCGTTTACGACCTTGGAATTCACGGCCCAAGTGTCGGTAGTCGGCGACATCAAACTGCCAGACTATAAAAAGATCAAGGTCGACGCATCAGAAGTGTCTGTAACGGCCAAAGATGTTGACGAAGTCTTAGAGAATCTACGTCAGCGGGCCGCCCCCAAGAAGTCTGTGCAGCGTCCCGCCAAATTAGGCGACGAAGTTCTTATCGATTTCGTCGGTACTGACGCTAAAACCAAGGAAGCTATCCCAGGAGCTGACGGCAAAGAGTACCCTTTAACTCTTGGCAGCAAAGCTTTTATACCTGGTTTTGAGGATGAACTCGTCGGCGCTAAGCCCGGTGCTCTCACCACCTTTGACATTACATTTCCTAAAGATTACGGTGCGAAGGAACTGCAAAATCGTAAAGTCACATTTGCCGTTACCATCCATACAGTGAATGAGCTAGAGCTACCCAAGCTTGATGATACATTCGCTTCAACAGTCGGTCCGTTTAAGGAACTGAGCGAGCTCAAGGCAGATATCAAGAGACAATTGACCACCGAACGCGGCCAAGAGGCTCAACGAGCTGCCGACAATGAGCTACTCGAGAAAATCGCGGCCAAGACAACCGTGGCTATTCCCGAAAATCTGATCGAGGATGAAATTAGTCGCATGGAAGAGGAAGAGAAGCGCAACATCGCTTACCGTGGCCAAACCTGGCAGGAGCACTTGCAAGCTGAAGGACTGACGGCCGAAGAACATCGCGCCAAGCAACGGCCGGGCGCTGAACTACGTATCAAAGGCGGCCTGATCCTCGGTGAAGTCGCCGACCGTGAAAACATTACCGTCACCCCAGAAGAGTTAGAAATCCGCATCATGCTGCTCAAAAATCAGTATCCGGACGAGACCATGCAAGCCGAACTCGACAAGCCTGAAAATCGCCGCGATATCAACAATCGTCTGCTGACCGAAAAGACGCTCGACAAGCTTCGCAGCTACGCCGGTCAAAATTAGCACTCTCACTTGACGAGTGCTAATCGCAGGTGTAAACTACTAGTTATGAATAAAACTTCGGTACTTATTCCAACTGTCATCGAAAATGAAGGCCGCTACGAGCGGGCTTATGATATTTATTCCCGGCTCCTAAAAGACCGCATCATTTTTCTTGGCAGTGATGTCAATGAGGCCACCGCTAACTTGATCGTCGCACAGTTATTATTCTTGCAGGCTGAAGACCCCAAAAAAGACATATTCTTTTACATAAACAGTCCAGGTGGCAGCGTCTATGACGCCCTGGCGATATACGACACCATGCAATACGTTACCAACGACATTCAAACCGTGGGCATCGGCGTCCAGGCGTCAGCCGCGGCCTTCCTATTGAGCTCTGGCACCAAGGGTAAGCGCTTCGCTCTGCCTCACTCGACCGTTATGATTCACCAGCCCTCGTCGGGCACGCGCGGCAAAGTAACTGATCAAGAAATCGATTTGCGCGAGAGCCTGCGCATCAAGCGCTTACTCGAAGAAATTATGGCCAAAAACACCGGTCAAAAGGTCGCCAAAATACATGAGGACATGGAACGCGACAAGTGGCTGACGGCTGAGGACGCCAAAAAGTACGGCATCGTCGACGCCATCATCAACGAACCACCCAAAGCATAGAACATTGCGATAAGCAGGCAAAAATGGTATAAAGTACCTCATGTCTTTTACCGCTGAGTCAGTAAGCTTATCCGATTATCAAAAAACATACGGCCAGGTGTCATTCACGCCTGAACAATTTTCAGCACTTACTGAGCAGGTAGAACTTAACCTTTCCTTGGCAAATGCCATCGAAGAGTATCTGATAGCAGCCTCTGCACTTCGCAGTATATTTGATCAAGTACCTGGAGATATTGAAGAGGAGCTTAACGAAGTGGTGCTAGGAAGTGTTGAGGCTCGATTTACAGAGAGCCGGGATTATTACCATAACCCACGTTACAGTAGAACAAGAAATGCGGCAAAAGAATTAGAAGAAAGCTTAAAAGGATATAACGCAGTTCATCCATATACTGAGATTTTCTTTCCGCCAGATCAACAAGAGCAAATTCGGGGTAAGTATAAATTGACCAGGGGGAGATACGAACTCCCCGAGAGCGGTGCCCCAGGATTTTATGCAATAAGTCTCGTAGATCCTCTGTTAGTCATTGACGGCTATGCTCAAAGCAGAACTCGTCCATACAATGAGCGACATTTTGCTGCCATTCTAGACTACACAAGGCCTGATCAGCGGTTTGATGTGTATTACGAAGATTGGGGCGATGGGTACGAATTGCCGCAGGCTATGGCGAACCTTTTGCTGAATCACCAAAACCAGGCCACAGCCAAAGTGGCTTGACCAGCTAACAGTCTTGCCTTATACTATTATGTAAGAAGTAGTGTAAGCTCAGGGCGCTTATGATTTTATGAAGCCAAATACCCCTGACTTAGGATCTTCGGCCGAACCAAAATAAAATCAAAACGATAAATTCAAAAGAATCTAGCAGACTGGGGTAGTCAGACTTTGGTTTTCATGCGAACCAACTTTAGCCTTGCACCGCGAGCTAGTTTCATATTGCTAACTAATTAACAGGGGGCGTTTAGCAGCGTATGGCGAAAGCACAAATTACCAAGCCGCAGCGCGTGTACTTCAGTAGTACCGACGATGCACTTGATCTACCAAGCCTGGTCGATCACCAAAATAAATCATTTCAATGGTTCGTTGACGAAGGTCTCGGCGAACTTTTAGCCGAAATCAGCCCGATCGATGATTACACGGGCGGCAAACTGTCACTAACTTTTAAGGATTATCACTTCGGCGACCCAAAGCTGACCGAGAACGAAGCTCGTGAAAACAATGTCAGCTTTGAAGCGCCGCTACTGGCCAAGGTCGAGCTAACCAACAAGGTTACCGGCGAAGTCAAAGAACAGGAAATTTACCTCGGCGACTATCCATGGATGACCAGTCGCGGTACGTTTGTGATTAATGGCGCCGAGCGCGTAGTCGTATCTCAGCTGATCCGTTCTGCCGGCGTGTTCTTTACGGCTGAGCCACACGGCACGACCAGCCTGTATGGCGCCAAGGTTATCCCTGGTCGCGGTGCTTGGCTGGAGTTTGAGACGGCTGCCAATGGCGCGCTCTACGTTAAGATCGACCGCAAGCGCAAAATCGCTGTTACCACGCTGCTGCGCGCCTTGGGCGTGACCGAAACTCGCATGCGTGAAAACTTCAAGCATGTCGACAGCGGTCCAGTCAGCTATCTGGACGCCACCCTCGAGAAAGATCCTACCCACGGACAAAATGATGCCTTGATCGAAGTCTATCGACGTTTACGCCCGGGGGACCTGGCTACTGTCGACAACGCTAAGTCTTTGATCGAAAATATGTTTTACAACTACAAGCGGTTTGATTTTAGTCGCGTCGGTCGCTACAAGATCAACAAACGCCTGAATCTCGACGTGCCAAATACCATTGAAAATCGAGTTATGCGATTGGAAGACATCGAAGCTATCGTGGCTGAAGTTATTCGCTTGAATAACACGCAGGAACCAGCCGACGACATCGATTCGTTGGCGAATCGTCGGGTTAAGCTCGTCGGTGAGCTCGTCCAGCGACAATTCCGCATCGGTCTGCTGCGCATGGAGCGAAATACCAAAGACCGTATGTCGATGAGTGAAATCGAGACGGTCGCTCCTGGCCAGCTGATCAACGCCCGTCCGGTTGTCGCTGCTGTCCGCGAATTTTTCGCCAGCTCTCAGCTTAGTCAGTTCATGGATCAGATTAACCCTCTCAGTGAACTGGCTCACAAGCGTCGTCTCAGCTCTATGGGCCCTGGTGGCTTAAGTCGTGAACGCGCAGGCTTTGAGGTCCGCGACGCCCACGCTACCCACTATGGTCGCATCTGCGCCGTCGAAACGCCGGAAGGCGCCAACATCGGGCTGGTGTTGAACCTAGCCAATTTTGCTCGCGTAAATGAATACGGTTTCATCGAAACTCCATATCGCAAGGTAATTAACGCTGTCACCGCCAAAGAAGCTGCCGGCCACATTGCCAGTGAAGATTTGTACGATGAAAAGGGAAAGGTTCTGGTCAAAAAAGGCGCTAAAATCACCGCGGCCGACGCGGCCAAGCTCGCTAAAGTCACCAGCAAGGTTACTTGGCCGGTCAAGGCTAAAGTTACCAACGAGGTAGTTTACCTGGACGCCTTCGAAGAAGAGGCCGCCATTATCGCTGGCGGCGGTAGCGATGTCGACGCCAATGGCTATTTCCTGCCAGAGCGCGTTAGCGCTCGCTCCCGTTTACAATCTGGAGAGGTTGACGCTGATGACGTGACGCATATCGACGCTTCACGTAATCAGATCATTGGCTCGAGTGCTGGGTTGATTCCGTTTATTGAAAAGAATTACGTCTATCGCTCGCTGATGGGTAGCAACCAGCAGCGCCAAGCCGTGCCGCTGATTCAGCCTTCCAGTCCGATCGTGGGTACTGGTCTTGAAATTGCCGCCGCCCGAAACACCGGACAGGTCATTCTGGCCGAGGCTGATGGTGAAGTGACCAAAGCGACCGCTCAAGAAGTAGTCGTCAAATATAAGTCCGGCAGCGTCACTTACGAGCCGCAACGCTTTGTTCGCAGTAACGAGGGCACATCGATCAACCAGAAGGTTGTTGTCTCAACTGGTGACAAGGTTAAAGCTGGTGACGTGCTCATCGAAGGTATGTCGATCGCTGATGGCGAGCTGGCTCTGGGTAAAGACTTGCTTGTCGCTTTCATGCCGTGGGCTGGCTATAACTTCGAAGACGCCATCATCATTAGCCGCAAGCTGGTAGAAGATGACAGTCTGACCAGCGTCCATATCGTTGACTTCATGATCGAAGTTCGTGAAACCAAGCTGGGTCCAGAAGTCATTACTTCCGACATCCCAAACGTTTCGGAAGAGACCCTGCGACACCTAGACGAAGAAGGTATTGTCCGCATCGGCGCCGAAGTGCACCCTGGTGATATCTTGGTCGGTAAGATTACGCCTAAAGGCGAACAGGAACTAAGTTCTGAAGAGCGTTTGCTACGCGCCATCTTTGGTGAAAAGGCCAAGGAAGTTCGCGACACCTCACAGCGCATGAGCAACGGCAAACATGGCAAGGTGGTCGGCGTAAAGGTCTTTAGCCGCGAAAACGGTCACGAATTGAAAGCTGGCGTCATCATGCAAATCCAGGTCTTTGTGGCTCAGATGCGCAAGATCGCCGTTGGCGACAAGCTCGGTGGCCGTCACGGTAACAAGGGTGTGATCGCCCGTATACTGCCGGCAGAAGACATGCCTTTCATGGAAGATGGTACTCCCGTCGATATCGTCTTGAATCCGCTGGGTGTGCCGAGTCGTATGAACGTCGGCCAGTTGTTTGAAACCCACTTAGGCATGGCTGCTCGTATCCTGGGTATGAAAGTCGCCAGTCCATCTTTTAACGGTGTACCTGTAGAAAAGATTCATGAACTGCTCAAAGAAGCTGGCCTGCCAGAAGACGGCAAGCAGCAACTCTTTGACGGTCGCACCGGTGAGGCATTTAGTGAGCGCACCACAGTCGGTAGCATGTATATGATCAAGCTCAACCACATGGTGGCTGACAAGATCCATGCCCGCTCGACTGGTCCGTACACTATGGTGACTCAGCAGCCACTGGGCGGTAAGGCCCAAAACGGTGGTCAGCGCTTCGGCGAAATGGAAGTCTGGGCCCTGGAAGCTTACGGCGCTGCGTACACGCTCCAAGAAATGCTGACAATTAAGTCAGATGATGTTTACGGCCGCAGCAAAGCCTACGAGTCGATCATCAAGAAGACGGCGATTGTCGGCCCTAAGGTTCCTGAAAGTTTCAATGTGCTCGTCAAGGAACTGCAAGGTCTCGGCCTGAAGGTTGACCTGGTTCACTCCGATAAGGTTGTCGACGCCGAGGAAGTCTTGGCTACCAACATCCACGAAGAGGCTACTCATCCGGCAGAGGTTGATGTCCCCCAAGCGGCCATCTCTGATGTCGATGTAACTGAAGAAACTGTCGTCGAAGACTTCGATGACGTCGTCGCTGCCGACGAAAATGGCAGTGTCGACAACGATGATATGGCTGCCGTCACCGCGGACGATGCCGCCACAGACACTAACGAAAAAGAGGAGGCCTAAATGATGCCACAACGCTATTCCAACAGTGGTACCGACATCGCAGATTTCGATGCCGTTCGGCTCGCCATCGCCAGCCCAGAGGACATCCTCGATTGGAGCTACGGCGAAGTAACCAAGCCGGAAACCATTAACTATCGTACCCAAAAGCCAGAGCGCGACGGTCTCTTCTGTGAGCGCATCTTTGGCCCTGTCAAGGACATTAACCCGCACGACGCCAAGTACAAGGGTGTCAGGAGTCGCGAGGCTGCCGTCGATAAGAACGGCGAACTGGTAACTCGCAGCATCGTACGGCGCGAGCGCATGGGTCACATTACGCTGGCCGTACCTGTTTCGCATATCTGGTTCTTGCGCGGTACGCCAAGCGCCATGGGCTTACTCCTCGGCATGACCGTTAAGAGCCTGGAGCGTGTCGCGTACTTTGCTAGCTACATCATCAAGTCTGTTGACACCGCTAAGCGCGATCAGTTGTTGGCTGACAAGGAAGCTGAATTCGCAGCTGCCCAGGACGCTATCAAGCTGCGTTACGAGAAGGAAGCCGAAGCTGAGGGCGCCAATATCAAAGCGTTGGCCGAGATGCAAACCAAGGAATTGGAGCAGGTCACGAAAGACTTCGAGCTCTATCGCGAGCAGTTGCTCGGCCTCGAAAAACTTAACCTCATCAACGAGACTGATTACCGCAATCTGCCAGACGACCTGCGCGGCCTGATCACCGTTGGTATGGGTGGCGCGGCCTTACGGGATCTTTTGAAAGAGATTGACCTCAAACAGTTGATAACCGATCTGTCTACCGAAGCTGAAGACGCCAAAGGTCAGCGCAAGAAGAAGCTGATGAAGCGCTTGCGTCTACTAGAAAGCATGGACCGTGCTGGCATCAAGCCGAGTTCGATGTGTGTCAGTGTCTTGCCAGTCATTCCTCCAGACCTGCGCCCGATGGTGCAGTTAACTGGTGGACGTTTCGCGACCTCTGATCTTAATGACCTCTACCGCCGCGTCATTAACCGCAACAACCGCTTGAAGAAACTGATGGATCTCAATGCGCCGGAAGTTATCCGCCGCAACGAACAGCGTATGCTGCAAGAGGCCGTCGATGCTTTGATCGACAACAACTCGGCTCGTTCTGGCCGCGCCGTGGCCGCTACCGGTCAGCGCCGCCGCCTGAAGTCCTTAAGCGATATGCTTAAGGGTAAGCAGGGTCGTTTCCGTCAGAATTTACTCGGTAAGCGCGTTGATTATTCCGGTCGTTCGGTCATCGTAGCCGGTCCTGAACTGAAGATCAATCAATGCGGTCTGCCAAAGATGATGGCCCTTGAACTGTTCAAGCCATTCGTGATTGGTGAGTTAATCGCGCGCGAGCAGGCTCACAACATTCGCAGCGCGTCACGACTGATTGAAATGGGTGAAACTGTCGTCTGGGACGCTCTCGACGAAGTAATCAAGGGCAAATATGTGCTTTTGAACCGAGCGCCGTCGCTGCACCGCCTCAGCATCCAAGCCTTCCAGCCGGTACTGATCGAGGGACGGGCCATCCAGCTACATCCACTCGTCTGTAAGGGCTTCAACGCTGACTTTGACGGTGACCAGATGGCTGTCCACTTGCCGCTGAGTGACAAAGCTCAGGCCGAAGCCCGTGACATCATGGCCGCCAACCGCAACCTCTTGAAGCCAGCCGACGGTTCGCCGATCTTGCATATCGAGCAGGATATCGTGCTCGGGTGTTACTACTTGACATACGAAAAGCCAGGTAGCGACCCTAACAAGCTCGCTAATTTTGCTGGGGTCGAAGACGCTTTAATGGCGCTCGATGAAGGTACCGTAACCTTGCAAAGCTATGTGCGCGTACCGTTCCGCGGTGAGACTCGACAGACCACCCTTGGCCGGATCCTCTTCAATGAAGTTTTCCCAGAAGACTTTAAATTCCAAGACGAGACAATGACCAAAAAGCGCCTCCAAAAGGTCATGGCCAGCGTGTACGCCAAGTACGGTCAGGAAAAGACCGCTGAAATCGCCGACGACCTGAAAGACCTAGGCTTCCAGTACGCGACCAGCTCCGGTCTCAGCATGGGCATGGGCGACTTCGAGCCAATTAAGGGCATGAATGAGCTGCTCGACGAAGGCGAGGAGCGGGCTGCCGCCATCTCTCGTCAATATGAAGAAGGCTTCATTACCGACGATGAGCGCCACCGTTTGACGGTTGAGAACTGGACCAAAGTGGAAACCAAGGTGCAGAACCTATTGTCCGAGCAAATGGTCGGCCAGGACTCGAGCATGGCGATTGCCATTAACTCTGGCGCCCGTGGTAACATTTCCCAGCTGAACAACGCTGTTGGCATGCTGGGCGTGCTCCAAGACGCTGGCGGCAATGTCATCGAGCTGCCGATCAAATCCGGCTATATCAACGGCTTAAATCCGCTTGAATACTTCACCGGTACCCGCGGTACCCGTAAAGCCCTGATCGACATCGCACTCAAGACGGCTGATGCCGGTTACCTCACCCGTCGCTTGGTTGACGTTTCACAAGACGTCTTCACTATCGACGACGATACCAGCGACCCAGGCTTCGCCATGTTGCGTGAAGACGCTGCGCACATTGGTGTTAGCTATTCATCGCGCCTCAGTGGTCGCTATGCCGCCGAAGCAGTCAAAGGCTACCTCAAAAAAGGCCAGCTCGTTAGCCATGAAATTGCCGAACTGATTGAGGCGGACGAGAACATTGATGGCGTCAAGATCATGAGTGCCTTGAGCTGTACCAGTGTTCGTGGCGTTTCCCAAAAATCCTATGGCACTGACCCGGCAACCGGCGAACTCGTGGCCGACCACCATCCGATTGGTGTCATCGCCGCCCAAAGTATCGGTGAGCCTGGTACTCAGCTGAGTCTGGACTCCAAACACCGTTCTGGCGGCGCGATTGCCGACGATACAGCCCAAGGCCTGAGCCGTATTGAAGAGCTTTTCGAAGTTCGTACGCCAAAGGGCCAGGCCTACTTGACCGAGATCTCTGGTGTTGCTAACACCTGGGAAGAAGGTGACCACTACATCGTTCAGGTTACAGCCGACGACAAGGAAAAGGTTACGCTGACACTAGGTGAGCGTAGGGCCACCATTGCTTCTGGCACCGAAGTTGTGGCTGGTGATGTCGTCGCCGCCCTCGAGGACGCATCTGAGCCCCTGATCGCCCCAATGGCTGGTAAGGCTCAAGTGACCAATAAAGCTGTGATCATCACGCCCACCAAACAAAGCGTTGTACGCTATGAAATCCCCGGGTTTAAACAGCTGCAGGTTCAGGACGGGGACAAAGTCGTCAGCGGACAGCGCTTGACCAACGGTTCGATCAACTTACATGACTTGATGCGCTTACAAGGCGTCGAAGCCACCCAGCGCTACATCATGAACGAGATCCTACGCATCTTTGCTGCTCAGGGCCAGAATATCGCTGACAAGCACCTTGAGATCATCGTGCGTCAGATGTTCAGCCGTGTTCAGATTGAAGAAGCTGGTGATAGTGAATTCGTGACCGGAGACATTGTCAGTAAGCTAGCGGTTGTTGAGGCCAGCGAAGCGCTCATCGCCGAAGGTAAGCACCCAGCCAAGTACAACCAATTGCTGCTCGGCATCACCAAGGCCTCACTAAGCACTGATTCATTCCTGAGTGCCGCTTCATTCCAGGACACCACCCGCGTGCTGATCGCTGCCGCTACCAGCGGTAAGGTCGACAAGCTGTACGGTCTGAAAGAGAACGTCATCTTGGGCCGTAAGATACCTGTCGGTACTGGCGCCCAGGTGGACGAAGAGGAGCTCGACGACGAAGAAGCGACGCTGCGTGCTGAAGCCGAAACTGTCATGGGCGAAGCGCCGAGCGAAGCCTAGGTGTTGAAAATACATCGGTCATCTGTTACAATTTAGGTTAAGCAAAATCAATAACTTAAGCTAAACAATTTAAGCAATCCGAGCCGAGGACCAGGCATAGTCCCCGCCGCAGCAGATTGTGAGACATAAGGAGAACAAATGCCAACTATCAATCAGTTAGTGCGCAAACCCCGCACCAAAGTGACGACCAAGAGCAAGTCACCGGCGATGCAGCGCGTTACCAACAACCTGAAGACCCGTAACTACGAAAAGCCGGCGCCGTTTAAGCGCGGTGTCTGCGTAAAAGTTACGACCAAGACACCTAAGAAGCCAAACTCAGCCCTGCGTAAGGTCGCCCGTGTGCGCCTCAGCAATGGCTATGAAGTCTGGGCTTACATCGGTGGTGAAGGCCACAACCTACAGGAGCACGCCGTCGTGCTGGTTCGTGGCGGCCGAGTCAAAGATTTACCGGGTGTGCGTTACCACGTAGTCCGTGGCAACCTAGACCTTCAGGGTGTCAACGACCGCAAGCAAGGTCGTTCTAAGTACGGCACCAAGAAAGCGAGCAAATAATGGGAATGCTCTTCATTGGCAATGCCGGAACACTAGAGAGCTATGGCAAGGTTCCTGCTGAATGGTTCGAAGGACTCCACGAATTGACTGACGAACTTTGGGAAAAATCGATTGCCGTTAATGGTATCAGAAAGCAGCTCGCCTTGTTTAGCCAGGAGGACCAAAATGCCTAGGAAGAAGACCAAAGCCCTCGTTCGTGATATTCAGCCTGACCGCATGTATAACAGCGTGCCTGTCCAGCGCTTGATCAACCGGGTGATGCTTAACGGCAAGAAGCAAATTGCTGAGCGCCTGGTATATAACGGTATGCAAAAAGCCGCCGAAAAGCTCAAGGTAGACAACCCGCTGGATGTTTTCGAACAGGCCTTCAAGAACATCCAGCCGCACCTTGAGACCCGCTCTCGTCGTGTCGGTGGTGCTAACTATCAGATTCCCTTTGAGGTCAAAGGCCAGCGCCAGAACCACCTGACGACTATGTGGTTTGTCCAGGCCGCCCGAGCCCGCAAAGGCATGAGCATGCAAGATCGCATCGCCGCCGAGCTGATGGACGCCTACAATGGCCAGGGTGCCGCCGTGAAGAAGCGTGAAGACACGCATAAGATGGCTGAGGCCAACCGCGCCTTCGCCCACTTTGCCAGGGGCTAGCCATGGCCGGTACGCTTGAACGATCACAAACCAATCTGCCTCTGGTCGAGAGAAACGAGCATAGAAGCCCTGACTCACTTATATATGAAGTCGGAGTTGATTATGTGTGGGCTCGTGGGGATATATCTGACCCTGATAACTTCTTGATGTTTAGGGGAAGAGTAAGTTCGCCGGGTAAGGCTCGCCGCTCTCAAGGTGTCGAGTACAGTGTTTGGCAGGCCTATCCACAAAATCCAGAAAATTCCGAACACGGTGTTTGGCACGAATTGCGCAGCCCCGCAGGCAGGGCAGCGAGTACGCGAATCAAAGAAGTGCTGGCGCACGTAGTAGAAGTAACCCTGACAGACGGTAGGTAGTATGGCCGCAGAGTTGCCAAGTTTTGAGGATTTTGGCTTTACCAATATCTGCGCCGATTGCACTGATGGCCGTTTTTGGCTAAAAAGAATGTTTGATATTGGCAGCCTGCCGGATTGCGAAGAGAGCAAAGACAGCCACCGAGTGAACTGCTTGCTCAACATTGCCACCATCGATGAGAAAGCAGAGGCAAGGGATTGCCCGAGCATCGAGAAGCAATTACCTGATTCGAGGGTGCCAGTACCCGAGCTTTGCACAACCGAACTGTGCGACTACCGCAATCTATGTCTGATGAAGAACGAACTAGCTAATTAAATAGAAGGAAGAAAATGGCAGCAAAGAAAACAGCAATGGATAAAATTCGTAACTTGGGCATTATCGCGCATATCGACGCTGGTAAAACGACAACGACCGAAGGTATCCTCTACCGCACCGGCCTGAAGCACAAGATCGGTGCCGTCCACGAAGGCGAGACGACGACAGACTGGATGGCTCAAGAGCGCGAACGCGGAATTACCATTGTGGCCGCCTCGGTTACCTGTTTCTGGAAAGATCACCAGATCAACATTATCGATACGCCGGGTCACATCGACTTTACGGTCGAGGTTGAGCGCTCTCTACGTGTGCTCGACGGCGCCTGCGTGGTCTTTGATGGCAAAATGGGCGTCGAATCGCAATCTGAAACCGTCTGGCGCCAGGCCGACAAATATGGCGTACCACGAATCTGCTTTATCAATAAGATCAATCAGACCGGCGGCGACTTCTATAAATCACTCGATACCATCCATGCCCGCTTGAGCAAGCGAGCCTTCCCGGTTCACCTGCCAATCGGTTTTGAGCAGAGTATCAACGGCGTCGTTGATCTGGTAAATATGAAGGCTTACACCTATAAAGAATTTACCGACCACGAGCTTATCGAGGGCGACATCCCCGAAGACATGATGGACAAGGTAAAAAAATACCGCAGTCTGCTGATCGAAAACGCTGTCGCCGAAGATGAAGCCATGCTTGAGAAATACTTCGAGGTCGGTGAGGAAGGCCTAACTCCGGATGAAATCAAACAGGCTATTCGCACCGCTGTACTTTCCGGCAAATTTTTCGCGGTCACTGGTGGCGATGGCCGCGGCGTGATCGTGGAAAAAGTGCTCGACATGGTCAATGATTACTTGCCGAGCCCACTTGACCGCGGTTCTACTTGGGGCACTCACCCTAAAACCGGCGACGAGATTGAACGCAAGCCAACCGAAAGTGAGCCATTCGCTTCTCTGGCCTTCAAAATCACGACCGATCCGTTCGTCGGTAAATTAGCCTATTTCCGGGTTTACTCAGGTAAAGTGACCGCCGGCTCGTACGTGTTGAACAGTTCTACCGGTGAAAAAGAGCGCGTCGGACGCATCGTTCGCCTGCAGGCTGATAAGCGCGAAGAAGTTGCAGAGGTTAGCGCCGGTGACATCGCTGCTATTGTTGGCCTCAAAGGCACGACAACCGGTAATACCCTATGCGACCAAGCCAATCCGATTGTTCTGGAAAGTATCACGTTCCCAGAGCCGCCCGTTTCCATCGCTATCGAGCCAAAGACCAAAGCTGACCAAGAAAAAATGAGCTTGGCCCTGCAGCGCCTAGCCGAAGAAGACCCGACATTTAAGATCAAAGTTGACGATGAAACAGGTCAAACGATCATCAAAGGTATGGGCGAGCTGCATTTGGAAATTCTGGTCGACCGCATGAAGCGCGAGTTTGGTGTCGAAGCTAACATTGGACAACCCCAGGTTGCTTACCGTGAAACCATTAAGAAGTCAGGCGTCGAGGCCCAAGGCAAATTTGTTCGTCAGTCCGGTGGTCGCGGTCAGTACGGTGACGTCTGGTTGCGTATTAGCCCCAATGAATCAGGCAAAGGTTTTGAATTCATCAATTCGATCAAAGGTGGCGTGGTACCGGGTGAATACATCAAGCCGGTCCAGCAAGGCATCGAAGAGGCTCTGAACAATGGCATCATCGCCGGTTACCCGGTTGTCGACGTCATCGCCGAGCTCTATGATGGCAGCTACCACGAAGTTGACTCCTCGGAAATGGCCTTTTCTATTGCTGGTTCGATGGCCATCCAGGAAGGCGTCAAAAAAGCCAGCCCAGTGCTGCTGGAGCCCGTCATGAAAGTCGTCGTCGTTACCCCAGAGGAATTCATGGGTGAGGTTATCGGGGACCTGAACAGTAAGCGCGGCCGCATCGAGTCGATGGAAGATTTAAGTCCTGGCGTGAAGGAGATTACCTCCTTTGTGCCTCTGGGCGAAATGTTTGGCTACACTACCAACCTTCGCAGCAATACCCAGGGGCGAGCCAGCTCGAGTATGGAGCTTGATCACTATGCCGAAGTGCCAAGCAATGTGGCTGAGGCAATCATCGCCAAAAACTCTAAGTAGAAGTTGTAAATACTGATAGACATTGTATAATATGCATATGATATCAGCAGAGAATTTAGGATACGCAAACACAGCGGGAGTAGAGGCTCGTATCTACCCTGTCATGCCCCCGAGGCAGTTCTTTCATCAAGACGGAATTATAGACACAGTGTTAGTCGCCTACGATGAGCCGGAAACAAGAGAGATGATTGCTGTAGGGAGAGTAATAACAAGCCCAGAAGGCGTGGATTGGTCAGACGGCAACACGTCGCGTCATTTCAAGACCTCCACAGTAAGAGGCATCGTCGGCGATTCGGTAATCTATGAGGAATACAACGAGCCATTGAAGAAGTGGGCTGCTGACAGGCAGGCGGAAAACCTTGTGGCGTTACAGCAAGCGGCAGCAGGAATGGTTTTAAGTCATTTCGGCTACGAAGTTAAGAAACGTAAAGCTACAAATGTTTTTGCTCGTTTACTCAAAAAGGTTAACTAGCAATCAGGACTCTTTACAACAGGTGATTTTTTCCCTATAATCACTTCGGTAACTTGCATGAGGTCTATTATTCTCGTGCAAAACAATTTAGAAATACATTGCCAATAAAGATAAGGAGCATTATTTATGGCAGAAACTTTTGACCGCAGTAAGCCGCACGTCAACGTCGGCACCATGGGCCACGTCGACCACGGCAAGACGACCCTGACCGCTGCAATCACCGCCGTACTCGCAAAGAAAATGCCAAGCGCAGTCAACAAGCCTGTCGCTTATGACCAGATCGACAACGCTCCAGAGGAAAAGGCGCGTGGTATCACCATCGCTACCTCTCACCAGGAGTATGAATCTGAGAAGCGCCACTACGCGCACGTCGACATGCCAGGCCACGCTGACTACGTCAAGAACATGATTACCGGTGCCGCTCAGATCGACGGCGCTATCCTCGTGGTCGGTGCCAATGACGGTCCGTTGCCACAAACTCGTGAGCACGTCCTATTGGCTCGCCAGGTGGGCGTACCTTACATCCTAGTTTTCCTGAACAAGATGGACCTGGCTGACGCTGAATTGGTTGACCTGGTTGAAGAGGAAATCCGCGAGTTGCTCGAAAAGAACGGCTTCGACAAGGATGCTCCTATCATCCGTGGTTCTGCTACCAAGGCTCTCGAAGGCGACGCTGACAGCGAGCAGGCCATCCTCGATCTCGTTAAGGCTATGGATGAATCAATCCCTGAGCCAAAGCGCGAGCTCGACAAGCCATTCATCATGCCTATCGAAGATGTCTTCTCGATCAAGGGTCGTGGCACTGTCGCTACCGGTCGTATCGAAGCTGGTGTCGTAAAAGTTAACGATGAAATTGAAATCGTGGGTATCCGCCCGACTCAAAAGTCTGTCGTGACCGGCATCGAAGCCTTCAAAAAGAGCCTCGATCAGGGTCAAGCTGGCGACAACGCCGGCGTTCTGTTGCGTGGTATTGAGCGCGATGATATCGAGCGAGGTCAGGTTCTGGCCAAGCCAGGTAGCATCACTCCGCACACCGAGTTTGATTCTGAGGTCTATATCCTGACCAAAGAAGAAGGTGGTCGCCACACTCCCTTCTTCAAAGGCTACAAGCCTCAGTTCTATTTCCGTACCACCGATGTGACCGGTGAAGTCGAGCTACCAGCTGACAAGGAAATGGTCATGCCTGGTGACACAGTTACATTTAAAGTTAAGCTGCTGGCTCCAATCGCTATGGAGCAGGGCCTGCGCTTCGCTATCCGCGAAGGCGGCCGCACCGTCGGTGCTGGTGTCGTCACCAAGATCGTCAAGTAATAACCCTTACTTGGTGCTAAAAGAGCCTCCTCGCGGGGCTCTTTTCTTTTTGGCCGACGAAGCGTATAGTTTTCGGCATAAAGGGAGAAATAGACATGTCAGCAGAGGCACTATCGTTATTTCCTGAACCAGATAATCCCTTGGAGGCCGTCGACCCTTCAGAATTGGCTGGAATGCCCTTGTCCGAAGCAGAGATAGCGCTGAATGACCGCTGGAGTGATTTAAACAGATCTGCTAGCTTACGCGCTTTGCCTATCTTCAATGAGCCTCAGGCTGAGGGCAACGGAATTTTTTTTAGTAACTGACACTTGTCAACTTGACAGTTAAGCGTATAATTGTCTGCGGATTTAGAGACAGATACTATGACTGGAATTGAAACGGTTGAGGCTGCTGAGCGCGTTGAAAACGTGCGTTGCTTGTTTGCCACCCAAAAGGAGCTGGCTGAGATAGCAGCTGGCAAAGTAGTTGGTTGGGCCGTGGGCCAGACCGATAGTGTGATTGATTTTATTGTCGCGCACCGAGAGGGCGAAGAGCCTGATAATGTCCGTTTACAGAAAGTCGTCGAGGCTTATCGCGGTATTGGTGTCATGTTGCACGCAATACAAGAAATCCCTGCCGACGTAGCCCATGAGTTCTTGGCTCGTTGCGGCTTGCAGCCCGACGACTAATCTGTTAAAGTATATTTATACAATTAATTTCTGCTGACTAAAAGCGACTTGCGAAGCATGTCGTCCCCGCGAAAGCGGGGATCCATCTATCCAAGACGTGTTACAGCGGGCTCCCCTAAGGAGAAAGGAACAACACCTATGGCTGACGCCAAAGCACCAGATGTCAAGCAGCGGATACGAATTCGCTTGAAGGCTTATGACCACAAAGTAAT
>Ga0070679_100001251_pt1 | contig 22398 bp, 22 predicted proteins | sample KBSC63BmetaG_FD_65652 | JGI IMG/M metagenome (GOLD analysis project Ga0070679, IMG submission 65652) | Corn rhizosphere microbial communities from Kellogg Biological Station, Michigan, USA - KBS C6-3B metaG | ecosystem: Host-associated > Plants > Roots > Rhizosphere | place: USA: Michigan... | reverse complement strand
GACCGCCACCAAGTGGCGCGCGAAAGCGGAAGGTCCACCGTTCGTGAAATTGGGGCGCCTGATCCGCTACCGTCGATCGGATGTCGCGAGCTGGCTTCAAGCGCGCCACCACGAAACAGCGGGTTGATTAGACGCCAACGTGTTGACTAATCGTTGACTAGAGAAGCGCTTCGTCGTCTAAGTTGGTGGAGGTTAAGGGGATTGAACCCTTGGCCCTCGGCTTGCAAAGCCGATGCTCTCCCGCTGAGCTAAACCCCCGGTTGGGACGTGAGCAGTATCCGGTGTGCCGGCGGACTGTCAATACCATGCCGCCTTGGCCTCGGAAGAAATGGCGTAGGCTCGCGCGGATGCGGCTCCTCGTTCTCGCGCTTTTCGTGACGGCCTGCGGTGCGGATCACGGCTCGGGGACCACGCATCCGGACGCGGCAGCGGTGGTCACGCCGGATGCCGATCAGAGGTTCTGTGACGCGCCGGCGAATTCGGCACACGTGTCGATCGTCGCGAACAACACCACGACGGGGTTCACGAGCGTTCACGCGGGCGGCGTGATCTCGGGCGGCGACGTCGCGCCGGTCACGGCGCCGCCGATGTCGTTGGTGCTGGTGTTCGTCGATGAGACCCGGCTGCCCGAGACCGCCGCCTACGAGTGCACCGCACCGAACCAGGGTTGCCCGTACGAGGGCGTCGTAGGTCGCGTCGATTGCGTCGGCTGCGATGGGAACGACCTCGGGCCGCATCCGATCACGCTGCAGAGCCTGCAGCAGAACGTGACCGTTCAAGGCACGCTGACGATCACGGGGTTCACCGCGCCATTTTCGCCGGGGCCGGGTCACATCGCGGGATCGATCTCGACGCCGGATGCGACGGTCGTCGGGACGTTCGACAACGACTTCTGCATGCTGCTGCTGAGCGAGACGATCTAGGGCGGAGTGATCGTCAGCGTCTGATCGGTGGTGTCGGAGCCGTCGTCGCCGATGTAGTGGAGCAAGAGGTCCACGGTCGTGCCGACGTGCAGGACGACGGGCACGTCCTCGACGAAGCCGACCGCATCGGTGCCGGCGACATCGCGCGTCAGCAGCAGCTGACCGTCGACGACGAGCATCGCGCGCGTGCCGTCACCACCGGAGGCGTCGGACTTCGCGTGCGCGACGTGCGCGATCGCGGCGCCCTCGACGGTGCTCACCCAGCGGCGCACGTCGGCGCGCAAGAGCGGGTAGCTCGCGGGGTGACCGCCCCACGCCGCGAGGTAGGCCCACGTGAAGTGCGGATCGGGATCCGGCTGCCAGTCGGGCGGCCGCCAGAGCCCGGTGAAGTAGGCCGAGGGCTGGAAGTCTCCGGGCTCGTAGATGCCGTCGGCGTCGTCGGTGATGTCCCAGCAGCCATACCACCAGCCGGCCTTGCCCTGCTCTTCCGAGAAGTCGTTTGCCGAGCTCGCGCAGACGCCACCGGCGCAGGTCACCGGCGCGGCTGCGTCGATCGCGATGCGTGCGTCGCCAATCGGCGCGCGGCGCGCGTCGGTCATCGGATCGAGCCCGATCCGCCCGCATGCGAAGAGCACGAGACATGGGAGCCAGCGCACCGGCTCCAGTCTACCGCTACGGGGCTTCGCGCGGGCCGTTCGCTTCGTCGAACACGATGTCTTCGATGTCGGCCTGGGGCCGCTCGAGCGTGCGGTCGTCGTTCTTCTTCGGGAACAGCGGCGGCGGATACATCGCGCGCGCGTTCGCGGACGCCTGGCCCCAGATCAGGAACGAGAGGCTCCAGATCGTGGGCATCAGGAAGCAGATTTCGGGGTAGTGCATCGCGAAGCCGCACACGTAGCCGATCGCGACGAGCGCGAGGATCGGGTAACCGACGAGCTTGTTCTTCGCCATGCCGACCTTCGGCATCGGCAGGCGCGACGCCATCAGGTAGCCACCGATCACGAGTGCGATCGGCGCGTACTTCCACACCCACAGCGGCGTCGCGAAGTGATTGCCGAACAGGCGCGCGCCGCCGAACGGGGCGAGCGACCACTGGAGCGGATCGTACTTGAGCAGGACGAGCATCCAGATCGCGATCAACCCGCCGGTCAGCGTGGTCGGGAAGCCGAAGAAGATCTTCGTCGGGACCTGGTCGTCCGCGAGGATGTTGTAGCGAGCGAGGCGGAAGATGCCGCACAGCATGTAAGCGCCTGCGGCGGCGAACAGCAGGTAGTGAGACGTGCCGCCGTCGTGATACGGCAGGTCGAGCCGCGACTCGAGGTAGCACAGCACCATGTACGCGGGCGCGACCGTGAAGTTCAGCGCGTCCGCGAACGAGTCGAGCTGCATGCCGAGCTCGCTCGTGGCTTTGAGCGCACGTGCGGTGAGACCGTCGAGACGATCGGTCAGCACCGCGTAGATGATCATCCACGCGGCGAGCGGCGTATCGCCGTTGTGGCTGGACCACAACGACACGAGGCCGAAGATCATCGACGACAGCGTGATGAGGTTCGGCGCGAGATATCGAAAGAAGCGACTTACTTGCACTTAGCCCTTCTTCCCTTTCGCATGCTCCATCAGCCGCGAATAGAGCCGCGGCCCGAGACTATCCGACATGATCGCTTCGACGGTGCGCGCGATCTCGGCCTGGGGATCCCCCTGCCGGTACACGAACTTGATCGCCATGCCTTGATCCGGCGTACCGTCGCCATCGATATCGTGGCCCGTCACGATCCGCTGGACCTCGCCGTGGATCGTGAGCGGGTCGGCGCGGCCGGGGATGAACAGCTTGAACAAAAACTCGGTGCCGATGGGTAGCGGACGTGCTGTCTTGATGAAGGTGCCGCCACGCGAGATGTTCTTGGTGTAGTCGGCGAAGAACGTGTTGAGCCGCTTGTATTCGACCTTGAGCTCGATCGGACGCCGCGCCTCGCTGCGTCGGTCGTTGCCAGGGGCGTCGGGCACGGCACACTCTAACACCGAGGCGCCGCAGCCGTGACCCGGCGCGCGAGGATCTGGCTCGGGCTCGCCATCGTCCTGGGCATCGGCCTGTGGTTCGTGCCGCTGTTCGGCGTGCTCGGCTTCGAGCACGCGCTCGCGGTCGCCGTGTTCGGTGTGATCTGCGGGCTCGATCTCGGCGCAAGCCGTGCGCGTGACGCACAGCTTGCGGTCACCGCCGTCATCGATCGCGCCGGCTATCCCGTGCGGACGCTCGCCCGCGGCGTGGGGCGTGCGTGCGCGCTCGCCGTCGGCATCACGGCCGTGCCCGGCATCGCTGCCGCAATTCACGGCATGTGGGCGCCGACCTGCGACTGGTGGTTCGGCCTGCGCGCGTTCGTGCTGATGCCGGTGCCGAGCGCGCTGTTCGGCGCCGCGATCGGTCACGCGCTGGCGATCGTCGTCGGCGTTCGCGCTGACCGCCGGTGGTTTCCGCATCGCTCGACCTGGCTCGCGGTGATCGCGCCGATCGTGGTGCTCTCCGCGCTCGGCTTTTTCCGGTTCTATCGCGAGCCGCCGGTGTTCATCTACAACCCGCTGATCGGGTTCTTCCCCGGCAACATGTACGACGAGAACATCCGGCTCGGGATGCCGCTCGTGTGGTCGCGGCTCGAGCAACTCGCGGCGGTGATCGCGATCCTCGCGGTCGTCGCCGCTCGCTTCGACGTGCCCGCCTACCGCACGCGCTGGCTGTGGCCGCGCCCGCAGCACCGCTCGCCGTGGCCGTACGTGATCGCCCCACTCGCCGCGATCGCCGCGATCGTGCTCCGCGTCGAGTCGGGCACGCTCGGCTATGCGGTCGACGCCGAGGACATCCAGGCCGAGCTCGGCGGCCGGCTCGAGACCGATCACTTCATCATCTATTACGCGAAGACTCCCGACATCGAGCGCGACCTCTCGCTGATCGCCGAGGACCACGAGCTCCGCTACGCCGAGGTGGTCGCGGAGATCGGCGACGCGCCGCACGACAAGCTCGAGTCGTACTACTTCGCGAACGCGGAGCAGAAGGCCGACCTGTTCGGCGCGCGGAACGTGGAGATGGCGAAGCCGTGGCGCCACGCGATCTACATCGATCACCGCGCGTTCCCGCATACGTCGCTGCGTCACGAGATCGCCCACGCCGTCGCGAGCGCGTTCGGAGATCCGATCTTCGGGCTCGCCGCGAAGGACGTCGTGCTGATCAGCCCCGGCCTCGTCGAAGGCCTCGCGGTCGCGCTCGACTGGCCGGGCAGCTACGACCGGCTGACACCGCACGAGGCCGTGCGCGTGATGCAGGTGATGGGCGTGCAGCCGACGATCCGCGAGCTCCTGTCGATCAACTTCTTCACGGTATCGCCGGCGCGGAGCTATCAGACCGCAGGGTCGTTCCTGCACTTTCTCCTCGAGAAGTACGGACCCGACAAGCTGAGGGCGCTCTACCACAGCGGTGGCGACTTCACCGAGGTCTACGCGAAGCCGCTCGGGGCGCTCGAGAAGGAGTGGCGCGCCATGATCTCGACGATCGAGCTGCCACCCGAGGTCGTCGAGGGTTTCAAGGAGCGGTTCCGCGGCGGCAGCGTGTTCGCGCGGCCCTGCCCGCACGCGATCGCGGCGCGGCGCGAGAAGGCGGTGGCCGAGGCCGTTCACGGCAATCACGCGGGCGCGGTCTCGCTCATGCGCGAGGTCTGCTCCGATGCGCCCGACGAGCCGCGCCATCGGATCGAGCTCGGCGATGTCCTGTCGATGGGCGCGCCCACCGAGCTGACCGAGGCGCGCGCACTGTGGGACGCGGTCGCGGGCGACGACCACGTGACCTCGTCGCTGCGCGCGGAGGCACTCGAGCACCTGGCGAACCACGCGACCGATGACCGCGCGCGGACGGATCTGATCGATCGCGCGCGCGAGCTGCCGCTCAACGCCGACGAGCGCCGCCAGCTCGATGCGAAGTCGTTCGCGCTCCATCACGAGGGCCCGGCGGGTGCGCCGCTCCGGGCGTACTTCTTCGGGATGTCCGACGAGGTCGTCGCGAACGCGACTGCCGCGGTCACCGCCGAGCCGGAGCTCGGGCTCGGCCACTACTTGCTCGGCCTCCAGAAAGGCAACGCGGGCGACTGGGATGGCTCCGCGAGCGAGCTCGACCTCGCGCTCGCGAAGGGGCTACCCGGGACGAGCTTCACGCGGTTCGCGGCGCGCCGGCTCGCGATCAGCGGCTATCGCGCGCATCGCACGGATCTGGTCACCCACGCGATCGCCGCGATGCGCGGCACCGGCATGTTCGAGACCGATCACCTGCTCGCCGACGACTGGCAGCGCCGCCTGGCGTTCGACACCCAGAAACACTTATAGAGCGGCTTACATACCCGAGAGGAACAGCCAGCGATGGCCGTCCCACTCGAGCACGAGCTCGTTCTGGTCGCGCTTGTCGGGGCGCTTCGGCTTGCCGATCGCATCGGTGATCGTGTAGCTCGCGTCGATCAGGACGTCGACCGAGGCGCGGCAACCGGGATGGAGGTTGCCCGGGCAGGTCTGCCGCACGTCCATGTAGCGCATCGAGTAGCGAATATCGCTCGCCTTCTGGAGGCGGGTCAGCAGCACGTTGCGCAGGCCCTCGTAGCCGTAGTCGTCGCTGCCGGTCGGCGTCCCCGAGTCTTCCCAGTACTGCTTGTGCGCCATCAGCATGAGGCCGTCGGCGTCACCGCGCTCGACCGCGAGGCGATAGTCCTCGACCGCCTCGAGCACGCTCTTGTTGCTATCGGAGTACGGGATCCGGGTTCCCGGCACGTAGGCGACCTTGGCCGCACAGCCGGCGCCGGTTGCGGAAACGAGCGCAGCCACGATCAGCGCAGACCACTTATCCATTCCGAGCCTCGACATCTGCAGAAACAAAGCCAGCGGCGTTGAGCGCGCAGAAACTACACCGCGGCGATGAGTTGGCCAAGCGCTGGACCCCGCCAGGCTTCGCAGCGCGCCAGAAAGGCACGGAAGTCTTTCTCGGGGTTATCGACGCGTGCCAAATAGACATCGGTGATGCGGGTCAGCGTGAAGCGGGCCGCCGCCGCGCGGATCTCGATCGGCAGCGCCGTGCGATCTGCCGGCGTCAACGGCCGCACCCGCTGATAGCCGGCGACGAGCGCGGCCGCGAGATCGAGCCGCGGGTAGATCGTCCAGCACCAGTCGTTGATGCAGACCGCGAGGTCGTAGACGAGGCTGCCGCCGGAGGCTTGCTCGAAGTCGAGGATCGCGGAGATCCGATCATCGACCCACAGCACGTTGTCCCGGAACAGATCGCCGTGAATGATCCCGTGGGTCGCTGCCTTGCGCAGCGCGAACCCGGCCTTCGCGATCGCGAGCTCTTCGCGCAGGATCGCGAGCGCGTAGTTGATCGCGCGATCGTCGACCCGCGCGCAGCGATCGAACCGCGACATGAGGTGATCGTGATCGTAGATGCTGCCGCGCCGCCAGCCGGTCGGCAGCTCGAGCCCGGCGCGATGTAGATCACCGAGCGCCGCGCCGAACGACTCCGCGATCGCGGGCGTGATCTGATCGGCGTGGACGTGGTGACCATCGCGCCACGGGAACGCGCTCGCCCACTTGCGCAGGCATTCGGCGTACGGCCGGCCATCCTTCGCGACGAGCGGCGGCGGCGTGACGACACCGGCCGCGGCAAGCGCGGTGACGAGCCGGGCTTCCCACGCGACATCGGCCTCGGCCTTGCCTTCGTTGAGGCGGACGAAGTAGCGGCCGCGATCGGTGTAGAGCGCGAAGTTGGTGTTGATCGTGCCGGCGGCGATCGGCTCGTAGCGCTGGACCGCACCGAGCTCGAACACGGCGGCGAGCTCGCCGAGCTCCGTTGCCCCGAGTGCCGTGAACACACCCACGCGTCGAAGCTAACACGTGATAGCGTCGCGTCGTGGAATCGGTGGACCGTGCTCGGCTCGTCGAGGCGAACCTCGACGTCGCCAAGAAGGCCGCCTACATGATCTTCCCGCGGGTGAAGGATCACGTCGAGCTCGAGGAGCTGATCGCCCTCGGCAACGCCGGGCTCGCGGAGGCCGCGCAGCGGTTCGACCCGAGTCGCGGCGCCGCGTTCTCGACGTTCGCGTGGTACCGGGTGCAAGGCGCGATCGTCGATGGCCTGCGCAAGTCGTCACAGCTGCCGCGCCGGGTGTGGGCGAAGCTGGTCGCGCTGCGCGCCGCGAGCGACTACTTGGAGCATCGTGCGGAGCGCGATGCCGGTGCCGCACAGCAGGGGACGCCCCCCGCGACCGGCGCCGACGCCCTCGCCCAGGTCAGGTCCGAGCTCTCCGCGATCCGCACGATGTACGTGACGTCGCTCGAGGCGATGACCGAGTCCGGGTTCGATCGCGCCGACGAGCAAGCGCCCACGGCCGGCGACAAGATCGACGCGCACCGCGCCGCGACGAAGCTGCGCGCCGCGATCGAGGCCCTGCCCGCCAAGGAGCAGGCGCTGATGAAGAAGCACTACTGGGAGGGCAAGAACCTGCTCGAGGCTGGGCAGGAGCTCGGCATCTCGAAGTCATGGGCGAGCCGGCTCCACGCGCAAGCTGTCGAGCGATTACGCACCGTCATCGACGCCGAGCCTTAGCCGGCGCGCGACGCGGGCTCGGCCAGCGAGCCGACCGACTGATAGCGCTCGAACAGCTGGCCCCAGTGGGTCTGCGCCTTCCACGACTCGAACACGCGCTTGTCGCGCAGCGGCCAGCGGTAGTAGTCGTGATAGGCCTCGGAGCCCATCACGAACACGTTGACGAGCGGCGTGTGGAAGAACAGCTTCTGGAACCGCTTGAGCGGGCCGAACCACATCACGTCGCCGACCATCGACGCGCCGTTATCACCGACGGAGAAGCCCCACTTCTCGTTCGCGAGCGCGGTGTCACCGACGATCTCGATGTTCTCGCGCCGGCCGTTGCCGAGCCCCTGCTCGTCCGCCATCGAGATGTACTTCAGGGTCATCGGGTCGAAGCCCATCATCCCGGCCGCGACCGCGTCGATCGCGACCTGATCGTCGGACGCGAGCATCACGTCCTTGATCACCGGCCGCATCGTGCGCGGGCCCGGCCCGTCGCCCGCGGTCGTGCCGTCCATCACCGCGAACAGGCCGGCGTGGATCTCCTTCTGGATCGCGAGGAGGTCGACCAGCGTCTCGTGGATCCACGAGTGGGTGTAGTGGCGCTTCGTGTTGAGCAGGCCACCGAACGCGTTCTTCATCGCGCCGGTCGTCGTCGTATAGATGTGGCACTTCGTCGTCGGCAGGTGGACGATGTTCGTGCCGTGGAACGCATCCGGAATCTGGATGCCCTCGGGGAAGATCGTGTCGAGGACGTTCATCTTCGCCTTCGGGCGATAGACCGACCAGGTCATGTCCTCGGGCTTGAAGTTGTAGCGGACCGGGATGTCGTACTTCTTGAAGATCGGGACGTAGCCGTTGAGGTCCTCGCCCTTGAACGCGTCGGTCACGACGGTCTTGTTCTGGACGCAGACGAGATCGTCATAGCCGGCGCCGCGCAGCGCGCGGATCGTGCCTTCGAGCTGCCAGGGCGTGGTGTTCGCGCCGGGGAACGGGAAGTGCCACGAGATGTTGTCCTTCAGGATCGTCTGCGCGCCCTTCTGCAACGCCTGCTCGACCCCCGCCAGGCGGTGGAGGCGGTCGATGTCGTCGAGGATGTGGTCGGGTCGGACGCGGATTACTGCGACTTTCGAGCGAGCCATCGCGCGCAGTTAAGCACGAAAACTTGCCCGGCCCCATGCGGCGAGTGAGGGTGGGCCGTGGGCGAAACTCTCTACAGCAGCAGCTTTCAACCCGACCCGCGAAGCGCGCGCGACGTCCTCGCGTTCGTGCTCACGCCGGTCGAGGCGTTCGCCTCTGCGGGAGATCCCGACGAGCTAGAGGCGGTCGCCGAGCTCCTCGATTCGGCCAAGGCCGAAGCGATCAAGCGCTGGTACTCGCTGCGCAGCGAAACCGCGGCGAGTTGACGCAGCTCAGTCCGGAATCGCGTTGTACTCGAACTTCATCGACTCGGTGTAGATCTCGACCTTCACCATCTTGATGTCTTCGGTCGTCGAGTCCGAGCGATCGGGCGTGACGGCGACCACATCGGCACCGTCGAACGTCAGCGTGCACAGCGTGCGGTGATCGTGGTCGAACGTCTCGAGCGAGCCGTGCAGCCGGCCCGGGACGTTGCCCTTCGAGATCCGCGCCATCGCGTGCTCCATGAACGGATGCGCGTCGGCCTCGGGCAGGTAGAACGCGATGTTCGGGAACTCGATCGCGCTCGGCGTCTTGATGGGTGAGCGCCGGCCACCCATGTTGTGCTCGATGATGTTCTGCTTGACCGTGAACGAGTCGATCTTCGTCACGCGCTTGCAGCAATCGAAGCCATCGAGCTTGAAGATGAAGTTCGCGGCGGTCCACAGCTTCTGCTTGTCGAACCCCTTCGGCGCATCGAGCGCCTTGCCGGTGCCCTTCTTGAACACGATGTCCTCGACGGCGAGCGACACGGTCATGTAGGCCGGGTTCTTGTCCGTCGCATCGAGCTTCGGGAACGTCAGCTCCTTGATGATCGCCTCGCTGAAGTCGCGGCGCGCGCGCTCCTTGTAATAGAAGTCGGCGGCGACGATCGCGCCGGTCCTGCGCTCGGCCTCGCCGGCGAAGAACTTCGCGATCCAGTTGTAGAACACCTGGCTCATCGCCATGCCGACCTGGAGCTTGATGTCCTCGAACTTCGGCTTGCCGAGCTGGCGCCAACGGTCGTAGTTCGGACCGAGCTGATAGGTCATGACGTCGGCGCGAATGCCGCCGCCTTCGATCGAGCGGAACAGGCCCACCGTATCCTTACCGTCGAGCTCGAGCGCGAAGTGCGCTGCGGCATATGAGCGATTGGGATCAGAGCTGGCGGGCATGAAGGTGAACCCCTTGGACCTTGAGGATACGACGCCCTGCGGAACGAAAGAGCGCCGTCTGGAACATGCTACGGTAATCAGGCGGTTGGCCTTCCCTGAGCGGCGATGCCAGATCCCACGCAACCCTCCCTAAGTACGCGACTTCCCACGGCCCCGCCGCCATGGGGGTTCTTCAAGGGGCTGCTGACGGGATCCGTCATCGAAGTTCCGGCGTTAGCCACCGGGGTGTGGGTGCTCGGCAAGGTCCACGCGACCAGCCCCGAGGGCGACTTCATGCGGATCCTCCGCCTGACCGCGGTGTTCGCCGGCATCGCCGCGATGCTGACCGCGGCGGGCATCGGCCGGCGCGCGGCGTGGGCCTCGGTCGATGCCGTCGGTGGCCGGCGCCATGCGATCAGCGTCGCGGCGCGAACCCACGCGGCGGCGAGTGCCGCGCTGATCGTGATCGCGGCGATCCCGCAGGGGCACCTGCCCGACCACGCGCGTGGCTGGTTGATCATTCCACTCGTCGGCGCGGTCGTCGGTGCGGCGTGCGGCGCGGTGATCGGTGCGATCTGCGGAGGTCCGAGCCCGCTCCACCTCGGCGACGTGCTCGAGCTCGCGCGGACGCCGGGCCAGGCATTGTCCCAGCTGCTCGATCCGAAGGACCTCGTGAAGCTCGGCACGCGGATGCGGTCGCGCACGCGCCAGGTGCTGCAAGGGATGTTCGATCCCGCGGCCAAGCCTCCAGACGATCCACCGAAGCCGCCCGAGGCCTGATGCGCGGCGAGCTGCGCACGCTGGCGCTCGCGCTGATCGCGTCGCTGTTGCTGTGGAACCTGCCGTTCGGTGGCGTCGTGCTCTATCCGTTCAAGATCCTCGCGACGTGGCTGCACGAGATGTCCCACGGCGTCGTCATGATCGCGACCGGCGCGCAGCTCGATCGCGTCGTGATCTATCGCGACACGAGCGGGCTGTCGTACGCGGTGTGGGCGATCTCGCCGATCGGCACCGCGGCGATCGCAGCGGCCGGTTACATGGGCACGGCGCTGTGGGGCGCGGTGTTGCTCGTCGCGACGCCGACCGCGAAGGCGGCGCGCATCGCGCTGATCGTCGTCGCCGTGTTGATGCTCGCGACCGCGTTCTTCGCGATCGTGCCGACCCGCGAGGAAGGGCACTTCGGCGAGTGGGCGGTCGCCGCGATCGCGATCGGCCTCGCGGTGTGCGCGATCGTGTTGCCGCCGCGCGTCCGGGTGTTCGGCGCGCACTTCATCGCGGCGCAGGCCTGCATCAACGCGCTGCTCGACATCCGCGTGCTGCTGCGACCGATGCAGGCGGTGAACGGCGTGCTGTCGGGCAACTCCGACGCGACGTCGATGGCGCAGAACACGTTCGGCGTGCGCGCCGCCTGGGCCGTGTGGTTCTGGGCGATCGCGTGGCTCGTGTGGTCGCTCGCCGTGCTGTTCATCGCGCTGCGGATCAGCGCGCGCAGCAGCCGCCGGATCAGTGAATCGCGGGCACGCCCGAGCGCAACGCCGGACGCTGTGCCCATGGCTTGACCTCGAGGTGGTAGTGGTCGTGGTGCGCGTCGTCGTAGTCCGGCGATAGCACGAGGTAGAACAGCCCCGAGCGCACGAGCTGGCACTGCAGGATCTTGAGCGCGGCCCCGCCCTGCGTGAGCGGCGCGCCGACGCAGTCCATGTCGTCACCGAGGCCCTGTTCGAAGTCGCGATCGACGCGGAGCGTGCCGAGCTCCGGCCCGCTGAACGTGTGGACGTCGATCGCGAGCCCGTAGCTGTGCTTGCTCGGGTGATTCGTGCCGCGTACGTTGCGGCGCGAGTACGCGGACGAGAACGTCGCCTTCGTGAAGCCGAGCGCGGCCATGTACTTGCCGGCCTCGTCGAGCGAGACCGCGAGCGAGCAGTCGATCACGAGCGGCTGATCTTCCGAGGTCAGCGCGATGCCGCCGACCGTGCCGGTGAGCTCGACGCCGAGCTGGATGCCGGGACGAGATGCGTGCCTGTACGCGACATGGCGAGCGTCGAGCTCGGCGAAGCAGTCTCCGGCGTACGCGCGCGCGGCGAGCAGCAAGACGATCGCGAGAGCGCGCATGTCCCGAGCGTACGCCCGCGGTCGCGAGGCGCAATTATTTGACGGTGACCGAGGCGACGAGCGCGGTGAACAGGCCCGGGTCTGCGCGTGCGATCGAGTCGGCGACCTCGATGCTCATCACGATCAAGCCGGCGGGCACCTGCTTGTTCGCGAGGATCAGCCGGAAGTGCTGGCGTCCGCCGGCCTCGTTCGGCTCGTTGGACGAGATCGCGAGCTCGCGGCCATCCCACCCCGCCGGCAGCGGCACGACGCGCTCGGTCGAGATGTCGATCCGATCGAACAGATGACGCACGCGGTCTTCCTCGCGCTGGACGATGTCCTCGACCGGGTTCGGCTTGTTCGAGCTGAGGAACCGGACCTCGATCAGATCGTCAGCATCGTGCAGCGAATCGTCATCGAGCTTCCATCCCGGGGGAACCGAGATGAACAGCCCCGGGACGACCCCGATCTCGTGGTCGGGCATGCCGAAGCTCTTCGCGAGCGGCGTGCGCACGACCATCACCACCGTCACCGCGCAGACCACGACGAACGCGCCGGCGATCACGCGCGACGCCCACAGCGAGAGCTTCGCCCACCGCACGTGCGGCGACAGCACGCCGCCGAGGATCGCGCCGACCAGCGCACCGCCGCCGTGCGCGTACTGATCGGTGACGCCGGAGTACATGAAGTCGATCCCGACTTGCCCGATCACGATCACCGCGAGCGCGCCCCACATGCCACGGCCCGACGCCGTTCGGTGATGGCGCTTGTGCAGCGTGAGCTCGACGAACACCGCGCCGAGCAGACCGAAGATCGCGCCCGACGCGCCGGCCGAGAAGCCGACCGGCGATGCGAGATAGCTCGCGATGAACCCGGCGATGCCGGCGAGCCCGAACACGGTGACCGTGCGCGCGGGGCCGAAGATGTGCTCGCACTCGCGCGCGAGGAACCACAGGCCGAGCGTGTTGACGAGCAGATGGAGCCCGCCGACGTGGACGAAGTTGCAGGTGACGATCCGCCACCACTCGCCGGCGTGGATCAGGCCGCGGACCATCGCGCCGGCGCGAACGAGCACGCCGAGGTCGGAAGAGTCGCCGAGCGTGAGCGCGATCGCGGCGGCGGCGCCGAGCACCGAAGCGGTGAGCAGGCGCGTCGCCCACGGCGCACGAGGGCGCTCGCGGAGCTGGACGACCGGCGGCGCCTGGTGCTCGACCTGATCGACGAGCTCCTTCGCGAGCGGCGTGAGATCGACGGGCTGGAGGTTGCCGAGCCGCTCGATCGCGCGGTCGATCAACACGCGCGGCCGGCCACGCGACCGCGCGCGGGCCTTCGCATACGCGGCCTCGGCCGCCGCCGCTTCGCCCTTGCGCTCGTGGGCGACGGCGATCCAGTACGCGCGCGCACCCGCCGACATGTGCCTCGACGTCCGCGGCGCGACGAGCGCCTCGACCGCGGCGACCCGGCCCGCGAGCGCCAGGAAGATCAGGCGGCCGCGGTGGACCCAGATCGCGGCGTCGTCGCGCCCGGCGCAGACCTGCTCGAGCCGCGCGAGCATGTGCGCCGCTTTGTCGAGGTTCTTCGTGTAGCCGTACGCGCCGAGCAGCTCGACCCAGACCGGTGGTGCGATGCCGAGAGCCCTGCGCAGATTCGCATCGTCCACGTTCGGCGGCACGGCCGAGAACAGATTGGCCTCGGCGTGCGCGATCGCCTCGTCCCAGCGATACGCGGCGAGGTAGAGCATCGCGATTCGCTCGTCGATCACGAGTCGCGCCTCGAGGGGCGCCTGCTGGCGCGCGGCCGTCAACGTGCCGACGCTCTCCTCGATGTTGCCATCGCGGATCTCGCGCATCGCGGCGAGCAGCGCCTTCTCCTCGCCGACGCCGGAGCCGGGCGCGAGCATGTCTGCGATGTCGAGCAAGCGCTGCGCGATCTTGAACCGCTCGGCCGCCGCGAACCGGCGCGCGGTGGCACGCGCGAGCGGCGCGATCAACAGGAGACACGCACCAGCACCGACGCCGATCGCACCGACGAGGCCGAGCCATGCCGGGCCACCTCCGCGCCGGTGATAGAGCCCGAGGCCCGCAGCGAGCGCGGCGCCGAGCTGCATGATCCCGTACAGCCGCACCTGCGGACCGGTGCGAACGAAGAACTGGCCCCAGTAGCCCGCCGCGATCATGACCGAGATCAGCGCGAGCTCGTAATACATGACTACTGCGGGGTCTCGATGAACGCGCCCATCTTGCGGAACTTCTGATAGCGGCGCTCGATCAGCTCGCCGGGCGGCAAGTCGACGAGCTCCTTCAGCTGCTTCTTCAGCGCGGTGCGCAGCTTCGCCGCGGTCTGAGCCGCGTTGCGATGAGCGCCGCCGGAAGGCTCGACCACGATCTCGTCGCAGATGCCGAGCTCGAGCAGGTCGGGTGCGGTCAGCTTCAGCTGCGTCGCGGCCTCGGCGATCTTCGCCGGATCGCGCCACAGGATCGATGCGCAGCCTTCCGGCGAGATCACCGAATAGACCGAGTACTCGAGCATCAGGATCCGGTCTGTCACGCCGAGTGCGAGCGCGCCACCGGAGCCGCCCTCGCCGATCACGACCGAGATCATCGGGCACTCGAGGCTCGCCATCACCTGCAGCGCCTTCGCGATCGCCTCGGCCTGACCGCGCTCCTCGGCGCCGAGGCCGGGATACGCGCCGGGCGTGTCGATGAAGCAGATGATCGGACGGCGAAACCGCGACGCGAGCCGCATCAGCCGGGTCGCCTTGCGATAGCCCTCGGGGCGCGCCATGCCGAAGTTGCGATGGACGTTGTCCTTCGTGTTGCGGCCCTTCTGGTGGCCGAGCACGAGGACTTCCCACTCGTCGAACTGCGCGAACCCACCGACGATCGCCGGGTCGTCGCGGAACCCGCGATCGCCGTGCAGCTCGACGAAGTCGTCCATGAGCAGATTCACGTAATCCATCATGTACGGCCGCGCCGGGTGCCGCGCGAGCTGGACCTTCTGCTGCGCCGACAGGTCGGCGAAGACCTCCTTCTGGAGCTTCTTCGCCTTCTGCTCGAGCTTGCGAATCTCCGCAGAGAAGTCGACCGTCTCGGTCGAGAGGTTCCGGAGGTCGCTGATCTTCTTTTCGAGATCGATGATCGGCCGCTCGAACTCGAGGATCATGCGGTCGGAGAGCGGAGGCGGTTCGGTCGTCGACATCGCGGAGTTACAGCCCTGCTAGGTACCGCCCCACGTCGTCGAGGTCAACGGCGGCGGGGTTCGGGGCCCATTGGATGGTGGCGTCGGAGCGATACCACGAGAGCTGGCGGCGCGCGTAATGCCGCGAATTCCTTTTGATGAGCTCGATCCCGCGGGCGCGGTCGACCTCGCCGGCAGCCACCGCGTGGAGCTCGGCGTAGCCGATCGCCTGCTGGCTGCGCAGCGGGGGCTGGAACCCGCGTGCCCGCAGCGCTGCGACCTCCGCTTCGAACCCGGCCGCGATCATGTCGTCGACCCGCGCGTCGATCAGCTTGTAGAGCTCCTCGCGCTCCGGAGCGAGGCCGATCAAGCGCGCGTCGTAGCGCCTCGGCAGCGTGCGGTGATCGTGGCGGGCCTGGTGCGCGCTCATCGGCTCGCCGGTCAGCCGGTAGACCTCGAGCGCGCGGATCGTGCGCTTCTCGTCGTTCTTCTCGATCTTCGCGGCCGCGGCAGGATCGACGCGCTCGAGCTCTTCGCGCAGTGCCGCGCTGCCGAGCGCCGCGAGCTCCGCGCGGAGCGCCGGCGAGGCGGGCGGTCCTTCGAACAGCCCGAGCAAGAGCGCGCGGACGTAGAGGCCCGTGCCGCCGACCACGATGATCGGTTTGCCGCGCGCTGCGATCTCTGCGATCGCGGCATCGGCCATCGCGATGAAGCGCGCCGCGGTCATGTCCTGGTCCGGCTCGACGACGTCGAGCAGGTGATGCGCGACCCGCGCGCGCTCGGCCGCGGTCGCCTTGCCCGTGCCGATATCCATCCCGAGATAGACCTGCTGCGAGTCGCACGAGATGATCTCGCCGCCGGTCTTCTCGGCGAGCGCGAGCGACAGCCGCGTCTTGCCGGCCCCGGTGGGCCCGACGATCACGACCAGCCGCGGTGGCACGGCGGTAGCTTACTAGCGATTCGCGACGCGGCGACGGAAGTACTCGCGCATCTGCGTCAGCTCGGACGTGATCTTGTGCTCGCGCTGCTCGCGGACCTCGCGGTCGCTGACGACGAGCGTCGCGACGCCGTGGACCTTCGCGTACAGGCGGATGTGGATCCGCGTGTGCGCGGGCTCGGCCGCCGGTGCGAACACGATCTCGCCCCACACGTCCGCGCGACCGCCGTTGCCGGTGTCCTCGAAGTAGATGAGGTTCGCCTGCGGCTGGTTGTGGAACTGGAGGTTGTCGCGATGGCCGTTTGCAGCGACCAACGTGACCTTCGCGTCCACACCCTTCTTGTCGTGGATCTCGACCTTCGCCACGTCGGGCATGATCTCGGTCCACTTCGTGTAGTCCTGAGCGATCGCGAACAGCGCTGCCGGATCGCCATCGACGATGACCTCGCCTTCCGTCATGGCTTGATCGGCGGGTTGAGTCACGGTCACGCCGGTGCCTGCGAAGGCCGTGGAGGCCATCGTCAAACCCAGGATGATGAGCGAGCGCATGACACCCGTACGAGCAAGGGCCATGCCCGGACCGGTCCGCGTGGTGTCACGCAGTTGCGGCGATTCTGGCGCCGGCAGCTGTCGGGAAATCCGAACACCCACGACCGGGATGTCGGAATGACGACTGGCCATGTGACCTGGGTACCGGTCGCGCACCATCTCTTTCTCTGTGGTGCCCGATGGGTACCAAAAGCTTCGGGAACGGTCTGTCTTTTGCCACTTCGGGCTAGCGACCGAAGCGGCGGGCGATCTCGGCGAGCGGCAGGCGCAGCAGGACGGGCCGGCCGTGCGGGCCGTGCGTCGAGAAATCGGCGCCGTCCATCGCGCGGAGCAACGCCTCGGCCTCGCCGGCGGACAGCCGGTCGCCGGCGCGCACGACGGAATGGCAGGCAATCTCGGCGAGCACGCGCTCGAGCCGTTCGGCCTCGCTCGGCGCGCCGTCGTCGGCCCAATGCGCGAGCAAGTCGCGCAACACGTGCGCTGGATCGCCGTGGCGAATGCCGCTCGGCACCGACTTCACCGCGAGCGTGGTGGCGCCGAAAGCATCCGCCTCGAAGCCGACCTTCGCGAGCAGCGGCGCGAGCTCGGTCGCGAGCTCGACGAGCTCGGGGCGAACCTCGAGCGTGGTCGGGAACAACATCCGCTGCGTGCCGGTGACGCGCTGGTCGTCGCGATCGTCGCCCTGCCCCTTCAGCCGAGCGAGCTCGACCCGCTCGTGCGCGATGTGTTGATCGATCAGCACGAGCTCGCCCTCGGCTTCGCACACGAGGTACGTGAGATCGAGCTGCCCGATATAGCGCAGCGACGAGAAGAACCCCGGTGCGCTCGCAGGTGCCGAGCCCTCCGCGAGCTGCGCTTCATCGCGCGGCGCGGCGCTGGCATCGTCGAGCGCCTCGGCCGCGAGCGCTCTCCGCGCTTCCACCGCGATCGCCGCGACGCCATCAGGCAGCGTGGTCTGGAGATCCGCGTGGTGCTTCGTCGCCGCGAGTGCGCGCGACGCGAGCTCCGCCTCGGCGGCGCGCGCGGTCCGCACGCGATCCTTGACGCTCGACACCCACGCGCGCGGGCCTTCGAGATCGAGGCCGAGCCGGGCTTGCGCGGAGCCGCGCAGCCACTCGCGCTCGCGCGCCTCCTTGAGCTGCGCCGCGTACGTCTGCGCGCTCGCGGATGCGACCTGCTCGAACGGCAAGCGCGGCGGCGCGACGCTCGCGATCGCCGTCATCATCACCGCGCCGCTGCCGGCGTGCTCGTCGCGCCACGGTGCCCGCGCGATGCCGGTCTGGATCACGTGGCGAACGGCGGCGTAGACCGCGCTCGGATCGGAGAACCGCACCTCCGACTTCTGCGGGTGGACGTTGATGTCGACCGCGCTCCCCGGCACGTCGACGAGCACGACCGCGACCGGGTAGCGGCCGCGCGGCACGAGCTCGCCGTAGCCCATCGCGAGCGCGTGCAGCATCCCGCGGTCGCGCACCGGCCGGCGGCCGACGAACAGCTGGACGCCCCGCGCGGTGGTCTGCGCGAGCTCCGGCGCGCCGAGGAAGCACTGGACGCGAACGCCGCCCTCCTCGCCCGCCGCGCACACCATCCGCGCCGCGATCCGCGAGCCGAGCAGCGCCTGGGCGCGCGCGAAGCCATCGCGATCCGGCGGTGCCTCGAGCGCGGTGCGACCGTTGTGGCGGAGCCGGAGGTGGAGCTCGGGGTACGCCATCGCGATCCGTGCGACCAGCTCGGTCACGTGCGTCGCCTCGGTCGCCTCGCTCTTCAGGAACTTCAGGCGCGCCGGGACGTTCCACAGGAGGTCCGCGACCTCGACGCAGGTGCCGACCGGGGCGCCGACCTCGGCGATCTCGCCGAGCCTGCCGCCCTCGACGACGATCCGGGTCGCCGCGAGATCGCCCTCGCGCCGGGTGGTCAGCGTGAACCGCGACACGCTCGCGATCGCCGGCAGCGCCTCGCCGCGAAACCCCATCGTGGTGAGGCCCCACAGGTCGTCGAACGCGCGCAGCTTCGACGTAGCGTGGCGCTCGAGCGCCTTGACCGCGTCGGCCGGCGACATGCCCTTGCCGTCGTCGACCACCCGGACCAGGTGGCGGCCGCCGCCGGTGGTCTCGACCGTGATCACCCGCCCGCCCGCGTCGATCGCGTTATCGACGAGCTCTTTGACGACCGACGCAGGCCGTTCGATCACCTCTCCGGCGGCGATCTGATCGATAACGTCGGCTGGCAAGACGCGGATCACGTCCATACCCGCGGATACCACACCCCTCTGATCCCTCGAAAAACTGCGCTATAAGGCGAGCCATGCCAGGACCTTCCACGCCATCGGTCGGCGGCCGTGTCGTCGCGGTCACCGGTGCGTGCACGTTCCTCGGCGGCGAGCTGCTGCGCCGCCTCGGCGAGGACCCTCGTTACACGCGCGTCCTCGCGCTCGACGTCCGCCCGCCCCCACAGGTAGGCGGCAAGGTCGAATTCGTGAAGCTCGACCTGACCCAGCCGACGGTCGATGGCGAGCTCGCGACGCTGCTCCGCTCCGCGAAGGTCGACACGTTCGTCCACGGCGCGTTCCTGTCGCATCCGACCCACGCCGCCGAGTGGGCACACGAGCTCGAGGACGTCGGCACGATGCACGTGCTGAACGCGTGCGCCGGTGTCGAGCCGCGCCGGTTCGTGATGGTCAGCTCGACGCTGGTCTACGGCGCGCACCCGAAGAATCCGAACTTCCTCACCGAGGATGCCGAGCTCCGCGGTCACCGCGATTCGCGATTCGTCAACGACAAGGTCCGCGCCGAGCGTCAGGTCGCGCGGTTCGCGAGCGAGCACCCGAACGTCGAGACCTGCGTGCTGCGGTTCGCGCCGATGCTCGGCCCGACGGTGTCGAACATGTACACCCGGTTCTTCTCGCGGGTGGTCGCGCCCGTGATGATGGGCCACGATCCGCTGATGCAGTTCGTCCACGAGCAGGACGCCGCGTTCGCGCTCGCACAGGCCGTCGATAGCCACGCGACCGGGCCGTTCAACATCGTCGGCAAGGGCGTGCTGCCGTACACGACCGTGCTCGCGCTGCTCGGCCGCGTGCCGGTGCCGATGCCGCAGATCGTCGCGCGCCAGCTGACGAAGGTGCTGTGGACGACCCAGATCGTGGGCTCGCCGCCGTCGTTCCTCGATTTCTTGCTCTACCTGTGCGTCGCCGACGGCAGCCGCGCGCGCAGCGTGCTCGGCTTCTCGCCGCGGCTCTCGATCAAGCGCACGATCCTCGACTTCCTCGGCGTCGCGCCCGAGGACGGCGCTACCGATGTCGCGCGAGCGAGCCTGTAAGACCATGCCCGACGACGAAGACCCCATCATCGGCGACGGCGAAGAAGACTGGTTCGGCGAGGCCGATCCGCGCGTGCCAGACGCGCGCGGCTGGACCGACGCCGGCCAGGACATCGCGTTTCTCACCCGCGATTACGAGGAGCCTGCGGGGTTCGAGCCGAGCTACGTGCCGAGCGAGCTCGGCGATAGCGAGGCCGAGCTGCGCGAGCTCGAGCGCCGGCTCGAGCAGCACCGCACCCCAGCGTTCCCGATCGACCTGCGCAAGCGGTTGCCGCTCGAGGGCGTGTGGCGGCGCTGGCGCGCGCTCGCGATGTGGGGACGCAGCGACGTCGTCGACGATTTCGGCCGCGATCCGCGGGCGACCGCGCGGTGGGAATGGCTGTTCGAGTTCCTGTACTCGAAGTGGTTCCGCGTCGAGGCGACCGGGCTCGAGCACATCCCGTCGCACGGCCGCGCGTTGCTCGTCGCGAACCACGCCGGCACGCTGCCGTACGACTCCGCGATGGTGATGCACGCGGTGCGTCGCGATCACCCGTCGCGCCGCGACGTCCGCCCGCTCGTCGAGGACACCGTGTTCCACCTGCCGTGGCTCGGTCCGATCATGAATCGGATCGGCGGCGTCCGCGCCGATCCGGCGAATGCCGAGCGGCTGCTCGAGAAGGACGAGCTCGTCGCGGTGTTCCCCGAGGGCGAGAAGGGCATGGGCAAGCTCTGGAAGGATCGCTACCGCCTGCAGCGGTTCGGCCGCGGCGGGTTCGTGAAGCTCGCGCTGCGCACGGGCTCGCCGATCATCCCGGTCGCGGTCGTCGGCGCGGAAGAAGCGGCGCCGATGCTCGGCAAGGTCACGTGGTTCGCGAAGAACATCGGCATCCCGTGGATCCCGGTGACACCGACGTTCCCGTGGTTCGGCCCAGCGGGCCTGTTGCCGCTGCCGAGCAAGTGGCAGGTCCAGTTCGGCGAGCCGATCGACCTCGCGAAGATCGCGGGTGGACGCGCCGACGCCGCCGACGATCGCCTGCTCGTGAACCAGCTCGCCGATCAGATCCGGACCCAGATCCAGACGATGATCGAGGGCCTGCTCGGCAAGCGCCGCTCTCCGGTCCTGAGCGCGTTCCTCGGCTAGGGAAGAAATCGCCGCGCTGGCGCGTAGGTCGGTGTTAGTTGAAGCGCCGGATCTGCATGTTAGTGTGAAGCGCATGCGCGAGTACGTGCCCGAGCTCGAGCGACTGCTCGATCAGGTGCGTGACCTCCTCGGCGATGGCGATGACGCGAAGCTCGCGGAGGCGAACGCGGTCGTCAATCAGGCGCTCCAGCTCCGTCCCGACGATGTCGAGGCGTGGCTGCTGAAGTGCCAGATCGCGTCCGCGATGGGCGACGACCTGGCCGCGTTGGCTGCCGTCGAGATGGCGCTCGCGACCGCGCGGCCGCCGGAGGCGCTGTACTGGCGCGGTGCGGTGCTCGGCGACCTCGGCCGCCACCGCGAGGCACTCGAGTCGATCGAGGCCGCGCTGCGCGCGCTGGGCGACGAGCCGCACTGGCTGCTCGAAGAGCTGTTCCATGAGAAAGTGACCGTGCTCGACGCGCTCGGCCTCCACGACGCGGCCGTCGCCGCCTGTGCGGAGGGCCTGGAGCGCTGCCCCGGCTCGGCACTTCTCCGAGCGGCTCTCGCACCGGCCGAACGCGCGCGCGTGCGCGGCACGTTCAAGGTGCTCCGCGGCGGCGCGCAATAAGCGAGCGCGCTCGCGCCTTGCTATGATCAGCTCGTGCACCGGGGAGCACTCGTTCTAGCCGTCAGCGCCGCGATCGCCGCGGTGTGCTGCCTGGGCTGGGCGATCGCCGGCAACCCGGCAGCGCCCGCCGAGCCCGCTGTTCACCCCGTCACCGCCGCCGTCGCCGCCGGCAAGCACGTCCGGATCGAAGGCCCGCACGGCGTGATCCAGGTCTGGGTACCGGCCGGCTATCACGCCGACACCGGCGCGACGATCGTCTATCTCCACGGCTACTACGACGACGCCGACTCGTCGTACATCGGCCATCATCTTCCCGAGCAGTTCGCGATGAGCGCGCTCAACGCGATCTTCATCGTCCCCGAGACGCCGAGCGCGCAGAAGACGCCGATCAACTACCCCGATCTCGGCGAGCTGATCTCGCTCGTCGAGGACAAGACCGGCGTGACCCGCGGCATGGCGCTGACCGCGGTCGTCGGCCACTCGGGCGCGTTTCGCACGATCGATGCGTGGCTCGACGAGCCGCTCGTCGACACGCTCGTCTCGATCGACTCGATGTACGGCAACGAGGAGCAGATCGCGGCGTGGTACAAGGCGTCGCCGCGCCACCGCTTGATCACGGTCGGCGAGGACACGCTGCAGTACAACGAGCAGCTGTCGCGCATGCTGCCCGACATGCTTGTCATCGATCGCGTGCCGCCGACGTACGACACGTGGCCGCCCGAGGCGCGGACCTCGCGCGCCGTGTACATCCGCGCCC
>Ga0070679_100001249_pt1 | contig 22406 bp, 19 predicted proteins | sample KBSC63BmetaG_FD_65652 | JGI IMG/M metagenome (GOLD analysis project Ga0070679, IMG submission 65652) | Corn rhizosphere microbial communities from Kellogg Biological Station, Michigan, USA - KBS C6-3B metaG | ecosystem: Host-associated > Plants > Roots > Rhizosphere | place: USA: Michigan... | reverse complement strand
CCGCTGGCGATCAGCGGCGTCACCACCATGAAGATGATCAGCAGCACCAGCACCACGTCGACCAGCGGCGTGACGTTGATGTCCGCCTTGACCTCGGGCCGGGGCAACCCGGCCTCGTGGGCCTGCAGCGCGCGCAACGCGCGCAGCCGGTCGGCGCGCGCTTTCAACCGTTCCGTCATCTGGTTCACGCCGTGGTGACGGTCGCTCCCGCGTTCACCGCCGCGGCCGGGGCCGCGCCGCGCGTGCTGCGCGTCAGCTGATCGGCCAGCTCGCCGGCCGAGTCCTCGATGACGGCCGAGAACTGGTCCAGCTTGGTGACGAAGAAGTTGTAGAACCAGACCGAGCCGATGGCGACCGCCAGGCCCACCGCCGTCGTCAGCAGCGCCTCGGCGATGCCGGCGGACACCGACGCCAGGCCGCCGCCGCCCCCCTTGGCCGGGTCGGCCATCTGCTGGAACGCGGTGATGATGCCGAACACGGTGCCGAACAGCCCCACGAACGGCGCCGACGACGAGATGGTGGCCAGCACCGGCAGCCCGCGCTGCAGCGCCGCCGCCTCGCGCTTCTTGGCGCGCTCCATGCCGCGGGTCACCCCGTGGATCAGCAGCTCGACCTCGACGGCGTCACCGGCCGCGGCGCCCAGGCTGTCCAGCCCCGACACGAAGTCGTTCAGCGCCGGTCCCATCACGCGCGCCGCGGGCGCGTCCTTGTACGAGTTGGTCAGCGCCACCGCCTCGCCCAGGCGGCCGCGCGTCGAGACGAGCGGCTGCAGCGCTGCGAGATAAGCCAGCGACTGCTGCTTCCCCTTGCGGAAGGTGAGGAAGCGCTCCAGCACGATGCCGATCGCGTACACCGACATGCCGAGCAGGATCAGGACGACCACCTTGGCGACCGCGCCCATCTGGTTCCAAAGGCCGAGCAGCGAAAAATCCATCAGCTTTTCATCTCCGATCGGGGGTGGGTGATTTCGTTCATCGCGCGGAAACGTCGTAACGCAGGGGGAAGCAGAAGGGGACGGGCTTGCCGTCGATCATGTACGGACGATAACGCCAGCGCCCCAGCACGGTGGGAATCTGGGAATCGATGGCCGGGTCGGCGCCCTTCAGCAGCTTCACCTCGGTGACGGTCCCCTGCGCCGACACGCAGATGCGCACCACGGCCGAGAACTTCATGCCCGTGCGCGCCAGCGGCGGCGGCAGCGAAACCTTGTACTGATCCAGGTTGGGATCGATGGCCAGCTGCTGGCGGGCGATCTGGGCGTTGACCATCTTGGGGCCGTTGTTCTGGGGCGGCGGGGCGCCGACCACACCGCCCACCACGCCCCCGGCGACGCCACCCTTCACGCCGCCTTCCTGGCCGTCGTCCTTGCCCTCGTCTTCTTCCTCTTTGGGCTTTTCCTTGGGGGCCTCCTGGTGCTCCTTGGGTTGCACCAGGGTGTGGGGCTTCTCGACGTGGGGGTGAACCTTCCCGGTGCTGTGACGCTTGGCCGGGGGAGGCGGCGGCGGGGGAGGCGGCGCGCCGCCGACCAGCGTCACCGCCACGGCCGGCATGGGCAGATCTTCGATCGTCCAGAACGAGTAGGCGACGCCGATCGCCAGCGCCACCACGTGGACGGCGACGGAGATGGTCACCGTGACCTTGCGCCACCGTCCCGCGGTGGTGGGGCGCTGGCTGGCCAGTACCGCTTCGAAGGCCATGTCATCCGCGGCGCTCGCCTAGGGCGAGGCCGCGTCTCCTTTCGTCGTCGCTGCCGCGCCACCGGCGCCCGAAGGGTTCGCCTTGGGGGCTGCCGCGGCCGTCATCGCCTCGACCTTCAGGCGCCACTTCTCGGCCTCGTCGATGCTGGCCTGCCACAGCGAGGGTCGCGTGAAGTAGGCCATGGCCTTCTGGCGCAAGAGCAGGTTCAGGTACACCATCGCCTCGCGATATTGGGGACGCAGCGCCAGCGCCCGCTGCAGATACTTGACGCCCAGATCGGCCAGCGCCGCCCGCTGACTGCCGGTGATGTCGCCGACCGAGAACAGCGGCGGTGGCTTGTGCGGCTCTTCGGGGGGCGCCCCCGGCGTGGCGGCCGGCTCGGGCGCGCTGCCCTTGTGCTTCCCCTTGCCGTGCTTGCCCTTCTTCTTCTTTCCCTGTCCCTTTTCCTTTTTGGCGTCGGGGGCATCGGGCGCGTTCGGATCGGGGCGCGGGTCGAAGGACGCCTTGTCGGGGCCGCCGCCGCGCTGGAACAGCTGCTGCCAGATGAAGACCCCCACCGCGTACTGCGCCTCGGCGTCGTTCGGCAGCAGGGCGGCCTTCTTCTGATAGGCGGCCAGCGCTTCTTCCAGATGATTCCACCGGGTGTACGTCTGGATCTCGCCGTTCACGGCGGCCAGATCCGACGGATCCTTCTTCAACCGTTCCTGATAAAGACCGACCAGCGCCTGAAAGCGATCGGCGTCGAACAGCGTCTGCACGTACAGCGTCTCGCCGCGTTCGTCCTTCGGCCACCGGTTGCGCATCTCGGTCAGCGCGGCCAGCGCGCAGTCGACCGCTTTGTCGTTCGCGGGCGTCGTCGCGCCCGGGGTCATCAACTGGCGACAGCTCAGGGCTTCTCCCAGCCAGGCCTGGGGAATCTGCGGCACCAGCTCGGCCGCCGACGCGAACGCATCACGGGCCGCGCCATAGTTTCCGTCGCGATAAAGGCGCGTGCCTTCGCGGATCCGGCGGCGGCCGCGCAGCTCTGTGCATCCACCCGCCGTAACGGCCGCGACAATTAGCAACAGAAAGAGCGGACGCTGGCGAAGGATGTCGTTCATCGCGTGGAAGCTGGGGACCGGTCTCGTCAACTGAAAGAGTCGCAAGGTACCCGAGGCGGCTCGCGATTGATACACAATCCTGGGCCTCACGGAAAGGCTCTCCGACGGCGATCGTGCGCCTGGCGAAGCGCATCAGTGAAATTAGTTCTTTGCGGCGTCGATGGTCATCGCTACTATGCGGCGCCATGGTGAAGCAGCGTCTCAGCCTGGGTTTGGTGTTGCTGACCGCCACGTCGATGTTCGCTGCGGCGAACTGCGACAACGGTGACACCGTCGTCTCGGTGAATGTCAGCTACGATTCGGCAACGGCCAGTGACGTGCAGTCGAGCGTCAAGACGCTGCACATCACCATCTCGCCGAAGTCCGGCGGCAGTCCCGTGTCGACCGACATCGACATCGACCGCGACAGCGATGGCGGAATCACCAACCCGGCCTACAAGCGCGTGACGGTGAACGGCCTCAGCGGCATGGTCGATGTCACCGTCGATGCGAAGGACTCGGGCGGTATGACCCTGCTGACGGAGACCGTCACCGAGACGCTGGTCGAGCACGGGGCGGTGGCGGCGTTCGTGAAGTTCGCGCGCATGCCGGCGGCCATGCCCGACGCCGGGACCGGCAGCGGCGGCGCGACGGCCACCGGCGGTACCACGGGCAGCGGCGGCGCCGAGGGGACAGGCGGCGCCACCGGCAGCGGCGGCGCCGAAGCCAGCGGCGGCGCCGGCGAGGCCGGCGGCGCCAAGGGTTCGGGCGGCAGCGCCGGCAACACCATGGCCGCCACGCAAAGTAGCTCGGGCGGCAACCGCGGCACCGGCGGGGCCTGACCTTCGCGGTCACCCGCCTCACTGACGACACTAAACGGTTTTCTCGACGGTCCTCGCGCTCAGGAGAAATAGATGATCAGGGACGCGGCTTCGGTTCGGAAAGTGTGCCTCGGGTTGTCCGTGACGATGATGCAGCTGTTCGTCGTCCCGGCCGCGGTAGCAGCCAAGAAGAAGAAGCACAAGGAGACAGAGGACAAACCGGCGGCCACGGCGCCTGCCACGCCAGTGGCGGCCCCCGCCGCCGCCGCGGCAACGCCCGCGACCAAGCCGGCCGTAGCGGCGACGCCGCCTGCCCCGGCTGCTCCGGTGGCCGGTCCGGGCAGCAAGCCGGTCGCTGTTGCGGCCGCGGCGCCCGCGCCTGCCGCCACGCCGGTTCCGCCGCCACCGCCGCCCCCGCCGGCGCCCGTCGCGGCGGCTCCCGTCGCCGTGCCGCCGCCCGCTGCCGCGCCGCCTGCCGCGCCCCCGCCCAAGCCCGTCGCCGTCCCGGCGCCGGTGGTTCCGGGGACGCCGCCGGTGCCGGCCACCGCCGTGGCCCCCGTCGAGGTTCCGCCCGCCGAGCCGTCCATCGCCGACGCCGAGCCGCTGCCCGAGGCCGCTCCCGGCGCGGCCGGCTATGACCCCAGCGAGATGGAGGTCGTGAAGGTCACCGTCGATCGCCGCGAGAAGAACATCCAGAGCTACGCCGGTTCGGCCAGCGCCTACTCTCAAGAAGATCTGCAGCGCGTGGGCGTGAACTCCGTGCGCGACATGAGCTCGGTTTCTCCTTCGCTGGAGATTGGCACCCAGGAGGGCAACACCGAGATCTTCATCCGCGGTGTCGGGTCGACGAACAACACGGAGCTCGGCGATCCCTCCGCCGCCACGCACATCGACGGCATCTACATCCCGCGCCCGCGCGGCGTCGGCTCGATGTTCTTCGACCTCGAGCGCGTCGAGGTGAACCGCGGGCCCCAGGGCACCATCCGCGGCCGTAACGCCACGGCCGGCTCGCTGAACGTCATCACCGCCAAGCCCAAGCTCAGCCTGTGGGAGGCCTCGGGCGAGATGCAGATCGGCAACTACTCGCAACGCCTGACCACCGCGATGGTGAACATCCCCATCGGCGACAAGCTCGCTCTGCGCTTGGCCGCCTTCGGCGAGGAGCACGATCCGTTCTACAAGAACGCCGGACCGATCTCGACCATCACCCCGGCCGAGAGCGCCGACAACCTGGCTTACCGAGCTACGGCCAAGTGGCTGCCCCTCAGCAACGTGACCGTCCTGGCGGGCGCCGACTTCACCCAGGAGAACGGCACGGGCTACACGGGTAGCAACTATGCCGGCGCCCTGCAGGCCGGCCTGCTGCCGAACGAGGTCCCCGATCCGCGCGCCGTCGTCTACCGCGGCGCCCAGCCCTCCCAGCACATGCAGCACTGGGGCGTGCACACCGACATCACGGCGGACCTGGGCCCCATCAGCATCAACTACCTGGGTAGCTATCGGAACCTGAAGTATCACCAGATCACCGGCGGCAACATCGGCGTCGCCTATCCCGGCCAGATGATCCTCGCCTCCGACCTCGACAACTGGAGCACGTCCTACTGGGACAGCGCCTCGCAGTCGCAGGTGCACGAGATCCGCGCCTACACGCCCGACAGCTGGCGCTTCCGCGGCACGGCCGGCTTCTTCCTGTTCCACGAGAAGCAGGAGGTGACGCTGTATAACGTCGCCGACCAGTCGTACACGTACGCCGGCGGCGAGTACAACGAGCCGAACGTGAAGGGCGACTCGCAGGCGGGTTACCTCGACGGCACGTATGACTTCTTGAAGTGGCTGCGCGGCACCGCCGGCGTCCGCTTCACGCACGAGACGAAGTCCCGCACCGGCGGCATCGGCGCCACCTGGCTGATCGACAACGTGAACGCCAACGGGCCGTTCCGCTTCGGCACCGACGGTTTCCAGCCTGCCTTCGGCGCCCGCACCAACTACCCGGCGGTGGGCAGCACCTTCGACGCCAACCAGGTGTTCGGGAACGGCATCAACCGCTACGGCAGCCGCGACACGCTGGGCAACCTGATCGCTCAGGGCGGCAGCGTCCAGGCCGGCGCCATCACCCCGCAGTACGGCACCTACAGCGACAACTTCCTCGACTTCCGTCTGGGCGCCGACGCTGACATCAAGCCGGGGCACCTGGGCTACATCAGCTTCGCCACCGGCCACAACTCGGGCGGCTTCAACGACCAGACGACGATCACCGCCGACAACGGCACCACGTCGATGGTGGCGCCGACCTACAAGCCCGAGCGCCTGTACTCGATCGAGGTGGGCAGCAAGAACGAGTGGTTCGACAAGAAGCTGCGCGTGAACGCGTCGGCGTTCCTGTACCTGTACCGCGATCAGATCTTCCAGATCATCCAGCAGACCGGTCCGCAGCCCAGCAACTCGATGCAGCCGCCGCCTTCCTCGGCCGTTCGCGTGAACGCCGGCAAGTCGCACATCCTGGGCCTGGAGTTCGACGGCGCCTACCAGCTGCCGCACGGCTTCGTGGTCAGCGTCGCCGGTACGCTGCTGGATGCGCGCTTCGACGAGGGCGAGATCTTCGACAACCGCGTCGCCTACGGCCCGACCAACAGCCCCAACGACCGCGTCAACGTCTCGGGGAAGAACCTGCCCCGCGCCCCGCACGTCACCGTCAACTACTCGCTGGCCCAGAACATCAAGGTGCCGTTCGGCTGGTTCGACTGGATCGTCTCGGCGCAGACCCGCAGCCAGTACTTCATGACCGTGTTCAACGGCGAGGGCGTCGATTCGCAGGGCAACCTGAACCCGACGCTCAGCGACGTGGTGCCGCGCTACACGCGGGTCGACGCGGGCGCCGGTTACTCGCGGCCCGACGGCAAGTGGCGGCTGGGCGTGTTCGGCAGCAACCTGACGAACACCGCCTACATGACGACGCTCATCAATCAGCCGAACCTGAACCTGCGCTACTTCAACCCGCCCCGCCAGGTGGGCGTGCGCCTGTCGCTGTATTGGTAGTCCCACTAGCGGGGCAAGACGTCAGCCGAAACCGGCCAGCTTTGGGCTGGCCGGTGGTTTTCGTCCGTATCCGACGGGCGAAGCTGCGTAGTATGCTCGCCCTGCCGGAGGGGCGATGCCGCAAGAACGCGAGCTACGGATCAGTGGGGCAGTCGTTCCCGACGATGCCGCCATCGAGAAGCTGACGGGCTACGAGGCGCTGGGGACTCCGTTCGAATACCAGGCGGTGCTGGTCAGCGAGTCGCCCACGCTGGATCTGTCGAAGTTCATCGGCGACAAGGTGACCGCCCAGCTGGAGATGGACGACAGCAGCTTCCGTTACTTCAACGGGTACGTCACCGAGGCGGCGCTGATCGAGACCTTCAAGCGCCGCGCGCGCTATCGCCTGACGGTGCGGCCTTTTCTGTATCTGCTGACGGCGCGCACGAACAGCCGCATCTTTCAGAACAAGACCGTCCCCGCGATCGTGAAGGCGCTGCTGTCCGAGCACGGCTTCACCGACCTCGAGTCGCCGCTGGAGGGCAACTACCCGACGCTGGAGTACGTGGTCCAGTACCGTGAGTCGGACTTCGCGTTCATCAGCCGCCTGATGGAGGCGTCGGGCATCTACTACTACTTCAAGCACCACGAGGACAGCCACGTCATGGTGCTGTCCGACGCCGAGAGCGCGCACGGCAAGCCGCCCGGCGACACCGACACCTTCGTGTTCCGTCCCGTCGAGCAGGGCCGGCCGTCCTGGCCCCTCGATCACGTCGACACCTGGGAGGTGAAGCAGCGCTTTCAGTCCAGCGCCTTCGCCAGCAAGGACTTCAACTTCGAGATGCCGCGCGTGGACCTGCTGCAGCGGTCGAAGTCCACCATCAAGCAGAAGCAAGCCGCCGGCATGGAGGTGTTCGAGTACCCGGGGAACTACCTGACCGGCGGTGACGGCAGCCAGGTCGTCCGCACCCGCATCCAGGAGCTGGAGAAGGACGTCGAGACGGTGGCCGCGGCGGGCGATCTGCGCGCGCTGGGCACCGGCGAGCTGTTCACGCTGGACGACCACCCCATCAGCAACCAGAACAAGAAGTACCTGGTCACGGCGGCGCGCTTCGAGGTCGTCAACAACGACTTCGAGTCGGGTGCCAGCCCGCCCGAGAGCCCCACCAACTTCCGCGTCCACTTCGACTGCATCGACAGCAAGACGCCGTTCCGCCCCGATCGTCGCACCCCGTTGCCGCGCATCGAGGGGCCACAGACGGCCATCGTCGTGGGCGAGGGGGGTGCGGAGATCACCACCGACAAGTACGGCCGCGTGAAGGTGCAGTTCCACTGGGATCGCGAGGGCAAGAAGGACGAACACAGCTCGTGCTGGGTGCGCGTCTCGCAGGCGTGGGCGGGGGGGCAGTGGGGCGCGGTGCACCTGCCCCGCATCGGACAGGAGGTCATCGTCGATTTCCTGGAAGGAAACCCCGACCAGCCCATCGTCGTGGGCCGCGTCTACAACGCCGACAACATGGTCCCTTACGCCCTGCCGGCCAACAAGACCCAGAGCGGGATCAAGAGCCGCAGCTCGCAGGGCGGCGCCGCCGACAACTTCAACGAGCTGCGCTTCGAGGACAAGAAGGGCGCCGAGCACGTCTACCTGCAGGCCGAGAAGGACCTGCAGATCCTGGTCAAGCACGACGAGCGGCGCCACGTCGATCACGACCGGATCAAGGAGATCACGAACGACGAGACCGTCTCCATCGGTCACGATCGCAGCGAGACGGTCGGCAGAAACGAGACCATCACCATCGGTGCCGATCGAACCGAGGCCGTCGGTGGCAACGAGACGGTGACGGTGGCGAAGAGCCGCGAACACAGCATCGCCATCCGCGAGACGGTGAACGTGGGCGCCGCCCGCTCGGTGAACGTGGGCGCCGCCGATACCACCAGCGTGGGGGGCTCGCAGGGCGTCAGCGTCGGCGGCGGTCAATCCGTGGACGTGGGAAAGGATCAGGCGACCACGATCGGCGCGAATCGCTCGCTGACGGTGGGCAAGGACGACACCGTGACGATCGGCGGCAAGTCCGTGCTCAGCATCGAGAAGGACACCACCATCTCGGTGGGCACCAAGATGGTCATCGACGTCACCGACGAGCTGACCCTGAAGAGCGGGGAGGCCAGCATCATCTTGAAGAAGAACGGCGACATCACGATCAAGGGCAAGAACATCACCGTCGACGGCAGCGGCAAGGTCAACATCAAGGCGGGCGGTGACGTGGTGATCAAGGGCAGCAAGGTCACCGGGAACTGAGACGAGCGCACCATGGCCGCCCGGCGACGGTCCGAATCGACGAAGGGTCAGGGACAACCGCAGGCCGCTCACGCGCCGGCGCGCGCCGCGCACCGGCCGTCGATCCAGGTCGGCACCAGCGGGGCCGCGTCCGTCGTCGTGGGGCATCTGGTGCTGGGGAGCAGCCTCGCGACGCCCCTGGTGGATTTCCCGGGCAACCCGAACGGGCCCACGCGTGCGCGCTGGGCGCTGCCGGTGAATGGCCCCCTGCTCGACCGCGCGGTGGCGACGCGGCAGGGGGCGCTGCTGGTGTTCGAGAACGGCGATCCGCGCCTGCCCATCGTGACAGGCCTGATCTGGAGCGGCCAGCCGGCGACGCCCTTTCAGGAGCTGCTGATCGCGCCGCGCGCGACCCCCGCCGCGACCGCTCCCGAGGCGCGTCTGGATGGAGAGCGGGTGGTTCTGGAAGGGAAGCGCGAGGTGGTCTTGAAGTGTGGCGAGGCCAGCATCACCCTGCGCAGCGACGGAAAGCTGGTCCTGCGCGGCGGTTACGTCGAGACCCATGCCAAGGGCTTGAACCGCATCAAAGGCGCTTCGGTGAAGATCAACTGAGTCGATGGCTCACGCCCGTCACATCATGTGGGACCTGTACGAGGAGCACCTCGACGAGGCGGCGTTCCTGTGGGGACAGTGGGAGCGGTCCCTGGACGCGGCGAACTACACGCTGGACGAGGTGATCGACGGTCCCGAAGAGCGCCTGCGCGCGCATCTGGACGGGCTGGTGCTGGGCGGCAGGCCCGTCGCCGACAAGCTGCTGATCCCCGCGCTGGCGGATGAGGATGAGGATGAAGGCAAGGTGACGGCTGCCGCGTGGGCCTTGCTGCACGCCGAGGGCGCCGATCATCTGGACCTGGTGTTCGAGGCGCTGGTCAGGGCGCAGAAGAGGGAGACGCGCCAGGCGCTGGGACGGGCGTTCGAGCTGGCCGAGCGGCCCGATCTGGGAGCGCGCCTGCGGCCGTTCTTGGAGGGCAGCGCCGCGCCCGTGCAAGCCACCATCGTGAACGTGCTGAGCGCACGCCGGCCCGCCGCATCACCGGCTCAACCACCGGCCTGGGGTTTTCCGCTGGAGACGTTCCTGGAGAGCCGCCATCAAGAGTTGCAGGCGGCCGCGTTACGCGCGCTGTGCCGGACCCCCGATCCGGTGTTTGCCCGGTACGTCGAGAAGTCGCTGGTGTCGCCGTACGTCGTCATCCGCGACGTGGCCATCGAGGCCGGCATCCGTCTGGGGCTGGCCGCAGCGCGGACGGCGTGCAGCAAGCTGGTCGGTCGCAATGCCGCCGGCTCTCGCCTGGCGCTGGCGGTGCTGGCCGCGGGAGGCGAGCCGGTCGACGTCGCGATCGTCATCAGGAAGCTGGAGGTCGAGACGATGCGATGTGACGCCTTGTGGGCGCTGGCGTTTGCGGGGACGGCGCAGGCCGCCGAGGCGGCACTGGCCTGGACCGGTCACGAGGCGGTGGACGCGCTGGCCGCCGACGCCTTCGCGACGATCACCGGGGCCCGGATTGGCGGCGCCTTGGCAAAGCCGGGCCCCGCCAAGCAGGACACCCCGCCCGACGACGACGGACCGTTGCCCGTCGTGTCTCCGGAGTCGAGCCTCCCGTCCCCGAACGCCGAGCGGCTGCGTGCCTGGTGGAACCAGGCCGGCACCCGCTTCGCGCCCGGGACCCGCTATCTGTTCGGGCAGCCGATGTCGCCGGCGGTGCTGCGCGCCGCGCTGGCGAGTGGCCCCACCTGGCGCCGTCGAGCTTGGAACATCGACCTGGCGATGCAGGGGGCGGGCGCCCCCGTCGAGACGTCGCGCTGGGCCCGCAGCGCGCGAGCCGCGCTGGCACGCGTGATAACCTGAGGCGGGAGCGACAATGAGCGACGACCAGCATCGCAACAACGTTCCCCTGGCCGACCTGCACCAGTCCCCGCAGGGCGGCGGGGGAAAGGGCTGTCTGAGTCGCCACCCCTTCGAGGAGCTGAAGCGCACCGCGAACCACCACTGCTCTCACCAGTGGATGGCGCAGAAGCGGGCCGAAGGCGAGGATCGTGCCCTGTACAACTATCCCGCCTACCGCAGCCTCGAGCTCGGCCCCGGCCAGGACACCTGGTTCGCGACCGGCGCCAGCTCGACCTTCCCCAAGGGACACGCCCAGACCGCGACACGCCCGCGGAAGCGAGAGTGGGACGTCGGCCGGGGCCAGAACTTCAAGCACTTCCTGAAGCCGTACTGGCATAACGCCCATCACCTGATTCCGAACGGCACCCTGCGCGCCGCCATCGACGACGCCGGCGAGGACGATCCCTCGGGGCGCGTGGTGTACCTCATCCGCGCCGGCTTGCTGAAGGGCGAGTACAACCTGAACGACAAGTCCAACATGATGATCCTACCCATGGGCGCGGCGGTGGCGAACGCGCTGGGCCTGCCCCGCCATCTGAACGGCGATCAGGGCGGGGCGCGGCAGTTCTTCAACCACCCCGACTACAACGCGCGCATCAAGGGCCTGATCACCCCGGTCATCGATCGTTACAAGGCGCTGGTGAAGCAAAAGGAGAAGGAACATCCCAAGCCGCCCGAGAAGCTGTCGAAGGACTCGCTGGTCTCCATCTCCGACACCATCCACTCGACCATCAAAGCGCTGAGCAAGAGGACCCTGCTGCCCAACAATTCGCTCGATTCGGTGTTCGGCCGATCGTGAGGCGTCAACGATGAGATACTTCCGCATCAAGCTGCTGGGGGACGAAGGGGATCGCGATCGGGCGGTGGTGGATCGACGCCCCCCGAACCTGGATGGCTGGGACTTCTGCATGGCCCAGGGAAAGCCGATCGGTGACAAATATCCGCCCGACGCCCAGGTTCAGCTACGGGATCGGTTCCCCGGAATCAAACTGGGTGACTTCGTCAGCAACACGGTCGCCTACCTGATCAGCAGCGCGCGGATGATGAACGTCATCAAGGAACACGCGAACGTGGAGATCGAGTATCTGCCCCTGACCATCTTGAATCACCGGGGTCGCCCGCAGGGGACGGATTACTGGATCATCAACCCCATCGGGGTGACGGACTGCCTGGATCTGGAGAAGAGCGTGATCCTGCGGGGGCAGGAGACCGGCGAGATCACCTTCGTCGAGGAGTATGCGTTCGTGGGGGCGAAGCTGGAGGCGCGGCCCAGCATCCTGCGCGTGAAGGAGACGCCGTGGGAGTACTTCGTCGACGAGCCGACGGCCCGGGCCTTTCACGCCGCCAGGATGACCAACATCATGGTCGACGTCGTGCCTTGCTCGGAGTGAGCGCCGGCGACGTTCGCGCTAATAGGTCAGCCATTCATCGCCCGCAAACGTCGCGGCGAGATTCGGTCTGACCAGCGAGGGGATGAGGGGGTAGTGGTCGGACAGCATCAGCCCCCGGTTCTCCGCCAGGCGGACCAGCGCCAAACCCTCGACGAAGATCTTCCCCTCCGACAGCAGATCCGTCTCCGGGAGCGCCGCTTCCGCGGCCATCCGGGAGTAGTACGAGCGATGCCGCGCGATCAGGCGGCCCAGCGCCCGCTCGAAGCCGTCACTGTCGCGTTTCAGCAGCGCCCAGGCCGCGTCCAGCCGCGCGTCGTCGGCGCCTTCGATGACCTTCTCGTACGTCGCCAGCAGGGCCGGCGCGCCCTCTTCGCCAGCGGGTCCCCCCAGAAGCGCGAACAGAAAGCGAAAGAACAGGAAGTCCTCCTCGTACTCGGCGTCGCGAGCCCAGGGGGCGGTCAGGCCGCGCGCGATGGCCGCCGCGCCGTCGCCGTCGCCGCACGCCAGCGCGTCGAGAAAGGGCGCCGCGCGGCTGGTGATCCGCTGCTCCGCCGGAATTTGCGGCAAGAAGTGAGCAAACGCGCGGCCGCTCACCTGCAGGGACCGGCTGAACGCGCGCGCGTCGCCGTCCATCAGCAGCGCGTAGCAGCCGGCCATGCGCGCGCCCCGGCACATGCGCAGCAGCAGCTGATACGTCAGCGGAGCGGCCAGGAATTCGTCGCGTATCGAGGAGAAGTCCTCGTGCGCGTTGGAGGCATGGACGGGGTGGTGATAGGGCATCTGTTCGCTCAGGGGGCGGTCACGACCAGGGCCGCCGATTCTCCGCGCTCGCTGCTGGCCAGGATCAAGGCCTGGCGCGACGAAGCGTAGCCGCGGGCGAAGCTGCGCCCCGCCACGGCCAGCGCCACCGCCGCGCTGGCGGCGCCCACGTCGCCGAGCGATCGGGCGGGATAGACGGTGCGCGTGGCCGGGGAGAGACGGCCCGCCAGCTGCGCGCACGCGCCGCCGAACTCCTGAGCGCGCCAGGCTTCTCCGTTCTGGTCGGAGATGATGTCGCCCGCGAAGAGCCCCTTGATCGCCGCCTCGGCGAGTCCGCTCTCGATGGCGCCCGCCAGCCCACGGCCCACGTTCGTGGCCTCGTCGGTGATGCTGGCGTCGCGCCCCTCTCCCAGTCCGGAGACGCGGAGGATGGGCGCTGCCCCGCGCTCGCGCGCGGCCGGCTCTGTCTCGAGCAGCACGCACGCCGCGGCTTCACCGGGCTGAAGGCCTGCTGGCACGTCCTCGTACTTCAATCGCCGGGACTCGAGCAACCAGCTGATCGACAACGGGTCGATGTACGAATCGACGGCCGCGATCAGGACGCGGCTGAACTGGCGCGCGCGCAGGAGAGCCTGCGCCTTGCGGAGCGCCGGCACGATCCCGACGCTACCGCCGGCCAGGACCATCGTGTCCTGGCGGGCCAGCGGACCGCGCAGGCAGGCGCGCGCCAGAAGCATGGCCTCCCCTTCGTCGTCATCCGCGTTGTCCATCCGCGCCCCCACCAGCGGCGGCATCACCACGATGCTGGCGGTCGCTTGCCAGAAGCCGGCGTCGTCGGGGCCGGGCACCTGGCCGCTGGACCACAGGCTCTCGAGCGCACCGTCCAGCAAGCGGCCCCAGCGCCCCAGCAGCACGAACCCGTCGGTCAGTCCGGTCACGGTGTGACCGACCGGAAAGGTGTCGGTGGCGGTTTCGATGTTGCCGAGGGGAAAGTCTTCCAGCAGGGAAGGGCGCGCCAGCCCGGCCCGGATCGACGCGCAGGCCGTGACGGTGTCCCATCCCACCGGGGTCATCAGGCCGAGCGCGGTTACCAGCACGGAAGCTTTCCCCGCGCTACATCGGGTGGTCGCAGATCAGACACACGGGCTTCTCTTCGTCGCCGCCCAGGGCGATGACGGGCCCTTGAATCACCGGCACGGGCGGCGTGTTCTTGTCGTTGTGGAGCATCATGTCCATCGCGCGCGGGACGTTCTTCCCTTCGATCTGTACGTCGAACGAGAAGTTCACGAACTCGGCCTTGCCCTTCACCTTGTTCGAGGCGACACCGAACAGCGAGCCGGCCTCGTCCCCGGTGCTGACCATGAAGTTCGAGTCCTTCACGCACACCGGGTTGCCGTCGCAGTTCACTGTCTTCGCGCCCTGGGCGGTGTCGCTGGACTTGGCGATGTTCGGGTAAGGGATCGGGATCGGCGGGGCAGGGGGCGCCGGGGTCTTGCACACGTCGGGGAACGCGATGCTGACGCCGTTGCTGCCCGCGTGCACGACGCTCATGTTGTTGACGCCGACCGTGACTGGCACGGGGCTATTTTAGCCCAGGGCGCGCTCGGGATGAAGGCGCCGAAATCCACCAGGTTGGCCGTTTCAGGCCACCGCCTGCGCCAGCTAGCAATAGATCCGTCGAATTGTTAGCTTGGAGGCTTCTTTGGAGGCCTTCTAGGTCATCGGCATGAGCGGGGCGGATCGGTTGCAGGACGGCCAGACCTTCGGCCGCTACCAGATCGTCCGCCTGATCGGCGAAGGGGGGATGGGGTCCGTCTACGAGGCGGTCCATACCGGCCTGAAGAAGCGCTTCGCCATCAAGACGCTGCTGGCGTCGCTGGCCGAGGTGGAGGAAGCGCGGCTGCGCTTCCTGCGCGAGGGCGAGGCGGCCGCGACGATCAATCACCCCAACGTCGTCGCCGTCACCGACGTCGGCACCGAGGGGGGCGTGCCGTACCTGGTGATGGAGTACCTGGAGGGCCAGACGCTGGGCGACCTGCTGGTCGCCCGGCCGCGGCTGGGGATCGAGGAGGCGGTCGGCCTGTTGCTGCCGGTCATCTCGGCGGTGGCGGCCGGGCACGACGCGGGCGTCATCCACCGCGATCTGAAGCCGCAGAACATCTTCCTGGCCCGCGTCCGCTTCGGCGAGATGACGCCCAAGGTGCTGGACTTCGGCGTGTCGAAGTTCGCCCGCGAGGACCGCTCGGCGGCGCTCACGCAGACGATGTCGGTGCTGGGCACGGCGCCGTACATGTCGCCCGAGCAGGCGCGCGGCGCCAAGCGCGTCGAGTTCGCCAGCGATCAGTACGCGCTGGGCCTGATCCTGTACGAGATGCTGACCGGCCAGCGCGCGCACGCGGGCGAACATCCGCTGGAGATCCTGCACAACGTGGCCAGCATGACCATCCGCCCGGCGCGCGAGCTGCTGCCCGGACTGCCGGCGGCGCTGGACGTGGTGCTGACGCGCATGCTGGCGGGGGCGCCCGGCGACCGCTTTCGGTCGCTGCACGCCTGCGGGCGGGCGTTGCTGCCGTTCGCGGACGCCGGCGTGCGCACCACGCTGGCGAACGGCTTCCGGCCCGAGCCGGCGACACCCGAGGCGCCGGCCGAGGGGGCTGCCGTCATCACCGGGCGGGTCGGGGGGACCATCGTCGCGCCCTCGCAGGCCGGGCCGGCGCTGTCGGCCAGCACGGGCGCGCCGCGCAACCTGCGCCGGGCCGAGTCCCTGTCGGCGCAGTCGACGCCGGCGGTGCCGATCGATACGACCTTGCGCCACGCCACGGGCGAGGCGGCCCGCGTGGCCGCCTCCGCGATCCCCGACGTCGCCGCTGCAACACCGCCCCCGCGCAAGTCGGGGCGGGGGGCGCTGCTGGCGGTGGGGATCCTTGTGGTGGCCGGTGCCGCGATCGCGGGCAAGCTATTGCTCGCCCCTCCGCCCGCGACCCGCGTTGGCCCCACCAGTCAGGCGCCGCGCGTGACTCCGCCGCCCGAGGCCCCTGTCGTCCCGCCGCCCTCGACCACCTACGAGATCCACGTGGTCCCCGCCGAGGCCCAGATAGCGCTCGACGATCGGGCGCCGGCCCAGGGCCGCCTCGAGCTGGTGCTGCCGCTCGCCGGCCAGTCGCACGTGCTGCGGGTATCGGCGCCGGGCTATGTCTCGAAGGTGGTGGAGTTCCGCGGCACCGACACGCCGCCCACCGAGATCGCGCTCGATCGCGTCGCGGCGCCGCCCGTCGAGCACGGCGCGACGTCGCCCCAGCCTGCGAAGCCGCGCCGGCGCGTCGACCCGGCAAGACCAGTCACGACGCCGGCGCCCACGCCGGCGCCCCAGGCGACACCCGCCGTGCACCCCAAGAAGCCGAACTGCGATCCCAACTTCTTCCTGGATGCGCAGGGAGAGAAGCACTTCAAGCCCGAGTGTTTCCTCGATTCGAACCACACCCCATGAGGAGCCCACCGTTCATGAAGACCATCTTGTTCACGGCGATGCTGGCGGCGCTGGCCGCCACACCGGCGTGGGCGGCGGATCCGACGACCGCCGACTGCCTGAGCGCCACCGAGAGCTCGCTGACCCTGCGCAACCAGCACAAGCTGCGGGACGCGCGCGCGCAGCTGCTGATCTGCTCGGCGGCGACCTGTCCGGCGGACATCCGCGCCGAGTGCGTGCGGCGCGTGGCCGAGGTGAACGCGGCCATGCCGACCATCGTCTTCGAGGTGAAGGACGGAGCCGGCAACGACTTGACCGGCGTGCGCGTCGACATGGACGGGGGCGCGCTGGCCGAACACCTGGAGGGCACGGCGCTGTCGATCGATCCGGGCGAGCACAACTTCACGTTCACGCACGCGGGCGATCCGCCCGTGCAGAAGGTGTTCGTCATTCGCGAGGGGGAGAAGGACCGGCGCGAGCGTGTGGTGCTGGGAACGGTCGCCGTGGCGGTCGTTCCGGCCCCGGTGCCGGTGGTGTCGGCACAGCCTCCCGTCGCGCCGCCGCCGCCGCCGTCGTCGTGGACCGGGCACCGCATCGGCGGCCTGGTGCTGGCGGTGGTGGGGGTCGCGGGGCTGGGGGTCGGCGCCGGCTACGGTCTGGCGGCGATGTCGCGTCACGATGAGGCCCAGAAGGCCTGCCCTCGCGCCTCCTGCCCCGATCAGCACGGGGTCGATCTCTGGAATTCGGCGCACACCGCGGGGACCATCTCGACGGTGGCGTTCATCGCGGGCGGCGTCGCGCTGGCGGGCGGCGCCGTGCTGTGGCTGACCGGCAGGCCCGAGACGGGGGCGACGCAGGTCTCGTTCGGTCCGGGCTCCGTCGCGTTGCGGGGGGCGTGGTGATGCCGCTGTCGCTGAAGAGCGCGGCGCGCCTGACGCTGCTGGCGGGCATGATGGGCGTCGGCTGCAACAGCCTGGTCGGTAACGACACGCACCACCTCGATCCCTCGATCAACAACGTGGGGACCGCCGGCAGCACGGGCACCGCGGGGGCGCATACCGGCGGCGGGTTCGGGCACGTGGGGGGCAGCGCCGGCCCGACCGGCGGCGCCAGCGGAGGCGCCACGGTGTCGACGGGCGGCGTGGCGGCGGGGGGCGCACCAGGCAGCGGCGGCGTGACCGGCGGCGGTGGCGCCACGACCACGGGCGGCGCCACCGGCAACGGGGGCGCGCACGGAAGCGGCGGGGTCGTGGGGACCGGCGGCGGAACGGCGGGCGCGGGCGGTATGTGCATCGCTCCCGGCAACAGCTGCGACGCCAGCGCGGACTGCTGTCAGAGCGGCAGCACGACGCCCATGGGCGCGGTCTGCATCGCCGACGATGGTCTCTGTCACGCCAAGTGCACCACCGCCAGCGAGTGCGTCAGCAACTGCTGCGTGATGGTGATGGGCGAGACCTACGGGGTGTGCGCCGACGCGGCCACCTACTGCCCGGCGCTGAAGGGGACGGGCGATCCCTGCTCGGCCAACTCCGAGTGTGCCAGCGGCAACTGCAACGCTTGGTGCCAGGCCTCCTGCGCCGTGGGGAACTCGGCCTGCGACTCGACCGCGTTGCGCCCGCAGAACTCGCAGGGCGAAACGAACGCCTGCGTGCTGACGAAGGCGAACACGGACTCGTGCTTCCCGGGCTGCGTCGTGGACGACGATTGCGCCGTGTACGGCACGGGCTACACCTGCCAGATCATCTCCGACGTGGATGGCTACTACGCGTCCGTGTGCTCGCTCTGAAGCCAAGCTCGGCGGCGGGTGACCCGTCCTGGTGACCGGTCCTCCGTCAGGGTCGCGTCCTCAGCCTCGAGGACGCGACGCCCCGATCCCTAGGCCGCCACCGCGGTCGCGCCGTCGCCGATGCGGATCCGCCGTACGTCGTGCGGTCCCGTGCGCAGCGTCTGATACCCCCGCCACAGCAACATCACCCGGCGCTCGTCCGGTTCGATGATGACGGTGTCCAGGTTCAGCGGCACGGGCTGTGGCGGCCCGTCGACCAGGGTCAGCTCGACGGAGGGCGGCGCCACCCCGGGCAGCGCGAAGTGCAGCCGGCCGTCCGGCGTCAGGCCCACGCCCGCCACCGTCTCGTCGCCTCGCAGGTAGCCGTCCGCCACCAGCCCGGGCGAGGCGGCGTTCAGGTGGCGGCGATCGAAGTCCCTGGGCAGCAGCGGCGCGCGGCTGTTCTGCCAGTCCTCGCCGTAGGTGCCGGCCAGCTGCGCGCGCGGCTGCCAGTGCGGCGAGAGAAACCCGAACCCCGCCGGGGGCGGCCGATCGCCAAAGCTGTCGATGGGCGCGCGCGGATCCTCGATGTTCGGCAGGTGCAGCCCCTCCTGAAAACCGCCGCTGGCGTGATAACCGGTGCCCACCGGGTTGCGCGGCTCGCAGGTGTGCTTCGCGCTGTCGGGGTGGCCGCGATCCCAGCCCCCGAAGGCTCGCTCGAACCGCAGCGGCATCTTCTCGAAGGGCCGCGGCTTCGTCGCCGACACGATGCCGGCGGTGCGGAACCAGATCCGATCGCCCGTGACCAGCAGCTGCTTCGACAGGGGGCCCACCCGCAGGCCGACCCGCAGCTCGGTGGTGCGCGTGTCGGGGGCGTAGGCGTGCCCGATCAGCACCACGTCGGTGGCCGGCTTCACGAACGCCACCTCGGGCTCGTACTTGTACGACGACGTCTCGGGATCCTCGCCCCAGCACTTCCCTTCCAGGTTCGGTGGAAGCTGCTCGTCGGCGCGGTGGCAGCGCCCGTCGGCCTCGATCGTGAAGGTCGCCTTCACCAGCGGCACCACCAGGGGGCGGAACTCCTCGTCGACCAGGTACAGGGCCTCGAAGGCGAACGGCGTCCTGTTGTCGACCTCGGGGTGGCCCATGGGCGCGCGCCAGTTTATCACCGGCGCCGGCCCGTCCGGACATCGTTACCTTGACGCCGATGATCCGTTCCCCGGATACTGGACGCGGCACTCCGATGATTGGCGTTGGTCACGAGCTGGGCGGCTACACGATCATCAAGCGGATCGGCGGCGGTGGTCTTGGCGAGGTGTTCCTGGCCCAGCACCGGCGGGTCAACCGGCGCGCCGCCGTCAAGGTGCTGCTGCCCGAGCTGGCCCAGAAGGCGTCGGTGCTGGAGCAGTTCTTCAAGGAGGCGCGCAACACCTCGCTGATCCGGCACGCCGGCATCGTCGAGATCCTCGACTGCGACATCGTCGACGGGCAGCCCTTCGTCATCACCGAGTTCCTCGAGGGCGAGAGCCTGGGCGCCTACCTGGGCCGGGTAGGCACGCTGGAGACCGATCTGGCTTTTCTGCTGGGGGTGATGTCGTCGGTGGCGGCCGCCGTCGAGGCCGCCCATCGCGCGGGCATCATGCACCGCGATCTGAAGCCCGAGAACATCTATCTGCACCTGCCGAATCCGTCGGACCCGGCCGTCACGGTGAAGGTGCTGGACTTCGGCATCGCCAAGCTGTCGCGCGAGGATGGGGGGCCGTCGCAGACGAAGACGGGGCTATGGCTGGCCACGCCCACGTACATGTCCCCCGAGCAGTGCCGCGGCGTGGGCCGGCCCGACGAGCGCTCGGACGTCTACTCGCTGGGGTGCGTCTTCTATCAGGCGCTGTGCGGGAAGCCGCCCTTCGATTCGCCCGCCATCGCCGACCTGATCCTGGCGCACCTGACGCAGCCGCCGAAGCCCCCGCTCAAGCAGGTGCCCGATCTGTCGCCGAAGGTGAACGCGCTGATCCTGCGCATGCTGGCCAAGAAGCCCGAGGAGCGGCCACAGTCGATGGAGCAGGTGGTGACGGCCCTGCGCGACTGCGCGCGCGCGCAGGGCATCGACGTCGAGGGGCAGCTCCTGCCGCTGGCGCCCGTCGAGCGGCCCACGGTGTTGCTGGGCGCGGCGCTGGCCGGTGTGGCGCCCAGGCCAGCCGCGCGGGCGCCACTGCCGCCCTTGCCCTTTCCTTCCCCGCTGCCCGCTTCCCCGCCCCCTGCGGTGTCGCGGCCCGCACCGACGGCTCCGGCGCCCGCGCAGGCGCCAGCGGTCTCTGACGGGCCCGTGTTCTCGGCACAGGCGGCCCGTCCGGTCCGGGCGGTTCCACCCACGCAGGTCGCCACCGAGCGGCCCGCGCAGGCCGGCACGCCGCCGCCCCTCGTCGGCCCGCAGGCGGTGCCCCCCGGGGGCGCCCGTGTCTTTCCCCGCACGCTGATCGCTGGAGCGGCCGAGCGCCAGCTCGTCGCCGAAGGCCGGCCGCCCGAACCACACAACGACGGGCGCGACGATCGTGTCAGCCCGCAGGCGCCCAGCGAAGGCCGCATCGAAGCCCAGGTCGGCGGGACGATGGTGCTGGAGCCGGAGCGGCTGGCCGGCGCCGCGCGCCCGGAGCCGGCCCGGCCGGAGGGCAGGATTCGCCCGCAGATCGGCGGCACGCAGATCATGGAGCCGTCGCGTTCGCGGGCCGAAGAGCCGGACGAGCCCGAACAACATGACGAGGACGCGGGCGCGTCCGCGGCGGCGCCCCGCGCCGGCGAGCACACCATGCGGGTGGCGGCCGAGAGCGGCGGCTGGCCGGCCCGCGTGGTCCCCGTCCTGACGGGGCGGGCCGGTCTGGTGGGGCTGGGCGTGGTGGCCGTGGTCGCCCTGGTGATCGTGATGGCGAGGCTGTTGTCGGGGGGCGCGCCCGCCGGCCACAAGCCCGTGGCGATCGAGCCCCCGCCACCGGTCGAGCCGGCGCCGCCCGTGGAGCCACCGGCTCCGCCTCCGCCGCCGGTCCCCGTCCACCCCGCCACCGTGACCATCGACATCCAGGGGCTCTCCGCGGACACCCAGGTGCTGGTCGACGATCAGCTGGTCACGCTGCCGACCCGGGTGCCGCGCGGGCCCGGGCTGCATCGCTTCACCCTGCGCCCGCCGCACGGGGCCGAGCGAACCATCGAGATCGACGGCACCCGCGATCGCGTCGTCGAGCTGCTGATGGCGCCCGAGGCGAAGTCGGCGCACCCGGCGGCGCCACGCCCGCCCGCGCCGCGCCCCGCGCGCCCGCCCTCGACCGGCCCCGCCGGTGGCGCCGCCAAGCCCGGCGCCCACGCGAAGCCCGGCACCGCCGACCTGAAGGCGATCACCGATCTGTAGCCGGGCCAGCGGCCTGCGTCTGTGGCCGCAGCGCCGGCTTGGGCAGCCCCGCCGGCAGGTGATGGCGCAGGCGCCAGCGCTCCCACAGCGCGTCCAGTGACAGCGGCCCCGATCCGGCCAGCGCCAGCCAGACGAACAGGACGATGTACGTCCACTCCTCGAAGCCCAGCAGCGCCCGCACCCCGTCCAGATCGGCGCGCTTCGCGGTCAGGATGGCGATGACCATCGTGAACGCCATGGGCAGCGCGGCCAGTCGCGTGAACAGCCCCAGCAACAGCAGCACGCCGCCCACGAACTCGGTGCCCGCCGCCAGGCGCGCGTTGAACGCGGGCGCCGGGATGTGCAGGCTGGTGAAGTACTCGATCGTGGAGCCGAGGTTGTTCAGCTTTCCCCATCCCGTGCCGATGAACACGGAAGCCAGCGTGAGCCGCGCCAGCGTCGGTCCCAGAAATCCCAGCCTGTCGCGAATGGCCGCGACCTGGTCGGCCGTCTTCTTCAAAGTCGCCGTCAGCATGTTCGTCCCTCCCTGCAGGCCCTACGTTGCCGCCGGCCTGCGGTTACGCGAAAATCGCCAGCCGTGACGCCCCTTCGCCAGTCTGCCTTCCGGGGCGTCCCTTGGCCATGTTGGTGCCGGACGGTGGCGGAAGCGAGCGGGCGGGCGTGACGACGAACGCCGAGGCCGAACAGCAGCGCCTGGAGGCCGACGAGCGCCGCGACGGCAACTGGAAGCGATTTGGCCCGTATCTGTCCGAGCGGCAGTGGGGCACCGTGCGCGAGGACTACTCGGCG